>Ga0180215_1000395_pt1 | contig 56942 bp, 65 predicted proteins | sample eDN3rd37CBELigBY_FD_128871 | JGI IMG/M metagenome (GOLD analysis project Ga0180215, IMG submission 128871) | Enriched backyard soil microbial communities from Emeryville, California, USA - eDNA 3rd pass 37_C BE-Lig BY (version 2) (version 2) | ecosystem: Environmental > Terrestrial > Soil >... | reverse complement strand
GTCGAGAGATGAACGAGCCACCCACAGCGCAGGCGGCGTGCTCGCATCCCGGTGAGCGGCTCAGATACGTCACAGACCCGGGTCCTGCCCGCACTCGGCGCGACGGCGGCGCCCATCGTGGTCGCCCTCAACACGACGAACCGCCCCGCACGCTCCGCAGGTCTCAACGCCGCACGGGTGCACACCGTGCGGGCCACCCGGGTCTGTGACGTATCTGAGCCGCTCACCGGGATGCGAGCACGCCGCCTGCGCTGTGGGTGGCTCGTTCATCTCTCGACAGTACAGCCGCGCCGGGACCGCTCCGACAGGGGCGAGCCAGATACTCGCGCTCGGCTTTCGCGCTACCGCTTGTGCGCGCATTGATGCGCGTCTATATTTATGGCTGTGAATGGAACTCCGGTCATCGACCTCGAACCGCAGCGTGTGCTCGGGCAAGGCTGCTGCACGCCGGTCAGCGCCGAGCTCGCGCCCGCCGCGGTGACCGACCTGACCACGGTCGCCAAGGCGCTTTCCGAGCCCGTCCGGCTGCAGATAGTCGACGTGCTGCGCAGGCAGGCGGGCGAGGTCTGTGTCTGCGACCTGCAGTCGCTGTTCGACATCTCCCAGCCGACGCTCTCCCACCACCTCAAGAAGCTCCGTGAGGCCGGTCTCGTCGGCGTCGTGCGCCGGGCGCAGTGGGCGTACTACTTCGTCATCCCCGACAGGCTGGAGGCCTTCAAGTCATGGCTGAGCTGACCACCGCCGGCCCCGCTCCCACTTCTTCTTGCTGCTCGGCTGAGGCCCAGGTCAGCTGCTGCGAGCCGTCCGACAAGGACGCCTGCTGCGGGGAGCGCGCCGCAACCGGCAGCTGCGGCTGCTCGGCCGGCCAGGGCGAGACCGTGCCCGCCGCGCCAAAGGACATCCGCGAGACGGTGCGCGAGAAGTACGCGGCCGCGGCCCGGGCCGTCGCCGAGCAGCAGACCTCGTCGTCGTGCTGCGGGCCCATCTCGCTGACGGACGCCGACGAGCAGCAGGTCTTCGGCGCCGCGCTCTACTCAGGCGCGGAGACCCAGGGCGCGACCGCCAGCGCCGTCGGCGCCTCGCTTGGCTGCGGTGTGCCGACCGCCGTCGCCGACCTGCACGAGGGCGAGACCGTGCTCGACCTGGGCTCGGGCGCCGGCGCGGACGTCCTCATCTCCGCCAAGCGCGTCGGGCCGACCGGCAAGGCCATCGGCCTCGACATGACCGACGAGATGCTTCAGCTCGCGCGTGCCAACGCCGCCGAGGCCGGCGTGACCAACGTCGAGTTCGTCAAGGGCTACATCGAGGACATCCCGCTGCCGGACTCGTCCGTCGACGTCATCGTCTCCAACTGCGTCATCAACCTCGCCGGCGACAAGCACCAGGTGCTCGCCGAGGCCGCGCGGGTGCTCAAGCCGAGCGGGCGCTTCGCGGTCTCCGACGTCATCGCCGCACCCGACATGGACGAGGCCACGCGCGCGGATATGGCGGCCTACACCGGCTGCATCGCCGGCGCGCTGACCGAAGCGGAGTTCCGCTCCGCGCTCATCGCCGCCGGCCTGACCGACATCGAAATCCGTGAGACGCACCGCGTCCACGAGCAGGCGAGCTCGGCCATCGTCCGCGCCCGCAAGCCCGCCGACTCGGCGACCTCCTCCCCCTCAACCATGACTCCGGAGTCGCTCCCCACCATGTCTCTCGACACCACCGCACCCGACACCGCCACCCCGACCACGGCCGCTCGCCGCGTCGAGTTGTACGAGCCGGCGATGTGCTGCCAGACCGGCGTGTGCGGCCCGTCGGTCGACCAGAAGCTCATCGACGTCCGCGAGGACCTGCGCTGGGCCGAGGCGCAGGGCGCCCAGGTCGCGCGTCACAACCTGTCTTCTGACCCGGACGCCTTCGTCGCCAATGCGAAGGTGACGGGGCTGATGCAGGCGTTCGGCGAGGACGCGCTGCCGGTGCTCGTCGTCGACGGCGACATCGCCATCCACGGCCGCTACCCGTCGCGCGACGAGCTCGCGGGCCTGCTCGCGGCCAAGACCGAGCCCATCGTCGAGCTGCCGCAGAGCACCGACAGCGGCTCGTGCTGCGGCCCCAGCGGCTGCTGCTGATGAGCCTGTCCGCGCCCGCCACGCTGCCCGCCCTCTCCTGGGCGCACTGGAGCACGCGCTACCTGTTTTTCACCGGCAAGGGCGGCGTCGGCAAGACCACGACCGCCAGTGCGGCCGCGGTCGCGCTCGCCGACACCGGCAAGCGGGTGCTGGTCATCTCCACCGACCCGGCCTCCAACCTCGACGACGTCTTCGGCATCGACGCCAGCCCCGAGCCGACCGCGGTGCCCGGCGTCGACGGCCTCTTCGTCGCCAACCTGGACCCCGAAGCGGCCGCCGAGGCCTTCAAGGAGCGCGCCGTCGGCCCGTACCGCGGCGTGCTTCCCGACTCCGCAGTGGCGAACATGGAAGAGCAGCTCTCGGGCGCCTGCACCGTCGAGATTGCCGCCTTCAACGAGTTCACCGCCGTGCTCGCCGCCCCACAAGACACCGCCGTCTACGACCACGTCCTGTTCGACACCGCGCCGACCGGCCACACGCTGCGGCTGCTGACGCTGCCGAGTGCCTGGAGCGGCTATGTCGCCGAGCATCCCGCAGGTGCCAGCTGCCTGGGCCCGCTCGCAGGTCTGGACCAGCAGCGCGCGCAGTACGAGGCAGCCGTGAAGACCCTCGCCGACAGCGACCTCACGACCCTGGTCCTCGTGTCTCGCGCGGAAACCAGCGCGCTGCGCGAGGCCGCGCGAGCCAGCGAGGAGCTCGCCGGCCTCGGCGTGCGCAACCAGCAGCTCGTGGTCAACGGCCTGCTGCGCGACGCCGGCGACGACCCGACCGCGCTGGCGTTCACCGACCGCCAGACGGCGGCCCTCGCGGCCGCGCCGAGCCCGCTCGCTGCACTGAGCGTCGCGGGCGTGGACCTGGTCGCCGGCGACGTCACGGGTCTCGCGGCGCTGCGGCAGCTGGCTGGCATCGACGCGCAGGCGCCGGCTGCCGAGACGGAAGCTGCCGATGTCGACTTGCCCGACCTGGGTGCGCTCATCGACGAGCTCGACGCCGCCGGCAACGGCGTGGTCATGACCATGGGCAAGGGCGGCGTCGGCAAGACCACCCTCGCCGCAGCCATCGCTGTCGCGCTGGTCGACCGCGGCCACGAGGTCACGCTGTCGACCACCGACCCCGCCGCGCACATCACCGACGCGCTCGCGGACGCCGCCCCCGACGGACTGCTCGTGGAGCGCATCGACCCCGCCGCCGAGACCGCCCGCTACACCGACGAGGTCCTCGCGTCCGCGACCGGGCTCGACGACGAAGGACGGGCGCTGCTCGAAGAAGACTTGCGCTCGCCGTGCACGGAGGAGATTGCGGTGTTCCGGGCGTTTGCGCGGACCGTCGACCAGGCCCGCGAGCGCATCGTCGTGCTCGACACCGCGCCGACCGGCCACACGCTGTTGCTGCTCGACGCCGCCCAGAGCTACCAGCGGGAAGTGCAGCGCACGAACGCGGACGTCCCCGCCGAGGTTTCCGAGCTGCTGCAGCGGCTGCGCGACCCGGAGTTCGCGCGGATGCTGGTGGTCACGCTCGCGGAGTCCACGCCCGTGCACGAGGCCGACCGCCTGCAGGCCGACCTGCGCCGCGCCGGCATCGAGCCGTTCGGCTGGGTCATCAACGCGTCGCTCGCCACCAGCGGAACCACTCACCCGACGCTGCGCGCCCGCGCCGGTGCCGAGCTCGGGCACATCGAGCGCGTGCAGGAGCTTGCTGCACGCGGCACATGGCTGGTCGGCTGGCAGCCGCACGCGCCCGTGGGCGCCGATGCGCTGCGAGAGCTGGCCGCCGGCACGGCCCTGACCGGGCGCTGACAGGACACCGAGGGGGGACCCCATGGACGCCGCCGCCGTCATCACCGACATCCACGCCAACCTGCCGGCGCTGCAGGCCGCGCTCGCGCGCATTGACGAGCTCGGCATCGAGCGCGTCTACTGCGGCGGCGACCTCGTCGGCTACGGCCCGCACCCCAACGAGGTCGTCGCGCTCGTCGCCGAGCGCGCCATCCCCACCATCTACGGCAACTACGACTACGCCATCGCCCGCGAGAAAGACGACTGCGGCTGCGCGTACGTCACCCCGCACGACCGCGAGCTCGGCCAGCAGTCGGTCGAGTGGACGCTCGCGCACACCGACCAGCGCTCCAAGGACTGGATGCGAGAGCTGCCGTTCGACCTGCACTTCACGGTGGGCGAGGTGCCCGTGCACCTGGTGCACGGCTCGCCCCGCAAGGTCAACGAGTACCTGTTCGAAGACAAGCCGGCGCGGCTGTACGAGCGCCTGGCGGCCGCCGAGACCGACCACGTGCTGGTGTTCGGCCACACCCACAAGCCGTGGGTGCACGAGTACGGCGGCGTGCTGTTCGTCAACTGCGGCTCGGTCGGCAAGCCCAAGGACGGCGACCGGCGCGGCGCGTTCGCGGTCCTGCGCCCGAGCGAAACCGGCGTTGAGGTGAGCATCGAGCGCGTGGCCTACGACGCGGAAGCGGTCGCCGGCGAGGTGCGCCAGGCGGGCCTGCCCGGCGAGTTCGCCGACAAGCTCGTGGCGGCCGCGTGAGCGACCGCCCGGCGCTGGCGCGCCGCGCCGTCGCCGAGGCCATCGGCACGTTCGCGCTCGTCTTCGCCGGCTGCGGCGCCGTCGTCACCGACGCCCAGCGCGACGGCGCGCTCGGGGTCGTCGGCATCGGGCTGGTGTTCTTCTTGGTCTTGCTGGCCGCCATCGCAAGCCTCGGCCATGTCTCGGGCGCGCACTTCAATCCCGGCGTCTCGCTGAGCTTCTTTCTGACCCGGCATCTGCCGGCGCGCGACCTCGTCAGCTACTGGGTCGCGCAACTGGCCGGCGCGGCACTGGCGGCCTTGCTGCTGCTGGCCGTCTGGCCCGGCGCCCCGGCCGACCTGGGCGCGACCGTGCCGAGCGTCACCGCCGGCCGCGCACTTCTGCTCGAAGTCGTGCTGACCGCGCTGCTGATGCTGGTCATCATGAGCGTGGCCACCGACACCCGCGCAGTCGGCACGCCCGCAGCGCTGGCCATCGCCGCCGCCGTCGGGCTCGCCGCCATCGGGTTCGGGCCGCTGACCGGTGCCTCGATGAACACCGCCCGCTCGTTCGGCCCCGCGCTGGCCGCCGGGCAGTGGCAGGACTTTTGGGTCTACCTCGTCGGCCCGCTCCTTGGCGCGCCGCTCGGCGCGGTCGCCTACCAGTACGTCCGCGGCGCACCCCAAGCCGCCGGACCTCCATCACCACGAGATTGAGGAGGCGCCAAGTGGCGACCGCGCTGTTCGTCTGTAAGGCCAATGCCAGGCCGCTCGCAGATGAGCGCGGCACTGTTCGAGCGTGCTGCCGGCGGGCGTCACCGCGCGCTGTCAGCAGGCCGAAGCCGACCCCAACGGACACGTGCACCCGCCGGTCGTCGCGGTCATGCGCGAGCTTGGCATCGACCTGTCCGACCGCCGCCCGCAGCCGCTCACCCGCGAGCTTGCCGAGCAGGCCGACGGCGTCGTGACCCGGGTCGGTGGTGGCGTCCGCCGCTCTGACGTTGCCGCTGGCCTATGGCATCGGCCGCATCGGCTGCCAGCTCGCGGGCGACGGCACCTACGGCGCGGCCTCCGACGTGCCATGGGCAATGAGTTACCCCGACGGTGAAGTCCCGACGGCCGAGCGCGTCCATCCGACCCGTGTACGAGGCCGACTCTATTTGGCATGAGTTCCGTGCTTCGCGGTTGCGCAGCGGAGCTAGGACGCGCCGGCACCCGAGCGCATCGCAAGTCTCAACCTGGGCCAACGGACACGTCCCGCAACACGGGCAGGCCGCGCCCCGGTGTCGCTTAGCGGTGTGACGGCCCGCTCCGCGTCTGCCGTTCCGTGCGGGCAGCCTCAACCGCCCGCCGATTGAGCTCGGTCCATTCCTCGACCTCGTGCGGATGGTCGTCGTAGTAGGCAAACGCGGCAGCAACCCGCTCCTCGTCCAGCCCGAGATATTCGGCGACCGCGGCTACTCGGGCCGGACGCTCGGCGATGTCTGGTTCGGTGGTGACGACCACCCACACATCCGGCCCGCCGACCAACGCCGCACGGCGGCCGGCCGGCCCGTCTCGGTATTCGATGTGCCGCTCGCATCCGGCCACAGCGCCATTCTGCATCACACCGCTGTGCGACACGCGGGGCCGCTCTAGCCCCGGCGCATCAGCCGCGCGACGGCGGCCATGAGCTCGTCGGTGAGCTCGGCGGGCTCTCCCTCGCCGTGCCCGTCGACGACGCAGTGGCGGGCGTGCTGGTCGAGCAGGCCCAGGGCCACCTTGTCGAGCGCGGCCTGCACTGCGGAAATCTGCGTGAGGACGTCGATGCAGTAGCGGTCGTCCTCGACCATCTTCTCGATGCCGCGCACCTGCCCCTCGATGCGGCGCAGGCGCTTGCGGAGCTGGTCCTTGGTCGCGCTGTACCCGCGCGTCGGGGCGGTGTCGGTAGCCATGCCTCGATTGTACCCCTGCCCGGTATGTGGGCGTCCGGGTTCTCCCACCGACGGATGTGGAGAATTCCGCATGGCACGATACGGGCAGGGGGTATAGTGATGGGCAGGCAACCCGAAAGGACCCTTCCCATGAGCCAGACCACCGAGCAGCTGACCTACACCGTTCCCGGCATGAGCTGCGGGCATTGCCGCTCCGCCATCACCTCTGAGGTCGAGAAGGTCCCGGGCGTCGCATCCGTCGACGTCGACCTCGACGCCAAGCGCGTGACCGTCGCCGGCTCGGAGCTCGACGACGCAGCCGTGCGCGACGCCATCGACGAGGCCGGCTACGACGTCGCCTAACTGACTCAAACCCCCGCCCCCCACGCCGTCAGAAGGACCCGCCATGAGCCACGCCACGCACAGCAGCGAGCACGTCGAGCTTCCCATCATCGGGATGACGTGCGCGTCGTGCGCGAACCGCATCGAGCGCAAGCTCAACAAGCTCGACGGCGTGTCCGCGACGGTCAACTACGCCACCGAGAAGGCCACCGTCGACTTCGACCCCGGCATCGCCAAGCCGGAGGACCTGCTCGGCGCGGTCGAGGCCGCCGGCTACGAGGCCGTCCTCCCGTCGGCCGAGCCGGCCGACGCCAGCCGCGGCCATCAGGACCGCGCCGAGGACGAGACCGCGGCGCTGCGCCGCCGCCTGGTCATTTCCGCGGTCCTCTCGTTCCCGGTGCTGGTGCTGGCGATGGTGCCGGCACTGCAGTTCGACAACTGGCAATGGCTTTCGCTGCAGCTCGCCACCCCGGTCGTCATCTGGGGCGCCTGGCCGTTTCACAAGGCGGCCTGGGCCAACGCCAAGCATGCGACCGCAACCATGGACACGCTCATCTCCGTCGGCGTGTCCGCGGCGTGGCTGTGGTCGATGTACGCGCTGTTCTTCGGCGAGGCCGGGATGACCGGGATGCGGATGTCGTTCGAGCTCATTCCCGAGCGCGGCGCCGGCGCGGACCACATCTACCTGGAAGTCGCCGCGGTGGTGACCACGCTCATCCTGCTCGGGCGCTACTTCGAGGCGCGCGCCAAGCGCCGTGCCGGCGCCGCCCTGAAGGCGCTGCTGGAGCTCGGCGCCAAGGACGTCGCCGTGCTCGACGAGACAGGACGCGAAACCCGCATCCCGGTCGAGCAACTGTCGGTGGGGCAGCGGTTCGTCGTCCGGCCCGGCGAGAAGGTCGCCACCGACGGCCTCGTCGAGGAGGGCACCTCCGCGGTCGACATGAGCATGCTCACCGGCGAGTCGGTGCCGGTCGAGGTCTCGCCCGGCTCGGAGGTCGCGGGCGCGACCGTCAACGCCGGCGGGCGCCTCGTCGTCCGCGCGACGAAGGTCGGTGGTGATACCGCGCTGGCGCAGATTGCCAAGCTCGTGACCGATGCGCAGACCGGCAAGGCGCCGGTGCAGCGCCTGGCCGACCGCGTCTCGGGCGTGTTCGTGCCCATCGTCATCGCCATCGCCGTCGCCACGCTCGGCTACTGGCTGGGTGCCGGCGAGTCGGCGAGCTTCGCGTTCACGGCCGCGGTGGCCGTGCTCATCATCGCCTGCCCGTGCGCGCTCGGCCTGGCGACCCCGACGGCGCTCATGGTCGGCACCGGCCGCGGCGCGCAACTGGGGCTGCTCATCAAGGGCCCGGAGGTCCTGGAGTCCACGCGCCGCGTCGACACCGTCGTGCTCGACAAGACGGGGACCGTGACCACCGGCAAGATGAGCCTGGCGGAGCTCACCGTCGCTGACGGCGTCGACCGCGCCGAGGCGCTACGGCTCGTGGGCGCGCTGGAACACGCGTCCGAGCACCCCATCGCCCAGGCCATCGCCAAGGCCGCCGCCGCAGCCGGAGAGCTGCCCGCGGTCGAGGGGTTCAGCAACCGCGAGGGGCTCGGCGTCGAGGGCATCGTCGACGGGCACGCGCTCGTCGTCGGCCGCCCGGCGCTGCTGGCCGACTGGGCGATGCACCTGAGCCCCGAGCTCGACGCTGCCCGCCGAGCCGCCGAGTCCAAGGGCCAGACCGCCATCGCCGCCGGCTGGGACGGGCAGGCGCGCGCGGTGTTCGTCGTCGCCGACACGGTCAAGGCGAGCTCGGCGGAGGCCATCGCGTCGCTGAAGACGCTGGGGCTGCGGCCGGTGCTGCTGACCGGCGACAACGAGACAACTGCCCGCGCGGTCGCTGCCGAGGTCGGCATCGACGAGGTCATCGCCGAGGTCCTGCCCGCCGACAAGGTCTCGGTCGTCAAGCGACTGCAGGACGAGGGCCGCGTCGTGGCAATGGTCGGCGACGGCGTCAACGACGCGCCCGCGCTCGCACAGGCCGACCTCGGCCTGGCCATCGGGACCGGAACCGATGTCGCCATCGAGGCATCCGACCTGACCCTGGTCTCCGGCGACCTGCGGGCGGCCGCGGACGCCATCCGCCTGTCGCGCGCGACGCTGCGGACCATCAAGCAGAACCTGTTCTGGGCCTTCGGCTACAACGTCGCCGCGCTGCCGCTGGCGGCGATGGGGCTGCTGAACCCGGTCATCGCCGGCGCGGCGATGGCGTTCTCCAGCGTCTCGGTCGTCTTCAACGCGCTGCGGCTGCGCCGGTTCCGCTCCGAGCGGACCGGCGCCGTCGGCACGGCTGCTTCCCCGGCCGCGGCAGCTCACCAGGAGGTGCCGGCGTGACGCGTCGGCGAGACACAAAGCAGTCGGTCGACTCGCGAACGAGACCTACCCTGTAGGCGTGTTCATCGCGCTGAACACCACGCTTCGCCGCCAGCGCCGCCGGCTCGTGGTGCTGGCGGTCATGCTCGGCCTCGCCGGCGCGGTCGTGGCGGCACACAGCGTGGTCAGCCACGACCACATGGGCGACATGGGCGACGCCGTGGTGATGTGTCTGGCGGTTGCGCAAACGGCTGCCGTGGCCGTCGGCGCCGCGCTGGCGCTGGGCGCGTGGCTTCGCCGGCCGCTGTGGCTCGTCATCCCGACCTTTGACGGCGAGCGCGCATTCGTCGCCGCGCCGGTCGCCGTCCACGCCCGCGCAGGGCCGCCGCTGCTTCAGGTCTTTCGGCTGTGAGTCAGAGCGCCTAGCCAGGCGCCCGCTACTCGGCTGCGCGCGCCCTTCTCGCGCGCATCACGACCAGAACTCACAGACCCCGAAAGGACACCGAAACACCATGAAGACCAAGACCTGGCTGACGCTGCTTGCGGCGCTGGCCGTCATCGCGGTTGCCGCGGTCGCCATCGGCTGCGGTGACGACGAGCAGAGCGCGGACCCCGGCTCGGGCAACGCCGCGGACGCTGCGTTCGTGGCCGACATGACCGCCCACCATGAGGGCGCCATCGAGATGGCGCGCATCGCCCAGGACCGCGCCGAGCATGCGGAAATCCGCAAGCTGGCCGACGACATCGTCGCCGCTCAGGAGAACGAAATCTCGACGATGAAGTCGCTCCAGGCGGACCTGCCGAAGACCGAAGGCAACGACGGCCACATGGGGATGAGCGACTCCGAGATGGGCATGGACATGGACCCCGAGATGCTCAAGGACGCCAAGCCGTTCGACCGCGCGTTCATCGACATGATGGTCCCCCACCACGAGGGCGCCGTCGCGATGGCCAAGGAGCTGCTCAAGGACGGCGAGCACCCGCAACTGCGCCAGATGGCCAACGACGTCATCGACGCGCAGACCAAGGAAATCGCGCAGATGCGCGAGTGGCGCAAGGCCTGGTACGGCTCGGCCGGCGGCAGCACCGCCGACCCGATGGCCGACGACGGCCACTGAGCCGGCGATGAGGCTGCACGTCATCAACCGCGAGCACACCGCCGACGGTGCGGTCGGGGCCAGCGCGCCCCGGCCGGCCCGGCGCGTCCTTCTGCTGGCGCTCGCGGCTGTCGTCGCCGCGCTCATCGCCGGCTGCGGCGGCTCGGACGACGAGAGCTCGCCGAGCGCGCCCGACCAGGGCGTGGTGGTCGAGGCCGGCCCGCAGCACGTGCACGGCCTCGGCGTCAACCCGGCCGACGGCGACCTGTACATCGCCACGCACAGCGGCCTTTGGCGCGCACGGCAGGACGAGACCAAGGCCCGCCGCGTCGGCGACATCCGCCACGACCTGATGGGGTTCACGGTCGCTGGCGAGAACGACTTCCTCGCGTCCGGGCACCCGGACGGAAGGAGTGACCTCCCGTCCCAGCTCGGCCTGCAGCGCTCCACTGATGGCGGGCGCAGCTGGAAGACCGTGTCGCTGCTCGGCGAGGCCGACCTGCACGTGCTGCGCGCGGCCGGCGAGCGTCTGTACGGCGTCGACTCGGGCACCGGCGCGTTCATCACCAGCAGCGACGGCGGCCGCTCTTGGGAGCAGCGCACCCCGCCGGCCCCCGTGTTCGACGTCGCGGTCGCGCCGGATGACCAGGAGCGCATTGTTGCGACGACCGAGCGGGGTCTGTTCTCGTCAACCGACACGGGACGGACGTGGCGGGCGCTGCACGCCGACATCGCGGGCCTGCTCGCCTGGCCGGCCGACGATGCGCTGTACCTCGTCGACGGTGACGGCACGGTGTCGCGCTCGACCGACGGCGGCCGTCAGTTCGAGCGCATGGGGTCGGTCGGCGCGCAGCCCGAGGCGTTCGCCGCCAACGGCGGACGCGAGCTCTACGCGGCCGTCCACGGCGGCAAGGTCGTGATGTCCACCGATGGCGGTCAGAGATGGCGGACGCGCTCGACGCCGTAGCCCCCGCGCAGGGCCGCTGCCGCGCTGACCGGTTCCCGTGGGCGCGGGTGGGGTACGCGCCCGGTTGAGGTGACGTTCATCCGGCTGCACGCGCTTGCCCGTCGTCAGCGCCGCCGCGTGGCGGTGCTGACCGTGATGCTGCTGCTCGGCGGCACTGTCGTCGTCGCTCACGGCGCGCACGGCGAGGGCCACATGGGCGACGGGACGATGATGTGCCTGGCGGTGATGACCGTCGGTGCGGTCGCCCTCATCGGCCTGACGCGCGCCTCCGCGCAGCAGCTCAGAGCCCCGTTCGTCGCGCTCGCGCCGACCGCCCCGGTGGTCGTGCTCACCGCCTCCTCGGTTCGTCCTCGGACGCGCGACGGGCCGGCGTTCTTCCAGGTCTTCTTGCGTTGACCCGGTCGCGGCACGCCCGTTGCGTGCCGCCCGCAGCCCGTGAGCGCCGCAGGCCCCGGTCTGGCGCGCTCTGTGACGACCCGAACGCAAGGAGAACCTCATGAGCCATCATCTGAGCACCGTCGAGCACATCGACCAGGCGATGCACGACTGCATCACCGTCTGCAGCGAGTGCCATGACGTCTGCCTGGCCACCGTCCAGCACTGCCTGCAGAAGGGCGGCGAGCACGCCGCGCCCGACCACATCCGTGCGCTGCTGGACTGCGCGCAGGCGTGCGACATTAGCCGCGACTTCATGCTGCGCGGGTCGGAGCTGCACACGATGTACTGCCGGGGCTGCTCGCACGCCTGTGACCGCTGTGCGGAGTCGTGCGAGCAGCTCGCGGGCGACGACGAGGTCATGCGTCAGTGCGCGGAGACCTGCCGGCGCTGCGCGGAGTCGTGTCGGTCGATGGCCGGCTGACGCGCAATGTCCCTCCAGCTCGCCGCTGACCGCCGCTCGGCGGAACGTCGACGTGACGCTCGGGCCGAGCGCCGCGACCCGATGACTGCCCCGACTTGAAATACCCCCAGGGGGTAATAGGATGACCGCCATGAGTACCGCGACCGCACCCGCCCCCGAGACCACGGTCCTGCACGTCGGAGGACTCCACTACGCCACCCAGAAGTCCGTCGTCGAGCAGGCCTTGGGCGGACGGCCGGGCGTGCTCGCCGTTGACGCCAACCCGGTCGCGCAGACCGCGACCGTGACCTACGACCCCAACCGGACATCGGTCGAAGACCTGCGCCGATGGGTCGAGGAGTGCGGGATGCACTGCGCGGGCCAGTCCGTGCCCGGCCACGTGTGCGACCCGATGGCCGAGCACGACGCCGCCCATGAGGGCATGGCGCACGACCACGCGGCGATGGAGCGCGCCGACCACGCCCACGGGCACGGCCACGGCGGCCACTCCGGGATGTCGATGGAGGCGATGGTCCGCGACATGCGCAACCGCTTTCTGGTCGCGCTCGCGTTCACCATCCCCATCGTCCTGTGGTCGTCGGTCGGCACGAACCTGCTCGGCACCGAGCTCGCGACCCCGCTGGGCATCGACCACGACGTCTGGCAGTTCCTGCTCAGCCTGCCCATCGTCTTCTACGCCTCGACCATCTTCTTCACCGGCGCCGTCCAGGCCCTGCGCAACAAGACGCTGGACATGATGGTGCTGGTCGCGGTCGCCATCGGCACCGCGTGGCTGTACTCGGTCGCGGCGACGTTCTTCATCGAAGGCGAGGTCTTCTACGAGTCGGCGGGCATGCTCGCGACGTTCGTGCTGCTCGGCCACTGGTTCGAGATGCGCGCCCGCGGCGGCGCCAACGACGCCGTCCGCGCCCTGCTCGACCTAGCACCGCCGAAGGCGACCGTCCTGCGCGACGGCGAACCCGTCGAGGTGCCGACCGCCGAGGTCCAGGTCGGCGACCTGCTGCTCATCCGGCCCGGCTCGAAGGTCCCCGTCGACGCGACCGTCGAGGAGGGCGAAAGCCAGGTCGATGAGTCCACCGTCACCGGCGAGAGCGTCCCGGTCAAGAAGGCGGCCGGCTACGAGCTCATCGGCGCGACCATCAACAAGAACGGCACCCTGCGCGCCCGCGCGACCGCGGTCGGCTCGGACACCGCGCTCGCGCAGGTGGTCAAGCTCGTCCAGGAGGCGCAGAACTCCAAGGCGCCCGGGCAGCGCCTGGCCGACAAGGCCGCGTTCTGGCTGGTGCTCGTCGCGCTCATCGGCGGCACCCTGACGTTCGTCGCCTGGTACTTCATCATCGGCCGCGACCTCCAGGAAGCCCTGCTGTTCGCCATCACCGTCGTCGTCATCACCTGCCCCGACGCGCTCGGCCTGGCGACCCCGACGGCCATCATTGTCGGCACCGGGCTGGGCGCCCAGCGCGGCATCCTCGTCAAGAACGCGATGGCGCTGGAGCAGACCGCATCGCTGGACACCGTCGTGTTCGACAAGACCGGCACGCTGACGCGCGGCGAACCCGAGGTCGTCGAGGTCGCCACCAGCGACGGCGTCGACGAAAGCGAGGTGCTGCGGCTCGTCGCGGCCGCCGAGGGCGACTCCGAGCACCCGCTCGCCCAGGCCATCGTCACAGCCGCCAAGGAGCGCGGCTTGGACGTCCCACGTGCCGAGTCCTTCGAGGCCGTGCCCGGCCACGGGCTGCTGGCCGCCGTCGACGGCCACCGGCTGGCGGTCGGCAACGCCCGGCTGCTGGAGCGCGAGGACATCGCCCGCGACGGCCTTGCCGCCCGCTCGGACGAGCTGGCCGGGCAGGGCCGCACCAGCGTGCAGGTCGCCATCGACGGCAAGGCCGCCGCGGTCATCGCCGTCGCCGACGCCCCGCGTGAGACGTCCGCCGAGGCCGTCCGCGCGCTGCGCGAGCAGGGCGTCCACGCCGTCATGCTCTCGGGCGACAGCCAGGCGACCGCCGAACGCATCGCCGCGCAGCTCGGCATCGAGGAGGTCATCGCCGAGGTCCTGCCCGCCGACAAGGCCGCCAAAATCAAGGAGCTTCAGCGGCAGGGTCGCAAGGTCGCGATGGTCGGCGACGGCGTCAACGACGCGCCCGCGCTCGCCCAGGCCGACGTCGGCATCGCCATCGGGACGGGCACCGACGTCGCCGTCGAGACCGCCGACGTCGTGCTCATGCGCTCAGACCCGCTCGACGTGGCCACCACCATCACCATCAGCCGCGGCACCGTCCGCAAGATGCGCCAGAACCTGTGGTGGGCAGTCGGCTACAACAGCCTCGCCCTCCCGGTCGCCGCCGGCGTGTTTGAGCCGCTGGGCTTCGTCCTGCGCCCCGAGGTCGCCGCCATCTCCATGGCCGGCTCCAGCATCATTGTCGCCCTCAACGCCGTCGCGCTCAAGCGCCTGAAACTCCCGGAGCAGCGGGGCGGCGATGAGGTCCCACCGGCCGCCGGCGCGCGCGGCGAGCACCGCCAGCGCGTCCCGGCGCCGGAAACCGCCTAGCCGCAGCGTCGAGGGGCGACCGTCGTCCGGTCGCCCCTCCGCGCGTGTCGGCCGATTGCTCTGGCTCCGTCAGGTCGGCCTCCGTCACCGCGCTACAGGACCCAGCCGGCAACGAGCGGGACGCCGATGACGACGTCCGTGACCACGCAGAAGGGGTGGGTGCCACGTGCGCGCATCTGAAGTCATCCGGTGCCTTGTGCGATGCGCGTCACACTCGCTTGCGCATATACCCCCCAGGGGTTTATAGTCGCGGCCTGCCATCACCCCTCGCCACCGAGACCGGGACCGTCCTCATGACCGAGCTGCACACCCACCACACCACCGACAGCCACGAGCTCGCCGTTGAGCCGCGCCGCCTACACCTGAGCTCGTCCACGCGCCACTTCATCCGGCATTACGCCGAGATGGTCGTGGCGATGTTCCTCGGGATGGTGGTTCTCGGCATGCCCGCCGGATGGGCGCTGAGCGCCGCCGGCAGCAGCACCTCCGAGCTGACCAGCGATGCGCCCGCGCTGATGCTGCTCGGCATGGCGTTCACCATGACCGTGCCGATGGTCGCGTGGATGCGCTACCGCGGACACGGCTGGCGGGCAAACACGGAGATGGCGGCCTCGATGGTGCTGCCGACACTGGCCGCCATCGGCCTGCTCGCCGCCGGCGTCATGACCGACATCGGCACCGTGCTCGCCGGCGAGCACGTGGTGATGCTGCTCGCCATGCTCGCCGCGATGCTGCTCCGCCCGGCTGAGTACACCCACCACAGCCACGCCGGCCCTGAGCTGGCTGCCGCCTGAACCGACCAACTCGCACGACGCGTCACGTCGATGACCTCCACGACCTTCTTCCGCCGCTGGGCCGCCCGCACTGGTGTGGGCGGTTGCGGGCGATGCGCGACCGCGCGCGGCGACTAGCGCCCTCCTAGAGAGGGCCGCCGCGCGCCCCGGCCAGCCGACCGGTTGAGCCGGGCCTCACGCATCCGTCCCACCTAGGCGGGGCCGCCGGCCCCAAGGAGAAGCTCGCAATGCAGTCCCAAGTCAATCCGCGGCGCTGGATGGCACTGGCCGTCATCGCGCTCGCCCAGTTCATGGTCATCATGGACACGTCCATCATCGGCGTGGCGCTGCCCGACATCCGCGCCGACCTCGGCTTCAGCCCCGAGGACCTCTCGTGGGTGTTCAACGCCTACGTCATCGCCTTCGGCGGCCTGCTGCTGCTCGGCGGCCGACTGAGCGACCTGTTCGGCGCCAAGCGCATCTTCGCGCTCGGCTGGGTCGTCCTCGCCGCCGGCTCGCTGGCCGCCGGCCTGGCCGACTCGACCGCCGCTGAAGTCGCCGCTCGCGCCGTTCAGGGTGCCGGCGCCGCGCTCATCGCCCCGTCCGCGTTGACGCTGCTGATGATGCTGTTCGGGCATGACCAGAAAGAGCTGATGAAGGCCTTCGCCGTCTACGGCGCGGCCGCGCCTGCCGGCGGCACCGCCGGCGTCTTCCTCGGCGGTGTCATCGCCGAGTGGCTGACCTGGCCGTGGGTCTTCTTCATCAACATCCCCGTCGCACTGCTGGCACTCGCGCTCACGCCCTCGCTGATGCCGGCCGCGCCCGCCCGCCGCGGCTCGGTCGATGTCATCGGGGCGGTGCTGGCCACCGCGGGTCTGGCGACGCTCGTGTTCGCCATCGTCCGCGCGCCCGAGCAGGGCTGGGACTCGACCGAGACGCTGCTTGTCGGCGCCGGCGGCCTGGTCGCCCTCGCCATGTTCGTTGCCGTCCAGGCCGGGCGGCGTGAGCCGCTGATGCGCCTCGGCGTCCTCCGCGCGCCGAACCTCGCGGCGGCGAACGTCGCCCAGGTGCTGCTCGGGGCCGCGTGGGTGCCGATGTGGTTCTTCCTGAACCTCTACCTGCAGCAGGTGCTCGGCCTCGGCGCGTTCGAGGGAGGCGCCGCGCTGCTGCCGATGACCGTCGCCATCATGCTCGGCATGGTCGTCGTCGCCCCGCGCGCCATGGCCCGCGTCGGCGCCAAGCCGATGGTCGTCGGCGGCCTGCTGCTGCTCGCCGCCGGCCTGGTCGGCCTGTCGCTCGCCCGCGCCGACGGCAGCTTCGCCGTTGACGTGTTGCCGGCGTCGCTGGTCGCGGCCGCGGGCATGGCGCTCGCGTTCATCCCGTCGCTGCAGACCGCCATCTCCAGCGCCCGCCCCGAAGAAGGCGGACTCGCATCGGGCATCGTCAACACCGGCTACCAGGTCGGCTCCGCGCTCGGCCTGGCAGCGATGACCGCGCTGGCGGCCGCCCACGGTGCCGGCCAGCTCGGCAACGTCGCAGCCCTGACCGACGGCTACACCGCCGCGTTCCTCGGCGCCGCCGGCATCGCCGTCGCCGGCGGCCTGGTCGCCGCGGTCACCCTGCGGCGCCCGCAGGCGCCGGACGCGAACCAGAGCGCGGTCGACGAGTCCGACCGCGAGCTCATCGCCGCGTAACCGGTCCGTCAGCGACCGACAACCGCGGGCCCCGCCGAGCAGGCGGGGCCTGCGGCGGTTAAGAGCTCAACCCAGCTGCTTCACCGTTCACGGTCCTCTCCGGCGGGGGCTGGCTTCTACGTCCTGTACCGCCTGGCCGCAGGCAGCTCACCAGCTAGGTGGTCGTTACAGCGCCATGCGCATCAGCACGCCTTCGCTGTCGCGCTCGCCGTCGCCGAGCTCTTCCTGCTCGCCGAGCGCGCAGACCAGTGCCGTGCTCAGCGCCGCGTAGGCGTCCAGCGCGTCAGACAGGGCGAGCTCGCGGCCGGACCACGGCGCCTGCGCGAGCTGTGCTTCGGCATCTGGAAACAGCTCGCGGACGAGTTTGAGCCTGCTGACGAGCCCGGCGGCTGAGCGCTTGTCGGCGGCGACGGGCGCGCCGTCGTTGAGCGCCAGAAAGCTCAGCTCGGGGTGGCACTCCCACAGCCAGTCCTCGGCGTCCGGGCGGCCGCGGACGAACGCGTCGACCTCGGCGACCTTCGGCGCGATACCCGCCGCCTGGGCGCTCAGGCTCTTGGCCGCGGGGTTCGTCTTGCGCAGCTCGTCGACGAGCGCGCGGATGGCCGAATAGTCGCCGGTCGCGTCGAGCATGTACCGCGCGGGCGGCGCGAACACCGCGCTGGCTCGCGCCCTGAGCAGCTTGCGCGCCGCCAGGTCGCATGGCCGGAAGTCCACGGAGTCCAGCAGGCCTATGGGCACGTCGATGGCGACCGCTGCCGATGCGCCGGCGCTGTCGCGGAACACCGCCAGCGCCGTGACGTCGGCAAAGCGCTCCAGCCGCGTCTGCCACACCGCCGCGTGCTCGCGCCGGGCCGTGTCGGCGTACAGGCACGCGGCCGCCCATCCGCCGGGAGCGCCGTCGACGCCGATGGCGATGAGGGGCGCGGACGGAGGCTCAGGCACGCGCGGCAGGCTACGGCTTTCGTCGGTCGCCACGGCCTGCCGGCGAGCCGCTGTTTCTCCCGCGCGCGAGGCAGTTTTGGTCCCGCCGGTGGCACGTCTGGCTCTTGGCGGCAGGTCCTGTTGCGAGCGGTTGAGCCCGCCGCAAAGTCGGCCTGTCACGCCGCGCGGTGCGACGTGACAGGACGGTTCCGTCCGCCGTTCGGCGGACCATGAGGACGAGCGTCGCGGTGCCAACACGACGCCAGGACATGGCCGGGCCTCTGCCAGGAGGCGCCGGCCGGGATTTTCGAGAGAGCCGCATGAAGCGGCACGCCGCACTCTAAGCGGCAGAGAGGACGACATGAGTATCAAGACCGAGCAGCAGGCGTTCGAGCACTTCGAGGCCGAGCGCGTGCGTGTTCCCGACGCCGAGAACCAGCAGGCCCGCCGCGTCCAGCAGGAGTTCCGCAATGCGCTCAAGGAGGCGCTCGGCGGCCGCTACGCCGACTCGTTCCTGGCCGGCAGCTACCGCCGCAAGACCCAGGCGGTCCACCTGAAGGACCTCGACATCATCATCGTGCTGAGCGACCCGACCGGCGAGCTCCGCGCGTCGGCGAGCGGGACACTCGCCCTGATGAAGCAGGCGGCGTTCGCCTACGAGCCCGTGACGGTCGCGACGACCAAGTGCCGCGCGGTCGAGTGCGAGCTAGACGGCTACACGTTCTGGGCCGACCTGGTCCCGGCGCTCGACGACGGCCAGGGCGGCTACCTGCTGGCCTACGTCGACCGCAAGGAGGGCATCGACGAGTGGCGCCCGGCCGACCCGAAGGGCCAGACGCAGGCCTGCCACGACAAGAACGACCAGACCGACGGCGCGTACGTGCCGGTCACGCGCATCTGCAAGTTCTGGAACGCGTCGTTCGTCTCCAGCCCCGACCAGAAAAAGCCGCTCCCCTCCTACCTGGTCGAGTCCATCCTGTTCGACGCCCTGACCGGCCCTGTCACCTGGCCGGAGGCGGTGCTGGCGTTCTTCGAGGCGGCCGAGCGGCACCTGGCGAACCCGCAGCCCAGCGTGCTGTGTCCCGGCAACCCCGACGCCTACGTCGACGAACAGCTCGACGACGACCGGCGTGTGGCCGCGCTCGCCAAGGTCCAGGCCGCGCTCGTGCACGCGCGGGCGGCCGCCGCGCAGACCGAGCTCGGCAAGGCGCTGGACGAGTGGGCGAAGGTCTTCGGGCCGTCGTTCCCCGCCCCGAGCACCCGCCCCGAGCTGCTGGCGGCTGCGCTGCGTAGCCGCGCCGCCACGGTCGTCGGCGCGGGCGCCAGCGCCTCGCCGGCCGGTCGCCGCGCTCCGGTGGTTCGCTCCCATGGCCCCGCCCGCCCTTCCTCCTGAGCGGGCGGCCGCGCAGTGGTGGACGCAGCCCGGCGCCTGGGAGGTCCGCTGGCAGCTGGAGGCCGAGAGCATGCGCCGCGACCCGACCATCGCGCAGCTGTCGCTGCGGGTGATGCGGCGCATGCCTGACCTCGTCGCCTACGCGAGGCGCCACGGCCTGCAGCTGTGGGACCTGCTCGCCTACAGCGCCAACGCCGAGAGCGCCGACGGGCGGCTGCGGCTGGTCGCGCTCTTCCCCGGCCATCCGTACACGACGGACCCCGAGGTCCTGTGCCTCGACGGGCCGCGACAGTCCAAGCACCGCAACCCTCCGTTCGACGACGGGGTGTTCGGCAAGAGCGCGCTGCTGTGCCTGTACTACCGCAAGGACCCCGACGAGCGGCGCTGGCTGCCCGAGCACGGGTTGCTCGGCCTGTTCGACATCGCCCGGCTGCATGTCGCCAACGAGTACGAATGGCGGCGCACGCGGGTGTGGCCGGGCGAGGACGCCCCGCACGGCGAGACCCCGCCCGCGCGGCCGGACCCAGCGCTGGCGGTCGACCCCATCTCGCCGCGCAACACGGTCTTGCACTACCAGTCGCCGTCCCCGGCCGCGACGGTGCCGACGCGGGAGGCGGCATGAGGTACAAGCCGTTCCTGTCGCACAAGCGCGAGCAGGCGACCTCGGTCGCCTACCTCAAGCAGCAGCTGTGCATCCGCGGCGCCGGCGGCTGGAAGGACACCGACGACCTGCCCAAGGGCGGCCAGTTCAACGGCGACCTCGTGGCCGCCATCGAGCACGAAACCGGCGGGTTCCTGCTCTGGGCCACCCGCGACATCCTGACCTCGCGCATCATCTGCCAGACCGAGCTGCCCACCGCGCTCGACCGCGGCCTGCGCGACCCCACCTACGCAGTCCTGCCGGTGTTCGTCGACCTGCGCCCGTCCGACCGCACGGCTATCGAAGCGCAGCTCGGGCCCGTCTACACCGAGCGGCTGCTGGACCGCAACGGGCTCGTGCGTGCGCGGCGCCAGTCGTTGAAGGCCCTGGCGCGCGAGGCCGCCCGCGAGTACGTGCGACGCCTGGTCGGCGGGCTGCCCGACCGGCCGGTCGATGTGGCCATCAGCGCCTTTCGGGCGCCGACCGAGCAGCACGACCTGACGCTCGACTGGCGCTCGCTGTTCGACGAGCCCACCCGGACCCTGGCGCCCGATGCCGCCGAGACCATCGTCGAGGCGCTCGACGACATCCGCGAGGCCATGCAGGCCCGCGGCCGCAACCCCGCGTTGCACGTCGAGCTGACCCTGCCGATGCCGCTGGCGATGCTCGTCGGCTACCGCTGGCGGGAGACCACGCAGCTGCAGGTCACGCTCAAGACGGTGAACCCCGGCACCGGCGACATGCTCATCGTGGCGCCGGCGGCGCCGACCGCCATGGCCTGGCCGGCGCCGCGCACCGCGAGCTTCCCGGACCGCTCCGGCCCGTACGTGCTGGCCGTGTCCGTCGGTCACACGCTCGGGGCGACCGTCGACCGGTACGCCGACGAACAGGACGCGCGGGGCTTCGAGCATCTGCATATCGACCGCGACCCGCGGACCGAGCCGCTGAACGCCGAAGAGGTCCGCTCCCTGGCCGCCCTCGTCGCGCGCCGGTTGCACGCGTTGCAGAGCCAGGGAACGCCCAAGCACCTGCCGCTCAGGACTCCGGCGAGCCTGGCGGCGGCCATCGGGCTGGCGGCCAACGCCATCGGACCGACTTGGGTGCCGTTCTACGACGGCCACGACTACTACGCCGACGGGCTCTCCATCGGCTAGACCCAGCCTAGGCCGCTTGGTGGCCGTCAGGCGCAGACCACGTCCGCGCTCAGCGCGGTGGTGACGGCTCCCGCCGGGGTGGCCGTTTCCAACGCTTGTCTCGTCCGCCGGGGAGCTGGATACTCGGGCGCATGGCAGTCTGGCTGCTCGGGTTTCTCGCCGGTGCCGCCGTGGTGGCCGGTTCTGCGGCCACCGGCGTCCTGAGCGTGCGGCGCTATTCCCATCGCCACATCACCGCGCAGCTCGCCGTCGGTGGACGCGGCGTGTTCTTCAGTCGGACACCCGACGGCGTGTGGTGGCGGCTGCGCTTGCGTCCGTGCCGCCGGCGCTACGAGGACCGTTCGGGGTGGCCCGACCCGCCGCCGTCTGGCGGCGTCCGAGAACCGCGCCGACCGCGCGACCCGGGTCCTCTCGCGGCCGCGGTCGGGCTCGACCCGCCGTTCTAGGGGCCGGACGCCGGCCCGACGCCGGCGGCGGCGAGCGCGTCCTCGACCGTCGCGTACACGACCATTTCCGTGACCTTGCCGCTGCGGACGGTGACGAGCTCGCCGTGCGGCTCCGCACCGCGTTCCCGGTCCGGCGGCGCGTGCGTGTGGACGACGGCGACGAGACGGTCGCCCGCATCGCGGACGTCGAGCAGTTCCGCGGTCATGCCGTCGGAGGCCGCGCGACGGAGGAAGGCCGCGGCTTCCTCGCGGTTGTGGCACGCGCCCTCGCCGTCGGGGTCGCCGGCGGCGTACCAGCGCACCTGCGGGTCGAGCGCGGCCACGGCCGCGTCAACGTCGCCCCGTATGAAGGCCGCCCAGGCACGACGGAGCAGTTCGACGTCGCCGTGGCTCATGCGGCGAGTGTCTCACCATCCTGTTGCTCGGGGAAGGCGGGTCTTCAGCGTCGTGGAACCGAGGTCGAAGTCAACGGCTCCGGGCGCGCATCTTGGATGCGCGCCGCCACGTCTTCGGCGCGCTCATCCTCCGTGCTGATGACGAGGTCTACCGCGCGCAGCGCCGGCATGGTTCGGCACAGCGTCTGGGTGTGCGCAATCAGCGCGGCGAGCCCCGACCAGCTGCTGGGTTCCCGTTCCACGATGCGTTCGACCAGCGTCGCCGGCTCGGCTTCGAGCCTGACGAGGAGATGCTCGTCGGCGCCGATGGCATCCAGCAGCCGCAGGACATCTTCGTCGGTCTCAAGGGTGTGCGCCACGAGAAGCAGCGTGTGTCCCGCCTCGCGGTAGATGTCACAGGTCGAGCGGACGTGGCGCATCACTTGCGCGTCGCTAAGCGGCGGGTGCGCCGAGACGAGCGCCTCGACCTCGATTGCGGCGTGCGCGATGCCGTCGTCGGAGAGCGCATCGGAGAGCGCCGTCAGCACCGCCGTCTTGCCCACGCCCGGCGGGCCGGTGAGAACGACCGCGAACACGTCTGAACTCTGCCCGCTATCGGGCGACGCGACGGACATGGCGCGGCGGGGCCTGCATCAGCTGGAGGGCGTCCGTGGCCGCTGCAGCGCGGCGAGCACCCACTGGTCCGCGGGCATGCCGCCCAGCCCGTCGGGGGTGGCGAACAGACGGCACTTCAGGCCGAAGTCGGTGCGCTGGTCGGCGCCCGGCTCGACGTCGTTGCCGTCGACGCGCACGGTCGGCGAACCGAGGAACCGTTCCCGCTCGGCGGCGTCGGCGTCCTCCACGCGTACCAGGTCGATGTCGGTGCTCGCACCAACCGAAGCCAGGAGCTCGCGCAGGTGCGGCAGCAGCGCCTCGTGGTTCGGGCAGCCGTCGAAGTACAGGACCTCGACCTTCATCGCCGCTGACGGTAGCGCGGCTCGTCCTGCCCGCCGGCCCAAATCGCGGTTGCTCGTCGCGAACGCCCGCCGCAGACTCGCGCCATCCGCCCGCGACGACATCGAAGACTCGGGCAGCGCCGTGTATATGGAGGTGCGGATAGAGCCGGATACGACCGCGGTGTCCGTGTCACGCCGGAAGCGCCGCATGCGCTGTGGCTGCCGGCGCAGGCTGGGGAGGGTTGATGCTGGTCCTCGCTGATGCGGGCCACTGACTGCCCCAGCTGGTATACGTCGCGCCGGTGGGCACTATCGGTCGCCTGGCTCGGCGTGCAGAACCGCCGCGCGGGCAAGCAGGACAACCACAAGAGCGCGGCATGAGCGTCGCCCTCCGCACCGCTCTGGCGGTGGCGCTCGCGGCGCTCGCCGCCGGCGGGCTGGCCGCCTGCGGCGGCAGCGACTCATCGTCCGAAGGCGCAAGCGGCGACCGCGCCGCCGCGGCGAAGGCGCGTGAGCGTCTGAACGGCGCCGACAAGCCGACCGCTGACCAGTTCCCGAAGGTCACGGCCGGCCAGACGATGCAGCAGCTCGCCGACTCGGTCGGCGTGACCGGCACCGAGGTCGGGCTGGCCTCCAGCGTGTTCACGCCCGGCCACAACCGCATCGCGTTCGGGGTCATCTCAGACCAAGGCCAGTTCGTCTACGGCCCGACCGCGGTATACGTCGCGCGCTCGCCGCGCTCGAAGGACATCCTCGGTCCGTACCTGGCGCCGGCGGACCTGCTGGTCACCGAGGCCGCCTACCGCAGCCGGCAGGCCGCGACCGAAGAGGACCCGTTCGCCGCGGTCTACTCCGCCGACGCCGTCGAGCTCGAACAGCCCGGCCGGTGGACGGTTCTGGTCGTGACCAAGGTCGGCGACCGGCTCGTCGCCGCGCCGTCGCAGGTGACCGTGCGCAAGGACAGCCCGGTCCCCGAGCCGGGCGAGCGGGCGCCGAAGGTCCAGACCGACACCGTCGCCTCTGCCGGCGGGAACATCGAGGCCATCGAGACGCGGCTGCCGCCGGACGACATGCACAGCGTCGGGCTGCCCGACGTCCTCGGTAAGAAGCCGGTCGCGCTCTTGTTCGCGACCCCGCAGCTGTGTCAGTCGCGGGTCTGCGGACCGGTCGTCGACATCGCCGCGCAGCTGAAGGACGAGTACGGCGACCGCGTGGAGTTCATCCACCAGGAGGTCTACGTCGACAACGACCCCAACAAGGGTTTGCGCGAACCGCTGGGCCGCTACGGGCTTCCGACCGAGCCGTGGCTGTTCACTATCGACACCAAGGGCCGCGTCGCCGCGCGGCTTGAGGGCTCGTTCGGTCTTGAGGGCTTCCGCAAGGCCGTCCAGGCCGCCATCGCGCGCAGCAGCTGACGGCGGGCGCGCTCAGCGGCCCTGCTGCGCGCGCAGGCGACCCAGGCGCGGAACGAACCGCCCGACTCGGGCGGCGTAGCGCACGTACGTCTGGCCGTGCGTGGCAATCAGGTATGGCTCCTCGACCGCCCGCGTCTGGACCTGCAGCGCCGCGAACAGCGCGACGAAACCGATGAGAGCGACGACGTTCGGGACCAGCATCACGAGTCCGAGCGAGGTCGGCAGCATCGCCGCGAAGATGGGGTTGCGCACGAGCGCGAACGGGCCGGTGGTGACGAGCTCGGTCCGCTCGGTGGCGTCTACGCCGATGCGCCAGGACGCTCCCATCGCCATTTGGGCGTAGAGCGTTCCGGCGATGCCGGCGACGGCCAGTGCGAGGCCAACGGCGTGTGCGACTTCGCCGTCGAGAGCGGCGACGGGGTCGAGGACGCCGAGAAGGTCAAGGACCGGCGCGGCGAAGCCGAGTACGAGCCCGGCCGCGAACGCCACGCCGCCGAGCCACTCAACCGAGCCCGGGCGTCCTCGCAGCCCGACGAAGCCGGTCGAACCGGTGCGGCGCAGTTGCAGGTACGTGCGCAGCCCGAACGCGAGGGCGAGGTAGACGACGTAGAGCGCGAGCGCGAGTTCAGGCATGGGTGCGGCAGTCCTTCTGGCAGGTGTCGGTCTTCGCGGCGCCGACGGCGGTGCCGCAGCCGTGGTCGCCGGCGGACCTGCGGCGGCGCAGCAGCCGCAGGTGCGTTGAGCGTGACAAGCAGCGACATGTCCATGTCGGCAGCGATGGCGAGCACGCGCGCGACCATCCGCAGCGGCGAGCAGCCCTCCGGTCAGGTCCGCGCGGCGGTTGGGGGGTCGCGCGACCCCGGCAGCAGGACGACGAGCGCGACGGCTGCCACCGCGGCGAGCGGCACTTTGATGAGGAAGGTTTTGCCCCCACCAGAAGTGCTCCAGGAGGTAGCCGCCGATGATGGGGGCCCAGTGACAGGCCGTTGCCGAAGCCGGTGACCATCACCGAACTCGCCTTGCCGCGCTCGCCGGGCGCGAATAGCACTGCAACAACGGCCAGGATGATGCCGGCGCCGGCGCCCGTCACTGCCCGCGCGGCGATGACCGGCCCCGCGGCGTCCACGAACGCGGCCACCAGCGACGCCGCGTCGATGAGGGCGAGGCCCGTCAGCAGGAGCCGCTTGCGCCCGTCACGGTCGCCGACGGCGCCCCACGGCAGCGCAGCCCCGCGAACACCAGGACGCAGAGTGGACCATCTACTGCAGCGAGCCCGTGCTCGCCGGGCTCCTCGGCGATGGTGGGCAGACCCACGTTCATGATGGTCGAAGCCGACCGTCAGGCCGCTGAGGACGACCGCGCCGAGCGCCGACCATCGTCGCGCCGTCGGGCGCTCGGGGCGTTCTGGGGGGACCTGCGCCGGGGCGGCTGCCGGCGCGTCACGCACCTCCGCTCGCCGGCTCACCGGTCCTCCTGCCCAGTCGTTCGCACAAAACGCGCGAAGTACGCCAGCGGCGTCCCAACGCGCTGGTCGAAGCGCAGGCCGGCCGCTTGCGCGCGCCGCCGCAGCGCGCCCGGCGCGACCCAGTGCGGGTCGCCGAAGAGTTCGCCGACGACGAGGCGCCCACCGGGCCGCAGCACGCGCGCGAGCTCGCGCAGCGCCGCGTCCTGGTCGGGCACCTCGCCGAGCACGGTGACCAGGAACGCGGCGTCGAAGCTGCCGTCGGCGTACGGGAGCGCGCGGGCATCGCCCTGTGTCGCGACGATGTTGAGCAGGCCGCGTTCGCGCGCGCGGCGCGCTGTCAGGTCGAGCATCTCCTGCTGAACGTCGAGGATGTGTAGGCGGCCGCTGGCGCCGATACGCTCGGCGACCGGCAGCGTGTAGTAGCCGGTGCCCGGCCCGACCTCCAGCACCCGCTTGCCCGCCACGTCGCCGAGGGCGTCCTTCAGGCGAGCGGCGGTGATGTACGGGTGCGGGACCTCGACCGCCCAGCGCTGCCCGTAGGGGCACGCCGACGGATGCCGACGCCACCAGAGCGCGGCGGCGAGCAGGCCTCCGAACGCAACGAGACCGACGCTGCCGGCCTTGCTCACGGGCGCACCTCCTGCGCATCACGGACGTAGCGCTCGGGCGCGCGCCCGAACTTGCCGGCGCACAGCGCCGAGCAGAAGAAGACCTCCGCACCGTCGTGGGTGACCGATGTCGCGGCCTGCTCGACGTCCAGGCACATCCGACACACCGGGTCGGCGACCCACCGCGCGTCCCGCGTCGGCTCGCCGGCGCGGCGTGCCCGATACAGATGCACAGGCCGGGTGATGTGGCGCAGCTCGTGCAGCCCGCAGTCCTCCATGCCGACGTCGACGAGCGCCTCAGCCGCGGCCCGCGTGGCAGCGCTGAGTAGCACGTCGCCGGGTCCGGCGAGGGCGACGACGCGCGCGGCGATGTTGACAGCGGCGCCGAACCAGTCGGCCCCGCGGCGCACGGCGCTGCCGGTGTGCATGCCGACGCGCACGTCGGGGAACCCGTGGCGCGGCGCGAGCTCGCGCGTCAGCCGCAGGCCGAGCTGGATGGCGTCGGCGGCCGACCCCGCGCGCACGAGGCACGCGTCCCCGAGCATCTTCACGTCCTCGGCGTCGTCGGGCAACAGCCGGTTGAGCCCCGCGCAGAAGGCGGTGGCGATGTCGGCCGCGTGCTCGTCGCCGTGGGCTTCGGTGAGCGCCGTGAATCCCGCGAGGTCGGCGAACAGGAATGTGTGCGTTCTAGCGTTCATCGCGGCCGACCGTCTCCGACTGAAGCAGCCCAGACGGCGTGTTGACAGTGCGCTGCTGCTCAGCCCCAGATGCGGGTGACGTTTGGGCAGGCGGTGCGGCGCTCGACACGAGCACACTCGACGCGACGACCGCGGCCCCCATTAGACCCACCGTCGCGCGCCTCATGACCTTCGGCGTGAGCCATGCCCAGCCGCGCGTCGCCAGCCACGCGCGAATGCCGGACGCGCTGCCGACGGCGAGCGAGGCGCCGGCCATGCACTGCATGCACACGGCTAGTCCTCTTTCTCCGCGGAGCCCTGCCAGGCCTCGCGTCCTTCGTCGAACGCGATGCCGGCGATGAGGGGCGCGACGACTCGGCCCGCCCATCGCAGGCGGAAGGCGGCGTCCACGCTCATGCGACGGTGCGAGTCGCGTCGGCCTCCGAAGAGGAGCAGCAGTCATCCTCACAGCCGCACACGGACGGCTCGGCGTTGCTCGTCGTGGCTTCGGCCGGCGCGGTGGCTTCATCGGCGCCGCGCGGTTCGGCACCGGTCTCGGACTTCGGCGGCGAGCAGCACGGGTCGCCGCACGACGGCGCCGCGAGCCGCGCCGCGTCGGCTCTGTCGTGCGTCGGCGCGGCCGAGCAGCAGCCGTCGCCGCTGCAGCTGGCGGACGGCGTGCCCGCGGCTTGGAGGCTCGGCCTCGGGACGGCGAGGCCAGGCTGCCGCGCCGCAGAAGACCGGGCGCTCCTGCGCCCGAGTAGCCGCAGCCCGTTGATGGTCACGAGCAGCGAGACGCCCATGTCGGCGGCGACGGCCACGATGAGCGTCACGTATCCGAGCGGGGCGAGCGCCACGAAGACGGCCTTGGTCACCAGGGAGATGGCGACGTTCTGGCGCATGATGCGCAGCGCTCGGCGGCTGTGGTTGATGGCGTCGGGCAGCCGGTCGAGCTCGTCACCCATGAGCGCGATGTCGGCGGACTCCAGCGCGACGTCGCTGCCCGCCGCACCCATCGCCACCCCGACCGACGCCCCAGCGAGAGCCGGCGCGTCGTTCACGCCGTCGCCGACCATCGCCGTCGCGCCGTGCTGCTCCCGCAGCTCACCGATGACCGTCAGCTTGTCCTCCGGCAGCAAGGCGGAGCGCCACTCGGTCACGCCGGTGCGCTGCGCGACGGCGCGGGCGACGCGCTCGCTGTCGCCGGTGAGCATCACGACGTGCTGGACACCTGCCTCCTCGCGGAGCGCGCGGATGGCCTCCATCGCCTGGGCGCGCGGTTGGTCGGCCAGGCCGAACACCGCCAGGACGCGGTCGCCTTCGCCGAGCAGGACCGCGGTCTCGCCGCGCGCTTCGGCCTGCCGCAGCGCCGTGGGGATGTCGGCGCCGCGCTCGGCGGCCAGGCGCGGACCGCCGGCCCACGCCTCGCGGCCGTCCACGGTCGCGACCGCGCCGCGGCCGGGCAGCGCCTCGAATGTCGTCGCGGCAGGCGTGGCGAGGCCGCGCTCGCGGGCGGCGCGGACGATGGCCAGCGCGAGCGGATGCTCGGAGCCGTGCTCGACGCCGGCCATCAGCGCCAGCGCGTCGGCCTCGTCACTACCGTCGAGCACGGTGATGGTCGCCAGCTGCGGACGTCCTTCGGTGAGCGTGCCGGTCTTGTCGACGGCGACTGCGCGGACGCGACCTAGGTCTTCGAGCGCCTGGCCGCCCTTGATGAGGACGCCCCGTCGGGCGGCGCCGCCGATGGCCGACACGACACTGACCGGCACGGAGATGACCAGCGCGCACGGGCACGCGACGATGAGCAGCGCCAGCGCCCGGTACAGCCAGGTGTCGAACTCGCCGCCCAGCAGCGGCGGGACGACGGCAACGAGCAGCGCGGCGATGAAGACGAGTGGTGTGTAGATGCGCGCGAAGCGGTCGACGAAGCGCTCGGAGGGCGCCTGCGAGCCCTGCGCGTCGGCCACGAGTTGCGCCACCCGCGCCAGCGTCGAGTCCGCGGCCGCGGAGGTCACGCGGACGGTCAGGACGCCGTAGGCGTTCAGCGTGCCCGCGAAGACCTGGTCGCCCGGTTCCTTGTCGACGGGCACCGACTCACCGGTGAGCGCGGACTCGTCGACGCTGGAGGCGCCGCTGTCGACCACGCCGTCGAGCGGCAGCCGCTCGCCGGGCCGGATGAGCACCAGCGCGCCGAGCGGAACTTGTTCGACCTGCACCGTCCGCTCGTGGCCATCGACCAGCACGGTGGCCTGGGCCGGCGCGAGCTCCATGAGCGCCTCCACCGAGCGACGGCTGCGCTCCAGCGCGAAGCTCTCCAGCGTCGTGCCGACCGCGAACAGGACCAGCACCCATGCCGCCTCGGCGTACTCGCCGATGCCGACGGCGCCGACGGCCGCCATCGTCATCAAGACGTTCATGTCCAGAGTGCGGCGACGCAGCGCCATCAGCGCGGCGTAGGCGATGGGCCAGCCGCCGACCGCCATCGACAGCAGGTACAGCGGCTCGCTCACCAGCCGGGGCGCATCGAGCAGCGACGCGACAACAGCGGCGAGCAGCACCGCGACCGAAAGCGTGGTCGACAGCGAGCGGGCGCTACGGCGCCAGTACGGCGCGGTCCTATCGGCGCGGCGGCCGGCAGAGCGCGCGGTGTAGCCGGCGCGGCGAACGGCCGCCTGGACCGTGTCCGGCGCGACATCGCCGTCGACGACGAGCGTCGCGTTGCCGAAGAAGACCTGCGCGTCGCGCACGCCGTCGAGCGCCGACACGACCTTCTGGACCGTACGCGCACACGACGCGCAGTCCATCCCATCGACGTGGAAGCGCTGTCCTGCCGCGCCCGCCGGCGCCTCCGGCGCGGGCGTAGACGGCGCCGCCGCGGGAGCCATCGGCAGCGGCGGAGCGCCGCTCACTGCGCGACCTCGGCGGCCCGGGCGTCGCCGGTGACCGCGCCGAGCAGCACGTGACCGCGGTCGGTCAGCGAGTACAGGACCATCCGTCCCTCCTTGCGCGAGCGCGCGAGCCCGGCGGCGCGCAGCTGACGCAGGTGATGGGAGACGAGCTTGTCCTGGCGTTCGCTCACCCAGGCCAGGTCGCAGACGCACATCTCCTCGCCGGCCCGCAATGCGAGCGCCAGGCGCAGCCGCGTGGGGTCGGAAAGCGCCTTGGCGCTCTCGGCGGCCGCGTCGAGCTCGTCGAGTCGAGGCAGACCGCGGCGCAGCTCCTCCGCCTTGGAGACGTCGATGCACAGCAGCTCACAGGTCTCGTCCGCACTCACCGCGCATACTCTAACGGTCATGCGAGTATCAGCGCGTCGTCGCTTCGCCCCTGCTGCCGGCGCCCTCGGGCTCGCCGTCGTCGCCCTCGACACGCTCACCAAGCAGCTAGCCGAGACGCACCTCGGCTCACCCGTTGAACTGACCTTTGGCGCGCAGCTCAGCTTGGGCTACAACAGCGGCGTCGCCTTTGGTGCCTTGTCGAGCGCGCCGGACGCGGTCGTCCTCGCGGCGGTCTCGGCTTGTGTCGCGGCGCTAGTGACAGCGCTCGTGCGTGGGTGGCTGCCGGCGAGCGCGCTGGCGGTGGGGCTGCTGGCCGGGGGCGCGGTGGCGAACCTCGTCGACCGCGCGCCCGACGGGCGCGTCACGGACTTCATCGACCTGCCCCGCTGGCCGGCGTTCAACGTCGCGGACATCGCCATCACGGTCGCCGTGCTCGCGCTTGTCGTCGGGTCCCTGCGAGCTGACGCGTCCGGCAAGCCGTCGACGTCTACCCCGTAGCGCCCGCTGACAGCGGAAGGCTCTCAAGCCCGCGGAACACGGCGCCCTGCCGCCATCGCGGCGCCCCAGCGAGGCCCAGGCTCGCCGCCCGGTCCAGCAGCGCCGTCAACCCCAGCCGCGTCTCCAGCCGGCCCATCGCCGCGCCCAGGCAATGGTGAATGCCGCCGCCGAACGTCAGCGGCTGCGGGCGCGCGCGGCGGATGTCGAGTTCGTCGGGGCGCTCGTGCGCTTCGGGGTCGCGGTTGGCGGCGCCCAGGCAGAGGTAGAAGGCGTCCCCGCGGGTGAACCGCTCGCCGTCGAGGTCGACGTCTTGTAGTGCCGTGCGGGTGGTGAACTGCACTGAGCCGTCGAAGCGCAAGAACTCCTCGACGGCGTTGCGCATCAGACCGGGCTGGTCGCGGAGCAGTGTCAGCTGGTCGGGGTGACGCAGCAAGGCGTGGACGGCGTTGCCGATGAGATGCCGCGTGGTGTCGAACCCTGCCCCGAACAGCGAGAACGCGGTGGCCAGAGCCTCGTCGGCGCTGAGCCGGTCGCCCTGCTCCTCGGCGACCAGCAGTGCGCTGAGCAGGTCGTCGCCGGGGCTGCGGCGCTTCTCGGCCAGCAGTGCGGTGAAGTAGTCCTCGTAGTCGATGATGAGCCGCTCGGCCTGCTCGAACGCGTCCGAGCCGGGCAGCGCCTCGAAGACCAGCCCCCAGTCCGAAAAGCGCGTGCGGTCCGCGCGCGGAACGCCGAGCAGGTCGCCGATGGTGTCGACCGTCAGCGGGTGCGCGAAGTCGCTGACCAGGTCGAAGGTGTCTGAGGCGAGCGCGCGGTCGAGGTGCTCGTCGACGAAGCCTTGGATGGTCGGGGCGCGGTCCTCGAAGGCCTTGGGCGTGAAGACCTTCTGTACGAGCCCGCGCAGGCGGCCGTGGTCGGGCGGGTCCATGAACAGAAACCAGCGCAGGCGGCTCTGCAGCAGCCGGCTTGCGTTCACCTGCTCGTCGCCCCAGAGCTGGCGCTGGCGGTCGGCGTAGAGGTGCCCGAAGCGGCTGTCGCGCAGGACCGCGACGACGTCGGCGCGGCGGGTGAGCACGCGCGTGCCGTCGGGCAGGCGCAACCGCGGCGCGCGCTCGCGAAGCAGCGCGTAGTCGGGGTACGGGTCGTCGCTGCCGAGAATGATGCGGCCGATGGCCTCGGCCACGTCGGGGGCAAGCTCGGTGTCGGTGCTCATGGCCTCACGGGTTGGGGTCAGGGCCGCACCGCCTGGAGCAGCTCCAGGCTGCCCCACGCGGTGCGCAGGCGTTGGTGGACTTGCACGTCGGCAAAGCCAGCGTCGGCGACAAAGCCGGGCAGGCGCCCGGCGGCGTGGTCGCGGGTGCCGTCGAAGCCGTCGAGGAACTGCAGGGCGAAGAACGCGGCGCGCATCAGCGGGTCGACCGGGCGTCCCCAGTCGGCGATGTGCAGCCGCCCGCCCGGCCGCAGGACGCGATGCGCTTCCGTCAGGGCGGCGCGCTTGCCGTCGGGGCCGAGATGGTGCAGCAGCAGAGACATCACCACCCGGTCGGCGCTCGTGTCGGCCAGCGGAAGCTCGCCTGCAAGGCCTTGGCGCCACTGGACGCGGTCGGCGCCCGCCTTCCGCTGGGCGAGGGTCCGCACATTCGGGTCGCCGTCGACCGCGACCACGTGGACGTCCGGCCGGGCGGCGGCGAGTGCGATGGCGAGCGTTCCCGTGCCGGAGCCCACGTCGACCACGGTCCCCGGGGCCGCCGGCAGGTCCTGCAGCACGGCGTGGCTCAGCGCCGGCCGCCAGCGGCTCTCGCGCATCGTGAGCGCGAGGACCGCGTCGTAGGCGCGCGTGAAGGCGGCGTGGCCGGCGGCCGGCACGTAGCGGTCAGTCGTGGCGGAGCTCATGCGTTGGTCTCCTTTGTGGCGCCGGGCGCTGTCAGCAGCCCGTGCAGGACCGGGTCAAGGGTCGCGCGCCTCGCACGCTCGGGTTTCCAGCCGTGGCCGGTGCGCAGGTGGATGTAGGTCCAGCCGACGAGGTTGAAGAGCACGGTCGCGGTTTCGAGCGGGTCGACGTTGCGCAGCGAACCGTCGGCGACGCCCTCGCGCAGCAGCTTCTCCAGCGGCTCGGTGAAGACCGTGCGCGTCATCGCCTCCTCCTCGTCGTCGCGGTGAAACACGCCGTCGGCTTGCGCACGCAGCGCGACGAGCAGCGCCATGTGCTCCTCCGCCGAGCCGCAGAGCGCTTCCAGCGCCTGCGTGAGCCGCTCGGCGCCGGTGCCCTGGCCTATGAGCGCCGGCCACATCGCCCGGCGGTAGTCCTCGGTGGCGCGCAGCACGAGCTCGGCCAGCAAGGTGTCCTTGGTGATGCCGCGACGGTGCAGCGTCACTCGCGAGACGCCCGCTTCGGCCGCGATGCGCTCCATCGTCGCGCCCGCGTAGCCATGCGCGCTGAACACGACGTGTGCCGCGTCCAGCAGACGCGGTTCCAAGCTCTGGGAGGCCACGCCAGCAGTGTAACGCGGCGTTTCATCGATGACTAGAGCTTTGGTGGCACGCGGAGCAGGGTAGCCGTTAAGCTGAGGCCATAGCGAGAACACGTCTGTATCCTGTTGCAACGCTGACGTAACGTTTCCGGTTGGATGCTCGCACACGTACTCGACCCGAACCCTGGGGGACGCGCCTTGCTAGACCGACTCGCAGTTCCCGCTCCCCGCGTCCCGCTGTGGGTCGTCGCCATCGCCTTTGCCGGCGCGATGTCGGCGCTGGCCGGCGGCTACTGGGACGACGCGTGGCACACCGAGCGCGGCCGCGACGACTTCTTCATCGCGCCGCATATCGCCATCTACGCAGGCATCGCGACCTCTGGCGCGGCGCTGACCCTGTGGGCGCTGCTCGTCACGCGCCAGCACGGCACCTCGGCGGTCTGGCGCCACAAGCCGCTGACACTGGCGCTGCTCAGCGTCGCCGTGACGCTCGCCTCCGGGCCCATCGACAACGCCTGGCACGTGGCGTTGGGTCGGGATGCCGTCATATGGAGCCCGCCGCACATGCTCGGCATCGCGGGCACGCTCGCCCTGGGCGCCGCCATCCTCGCCGAGCTCGCCGGGCGACCGGAGCCCTGGGCGCGACCGCTGACCGCCATCGCGGGGGCGCTGGTGCTGGCATCGGCCGGCTTCGCCACCGTCGAGTACGACACCGACGTGCCGCAGTTCGATGAGGTCTTCTACCTACCGGTGCTCGGCTTCGCGGCCAGTGTCGGCCTCGTGCTCGTGCGCGTCGCGTCCGACGGGCGCTGGGCGGCGACGCTGTCGGCCGCGGTCTACACCGCGTTCATCGCCGCGGTCGGCGCGTTCCTCGCGCTTGTGGACTTCCCGCCGCCGGCGCTGCCGCTGCTCGTCGTGCCGGCCGTCGCGGTCGACGCCGCCGCGCGCCGCCGCTGGCATCCAGCGCTGACCGCGACCATCTACGCGCTGGCGTTGCATGCGGCGTACGTGCCGGTGCGCAACCTGCTCGGCGACGGCGTGCGCTTCGACGCCGCCGACGTGCTCGTCGGCGCGGCGCTGACGTGGCTCGCCACGCTGGTCGTGTTCGCCGTCGCCGCAGGAACGCGCGTGACACCGCGTGCTGCCCCGGCGACCGCCACTGTCGCCAGCGTCCTGCTGGTGCTGCTCCTAGCGCCGGTCGCTCTGGCACATGACCCCGGCCAGGGCGAGGACGCTGGCCGCGTCGCGATGCGCGTCGCCGTCGCCGAAGGCCGCGCGACGCTCACGGCCGGACTGCCGCAGGACGTGTGCGCCGCCACGCAGCCGACGGCGGTCGTCGCTCGGCGCGGCGGCGAAACCCTTCGCGCGGCGCTGACCAAGCGCGGGTGCCGGATGCACGGCGCGCTGGCGCTTGCCGAGCGCGGGCGCTGGTTCGTGTATGCGGAGATGCGCCGCGGTGGCCGCGCCGTTGAGAGCTGGCTGCCGGTTTCGGTCCGCGAAGGGAGCGGACGAGCCGCCGAGGCGAACCGTTACGCCTACTTCCCGCCCGAGCGCTCAGACGGCCCGGTCAAGGTCGTCGGCGGCGTCGTCCTGTACGGCGGGATGCTCGCGCTGCTGTACGCGACGTTCATCCTCATCCGGGCCAGCCGGCGCCAGCGCGAGCTCGCCGCTGCGCCGGCGGTGACGGCATGACCGTGCCCGCCGGCTTCGTGACCGTGCTCGCCGACCATGGGTCCTTCGCCGTGTCCCTGCTTTTCCTCGGACCCGTGGCGGTCATGCTGCTCGCGCTGTGCGTCCTGACGTTGCGCGACCGGCGGCGGGCCGGCAGGAGCGACAGATGAGCGCCCGCCGGCTACGCGTCGCCGCCGTTCAACTGCAGCCCCAGCTCGGCGACGTCGACGCCAACCTCGCGGCGTGCGCCGCGCTCGTCGCCCGGGCGGCGGCCGGCGGTGCACAGCTTGTCGTGCTGCCCGAGTTCTTCACGACCGGGATGGCGTACCTGCCGTCGATGCGGACCGCGACGGTCAGCTTCAACGGCCCGGCGACGCACTGGCTCATCGAGCAGGCCGCCCGTCATGACATCGCGCTCGGCGGGTCGTTTCTGTGCGGCGACGAGGACGGTGAGGTCCGCAACGCGTTCGTGCTCGCCGATGCGGAGGGCGTCGTCGGCCGTCATGACAAGGACCTGCCGACGATGTGGGAGAACGCGTTCTACATCGGCGGCAGCGACGACGGCGTCATCGAGCTGCCCGATGGCCTGCGCGTCGGGGTCGCGCTCTGCTGGGAGCTCATGCGCTCGCAGACCGCGCGCCGCCTGCGCGGTCGAGTCGACCTCGTGCTCGGCGGCTCAGCATGGTGGAGCATCCCCGCATGGCGACCGACCGCGGTGACGCGTCGCTGGGAGGCAGCCAATCGGCAAACCGCGACCCGAGCCGCGCCCGCGTTCGCGCGCGTGGTCGGCGCACCGGTCATCCACGCCTCGCACGCCGGCGAGCTCAGCTGTCCGGGCCTGGGGCTGCCCATGCGCTACGCCGGCCACTACGAGGGGCCGACCGGCGTCTACGCCGCCGACGGTGCCACACTCGCCGAGCGCCCTGCCGCAGCCGGCCCCGGGGTCGTCATCACTGATGTCGAAGCCGGCGCCGTCGCACCCGCCGACGACGTCCCCGACCGGTTCTGGCTGCACCGACGCGGGCCGCTGCCGACGTTCGCCTGGCACTGGCAGCGCGTCCTCGGCCGCCGCGAGTACGCGAGGTCGCGCTGATGCCGCTCCTCACGTCGCTCGGCCTCGTCTCGCTGGCGCTCGGCGGGCTGTCGGGCTGGCTGGTGCTCGCCGCCAGCCAGCAAGCGCCGTGGTTTCACCGCCGCGGCATCGTCGCGCCGCGCCGCTTCCTCTCGTTGCACCTGGACTGGGTGATGATGGGCCTCATCCTCGTCGCGGTCGACCTCGTCGTGCCCGAACGCCCCGCCTGGCTGACCGCCACCCTCGCCGTGGGGCTTATCGTCAACCCACTGTTGTTCATCCCGCTGGCGTGGGGCCCGCAGGTCAGCCGCCACGTCGCCTACCGCGCGGTCACCCTGGTCTCGTTCTCGGCTACGAGCGGCGGCTTGACGGCCCTCGCGCTGTACGCACTGCTCTAGCGGGACGCCGGCCCATGCGAGGCCGAACCCAGAGCGACTCGACGGTCCCGGCGTCGCCGATGCTTCACCCGCGCAGAAGGGCCCCCACGAGCAGGCGCGTATCCGAGAAGCGGCGCGGCCGCGCCGAGGGCGAGGCGCGCGAGCGAGAGGCGGCTGCGCGCGGGCGACGCTCGCGGCGCCTCCGCGCGCGCCAGTACCCACCTCACGCTTCGCTGGCATGGAGGTCGGCGCAGCCGCCACAGATGGCCGAGTCGGGAGCCGCCAGCTAACTGCCCGCCCGACCAGGTGTCAGTTCATCCCGACGGTGCCTAGCGTGAGCTCAGTCCGCGCCTACCCGAGCTCGAACAGGAGCACGAGCAAGAAGCCGACGAAGAAGGCCGCCGTGACATGCGGAGGCTCGTCCTCCTCGTGCGCTTCGACCAGCAGCTCCTCCGTCACCGAGTACAGCAGGGCCGCCACGCCGAACGCAACGGCCGCCGCATACAGCCCCTCGGGCAGGGCGCTGAAGACGAACAGTCCGACGGTGGCGGACACGGCGAGCAGGGCGGCGAAGGAGCCGGTCGTGGCCAGGACCCGTTGCCGTGGGGCGCCAGCCGCTTGGACGGCGACGGTCGCCGACAGGTTCAAGAACAGCGCTTCGAGGCCGAGCGCCACCGCGAGCACGACCCCCTCCTCGGCTCCGGTCGCGAACGCGACGCCGAGCAACAGTCCGTCGACCGCGGTGTCCACCGCGAGCGCGCTCACGACCCCGGCCCCGCCACCGGTTTCGCTGGCCGCCTCAAGCCGCCGGGTCTGCCGGCGCAGAACGAGCATGGCCGCCGTGCCCACGGCAAAGCCCGCCGCCACGACGGCCGGCCGCTGCTCGTTGAGCTGAGGCAGCAGCTCCACGGCGACGGCGGCGAAAATCAGTCCCGCCGTGAACAGCTGCGCAGCGGCCGCCGCCTGCGCGCCGAGCGGTCGCACAAGTGCGACTACGCCCCCCAGTGCCGATGCTGCCGCCGGCGCGGCGGCAAAGACCAACAGGTCGTCCCCGCCGACGGCCATCAGCCATCAGCCTCCCGTGACAGCGGGCGACGAGCCGCTCGGTGGGACGGCGACATCAAGGGACGGCGCAGCTCGCTGCCGCGGTGGAGGGCTACAGGCCGTTTCGGTGGTCTGCCTCGGGTTAGGGGCAGCACCGGCACCGACCCTTAGCCACGTCGTCCGCATCGACACGTTTCCCGCGTTCATCAACGCCGACAACCCGCAGCGCATCGGCCTCGGCCGGCGCTCCCTCGCTCAGGACCCGCGTCATGCGCCGTGCCTCGTACGGGTCCCCGAAGACGGCGAGGACGCGCCCTGACTCGATGTCCGTGACTGCGTAGAGCATTCCCTCATCAATCGCCCGACCGCGCTTGACGGCTCGCTGAGCCTTGTCCGTACCCGCAAGCGCAAATCATCACCCGCCGTCAATCATATCTGCTACGGTCAATGCGTTATGCCTTCCGCCGAACTCAGGACCGTGCTGTTTCACGGGCTGTCGGACCCGAACCGCCAGCGCATCATCGAGATGCTGCGCCAAGACTCGGCGCGCGTCACCGACATCGTCCAGGCGACAGGGATGTCCCAGCCGAACGCCTCGACCCATCTCGCCTGTCTGTGGGAGTGCGGCCTGGCCGAGCGCGAGCGACGCGGCCGCGAGGTCCACTACTGGCTCGCCGACGGCGTCGGCGAGCTGCTGGCCGTCGCCGACGCGCTGCTCGACCGCGCGGGCGAGCGCATCGAGTCGTGCCCGAACTACGGCCGCGGCCGGCGGCGGGAGGCGGCATGAGCGAAGCGCCTGAGCACGACGAGCACGATGAGGAGCACGAGGTCCCGCGCGGGCTGAGCTGGCGACAGGCGACCTATAGGTTCGCGCCGCTGCGCAACGCGCTCATCGCCGGACTGCTGCTGGCCGTCGGCGTCGTCCTCGAACTGCTCGACGCGCCCGAGGGCCTGGCCATCGCCGCGTTCATCGTCGCCATTCCCATCGGCGCGTGGTTCTTCGCCCAGGAAGGCTGGGAGGAGTTCATCGAGGAGCGCGAAATCGGCATCGAGGCGCTGATGCTGCTCGCCGCGGCCGGCTGCGTCGTCTTCGGCCTGTGGGAGGAAGCCGCCGCGCTGGTGTTCCTGTACTCGCTGGCCGAGGCCATCGAGGAGCTGACCTTCGCGCGCACGCGCTCGGCCATCCGCGACCTGCTCGACCTCGCCCCCAAGCAAGCCCGTCGCCTGGTCGACGGCCGCGAGGAGGAAGTGCCGGCAGAGGAGCTACGCCTGGGCGACATCTTCACGGTCCGTCCCGGCGAGGCGCTGCCGACCGACGGCGTCATCCGCGACGGACAGTCCACGTTCAACGAAGCGCCGGTCACCGGCGAGTCCGTGCCCGTGGAGAAGGGCCCGGGCGAGCAGGTGTTCGCGGGCACGGTCAACGGGTCGCGCGGCGTCGAGGTCGAGGTCACGCGCGCGTACGCGGACAACACGCTGCAGCGCATCGTGCACATGGTCGAGGAAGCCCAGGGCCAGAAGTCGCGCGCGCAGCGGTTCGTCGACCGCTTCGCCACCCGCTACAGCCCCGCCGTCCTCGTCGCGGCGGTCCTGGTCTCCGTCATCGGCGGGCTCGTCGACGGGGACTGGACCGAGTGGGCGCTGCGCGGCGTGACCGTGCTCGTCGCCGGCGCGCCATGCGCGCTGGTGATGTCGGTGCCGGTCGCGGCGGCGGCCGCCATCAGCCGCGCCGGCCGCGAGGGCATCCTCGTCAAGGGCGGCCTGCAGCTCGAAGCGCTCGGCCGCGTGCAGGCCGTCGCGTTCGACAAGACCGGCACGCTCACCAAGGGCCAGCCGGAGGTCACCGACGTCGTGACCCTGAACGGCTACGACGAGCAGCAGGCGCTCCAGCTCGCCGCTGCCGTCGAGGCGCGCTCCGAGCACCCGCTCGCCCAAGCCGTCGTGACCTACACCCGCGCGCGCGGCATCGAGCCGGCGGCCGCCGACGACTTCGAGGCGCTCGTCGGCCACGGCGCCAGCGCCCACGTCGACGGCCGCGAGGTGTGGGTCGGCAGCCCCCAGCTCGTCTCCCAGCGCGTTGCCGCCGCGACGCTGCCGCCGGAGGTCGAGCGCCTGCAGGACGAGGGCAAGACCGTCGTCTTCGTCGGTGCCGGCGATGAGCTGCTCGCGCTGCTGGCGCTGCGTGACGAACCGCGCCCGGAGGCCATCCGGGCGGTCGCCGAGCTGCGCCGCCTCGGGGTCAAGCACGTCTCGATGCTGACCGGCGATAACCAGCGCACCGCCCGCGCCATCGCCGAACAGCTCGGCCTGGATGAGGTCTTCGCCGAGCTCAAGCCCGAGGACAAGGTCGCCCAGGTCAAGCAGCTGCACGGGCGGTTCGGGTCAGTGGCGATGGTCGGCGACGGCATCAACGACGCCCCCGCCCTCGCCACCGCAGACCTCGGCATCGCCATGGGCACCGGCGGTACCGACGCCGCCATCGAGGCCGCCGACGTCGCGCTGATGGCCGACGACATCACGAAGGTCGCCGAGGCGCTCGGGCTCGGCCGCCGCGCGACCGGCATCTCCCGGCAGAACCTGCTGTTCAGCATCGTCCTGCTCGCGGTGCTCATCCCCAGCGCCGTCGTCGGCGTGCTCACGGTCGTCGTCGCGGTCGCAGTGCATGAGGTCGCCGAGCTGCTAGCCGTCGGCAACGGCGTCCGCGCGGCCAAGCGTCCGGCGACCACCACCGCTGCCGCGCGGCCGACACCGCAGCCGCAGGCCGCTTGATGCGGCCGCGCAGTCGTGCAGGCGGCTCGCCGTCGCGGCCGGTCGCCGTCCGGGCACGGCGGAGCGGCGGTGACCTCCGGCCTCGCCCTCGCGGCGGTTGCTGTGGTTGACGGCCACACCCGCTACGAACGATGTGGGGGCGACTCGAACTGCTGAGCGCAGCGCGCGCCGGCGAGGGCACCGGGTAGCCGAAGCGCGCCGCGAAGCCGAAGCCGCGGCTAATCGTCCGCGCCGATGAGCGCGGAGCCGGCAACCCCGGCCTGACCACTACTATGCTGCGTCGTAGATGGGCAGACGTCGTGCAGGAGAAGGTCCCCATGAGCAGTAGAGCGGCAGAGAAGCAGCGCCGCCGCGCTGAGCGTGAAGCGCGCGAGCAAGAAGCGGTCGCTCGCGAGCGACGCTCTCGAAGGCTCCGCATGGCGGGCACCGCGGCACTCGCGGTCGTCGCCATCGTTGCCGTCGCGGCGTTGGCGAGCACGCGCGGCGGAGGTGGCAAGGCCCCTCACGGCTCCCAGACACCATTCGGCCAGCATTACACCGGACTCCAGCAACGCCGCGAGCGAGCGGGTGTCTCGACGATGTCCTCGCCGACGGCGAGCCTCCACATCCACCCACAGCTCAGCGTGTGGGTCGACGGCAAGCGCGTCGGTGTCCCGGCCAACATCGGCATTGACCCGCGCCGCCCGCCCGGCGACATGGCAAGCCTGCACACCCACACGCCCGACGGCGTCATCCACGACGAGGGCCAGGGGAACGCCACGCTCGGCCAGTTCTTCGCCGTCTGGGGCGTGCCGTTCAGCCGCGACCGGCTCGGGCCGTATCGCGCCAGCGGCGGCAAGGCCGTGCGGATGTGGGTCGACGGCCAGCCCTCGCGCGCCTTTGGTGCGCTGAAGCTCCGCGACGGGCAGCGCATCGTCGTCAGCTTTGGCCGGCCCGCCGACCGCCCGCCGGTCATCTGATGCGGCCGGTGCTGTTCGAGCTCGGGCCCATCGAGGTCAAGAGCTACGGCGTCTTCGTCGCGCTGGCGTTCGTCGGCGCCTGGCTGGTCCTGCGTCACGAGCTCGGGCGCAGGACCGACCGACCGGACGCCGCGGGCAGCCTCATCCTCGCCGCTGCGCTCGGCGGGCTGGTTGGCGCACGGCTGTACTGGTACGTCGAGCACGGCGGCTCCGCGCACCCCGGAGATTTGCTCTCCGCCGCGGGCTTCACGTGGTACGGCGGCGTGCTCGGCGGGGCAGCGGCAGTGCTCGTGACCGCGCGCTGGCAGCGGTTGGCCCTGGCAGAGGTGTTGGGCGCCGCCGCCCCGGCGCTGGCGTTGGGCTACGCGCTCGGGCGCATCGCCTGCCAGTTCGCTGGAGACGGCACCTACGGAGCGACCAGTGACCTGCCGTGGGCGATGGCGTACCCACACGGAGAAGTCCCGACGACCGAGCGCGTCCATCCCACGCCCGTGTACGAGACGCTGGCGGGCCTGTTCATCTTCTGGGCGTTGTGGCGGCTGCGCGACCGCCTGTCCGGTCCTCGGCTCTTCGGCGGCTATCTCGTGCTCGCGGGCATCGAGCGGTTCCTCGTGGAGTTCATCCGCCGCAACGATGAGGTCATGGCGGGACTGACCCAGCCGCAGCTGTGGGCCGCCGCGATGGCGCTCGGGGGCATCGGCCTGCTCGTCGGTGCACGCCGAGGAGCTCCCGCCGGGGACAGGGCGGCGCCCACGGTGGCCTAGCGGCCGTGGTCACGCGCTGCGTACTATCGTTCGTAGTAGTGATGGGGCCGCCCTTCCGACGCCTCTTGGTCGCGGCGGCAGTCGGCGCCGCCGAGGCCAAGCTCGACGAAGACATCAGGCGGTACGCGCTCAATGGTTGAGGCTCCGAGCATCGCACTCGCCTTCGCGGCCGGGCTCGTGTCGTTCCTGTCGCCGTGTTGCCTGCCGCTCGTACCCGGCTACCTGGCGACCGTGTCCGGCACTCAGCCGCAGGAGCTAGGGCGCCGCGTCGACCCCCGCGTGCTCGCCCGCAGCGCGGTGTTCGTCGGCACGTTCTCGCTCATCTTCATCCTGCTCGGGCTCGGAGCGACCGCCGCCGGCTCGCTTTTGTTCGACAACCAGCCGACGCTCAACAAGGTCGCCGGCGTCGCCATCATCGCGATGGGAGTGCTCTTCGTCGGCTCGGTGTTCGTGCCGCGCCTGAACCGGGAGTGGCGACCCGACGGACTGGTCGAGCGCGCAGGCCGCGGTGGCCCCATCGTGGCGGGCGCCGCCTTCGCCATCGCGTGGACGCCGTGTGTGGGACCCACGCTCGGCGCCATCCTCGGCCTCGCATCTACGAGCTCGGGGACGGCGCAGGGTGGCCTGCTGCTGGCCGTGTACTCCGCGGGGCTGGCGCTGCCGTTCCTGGGCACCGCCATCGCCTTCAACGCCGCCGCGCGGGCGTTCGGGTTCTTCAAGCGTCACTACGCCGCCATCCAGTCCGGCGCGGGCGTCGTCCTCATCGCCATGGGCGTCCTGGTCCTCACCGGCGAGCTGTTTCGGCTCAACATCGAGGTCCAGCAGTTCCTGGACCGCTATGGCCTGAACTTGTTCAAGAGCGTCTGACGCAGCGCCAGAGCGCCTGCAGCATCCAACGCCAGCGGGCAACCGGCCCGGCACCACGACGCAGCGCCGGTTCATCCGACGAACAGGATGGCGCGACCTCACGCGCCAGACCCCAGCTGCTCACCCGCGCGGCGCCGTCGCCCTGTCTCCCGGCCGGCGTACTGCTCGGGCTGGGTCTCGAACGCGGCCTGGCAGCCTTCGCTGCAGAAGAAGTACGTGCGCCCGTCGGCCTCCGCGCGGCGGGGTGTCGCGTAGCGGTCGACCCGCATCCCACAGACCGGGTCGGTGGCGCCGCGGCGGATAGTCAGCCACAGCAGCCCGGCACCGGCGAGCGTGAAGCCGACGTTGAGCACCGCGGTGTAGTTGAAGTGGATGCCGCGGTCAGTGATGGAGTCGATGGACGGCCGTGTCTCGGGGATGAGCCCCACCGCCGAGAAGACGAGGTCAACGACCAGCGCCGCGACCACCATGGTCCCGAGCATCAGCGCGGTGAGCTTCAGCGCGAAGCGCGTTCCGTAGTACTTGCGGTAGATGAGAATGAGCGGAAGCGTCACCAGGTCCGCGTAGATGAACGCGATGACGCCGGAGAAGGAGATGCCGCCGGCCCACAGGACTGCGGCCAGTGGGATGTTGCCGACCGAGCAGACGAAGCTCAGGATGGCGATGAGCGGTCCCAGCAGGACGTTCTCGATGGTCCGCAGCGCCGCCGGCGCGTCGCTGATGAAGATGGCCTGGAAGACGCTTACCGGCAGCAGCGCAACGAAGCCCGCGATGACAAAGCCCGCGGTCATCTCCTTCCAGAGCATCTGCCAGTCCCCGCGGAAGTTGTGGGCGACGTCCGACCATGCCTGCGCGGAGGTCACGCGCTCGCGTAGCGTGCGCCGCCCCGACGCCATCGCGTGCTGGTGGCCGGTGTCGGCCTGCTGCGCGTGCTGACGCGCGGCCTCATCCTCCTTCCGGGAGATGAAGAGTCGAACCGCCGTCCACATCAAGACGATGAGGAGAAACCCACCCACGAACTCCGCGGCGGTGAAGGCGGGCCCAAGGAAAATCCACAGGACGATGCCAAGCTCGAAGACGAGGTTCGTCGACGCGAACATGAACGCGAGCGCTGCCGGCAGGCCGGCGCCTTTCTGAAAGACGCTCTTGGCGATGGCGACCGCCGCGTAGGAGCACGACGAGGACGCGGCCCCGAGGAGCGTCGCCTTCGCTGTCGCGCCAAGCCCGCGGCCGCCAAGCGTCTTCTCCATCTGCTCGTGACTGACCCAGGCTTGGACGATGCCCGAGAGCGCAAAGCCGAGGATGAGCGCCCACCAGACCTCCCAGGCCATCTGAAAGGCGTTGGCCAGCCCGTCGCCGATGGTCGAGAGCACGTCGCTCAGGTCGCTACCTCCGGTAGCTGTGGACGCGGGCCGGACCGCACGTCGCGCTTTGCTTGCCGCATCGCCCAGCGTACTACTATGCTCCGTCGTAGTACCCGAGACTTCCGCCGAAAGGAAGGGACGATGGAGGGGATACTTCTGGGCGCAGCGGTGCTCGCCTGCCCGCTCGGGATGGGGCTGATGATGTGGTTCATGGCCCGCGGCATGAAGAACAAGCCGCAGAAGAGCGCGCCGGCGTCGCTGGAGACGCTGCGCGAGGAGCACAGGCGCCTCGGTGACGAAATCTCGCGGCTCGAAGGCACGCGCGAGCGCGTCTCCGGGCCGCGGCCATGAGCACCGCGTTGCTGACGCTCGTCGTGCTGGTCGCGGCGCTGGTCTGCCCCGCGCACATGCTGTGGCAGATGCGCCGCGGCAAGCAGGCCTCGTGCTGCAGGCCGACGCGTCACGATGAGCTCGGCGAGCTGGGCGCACGGCAGCGCGCGCTCGGGGAAGAACTGGCGCGTCGCACCGCCGTCGACGGTGGGCCTGGTAGCGAGCTTCGAGTCGACGCGACGCCGGGTTAGGCTGCTCGCGTGGCAGAACCCGAGAACAACGTGCCGCCGGCACTCCACGAGCTGGAGTCGGAGGTCATGGAGCTCATGTGGAACCTCGGTGAGAGCAACGTGCGCACGGTTCTCGACGAGCTCAACCGACGCTCGGACAAGGAACGCAAGTACACGACCGTCATGACCGTCATGGTCCGCCTCGACACCAAGGGGCTGCTCACGCGACGACGCGACGGCCGGACGGACCTCTATCAGCCTCGCCTCACGCGCGAGCAGTACCGCGAAGCGCGGGCCCAGGCCGATGTCCGCGCGCTGGTTGAAGAGCACGGCGAAGCCGCGCTCGTGCATTTCGCACGCCACATGAACGAGCTCGACCCCAAGCGGCGTGAGCAGCTGCGCCGCCTCGCGCGCCGTGAACCGAGCTAAGGGCATCTGGGCGCTGCAGGCCGCGCTCGCCGTCGCGTCGGCCGCGGTCTTGGCGCTGGCCCTGTTGGTGGGAGTGAGTAGCGTGACGTTCGACGCGCCGTCGGCTGCGGCACTCGCGGACGCCTGCCGGAGCTTCACCCTTCCCGACGCGAGCGTCACGTCCGTTGGCGGCCTCGCTCTCGGCAGCCTCGCCGTCGCGGTGGTCATGCTCGCCCTGCGCTCGGGGTTCCGTCAGCTGCGAGCTTCGCGGCGGTTCCTGCGCGGCCTCACGGTCACCGGCTTCGGCCCGCGCGGCGCGGTGCTGTTCGCGGACGCTCGCCCCCAGGCGTTCTGCGCGGGATTGCTGCGCCCGCGCATCTACGTCTCGACCGGTGCCGTGCACTCCCTGAACACCGATGAGCTCGATGCGGTGCTGGCGCACGAGGCCCATCACGCGCGGCTGCGCGACCCGCTGCGCGTACTCATCGCGCGCGTGCTGAGCGACGCGCTGTTCTTCTTGCCCGCGGTCCGCCGGCTGGGCGAGCGCTACAGCGCGCTGGCAGAGCTCGCAGCCGACGGTGCGGCCGTGCGCGCCCGGGGTACGCAGCCGCTGGCGTCGGCGCTCCTGGTGTTCGAGGCTGCTGACCCTGTGGTCGTGGGCATCGCGCCCGAGCGCGTCGACCACCTGCTCGGCGACCGCCCCGCGTGGCAGCTGCCGCTCGCGCTCATCGCCTGGGCCGTGGTCGTGCTGACCGCGGTGGCCGTCGTGGCGCTGCGCCTCGAAGCCGCGCAGGGGACGTCACCGCTCAGCGTGCCGATGTTCGTCGCCGACCTGTGCATGGTCACGATGGCGGTTCTCCCGCTCGTGCTCGGCGCCGGCGCGCTGCTCGGCGGCCGCCAGCTACTCGCGGCACGCCGGAGCCCCTGAGAGCTCTAGCGCGTAGGACGCTGCTCGCCGCCCTCGTCGGCCCCGCGCGGCCGGCCATTGAGCGCGGCCGCGACCCCGCCGGCGAGCTGTCGGTCAGTCACCGTCCCGATGACGTGACCGACGACGTCGCCGCGACGGCTGATGAAGAACGTCTCCGGGATGCCAGTCGCCCCCCAGCGCCGCGCCGTCTCGTTGGTGGGGTCCTTGACGTTCGGGTACTGCTGCCGCAGGCCGCGCACGAAGTCCAGCGCGTCCTCACGCGTGTCCTGCATGTTGAGCCCGACGAACAACACGCCGCGGTCGCGCGCACCGCGCCAGCCTCGCTCCAGCACCCGAGCCTCCTGGCGACACGGGTCACACCACGACGCCCAGAAGTTGATGACCACCGGCGTGCCGCGCAGCTCCTTGAGGTCGACCCGCCCGTCGCCTGCGGCCCGGTTCCACGCTCCGGCCAGTGGCCCCGGCTTGCCGGAGGTGAGCACGTCGAGCGTAAAGCCCGGCGCGGCCACGGGCTCCTTGCGAGCGAGGGCATCGTCGATGGTCGTGTCCGGCGACTGCGCCAGCACGCCATAGACGAGCAGCCCGATGAACGCCGCGACCGCTAGCAAGCCCAACGCGCGCATCGCCCCGCCCGGGCTGAGCTTGCGACGGGACTCAGCCGCCATGGCCAGCCACCGGCACCGCGATAGTCAGCGGCTTGTTGAAGGCGTAATAGCGCGCGTTCATGAAATGCCCATCGGTCGTCATCTGGTCGGCGAGGACGCGCTTGGCCGCGAGGTCGACGCTGAGCCGGTACCACACGGGCGTGCCTTCGTCGAACAGCGCCAGCGTCGCGACGCGACGCTCGCCGCGGCGGCCGACTCCGAGCAGCCGCACCGACCGGCCATAGGTCGACCACCGGAACCAGCTGCGCGTGCGGAAAGCCAGCCCAGAGCCGTACCCGCTCGTCTCCCAGGGCTCCGCGCCGGGGCGGAACCACTGCCGCTTGCCGACGATGACGCTCTTGTTCCCGCTACTGGTGCGGTAGGCCATGCGGTCAGGCGCCAACAGCCGGTAGTCGGTGCGTGCATACGACCCCGGTCCGCTGGTGACCTCCTCGACCTCGCGGACGCTGTGCAGGCGGCGCATCGACCGCTCGGCGGCAAGCAGCAGTCGCCTGGCCCGCGCATCACCGCTGGCCTGCCAGCGGGTCGGCAGGGCCGCGGTATAGCTGCGGCCGCGCTCGCGCAGCGCCACGCGTAGCGCCCCGAGGGTCGGCGGCGCGCGGAAACGCCAGCAGCCGGCGCCACAGCCCGATTGGGTCGCCTGCGCGATGCGCAGCGGCACCCGCGCCGGGCGGCCTTGGATATTGCGCACGCGGACCGTCCCGGTGACCGTCGTCGGCGTGCGCCGCACCCATGCGGCGACCAGATGCGAGCCCGCACGGGCCGCCACCGGCAGCTCGTCGGCGGCCGGCTTGGCCAGCGGGCACGGGTCGCAAGCCGGCGCCGACGCGCGGGCCTCGTCCGCCTCGCCGAGCTGCCGCGGCGGCAGCGGAAACGCGACCAGGAACGCGACGACGGCCACGACGGCGAGCCCGAGCACGGGCTCGGCGCGGACCAGCTGCCAGTGGCGGCGGTCCTGGCGCGCGGAGCCGGCACCGGAGTGCGCGAGCAGCCGCGGACGCAGCCGCAGCGCGTGAACGGCGCTCGCGGCCGCGATAACCCCCACGACAAAGACCTTGAGGGCCAGCAGCCGGCCGTAGTCGGTCTGCCACAGCGCGGAGAGGTGCCCCAGCTGGGTGACGAGGCTGACCAACCCCGTCACGGTGACGAGCACGAACGCCGGCAGCGCCACCCGGCCGAACGGCACGAGCACGTGGCGCGCGACGTCCAGCCGCAGCGACCGGTCACCGCGCCGCAGCGGCCGCGCCCACACGAGTGCCAGCAGCCCGATGCCGCCCAGCCACGCGGCCGCGCTGAGCAGATGCAGCCAGTCGTTGAGGACGCTGGGCACGCGCGGCGAGGCAGAGCTGGCGTGCCCGGAGGCCGCAATCGCGCCGAGGGCGAGCGCGCCCGCCGCCGCGGCGATACGTGGCAGCCGTCGCCACACGACGGCCGCCGCGACGAGCAGCGCGACCACCGCCACGCGTGCCACGCCCGCCTCGTTCGACAGCAGGTAGTCGCGCAGACCGCCGGGCGACAGCGAGCCGGCCGCGTCGGCGGCCTCGGCCAGCGTCACCCCGACGGCAGCGGCGGCCGCCAGCCACCCGAGGCCCTCGACAAGCCCCGCCTCTCGGCGGCGCGCGGTCGCGGCGACCTCGCGGTCCCCGAGCTCGGGCGGGCTCAGCCACGACGCGCCACGCCCAATGAGCCGCGGCAGCAGCAGCGCCGCCACGAACAACAACACAGAGATGTACAGCACGCCGCGCAGCACCACGCGCAGCCAGCCGCCCCGCGCGAGCGGGCTCTGCTCGACCGCGTGCTCGCCGCCGACCGCCGCCGCCCGTACGCCAAACGAGAAACTGCCTTCCAGCGCATGACCGTCTTCGGTCAACACGGTGTGCCAGTCCACCCGATACGCGCCCGTGCCGAGCGTTTGGTCCGGCCTGAGCAGCAGGCGCGAGGCGCCCGACGTGCGCATGGTGGCCGCCACCCGCTTCCCCGAGGCCACGGCGACGAGCTTGACGGAGGTCAGCCGCCGGTTCAGCGGCTCGGTGAAACTCAACGCGACCTCGGCCGGAGCCACTTCCGTACGGGCCCCGGGCTCCGGGGAGGCGCCGACGAACGCGGCGTGGGCCCAGGCGGCCTGAGGCACGGCGAGTGCGGCTCCGGCCACGGCGGCCAGAGCGAATACGAGCAGGGCGAACCTACGGACGATGACGGGCAACAACTACGAAGGGTAGTAGTGGTTGGCAGTCGGGGTCGAGCCGCAGCCATCGCAAAGCGCGTCGTGCCGCGGCGAGGGCTGGCGGACGAGGGGCGGCGATGCGCACGGCTACTAGGGCTCGTAGTAGCCTGCCCGCCGATGCGCGGACTCCGGCCTGCTTTCGCCGCCGCCCTCGCGGCAGGCGTTCTTGTTTTGGCCGCCTGCGGAGGTACGGACAATCCCACCTCCGACGGCGAGCCCGTCCAGGACGCCTCACCCGCGCACGATGCCACCGAGACCGGTATGCAGCACATCCACGGACTCGGCGTGCGCGACGGCACGCTCTATATCGCCACCCACGGCGGGCTGTGGATGGCGCCCGCGGGGCAGACGAAGGCCCAGCGCGTCGGCGAGTCACAGCAGGACATCATGGGCTTCTCGGTCGTCAGCAGGGACCGCTTCATCGGCTCCGGCCACCCGCACCCGTCGCAGACGGACCTGCCGCCGAACCTCGGGCTCATCGAGTCCCGCGACGGCGGCAGGACGTGGAAGAACATCTCGCTGCTGGGCGAGGCGGACTTCCACGTCCTGGAGTCCTCCGGTCCGCGTATCTACGGCTTCGATGGCACGCAGGGACGCCTGATGGTCTCCGCCGATGGCGGGCGCTCGTGGCAGCAGCGCACGCCGCCCGCGGGCATCTTCAGCGTCGCCATCGACCCCGCGTCGCCCGAGACCTTCGTCACATCGACCGAGCGGGGACTGTTCCTCTCCACCAACGCCGGTAAGACGATGCGCCCGCTGGAACTACGCGAGCAGCGAGTCGGGCTTCTCGCCTGGCCGGCCAAGGACCGGCTGTATCTCGTCGACGGCCGGGGCGAGGTCCAGCTGAGCGCCGACGGCGGACGGCGCTGGCAGCCGGTGGGCAGCATCGGCGGCGAGCCCGCCGCGTTCATCGCCGCGGGCCGCGAGCTCTACGCCGCGCTGACAGACGGGTCGGTCAAGCGGTCGACCGACGGCGGCCGGTCCTGGGCCGTGAGAGCGACGCCATGACGGGTCGCGGGCGCCTTGAGGGTTCGGTCGGCGTGCGCGCCTTCGAGGAGGCCCGCAAGGCCGCACGCTGATGGGCGACGAGGTCCGCCACCCCATCTTCGCCCGGGTGTACAACCGCCTGGCCGCCAAAGCCGAGGAGGCCGGCCAGGCCGCCCATCGGCACGAGCTGGTCGCCGGTCTTCACGGCCGGGTCGTCGAGGTCGGCGCCGGAAACGGCCTGAACTTCAAGCACTACCCCGCCACCGTGAGCAACGTCGTAGCGGTCGAGCCCGAGGACTACCTCCGCCGCCGCGCGACCGAGGAGGCCGCCCGCGCCCTGGCGCGCATCGACGTCATCGACGGCGTCGCCGACCAACTGCCGTTCGACGACGCGAGTTTCGACGCCGGGGTCACATCGCTGGTGCTGTGCACCGTCCCCGACCCAGGGCGCGCGCTCGCGGAGCTACATCGCGTCATTCGCCCCGGCGGCGAACTGCGCTTCTACGAGCACGTCCGCGCCGACGACGGGCCTCTCGCGCGCTTGCAGGACATCATCGTGCCCCTCTGGCGCGTGGTTGGCGGCGGCTGCCATCCAAATCGCGACACCGGGCGCGCCATCGAGCAAGCGGGCTTCATCATCGAGCGCCAACGGCGGTTCAACTTCCGCCCGTCGGCAGTCGAACTGCCTGTGACACCTCGGCTGCTTGGCGTCGCGCGGCGGTCGTAGAACCGCAGCAGCTCGACCGCGACCGCGGCCATCATCGTCCGCAGTCGCGTTGACGGCCGACGCCGGGCTCACCGCCACGGCGCTGGTGGCGCCACGGTCGCCTGAGCGCGACAGCGGACGTTCTCCGGCGTTCGGCCCCAAAACGGCGTCGAGCCGTCGCCCTGACATGAGTCGATGAAGCGGCGGGCAGCACTTGACCGGGTGCCACGGTCCATATCTACTACGCGCCGTAGTAGTTGGTCCTGCCTGGGGTGTATCACTGGTGCAAGGGCACGGACGAGCTCCGTGCTGACACCTCGTGACAGAGCTGGATAGGAGACTCTCGTTGCGCCCTCAGAACCACATGGCCGCCGAAACGCGGCACGACATGGACACCACGCCCGATGCCGCAGAGCTCACGACCGGCCAGCTGGTGCAGCAGCTGCCCGACCCCGACGCTGACGTGCACCAGGCCGCCGTCGTCAACATCGAGGCCGCGCGCGTGCGCCGCTTCGTCCGCTCGCTCCCGATGCTGGAGCGCAAGGTCATCGCCGCCCGCTACGGCCTGACCGGCGAGCCGCTCAGCTGCCGGCAGGTGGGCGTCCGGCTGGGCCTCAGCCGCAGCACCGTCTCCGACATCGAGCAGCGCGCGCTGCAGCGCCTGCGTGGCATGTACGACCTGCCCGACGCGGCGTAGCTCGACCGGGGCGCGGCAGCACGTTTTCGGACGTTTGTCGCCGCGCTCCTCATACTTATAAGGGTGGCCGGTCACGGTAGATGACCACCGCAGACGCCTCTAACCGTCGCCGGCCGCCTCTTCGCCCACCTGACAGCGAGGAGGTCCGTCTTGGCCGCACCGGCCACCACGTCCTCGTCGCGGCCGCTGCTGCCGCGACGCATCTCACCCGCCGCCATCGCGCGCTACCGCCAGTGCCCGCGCGCCGTCTACTTCCAGTACGTCGCGAAGGTCCCCCGGCGCGAGCGCCCCAGCCCGCAGCTGATGCTCGGCAACGCTGTGCACGGCGCGCTGGACAAGTTCTTCGGCCTGCGCCCCGAGGACCGCCAGCCGCCTGTCGAGGTTCTGCACCGCTGCCTGCGCTCGGTCTGGAAGACCCATCGCCGCGCCGACACGTTCGCGACGGTCGAGGAGGAGCGCGACTACGGCGAGCAGGGCCTGCGCATGCTCACCAGCTTCGCCGAGCAGTTCGACACCACCATCGTCCCTCTCGCGCGCGAGCGCTGGCTGAGCACGCGACTGCCCAACGGCGTGGAGCTGTTCGGTCGCGCGGACCGCATCGACGGCACCGTGCAGGCCGGCGAGCCCGGCGTCGTCGACGTCGTCGACTACAAGACCGGCCGTTTCGTCATCGACGGTGAGGACCTGCGCGAGGAGCCGGCCGCGCAGACCTACCTGCTGGCGGCCGAAGACCAGTACGGCCGCGAGGTTCGGCGGGTCCGGTACGTGTACCTGACCCACGGCGTCGAGTCGCGCTGGGAGCCCGAGCGCGAGGACGTCGAGGCGGCCCGCGAGGAGCTGCTGACCGTCACGTGGGAGATGTACACCGACGCGCAGTTCGAGGCGCGGCCCGGCGAGCACTGCGGGCGTTGCCCGTTCGCGCACGTCTGCCCCGATGCCGGACGCGTCGAGCTCGACGAGCTGGAGGTCGACGATGACATCGCGTTCTAGCTTCAGCCGTCGACGGCCCTGCCAGCACGCTCGGACCGCACCCGGCGCGGGCAGCGAGGTCGAGGCGGTTAGGCCGGCGTCGGGCGGGCCGCCGGTCGAGTACTGGCTCGGCGCGCTGGACGAGCCGACGCAGCTCTACCTGGTGTTCGTGAGCCTCCGCGCGGGGCGGGAGCTCACCGACGGCGCGCTTGGCCGGCTGTACTGCCAGCTTCAGGAGCTCGTCCCGACGGAGAGCGAGCTGCGCGACGACGAGCTCATCTGCCAGGTCCTCTGCTCGGCGCCGAGCGCGCAGGCGGCCGCATGGAAGACGGTCGAGCGCGTGCGCGAACTCGACGACGCTGTTCTCGTACAGGTTGAGGCAGGCCTGCCGGGCGATACGGCGCCACAGGTCGTCCTCACCAGTGGGGCCGCGTGGGTGCGTGGACGCCGTCGCGACGACGGACCGGAGGGGGCCCTGTGCGCCTGAGCTTCCACCTGGCCGGTCCTCGGCCGGTCGCCGAAGTTGTCCTGTCGCGCCGCAACCTCCTGGCGCTCGTGCACAAGCTCGAAATGCCCGGCTCCGCGCGCACCCTGGAGACCGACACCGACACGCCTGCCGGCTGGACGCTGCGCGTGCGTTGCGAGGACGACGCCGAGCACTACCAGCACCGTGGCTGGCCGCCGCCTGGCCGGATGCACCCGGACACCGAACAGTTCATCGCCAGCCGACAGGAGGACCCAACCGATGCCTAAGCGCGACGCCGTCCACGTCGGCATGAGCCCGCCGGCCGCGCTTGCCGCCGGAGTTCTGCGCGCCGCGGCCGTCAGCGCTGACAAGCGGTGGGGAGTGGCCGTGGTGCTGCACGGCGCCGGGCTGGGCTTCACCGCGACGCTGCGCGCAGTCATCTCGCCGTCCTGCCCCGGGCGGCCCCGCGCGGACGTGACAGTGCTTGGCGGGCTGACGAAGTGGCGCGGGCCGACGGTGGCACTTACTGCGGCGACGGCGACTGTGTTGGCCCTGCTGACACCACCGGTCTCACACGCCGCCGTCCAACACTCGCGTGCCGACGAACCCTGCGGCTTGCAGAAGGCCGAGACCGTCCACGTTCAGCCATGCGTCGCACAGCCGGTCAGGCTCCGAGGCGCAACCGCTGCAGTGCACGTACACCCGCAAACCGGCCGCCTCGAACGCACACACGTACGGCCGCCCGCGCGAGAGCGCGTCAACGACCATGTCGAGCTCCTCGCGCACCGCCATGCGCACGTGTGGGAGCAGCAGCTCGTCGCGCTCCGGGCCGTCAGCTCCCAGCAGCGTCGTGGCGATTTGGGGGTCAGCCGCCGCGACCGCCTGCCCGCTGAGCTGCGCGGCGTACTCCTCCCACTTGCAGTCCAGCTGCTCGACGCTCAGCGCGCGGATAGCGGCGTAAGCGGCGGCCCAGTCGGGCTCACGCTCAACGGGGATGACGGCTTCTGCCCACCACAGTTCAGCCACGGTCTTCGGTCCTCTCGTTCGGTCGAGGGCGACCGTAGGCGCGCCGGTGCGGCCTCAGCGGCGTCTTCGCTTAGCGGCCCGTCGTTCTGGCCCAAAGCGGACAGCGAGCGCGCTCCGCGCTGCAGACAGCCGCGTCGGTCCCGGCGACCGTTCTGTCAGCTGCCAGCTAACGAACCCCGCAAGCTCGAACGGTGTTCACGCCGTGCCGCCGGTCGGCCTCTTAAAGAGTTGCGGCGCGGGGTTTGGGACCCGCGCCGCTGCACGAACACCCGCTATAAGGCTACGTGCGTCGCCATCGTACCTGCCCGCGTCGCGGCGCAGGAAAACATGGAGCGTTTCCCTGTGCGGCCGGTGGGATTCGCAGCTGGCAGCCGCTTTCTGTCAACGCTCCCGGGGGCGACGGTCAGCTGGCAGCCTCAGTCCAAGGCGTTCCGCCCAGCGTCGCTTGCCGCCGTGGTACCTGACAGCGGCGAGCAGGTCCAAGCGTTCTGCGGCCCGAAAAAAGGAGTCCGGCGGCCAGTCCTGGCCGCCCGCCAGCAGCGACCGCAGCTCGGTCTCAATGAGTTCGTCGTCCCACCGGTACGACCTGCGCGACTTCCGTTCGTCGGTGAGGTCCGCGATGACGGCATCGTCGTATCCCAGCGCTTTCAGCAGCTTGCGCCGGTTGCCGAAGCGATTGGAGATGTAGCTGGCCAGCGAGACGAAGCCGGCGGCCTTGAGCCGACCCGTGCCCGGCATGAACCCGAGGCGCGCAATCGCGGCGTCGGTGTCTTGGCGGGCATCGTCAAGCGAGTAGCCGCCCGGCCGGGAGGCGGGCTGCAGCGCGATGTCGAGCCGCTCAGCCCAGGCTCTGAGTCCGCCGCTGCGGCGTACGGCGCCGAGCAAGTCGAAGCGGCCGAGCCGCTCCAGCTCTGCCTTGGTGATGAACGTCGCGCGGTCGCGATGAAGCGCTCGCAACTCCTGCTCGATGCGCGCGTGCGTCCACGCCTGTGGCCGGCCACGGCGCGCGGACGGACCGGCGGAAATGTCGGGGTTGGTGCCTCGTCCCATCGGGTCGACCGTTGGGTCGCCGGAACTCGCGCATCGTCGATTTCCGCATGGCTTCTTCTTCGAGGGCAACGAGCGCCTCCTTGGTCAGTGGAACGGGAGGCGCCCGACGACGCACGTCGACCACGGCGCGCGGTGCGTCCGGGGTCGACGCGGGAGCGGCCACTCCGCGCCGGGCGCAAGACGCACGCCTGACGAGGCGTGCGCTAGGGCCGAGGAAAACTCGGGTTTGTGGCCCCGCTTGGGCGGGCAGTGATTTAGGCGCCGCCGCGAGAGCTGTTTGGGGCTCGCCGGAGCGGGCGGCGATGTGAACATCCGCTAGATAGGAGGCTTCCCGTGCGCAAGCACACCTCCGAGTCGCGGCGTGCCGTCCGGCACTCCACGACCGCCAACACCAGCTCCGCCAGCATCGCGGCCGGGGCGGTGCACAAGCAGCTCGACGGCGAAGAGCCGACGGAGCTGCTCGGCTACACGCTGCTCCGCCTGAGCGCCGCGCAGGGACGCCGCGCCTCGTGCGCGGAGCTCGGCCGCTGCGTGCGCGCTCCCGGGCGCCCGCGCAAGCGGACGCGCCCGGCCAGCCGGCGTGAGCTGGAGCGGCTGCTGCACCGCCAGCGGCGGCTGATGGCACGCGCCCGCGAGACGGGCTCGACGCGCGGCCAGGCGCGGCACCTGCCGGCCTAGCCGCAACCGCGGGGAGCGACGGCGCCGGTCATGACCCGGCGCCGTCCGCCGCGAACGCACCCACGGCATCAAAGGAGGTTTCTCATGCAGAACGACCGCAGCCCGGTCGGGTTCGACCTCGCCTACGTCCAGCGGCGCGCGCAAGAGGTCGGCGGCGCTGCCAACCAGCAGCCGTCCGGGCCGGGCGGCGCGCGCGACGGGGCGCCGGCGGAGCCGCGCAAGCCGCGCTTCCGACGCGTGCTCATCGACGACGGCGACGCCGGCAAGCCAGCGGAGCTGCTGGCGACGCAGTTCCCCGCCCGCCGGCCGAACCGCCGCCGCAGCCCGCGGCTGACCCCGCCCGCGCGCCCGGACCGGCGCACGCCGTAGCGACGGAGCACCACCTCGGGCCAGGCGCTCCCCCGAGCGCCCGGCCCGCCACCTCAACGAAAGGACCTAGATGCAGCTCAAGGAGCACCCCACGCGCGAGCGGTCCGCCGACCTCGCCCCGCCGCTGTACTGGCGCAACGCCGGCACCATGACCTACCTCGCCGACGTCGATGGCCGCATCGCCGGAGTCCTGTACTTCGACGAGGGCGTCCTGGACGGCGACCAGGCAGGCGACGCGCTCGACGCCAGCTGGTGGTGGGTGCCGAGCGACGCGCCCGGCCACCACGCTCAGGTCGACGCCCCGCTGCTGCGGGCCGGGATGACCGTCCGGCAGGTCGAAGACGCCACCTACGCGGCGTTCGACGCCGCGTGCCGGATGAGCGGCTACCGCAAGCCCGCGGGCGCGTAGCGACCCTCCGTCGCGGCGGCGGCCGTCCAGGCGCCGCCGCGACCGACGTCGACGCGGGCGACGTGCGCGCACCCGCGGTGCGCGGACGCCGCCGGCGCCGACCGGCAGACACCTCGACTCGAAGGAGACGACCCCCAACCCCGGCCGCTGTGCAGAGCGGCACCGCATCTCATAGGTGCGGCGCGGGCGTGCAGGCCCGCGCCGCAAGACACGAACCTGGATAGGAGGTTCAGTGCCCAACACGAACCGTACCCGCCGCCGTGGCGGGGAAGAGGCCGCTGCGCGCGGGCGGGACACCGCCCGCGCCAACGGCGAAATCAGGCGCGACCACCGTCGTCCGCTGCCGGGCAACACCGCCCGGCCGCACCGCGTCCGCGAGGCGCTGCACGACCTGTACATCCTGGAGCTGCGCCGCAACCACAAGCGCCCGCGCAAGCTCTCCGC
>Ga0180215_1000393_pt1 | contig 57139 bp, 51 predicted proteins | sample eDN3rd37CBELigBY_FD_128871 | JGI IMG/M metagenome (GOLD analysis project Ga0180215, IMG submission 128871) | Enriched backyard soil microbial communities from Emeryville, California, USA - eDNA 3rd pass 37_C BE-Lig BY (version 2) (version 2) | ecosystem: Environmental > Terrestrial > Soil >... | reverse complement strand
GCAGAGAGGGGAGCGCTGGCGCGTGGGGTCGACCCATGCGCGAAACTCGCCTCGGTGAAGCAGAAAGAGCTTGCGCTTGACGTCCGAGAAGGACGGTGTTGGCGAAACTGTCAACACGCTTTACAGCCCGAGGTGCGATCTCGTTCCAGCGTCCACTCCCACGGCTTGACGGCCTGGGGGCACGGTCATCGGCTCCCGGGCAGGCCGATCAGGGGGCGATCGAGAAGTATGACAGGGCCTTGAAGCTCGGCGAGACCGTCCAACCTGGCGGCGTGCCCGGGCAGTGAGGCTCGGTGAGCTCGTCCGGCGAATGCCCGGGCGTCATCTGAGCGGTCACCTCCCATCGAACCCTCGCCCCCCTGGAGGGCTTGAACAAATCTGCCCCGTAGTCGGGGAGATCCAGGTGGCTCACATCGGCCGGAAGGAACCACTTCGCAATCCACCCGTCATGGTGGACCTCGACGAGGTAGCCGAGCGCCCCGGGCACGGAGGACCACTCGAGCCTGGGGATGTTCGTCGCGACCTCTTCGTCGAGTGCGGGCGAGAGGGTCTCGAGCACGACCTCGGAAGGGAGCTCGAGGATCGTCTCGCCGTCCAAGACGGCGTCGGCGATCACCATCGCCGATGCACGCCAGTCCTCCGTGGCCCCCATCAGCGCGATCCTCGCGCCTTCGACGGGAAGGGGAACGAGGTCAGGTAGCGTCAGCGTGGCGATGTCTTGGTTGAGGCGCCCGAGGAAGGTCACCCCGAGCACGTCGAAGGACGCGACGGTCGTTTGAGAGTGGCTCGAGTAGGCGCCTGGATCGGCCGAGACGCTGGTCGTGACGGTCTCGATGTCCTGGTCCAGAATCAAGTCCACCGCCTTGGTCTCTCCTTCTTCGACATCGAAAGGAGTGATCGTTCCCGCCTTCCGGAATTCGAGCCCACCTCCGGGCCGGTTTCCGGTGAGGACGCCTACGAGCGAGCCGCTGTACGAAGGCTCTCCCTTCCAACCGAAGGTTCCGAACTCCTTCACATCGCCCTGGGTCCGGAGATGGACGAGCGACTGGGCTCGGGCGAGACCGACGTGGATCTCGCTCTTGCTGGGGAGGGGGTAGTCGACGCCCCCGATGGCTCCGGTCACGTTGGCCCAGCGCATTGGATCGAGAGGGATTTCCCTCGAGAGAACGGGGTTCAGTCGGCTGAGGCCCTTGAGCTCGACCAAGGTCGACGCCCAGGGGCTGGGGTCTATGACCGTGAGGTCGTAGGGAGGTACGACGCCGGAAAAGCGGAAACGCCCCTCCGCGTCCGTGATCACCGCATTTGCCGGATCCCCGTTCAGGAAGACGACGGACCCTTGCATGCCCTCGTTGTAGTCGGAGCCGTAGAGCAGCCGGCCTTCGACGGCGGAGGAAGGGTCGCCGCCATGGCCACCCTGGCCACCCTGGCCGCCCTGGCCGCCCTGGCCGCCCTGGCCGCCCTCGCCTCCCCCGCCTCCATGCCCTCCGTCACCACCCGCGCCCGCTGTGCCGGCGCCGCCACCCACTCCCCCCGCGCCGCCACCACCGGCCTCACCGCCCGCGCCGCCGGCTCCCGCGGCTCCGCCCCCTCCAGCGGAGCCTCCGCTGCCGGCATGACCTGCGGCTCCCCCCCCGCCCTGCTTCGGCTCATCGTCCGAGCAGCCGGCGAGGACCACGACGGCCAGGAAAGAAGCGGAGACTACATGTCTGAGCACGGCACGAATCCTTCCCGGTTCGGGAGTGAGCGCTGGGCCATTGCGCGGATCGCACGGACCGCTGAATCCAAGCCGGTGCATGGTGCGAGCACTACGGAGGCACCAGAACGCAAATGCTCGAGCCCCTTGCCAGGAGCCCGGTTTCCTCGCGTGAGGAGACGGGGACCTTCTCGGCGAGGCACGAGTCCCCTGTCAAGGTCCCTCCGCCCTGGACCCGACGCTCCGACGCTCCGACGCTCCGACGATCAGCCGTCGCCGAGCGTTGCGACCGCGCGCAGGAACTCCTCCTGGGAGATCTCGCCTGCTTCGAGCTGGCGCCGCAGCTCCTCGATGCGCGTCACGGGCGCGGACCCGATCCGCCGGTCCGCCTCCTTGCGCACCGCTTCGACCGTGCGACGGAAGGTCTCGCGCAGCTCGTCGGACGGCAGCTCCATGCGGCTGCGGAACCAGACCCGCGCCGTCTCGCCCAGCGCCACCGTCCCCGAGAACGCCACGGCGGACGAGATCGCGCTGCCGTAGCCGGGCACGAGCTTGAGGAGCTGGCGCGCCGCCTGCCGCAGCCCGAAGCCCGCGCCGAGGGTGGCGATCAGCTCCACCGCCCTGGCCCGGGTCACCTCCACGCCGAGGAAGTGCCCGATCGTCGCCACCATGCTCACCTGCAGCGGCGCGAGGAGCGCCATGTCGGCGAACGGCAGCGGGATCGCGGCGACGCCCGCGGCGACGGCGGCCTTCGAGTAGATCAGCGTGCGGATGCGGCGATCTTTGAGCTCCATGTCCCCTTTCTGCTGGGCGATGAAGGCGTCGCGCATGGCGTCGGGGAGCACGGCCGCGATCCGCTCGATCAGCTCGGGGATCCCGTCGCCCTTCCGCGCGGAGACGAAGTGCAGGTCCGCCCGGGCGACCCCGAGCTTGTCCCTGGCGCTCGCCGCGAACTCGTCCTGCTCGGCGGGGTCCAGCAGATCGACCTTGTTGACGACGGTGATGCGCCTCGTGACGGAGGCCTCCAGGAGCCGGTGCAGCCGCTCGTCCTCCGCCGAGATCGCGGACATGCCGTTGAGCACGTGGATCACCACGTGCTGGGCGTCGAAGGCGCCGCTCTTCGCCACCTCCTCGAGGGAGAAGCGCCCGGTGCCGAACCCAGGGGTGTCGGTGAGGTCGATCCCGAACCGCTCCCGCGTCTGGGCCTCGACCGTCTCGTCGGTGCGCATGCTCACCGCCGCCACGTCCTGCCCGTAGATCGCGTTGAAGAGGGAGGACTTCCCCGCCTTGCCGAAGCCGGCGATGGCCACCTTGGGCCGCTGCGAGAACTTGCGCCTCACCTCGTCGACGATTCCTTCCAGCGCTTCTTCCGAGATCACGGCTTCTTCCTGCTCCTCCACACCGCACGCAAGCTGACCGCGAGCAGCCCGAGCGACGCGCCGTACCCCAGGGCGGCGGGCAGCGGCAGCCCGAGGAGCCTCGGGCCTGGCGCTCCCAGGGCGAGGCTCGCGGCGATCGCGAGGCCCACGCACAGGAGCGCGAGGATCGCGCGGTTCACCTGCCCGTCGCGCCGATCGCGATCCTCGCCGCTGGCCTCGGCGCGCACCTTGAGGCGCAGCTTGCCCTCGTGCAGATCGGACACGAGCTGCCCCGCCAGCACCGGCAGCCGTCGCGCGGTGTAGCGCAGCGCCGTGAGCTGGTAGAAGATCTCCTCCTGCAGTCGCTCCCGGCCGTAGAGCTCCTTCGCCATCCGCTGCAGGTACGGCAGCATCTCGTCGAGCGGATCCACCTCCGGCACGAGCTGCTTGGCGAGGCCCTGGGTGGTGATCACCGCCTTGAAGAAGAGCGTGTAGGCCGGCGTCATCCGCACCCGGTGGCGGAAGGCGATCTCGGTGAGCTGGCGGAGGAAGTCCTCGACCTGCAGCTCGGCGACGCTGCGGCCCACCACCTGCCGCTCCATCAGCTCCTGAAGATCGCCCTCCCACACCGCGTAGTCGACATGGCCGACGCGGGTGGAGAGCTCCCAGTAGACCCTCGCCACCGTGCGGTAGTCGCGGCGCTGGATGGCGAAGAAGATCGTCACCAGGTTCTCGCGCATCTCCTCGGTGAGGCGCCCCACCATCCCGAAGTCGAGGAGGCCGAGACGGTTGCCGGAGAGGACGAGCACGTTCCCTGGGTGCAGATCGCCGTGGAAGCAGCCGTCCTCGAGCAGCATCTGGAAGGCGGTCTGCAGGTAGAGGCGCCCCACCTCGCGCATGTCGCAGCCGGCCTCGCGGGCGTGGCTGATCTTCACGCCGTCGAGCCACTCCATGGTGAGCACCTGCTCGCCGGAGTGGGCGGGGAAGACCTCGGGGATCACCACCCGATCGTTGCCCGCGAAGTTGGCGTGGAAGCGGGCGAGGTTCGCGGCCTCCACCCGGAAGTCCGTCTCGTCGGCGATCGACTTGCGCAGCTCGCGCAGGACGCCCGGCACGTCGAGCAGGGCCACCTCGGGGACCTGCCCCTCCGCCTGCCTGGCGATGAACTGGAGGATCGACAGATCGGTGAGGATCAGCTCCCGCACGCCGGGGCGCTGCACCTTGACCGCCACCTCCTCGCCGGAGTGGAGCCGCGCCCGGTGCACCTGGGCGATCGACGCGGTGGCGAGGGGCTGCTCGTCGAACCGCGCGAAGAGCTCGCCCGGCGCGCCGCCGAGGGCGGCGCGGATCTGCTCCTCGATCTCCGAGTAGGGGATCGGGCCCACGTCGTCCTGCAGCGACTGGAACGCATCCACGTAGCCGAGCGGGAGCACGTCGCCGCGGGTGGAGAGCATCTGCCCCAGCTTCACGAAGGTGGGACCGAGCTCGCGCAGTACCGCCGCCACGCGCTCGGGCGTGGGCGCCTGATCCGACTCGTCGCCCTTGCGGAAGAAGCCGATGCCGGGCACGTCGACCCGCGCCATCAGCCAGCCGAAGCCGTGTCGCGCGAGGATCTGCGCGATCTGCTGGAGCCGGCCCAGGTCCTTGACGACCTGCCGGGCGCCCATGGCGGTTCGGGCTGCGGTACGGACGATGGCCACGTGGCTCCCAACGCACGAGGGAACCCCGAACCTACCGCGCCCTAGCGCTCCGATGCGAGAAAGGTCCAGCTCGCCCGCCCGCTTGCCGCCCTTCGTCGGCGCGTGCTACGCCCAACGGCTCAACTTCCCGTGCCGCGGCACGCGTCACGACGACGGAGTCCTCCTTGGGCGACTCGCTTCTGGGCCTCGATCTCTTCCGGCTGGACGACCTCCTCACCGACGAGCAGAAGCTCGTGCGCCGCTCCGTGCGCAAGCTCGTGGACGACGAGTTCATGCCCGTGGTGCAGCAGCACTTCCGCGCCGGGACGTTCCCCACGGACCTCGCCCCCAAGCTCGGCGAGCTGGGCCTCCTGGGCATGAACCTGCACGGCTACGGCTGCCCCGGCACCGACAACGTCACCTACGGGCTGGCGATGCAGGAGCTGGAGCGGGGCGACTCGGGCCTGCGCTCGTTCTGCTCGGTGCAGGGCGCCCTCGCCATGTACCCGATCTGGGCCTTCGGCTCCGAGGAGCAGAAGAACCGCTTCCTCCCAGAGATGGCGGCGGGGCGGAAGATCGGCTGCTTCGGCCTCACCGAGCCGGACCACGGCTCCGATCCCGGCGGGATGAAGACCCGCGCCCGCAAGGACGGCGACCACTGGATCCTCAACGGGACCAAGCTCTGGATCACCAACGGCACCACCGCCGACGTCGCCGTGGTCTGGGCCAAGACCGACGACGGCGGCGCCGAGAGCATCCGAGGCTACCTGGTGGAGAAGGGCATGCCGGGCTTCGAGGCCCGCGAGATCGAGGGCAAGGTGAGTCTGCGCGCCTCCCTCACCGCCGAGCTCTCGTTCAGCGACGTGCGCGTCCCCGCCGCCAACGTGCTCCCGAAGGTGGAGGGCCTGCGCGGCCCGCTCATGTGCCTGAACCAGGCCCGCTACGGCATCGCATGGGGCGCGACCGGCGCTCACATCGCCTGCTTCGAGGCGGCGCGGGACTACGCGCTCGATCGCGTGCAGTTCGGCAAGCCGATCGCCGCGTTCCAGATCACGCAGGAGAAGCTCGCGATCATCTATACGGAGCTGGTGAAGGCCCAGCTCGTGAACCTGCGGCTCGGGCAGCTCAAGGATCTCGACCAGCAGACCTTCATGCAGATCAGCTTCGCCAAGCGAAACAACGTCCGCGTCGCCCTGGAGGCCGCCCGCCTCGCCCGCGAGATCCTGGGGGCCAACGGCATCACCGACGACTATCCGGTGATCCGCCACATGGTGAACCTCGAGTCCGTCTACACCTACGAGGGCACCCACGACATCCACACGCTGATCCTGGGCAAGGAGCTCACCGGGATCTCCGCGTTCGCCTGACGATGAGCGTCCGCGCAAAGTACCCGGTAAGGTTCAACGAGGTGGACGCGGCGGGGATCGTGTTCTTTCCCCGCTTCTACGATTACTTCCACATGACCTTCGAGGCCTTCTTCGGCCCCGCGACCGGGATCCCGTACCACGAGTGGATCCAGGAGAAACGAATCGGCTGGCCGGCGGTCCACGTGGAGACCGACTTCCGGGCGCCTCTTCGGTACGGGATGGAGGTGGAGATCGTCCTCTCGTTCCCCAGGGTGGGGAGCAGCTCCTTCGTCTGCCGCTACGAGGCGACCGATCCGACGACCGGCACGCTCCTCTGCGAGTGCGAGATCACCGTCGTCACCTCCGACCTCGATCGGATGGCCTCCCTGCCGATCCCCGACGTGGTGCGTCGGGCGCTCGAAGCGGCCTGACGCCCCCACGCCCTCGCCACGCCGCCGCGCCGTGCGCAGCTTCGTCGCATGACCGAGCCCGCGACCCAGGCGCGCAGAGTGACGCGGATCGTCCCCACGGTCCATCGCTGGCGCGTCGCCGACGATCGGATCGGCGGCGCCGAGAGCGACGCCTACGCGGTGGTGAACGAGGGCTGGGTCACGCTGATCGATCCCCTCCCCGTCGCCGAGGAGGAGCTGCGCCGTCTCGGCCGGATCAAGGCGATCGTCCTCACGGCTGCCAACCACCAACGCTCCGCGTGGCGGTTCCGCAAAGCCTTCCAGGTCCCGGTCTTCGCCCCGGAGGGCCCCGCGGTCTCGCCGGCGCCGGGCGATCTGGAAGAGGAGCCCGACCACCGCTACACCGGCGGCGACCTGCTCCCCGGCGGCCTGTCGGCCTTGCACACGCCCGGCCCTGCCGAGGCCATGTACACCCTGTGGATGGACGAGCCGCGCAGCGTGGTCTTCCTCTCCGACCTGCTGATGCACGACGGGTCGGGCGTGCCCTCGTTCGTGCCGTCCGAGTACCAGGACGAGCCGGAGCGGACCAGGACGAGCGTGCAGCGGGTCCTGGAGCAGCTCCCGGTGGAGGTGCTCTGCTTCGCCCACGGGCCGCCGATCGTCTACGACGGCAGGGCCGCGCTGCGGCACGCCCTCGCCCGTGACGCGGGGACCTATTCGGCGCTGCCGCCCTCCTGACGGAGCGACTCCAGGTGCTGGCGCGCCTCGGTCACCCACGCCTCGTCGTCCGAGCCGCGGGCGGCGCCCAGGTACGTCTCCCACGAGCCGATCGCCGCCTCTTTGCGGCCCAGCAGCTCGAGGGCCAGACCCCGGTTGAACAGCGCCTCCAGGAGGCCGGCGTCCTTCTCAAGCGCCGCGTCGAACGCCATGAGGGCCGCCTCGCCCTCGCCGCTCGCAAGGAGCATCACGCCGATGTCGTTGTCCCGCGGCGCTCCCTCGGGCGTCTGGCGCAGCGCCTCCTCTGCCCGCAGGCGATCGCCCTTCTCGCCCCGCCACAGGTAGAGGGCCGCGAGGTAGCGCGCCACGTCGGCCTTCCGCGACGAGGGCCGCGACAGCAGCCAACCCAGTGCCCGATCGTACTCGGGCGGATCCCGATCCACCCCGCGGAGCGGCACGAAGGGCGCGTGGGGCATCGGGGCCAGGGCCGGCCTGCCGAGCGCGGCGCGGTAGGGCAGGTTCAGCTCCGGTGGCGCCACCGAGGGGCCGGGGAGAAGGACCACCGCGGCGGCAACCGCGGCCGCCACCGCGGAGGCGCCCGCGATCCAGCGCCGGCTCCTGTAGGACCTGCGCCGCTCCGAGACCGAGCCGCTCTCCCTCCCACTCCCACGCCGCGCCTCGCCGAGGAGCCCCTCCAGGACGGCATCCACCGGACGCAGCGCAGTCACCGCCGCGACCAGCTCCGCCTCGGCGGCCCGGTCCTCCGGGGATTCGGGCTCCATGGCCAGGGTCGCCGCCTCCAGGTTCCGGCGGCAGTTGTCGCAGACGGCACAATGCGTCTCGACGAACCGGCGCTGCTCCTCGGGTGCCTCTCCCCGGGAGTAGCCCTCCAGCAAACCGAACGCGATGCACTGGGTCATGGGTCCCCCCCTCCTCTCTCAAGGGGACGCGCCAGCTGGGAGATTTCCTTCAAGAAATCTTCTCCTCGCCGGCTCGGAGGTCTTCGCGGACCTTCGCGGTGAGCCGGAAGAGCACCGCCTCCACCCCCTTGGGGGCGATACCCAACCCCATCTCGGCGATCTCGGCGGCGGTGAGGCCGTCGACGTAATGGGCCTTGAAGATCAGGGCATCCCGAGCGGCGTTCGGTCCCTTCACCACCCGCTCGAGCGCCTCCAGCACCTCCGCGGCGCGCATCCTGGCGAAGAGCGACTCGCCCCCGTTGTCGGCGGCCGTGAAGAAGAGCTCGTCCTCTTCGCCTTCGGGGAGGGCGCGGACCACCGCCCGCACCTGGAGCCTCCGCAGATGGTCCCTCCCCACGTTCGCTGCGGTGGTGCAGAGGAAGGCCCGCAACGAGCCGTCGCTCGCGTCGCGAAGGCCGCGCAGCGCCTCCCGATCGTTGGCCAGGAGCCGGGCGTACACCTCCTGCTCGAGGTCCGCGATGCTGGCGGGATCCGAGGTGCCCACGAGCCGGGAGACGATCCGGATCACGACCTGCCGGTGTTCGAAAACGAACGTTTCCCAGCTCGCAGAGTCGAGCCGCACCAGGCCATCGATGAGGTCGTTCGAACGCAAAGGAGCCTCGGTGGCCTGCACACCAGTCCGCCCCGGTCGGCGACCCCGAAGGGTACCGCCCGGTCGACTCATCCTTCCCGCGGGACGATTCCTGGGCCTACACGGACAGCCTACCACACGGCGGCGGCACCTCCCCTCGGAAGCGCGCCAGAGGCCGGGGGCTACTTGCTGCGGTAGGTGATGATGCCGTGGGTCGGGTCGTAGGGGGACACGCCGACCTTCACCCGGTCGCCGAGGACGATGCGGATGAAGTGCTGCCGCATCTTGCCGCCCACGCGCGCCTGGATGGCAGGTCCCTGGTCGAGCTTCACGGTGAAGAGCCCGCCGGGATGGACGTCGGTGATCACGCCCTCGACCTCAATCAAATCTTCGCGAGCCAGGGGCTCCTCCTTCTGCTGGCCTGGCGCCCTCTCGTGGGGCCGGCGGCGGGAAAATGCATGTATCGGCGTGAAACTGCAAGCACTCGATGAGGACGAGCGCGTCGGTCGGCCACCTTCGCGGCCCGGCGGTGGCCTCCCCCCGCCGGTTTCTAGCGGGCGGCCGTCCCTGCGGGCGCCGCCACGATCTTGCGGGCGAGGAGCGAGTCCACCCTCCCGAGGAAGGAGCGGAAACCGGCGTACTCGTCGGCCCGGATCCGCGCCCTGGAGATCTCGATGGAGCCGGAGATCACCAACGCGCCGCCTTCCCTGGCGTACTCGACATTCACCTCGCCGAAGGGCGAGTCGATCCGCGACGCCTCCGGCAGCCCCGCGGGCTCGAACCCCCGCGGCAGCTCGATCTCGTAGCGGAACGACGTGGACCACGGGTACCGCAGCACCATGTCCGACCTGCGGTTGGAGAGCGGCGCGAAGGTCTCCACCATCGACCCGGCCGCGCGGGTGGGCGAGAACGAGAGGCTGCCGTCCTCGGCGACGTCGGCGTAGCCGGGGATCTCAAGGTCGTAGGCGAGGCGCACGTCCTCCTCGAGCTTGCGGGGATCCGACACGTCGAGGCGCGCCACCGTCACCCCGGGGAACGACCGCGCCCAGCTCTGCTCGAAGGTCGCGATCCGGCCGCTCGGCGAGGCGTACGACTGCCGGTAACCGGGTGCACCGAGCCCCTTCACGACGCTGGTGCCCTCGAGGGCCGCGCCGCCATCGGCGGCGACGCGCACACGGTAGGCCGTGTCCGTGGCGGAGAGCGACGCCGGCGCCTCGGGCGTCACCCGGAACTCGCTGCGGCCGTCGGGATCCACCACCAGGACCTCGGCCCCCCGGTCGGCCTCCGGGAGCTCCCCCGATCCGGACCACTCGGCCGTCCCGTCCAGGTAGAGATCGAGCGAAGGGACGTAGAGGATCGCGTGGTTGAACACCGCGAGCGACGCAGGCTCGGCGCCGATGCGACCGAGGTGCCGCATGCGCAGCAGCACCAGCTTGGAGTCGATGCCCACCGATCGCAGGAGCGACCAGGCCAGGGACGCCTTGTCCTTGCAGTCCCCGAAACCGCGCCGGAGCACCTGCTCGACGCGGTACGGCTTGAACGAGTGGATGCCGAACTCCAGACCCACGTAGCGCGTGCGCGTGACCACGAAGTCGTAGACCGCCCGCACCCGCCCCTCGACGTCGGCCGGCGGGATCCCGGCGACGATCTCCTTCGCCACGCGCTCGATCTCGGGCGTGGGGTTGACCTGTTCCTTCACCAGTCCCCACCAGTACCGGGCCACCGACTCCCAGTCCCGGTAGGTGGACACGTGCAGGTAGGGCAGGACCTCCACCCAGCCCGGCATCAGCGGCTCGGGGATCAGCCTGGCGACGTCGCGGGCCTTCCAGCGGTGGAGCGCGCTTCCCCCGGGCCCCGGCTCCTCGGTGCGCACGGCGCCGGCGGGCGAGTTGGCGTGGATCGCCCTCCCCGACGGCATCTCCAGCACGTACTCCCAGTCGATGGTGGAGACGGTGTCGCCCAGGAAGTCGACGTCGCCGAAGTAGTCGGAGAGGAGGTTGTCGCGGGCGACGTCCTCCAGGCGCCACACCAGCTCCACGGTGTCGCCAGGGGCGAGGGAGGGGAAGCCCACCACGGCGACGCGGGCGTCGTAGTACAGCCCGGACCACGGCTCGTTCATCGAGCGATCGCGCTCGGTGTGGGCGTCGACGACGGTGCCGTCGGGGCGCAGGATCCGGGCGCGCTCGATCCGGAGCTCCTGTCGATCGGGGGCGTAGGAGATCTGGAAGGCGCGGTAGCGATCCACACCTCGGGTGTTGCGGACCTGGACGATCTGCTGGACGGTGCGCGACGCCTGCCCGCTCGGGAGCACGCGCACCACCTGCAGGTCGACCGCCTTCACCGCGTCTTCGTCCGTGAACCGGCCGCGCGCGTCGTCCGCCGCGGCGCGCAGATCACGCAGGAACCCGGCGGCGAAGCGGGCGTCGCCCGGACGCAGGCTGCGGACCAGCTCCCGGAGCTGCGCGTTCTGCGGCCTCGCGGCGAGCGAGCGCTCGAAAGCCTCGAGGGCCCTCGCCTCGTGGCCGGCGCGCAGCTCGGCGCGCCCCAGCCGCTCGAAGACGTCGCTCTCCTGCGGGCAGATCGCCGCCGCCCGTGCATAGAGCTCCCGCGCCTCGCCGAGCGATCCGTTCGCCGCGGCGAGATCGGCCCGCCGCAGGATCAGGCCGAGGTCCACCGGCTGCAGCCTCGCGATCGAGGCGAGGGACTGATCGGCCTCGTCGATCCGCCCGGCGTCGATCAGGATCGACGCCAGGGACATCGCCGCCTCCAGGCTCGCGGGGCGGAGGGCGAGGAGGACGCGCAGCATCCGCGCCGCGTCCGCCGCCTGTCCGTCCCGCAGGTGAAGGCTCGCCCGCTGCTGCAGGAGCGCCGGCTCCGAGGGATGGGCCGCGATCGCGGCGTCGAGCTCGCGGATCGCCGAGGCCTGCTCGCCCCGGACGTCGAGGGCCCTGGCCCAGACCATGCGGGCCATCCAGTCGCCGGGCGCCTCCTCCAGCGCCGGACGCAGGATCTCCAGCGCCCGCTGCGCGTCGCCGCGCGCCAGCCACCAGCCGGCGAGAGCCGCGTGGCCGGTGGCGTGGCCCGCGCGCTCGGTGAGCGCCGCCCGCTCCAGGAAGTGCCGGCGCTCGTTCCCGTCGTCCTCGTGGAAGCGCGCGGCGAGGAGCTGGGCCTCCACGCGCTCCGGCGCCACGTCCGCGGCGCGCCTCGCGGCGATGGCGTGCAGCCTGGCCGCGTCGTCGAACGGGCGCCTCGCGCCGAGCACCCGGGCGAAGTCCTCCAGCGCGCGGGCGCCGCCGCCGCGGGCGAGGCCCTCCAGCGTGTCCACCAGGGGCCTGCGCCCCAAGATCTTGCGCCCGGCGGCGATCGCCTCGGGCTTCGGCCACTTGCCGCCCAGCGCGGGCGCCTCCGCGGTGAGGCCGCGGACGGGGGCGCCGTTCTCCCCCACCACCCGCAGCTCGAGGCGGAGCGAGCCCCCGTCGGACGCCGACACCTTCAGGAGGAGGGGGTTCTTCCCCTTGCGCAAGTGGATCGGCACCGCCCGCTGGTCGAAGCGCGCGGGGTGCGAGGTGCGATCGGCGAAGATCGCCTTGCCGCCGAGCCACGCCTTCGTCGGCCCCGAGGTGCCCAGGTAGAGCACCGCCTTTGCGTCCGAGGGAACGTCGAGGATCGTCAGGGCGTAGGCGAGGGCGCCGTTGGTGGGACGGATCGCCTCGTCGAGGACGATGGTTCCCGTGCGACCGAGGTTCGGGGGCGCGCGCCAGGTGACCTCGGTCCGCAGCCCCTGGTGGGAGCGCGACAGGTCGAGATCCGTCTCGGGGCCGTAGGCGACGTCGTATCCGCTGCCGTTCTCGTCGTCGAAAGGGCCGATCACGGCCACGTCGCGGATGGTGCCGATGGCGGCGAGGTTCGACTCCATCCTGGGGAGCCGCCCGCGCCACCTTTCCACGTGGGCGAGCTGGCGGTGGGCGAGCGCCCGCACTTCCGGCTGCGCCCGCGACGAGCGGGCGACCGAGCCGAGAAGATCCGCCGTGCGCTCCAGTGACCCCGCCTCCGACACCAGATCCATCAGCTCGTAGAGGTCCGCAGCCACGCCGGGCTCCGCGATCCGGCGCAAGATCCGCGCACGGAGCTCTTCGAACCGCTCTCGGGCCACGTCCGCCGGCGCGCTCCCCACGACGCGGAAGGCCTCCACCTCGTCCGCCGCGGCGGCGAAAGGCGGGGCAACCGCGAGGACTGCGGCGGCGAGGACGAGCGAGCGGGCGATCGGGAGGCGGATAGTCATGGAGGACCGGCAAACGGCTGGCGGGCGGGGGGATTCCCGGCTCTTGGGGCGCGCAGCGGTTCATACCACCCGGGCGACGGCCAGGACCACCACACGAGCGGCGCCAGCGCCCATCACCGCTCGTGACGCCGCCTCGGCGGTCGCGCCCGTCGTGACCACGTCGTCCACCAGGGCCACGACCAGGCCCCGCGCGAGTGGAGAGGCCTCGAAGGCGCCGGCGAGGTTCTGCTCCCGCTCCGTCCGATCCCGCCCCACCTGCCGCGGCGTGGGGCGGATCCTCCTCACGAGGTCCGGGCGGAGCGGCCGCCCCGCGCGCCGGGCGATCTCGCGGGACAGGAGCAGCGCCTGGTCGTAGCCGCGCTCCCGTCGCCTCGCAGGGTGCAGGGCGATGGGCGCGATCGCGTCCGCCTCCGCCGCGAGCCGCAGGCAGGACGACGCCACAAGCTCCCCCAGCTCCCTGGCCACCTCCCGGCGGCCCCGGTACTTGAGGCGGTGGATCGCGTCGCCCACCGGTCCGCCGTAGAGGAAGGGCGCCGCCACCTCGGAGAACGCGGGAGGGTGGCGCGAGCACGACGGGCAGCATGGGAGTCCCGGAGAGCGTCCGCCATGGGCCGGCGGCGGGACCACACCCGCGCAGATCCGGCAGCGCCAGGTGGGCGCGACCTCGACGAGCGGGGCGCAGCTCCGGCAGAACGCGCCTTCGCACGGCCGCGCGCCGCACGCGCAGCACGATCTCGGGAAGAGGAGGTCGAGGAGGTTCAGCCACATCCTCCCCGGAGGCTACCGCACCGGCCCGACGCTCCCCTCCAGGAACCGGAGCGCCTCCTCCTCCGCCCAGAACCTCGGCCTCGCCACGGACCCGGCGACGAAGCCCACGTGCCCGCCGCGGGGTGTCACGCACATCGACACGTATGGTGAACCAGCGCGGGGCAGGCAGGCCGCCGGCACCATCGGATCGTCCGCGGCGGAGATGCACAGGGTCGGGCGCCGGATGTCGCCGAGTCGCGGCCCCGAGGAGCACGCGTCGTAATAGGCGCTGGCGCTCGAGAAGCCGTGCAGCGGTGCGGTCACCGCGTCGTCGAAAGCGACGATTCCGCGCGCCCGCGCGACCGCCCCGACGTCGAGGGAGCCGGGGTGACAGCGGGCCTTCTCGAGGGCCTTGATGCGCAGCGTGCGCAGGAACATCGCGCGGTAGATCGACACCACGCCCTTGCCGCGATCGATCGCGTCGGCGCACACCGCGAGATCGTACGGAACGCTGATCGCCGCGGCCGCGTGGAGCGGCGACGCTTCGCCCTCCTCCTCCAGGTGCCGAAGCAGGACGTTCCCGCCCAAGGAGAAGCCGACACCCAGGATCGGCCCCGTGGTGAGAGGCCGGATCCGTCGGATCGCCTCGGCGAAGTCGCCGGTCTCCCCCGAGTGATAGAAGCGCGCCAGGCGGTTGGGCTCGCCGCTGCACGAGCGGAAGTTCAGCGCAAGCGCACCCCACCCCCGCGCGTGGGCGCCGCGCAGGACCGACGCCACGTACCCTGCGCCGGACGATCCCTCCAGACCGTGGAGCACCACGAGCCAAGGGGCGTCCGACGCACCGTCGACGACATCGACATCCAGGAAATCGCCGTCGCTGAGCTCCCACCTCTCGCGGCGGCGCGACGGGACGCGCGCCGAGCGTGCGAACCTCGCGAAGATCGTCTGCGCGTGAGGGGACGAGAGCCCGGCGGCGGGGCGGAACGGCTCGGTCTGCCAAGCTTTCACGGTCGGGAGGTTCGGCGATGACTCCCGCTGGCCGCAAGGCCTTTGGTACACCGACCTGCGAGATTGACAGGGACGCACGCCTGCTGGTCAACTGCGCCGCATCGTTACGCCAGCCGAAATGTCGGCATACACGGGAGTTCAATATGAGACATCTCACCCTTGGGCTCGCGGCGCTCCTGCTGGGCGCGTTCGCCGCCGGCTGCTCCACCGACGATGGGGGCGGCGGCGATGACGGCGGCGGCTCCGTCGAGCTGACCATCGAGTCCTTCCTGGCCAACCCGAGCAAGGTCGCCCCCGGCGAGGAGTCGATCCTCTCCTGGAAGACCAAGAACGCGACGTCGATCCGGATCTTCGACGCGAAGAACGACAGGATCGGACAGGGCACCGAGAACGAGGGCAGCGTCACCGTCACGCTCACGGAGACCACGACGTTCCGCCTCCAAGCCCAGAACTCCTCCGGCGCCAGCAAGGAGGCGACCGTGCAGGTCGTCGTCCAGGAGGAGGTGGGGCCGACCCTGTCCTTCTCCGCGAACCAGACGAACGTGGACTTCGAGTCCTCCACGTTCCTCCGCTGGGACACGACTGGCGCCGTCCGCGTGGTGGTCGCCGAGGCCAACGGCGGCGAGGTCCTGGTGGACACCGACCGGGATGCCGACAAGACGAAGCTCAGCGGCGACCGCGAGATCACGCCGACCCGCACCACGGTCTACGAGGCCACCGCCACCGACGAGGATGGGCAGACGACGACCGCGGCCGTCGAGGTGATCGTCGATCCCGTCGTCACGACCTTCGGCTCCCCTACCCTCACGCACCCGATCCCCATCGGGACCGAAGTGACCCTGAACTGGATCACCCGCGGCGCCGAGGCGATCGAGATCACCACCCCGGAGGGCGAGAGCTACACGGTGCCCGAGACCGCCCTCGCCGCAGGCGAGACGACGATGATCGCCGGCGAGTCCGGGATCTTCACCCTCAAGGCCACCCGCGGAAAGGGAGAGAAGGTCCGCGAGCTCAAGGCGCAGATGCGCGAGTTCCCCACGGTGGACCTCTTCGAGGTGACGCCGGACGCGATCAACGCCGGCCAGCCGACGCCGTTGACGATTTCGTGGAAGGTCTCGAACGCCGACACCATCCAGATCGCCGCCGAGGGCGGGGCCGTGATCGTGCCGACGACCACCGAGCTCGAGGGCTCCAAGGACTTCACCGCGTCCTCCGCCACCACCTTCACCATCACCGCCGTGAACCTCGCCGGCGAAACCACGGAGGACATCACGGTGCGGGCGGTGGCCCGCCCGGAGATCGTGTCCTTCATGGCGACGCCCAACAGGGTCACGCCATTCGGCACCACCCGCCTGGCGTGGTCCACCACGAACGCCACGATCCTCACGCTCGAGCAGACCGACGACCTCGGCGAGGTGACGCAGCACACGATCCCGCAGGGCGACGAAGGCACCATCGACGTCAACCTCTCGACCCGATCGACGTTCACCCTCGTCGCAAAGAACGACGCCGGCGCGTCCGTCGACGCGAGCGCCACCGTCGAGATCGGCCCGCCGGCCGTGGACTCGTTCACCACGTCGAAGGCCCGGTTCGACAGCGGCGAGCCGATCGTCCTCTCGTGGATCGGCCGCGGCGGCAGGAGCGCCAAGGTCTTCTCGATCGAGCGAAACGGCGACGGCGATCCCATCAACCCGGTGCTCGAGTGTGAGGTGACGTTCCCCGCCACCTCTTCGTCCGGCACCTGCACCGCGCCCGCCCAGACGACTCTCGGGCGCTACGAGTTCCAGCTCCTCCTCGAGGACGGCAGCTTCTCGGACACGGCGTTCGTCACGGCGCTGGTCAGCGACGGGCCGGTGATCGAGCGGTTCCTGGCCTCGCCGGCCCAGATCGACGAGGGCGACTCCACGACCCTCTCCTGGACGGTCCAGAACGATGCCGCCGGCAACACGCCGGAGCTGATCCTCACGATCGACGGCGTCGAGCAGGACGTGCAGGAGATGGTGGACAACCCGCAGAATGGCACCGCGACCCTCGACTTCCCCAACGCGGGCAGGTACCGCCTCGAGCTCAGCGCCACGAGCGATGGCGGGACCACCTACACCGACAAGGCCACCATCATCGTGACGGTCGTCGGCATGCCCTCGATCGACTCGTTCACGGCAACGCCCGACACGGTCGAGGACAACCTCCCGGTCACCCTGGCATGGACGATGACCAACGTGTCGCAGGCGGCCATCCACGACGCGGCGACTAACAACCTCCTCTTCAGCATCCCCACCGGCCGGCTGGCCACCGGAAGCCACCAGCTCGCGCCGACGGGCGTGACGTCGATCACCTATCGTCTGATCGCCTACAACCTGAACAACGAGAAGGTGCAGGACGACGTGACCGTCACGGTGACGCCGCCGACCGCGCAGATCGTCTCCTTCAGCGCGCCTGCCACGGCCAACGCGGGCGACGTGATCACGCTGGATTGGAATACGAGGGGCGGAACCGACGTGATCCTGACGCCCATCCTGGGCGCTGCCACCCTGCTCTCGAACGCGCCGTTCGAGGACATCAGCGCGACGGGCACCGCACTCGCGATGGTGGATTGCGGGAGCTCGTGGCGTGGACCGCTCGAAGACGGATGCGCGACGGTCAACTTCTCGAACGGCTTCACTTTCCCCTTTGACGGCCAGAAGCGCACCGCTCTCGACGTCTACGTCGATGGCTTCATCAGCTTCGACGTGGGGGCCGATCTCGCCGGCGACGACCCGGTCAATTTCCCCAACGATCCCGGGATCAACTTGGCTCCGTTCTGGGACGTGTTGACGACCGCCGCTGGCGGGGTCGCGCCCGCTGGAGCGGTCTACTACCAGCAGAAGAGCGGCCCCAACGGTGACTACCTCGTGGTGCAGTGGAGCCACGTCAGGAACGATCCCGCGATGACCTTCTGGCTCTCGCCGACCGACGCCGTCGACCTCAACTTCCAGGTCATCCTGTGGGCCAACGGGGCCGTGGACTTCCGCTACGGAACCATGGTCTCGGCTGTGGGGCTCGAGGACGAGGCGAACGGATCCCACGCGGTCATCGGGTACCAGGACACCGACGCCGGCTTCGTCGACATGCTCTCCCCGCTGGGGATGATCGTCCCCGGCGGCCTCGACGGACGCTCGTGGGGATACCTCGAGCAGTCCCAGCTGGCGACCGACACGATGCAGCTGACAGTGGACAAGACCACGATCTTCACCCTCTGCCTCGAGACCCCCGCTGGCCGCATCTGCCAGGAACGCACGGTCACGGTGAACTGATCGGTGGGTGAACCACCGGCCCCCTTCCGCGGGGCCGGTCGAGAGGCGCACGGTCCTTCGCGGGCCGTGCGCTTTTTCGTCTTCAGGCGATGAGGCCCTTGCCGGACATCTGTGACGGCTTGGCGAGGCCCATCACCTGCAGCACGGTGGGCGCCACGTCGGCGAGGATCCCGTCGCGCAGCTTCGCCCCCTGGTAGTCGGGATCGAGGAGCCAGAACGGCACCGGCAGCAGCGTGTGCGCCGTGTGCGGCTCGCCCGTGACCGGATCCACCATCTGCTCGGCGTTGCCGTGGTCGGCGGTGACCAGCATCGCCATCCCGGCCTTGCGGCACGCCTTGTAGAGCCGGCCGAGCGACTCGTCCACCACCTCGATCGCCCTCTTCGTGGGCTCCATCAGGCCCGTATGCCCCACCATGTCGGGGTTCGCGAAGTTGCAGATGATCAGGGCGTACTGCTTCGAGTCGATGGCGGCGACCAGCTTGTCGGTGACCTCGCGCGCCGACATCTCCGGCTTCTGGTCGTAGGTCTTCACGTCGCGGGGGCTCTGCACCAGGATCCTTTCCTCCCCGGGGAAGACGACCTCCCTGCCGCCGTTGAAGAAGAACGTGACGTGGGCGTACTTCTCCGTCTCCGCGCAGCGCAGCTGCTTGAGGCCCCGCTCCGACACGAGCTGCGGGAGGATCTCCTCGGGCTGCTCGGGGGGGAACGCCGCCGGCAGGCCGAAGTCGGCGCTGTACTCCGTCATGGTCGAGAAATACGAGAGCTGCGGGCGGGGGCCGCGGTCCGCGTCCGCAGGGGCCTGGTCGAAGGCGAGGAGCTGGGTCAGCTCACGGGCCCGATCCGCGCGGAAGTTGAAGAAGATGCAGGCGTCCCCGTCGCGGATGGGCCCCACCGGGGCCCCCGCTGCGTCGCGGATCACCGTGGGCGCCACGAACTCGTCCGTCTCGCCGTTTGCGTACGCCTCCTTCACCGCCGCCACCGCGCCCGAGGCCGAGCGGCCCTGGCCGCGCACCATGGCGTCGTACGCCGCCATCACCCGATCCCAGCGCTTGTCGCGATCCATCGCGTAGTAGCGGCCGATCACGGTGGCCACCTTGGTGTGGGGCGCCTCGCGCTCGAGGAAGCGCACCAGGTTCTCGACGTAGCCGAGGCCGCTCTTGGGGGGCGTGTCGCGGCCGTCCAGGAACGCGTGCACGAAGATTCGCGCCACGCCCTCCCGCTCCGCCATCCGCACGATCGCCTCGAGGTGCGCCTGCAGCGAGTGGACGCCGCCCGGCGACACCAGGCCCATCAGATGCAGCGCCCGGCCGTTCTCCTTCGCGGCGTGCATCGCCTTGCACAGCACCGGATCCCGCAGGAACGAGCCGTCCTCGATCGCCCGGTTGATGCGCACCAGGTCCTGATAGACGATCCGCCCCGCGCCCAGGTTGGTGTGCCCGACCTCCGAGTTGCCCATCTGCCCTTCGGGCAAGCCCACCGCGAGCCCGCTCGTCTCCAGGCGCGCGTGGGGATACCGCTCGTCGAACATGTCGACGTTCGGCTTCGCTGCCTGCGCGATCGCGTTCGCCTCGCGCTCCTTGCGCAGGCCCCAGCCGTCCAGGATGCAGAGGAGGACGGGCTTCACCTTCGTGCTCATCGTTCGTCTCCCGTTCGAGCGAGAGGCCTGCGAGGGCCCGCCGCCGCTCGCGCCGGGCATAGCACGAATTTTCGCACCCGACCGCGGATTGGCCCCCGCGCTATTTGTGGTACGGCTCGCCCCTCGCGATGGTGAACGCGCGGTAGATCTGCTCGGCGAGCACGAGGCGGGCGAGGCGGTGGGCGAGCGTCATCGGGGAGAGCGAGAGCACGCGATCCGCCCTGGCCCGCACCGCGTCCGCGTGCCCCTCGGCGCCGCCGATGAGGAAGGCGAGATCGCGCCCGCTGGACATCGCCTCCTGGAGGATCTTTCGCGAGAACGCGATCGAGTCGAGGAGCTCGCCGCGCTCGTCCATCGCCACCACGAGCGTGCGCGGATCGACACGGGCGAGGAGCGCCTGCCCCTCCTCCTCCCGTGCGCGGAGCGGATCGATCCCGCCCTTGCGGGACGGCTTCAGTTCGACCAGCTCGAGGGGCGCGTAGCGCCGGATCCGCCTGGCGTACTCGTCGACCGCCGGCTCGAAGAGGCCCGACTTGTCGACGCCCACCGAGACGATCCGGAGCTTCATTCCACCGCGATGCGGCGCGCGTCGGCCCAGAGGCCCTCGACGTCGTAGAGCGCGCGGGCCTCCTCGTAGAACACGTGGGCGACCACGTCGCCGAAGTCGAGGAGCACCCAGTGGCCCAGGCCGTGGCCCTCCACGCCGATGGGGCGGTGGCCGGCCTTCTTCATCTTCTCCTCGATGGAGTCGGCGATGGCGCTCACCTGGCGGTCGGAGGTGCCGGTGGCGATCACGAAGCAGTCGGCGTAGCCGGTGAGGCCCGCCACGTCGAGGATGACGACGTTCTCCGCCTTCTTGTCGAGGGCGGCCTCGGCCGCGATCTTCGCGGCGGCCAGCGCGGCCGCAGGGGCCTCGAGGGCCTGCTCCGTCACCTCCGTCACCACGGGGGCGCTCTTTCCGCGGGGCGCGGTCTTCCTCGGAGCGCTGGCGGCCGGGGTCTTCGTCCCTGCCGCCTTCGTCCTGGCGGGGGCCTTCCGTGCGGGCGCCTTGGCGGCGGGAGTCGCCTTCGCTGCCTTCAGCGCCTTCACGGGCTTTGCAGCCTTGGCGGGCTTTGCAGCCTTGGCGGGCTTTGCAGCCTTCGCGGGCTTCGTGGCCGCGGCAGTCTTGACGGCCTTGGCGGTCTTGGTGGCCGTCGCGGCCTTGCGCGGCGCGGCCGCCTTCGCGGTGGCGACGGTCTTCCTGGGGCTCGTGGTCTTGCGGGACGCCAAGCTGGCTCCTTCTCCTGCGGGTGATGCCCGAACGGGCTCGAATGTAGCACGCGGCGGAAAGGCCCGACCGCCATTCCTTGTTGGTAGGGGAGGTCCCGCAGGACTACCATCCAGGGACGAAACACGCCTTACCGGAGATCGCCCATCCAGAACGCATTCGGAAACACCCTCGGCCTCAAGGCCTCCCAGCTCCAGCGGCTCTCCAACACCTACCGCCGCCGGCTGCGCAGCGAAGAGGTGGTGAGCCCGGAGCTCGCCCGCCACCTCACCGAGCTCTCCCGGGAGACCGGCCGCCAGCTGGGCGTGCTCATCTCCCGCAAGGGAGAGATCGAGCACGTGATCGTGGGCGACGCCCACAAGCTCCTCCTCCCCGACGTCGGCCGCGCCCGCGCCGGCCAGATCCGCCTCCGCGGCCTGCGCCTGGTGCACACCCACCTTCGCGGCGAGGCCCTCACCAAGGACGACCTCACCGACCTCGCGCTGCTGCGGCTCGACCTCGTGTGCGAGATCCAGGCGGAGGAGAACGGCCTCCCCGGCGCGGTGCAGCTCGCCCATCTGCTCCCCGAGAACCCGGACGGCGAGCTGTGGCGGACCTGGGACTTCCCCAGCGTCCACGAGATGGACTTCGACTTCGGCGCAGAGATCCGCGCGCTGGAGGAGCAGCTCTCCGCCACCGCCAAGGCGCGGGTGGTCGGCGACGGCGAGAAGGCCATCCTCGTAGGCCTGGCGGTCGGCGGGGGCCGCGCCGCGGCCGAGTCCTCCGTCGCGGAGCTCGCCGAGCTCGCCGCCACCGCCGGCGTCCAGGTCCTCGAGAGCCTGGTGCAGGTGCGCCGCGAGCACGACCCCAAGTTCCTCATCGGCAAGGGCAAGCTCGAGGAGATCGTCCTCAAGAGCATGCAGCTCGGCGCCGACCTCATCGTCTTCGACAAGGATCTCTCCCCGTCGCAGGCGCGGCACATCGCCAACGCGACCTCGATCAAGATCCTCGACCGCACCCAGCTGATCCTCGACATCTTCGCCCAGCGGGCGCAGAGCGCCGAGGGCAAGCTCCAGGTCGAGCTCGCGCAGCTCAAGTACCTGCTGCCCCGCCTCACCGGCGGCGCCGAGGCGGGACTGTCGCGCCTCATGGGCGGCATCGGCGGCCGAGGCCCCGGCGAGACCAAGCTCGAGATCGATCGCCGCCGCGTGCGCGATCGGATCACCTTCCTCGAGAAGAAGATCGACGCGCTCTCCGGGAGCCGCGCGGTGCGGCGCAAGGAGCGCAACCGCCGCGGCCTGCCGGTGATCTCCATCGTCGGCTACACCAACGCGGGCAAGTCCACCTTGCTCAACGCCCTCACCCGCTCCGCAGTGTTCGCCGAGGACAAGCTCTTCGCCACCCTGGATCCCACCAGCCGGCGGCTGCGCTTCCCGACCGATCGGGAGGTCATCATCACCGACACGGTGGGTTTCATCCGCGATCTACCCAAGGATCTGGTCGCCGCCTTCCGCGCCACCCTCGAAGAGCTGGAGGAGGCGGACCTGCTCCTCCACGTGGTCGACGTCGCCGACCCGGAGCGCGACGCCCACATTCAGGCGGTGGAGCGCATCCTCGACTCCCTCGGCATCGCCCAGACGCCGCGGATCCTGGTGTTCAACAAGGCCGACCAGCTCGAGCCCGCCGCGGGCGACGGCGGCGCAGCGGCCTCCGGCGCCACCCTGGTCTCCGCCCTCACCCGGGCGGGCTTCAGCGAGCTCCTCGAGAAGTCCGATCGGCTCCTCTGGTCCGGCGGCGTGACCGAGCGTGCCCGCGAGGCGTCGGCGGGCCGCAAGGCGCGGGTGGGCTGACGGCTTCGCTTCCCCGATCGCGTCTCGCGCGTGCCCGTGGACGACGGCTCCCTGGCCTCGAACCACGAGCGCGCGCGGCGAGCGATCAGTAGCGGAACTCCGGCTTCGGCTCCCGCGTCATCAGATCGGCCACGGCCTGCTTCGGATCCTTGCCCTCGTGGAGGATCGCGAAGACCTGATCGGTGATGGGGACCTCCACGCCGAGCTTCTTCGCCAGCGCCCGGGCCGAGCGCGCCGTGGCCACGCCTTCGGCCACCTGCCCCAAGCCGCCGAGGATCTCCTCGAGCGATCGGCCCTTGCCGAGCTCCATGCCGACGCGGCGGTTGCGTGAGAGCTCGCCGGTGCAGGTGAGCACCAGGTCGCCCAGGCCTGCCAGCCCCGAGAGCGTGATCGGGTTCGCGCCCCGCGCCACCGCCACCCGCGAGATCTCCGCGAGCCCCCGGGTGATCAGCGCCGCGCGGCCGTTGTTGCCGAAGCCCAGTCCGTCCGCGATGCCGGCGCCGATCGCGATGACGTTCTTCAGCGCGCCGCCGAGCTGCACGCCGATCACGTCCGGCGAGGTGTAGCAGCGGAAGGTGCGGGCGGAGAACGCCTCCTGCACGGCCTGCGCGACCTTGCCCGCGTGGGCCGCGACGGTGACCGCGGTGGGCACGCCTGCCGCCACCTCCCGCGCGAACGACGGCCCCGACAGCGCGGCGAGGAAGGGGTGGAATCGATCGGGCAGCACGCTCTCGAGGACCTCGGTGGGCAGGAGCAGCGTGCCCTCCTCGATCCCCTTGGACACGGTGACGATCGGGATCCCCTCGGGGATCAGCGGCGCCACCTGGCCGAAGATCTCCCGCGCCACCTGCGAAGGAGTGGCGCCCACCACCATCCGGGCGCCCTCGAGCGCCTGCTCGAGCCGCGGCACCGCCGTCACGCTCTCCGGCAACGCGAAGCCGGGGAGGTACCGCACGTTCTCCCGCGTGGCGTTCATGGTGTCGCAGAGGTCGGCCTCGCGGGCCCAGAGCCGAACGTCGAGGCCTTTGCCGCCGAGGACGACGGCGAGGCTCGTGCCGAAACCGCCGGCACCAAGGATGGCTACGCGCATGGACGATCCGAGCAGGGGGGTCCCCGGAAGGTAGAGCCTCGCACCGATCGGGTCAACGAGGCAGGCGCCTCGCGCCCGATCGGGGCCGTCCGCACCGCTGCCGTTGCACCCCTGCGCCCCCACCGTGAGCGTGCGGACGCTCGCCGGGTGCGCAGCCGGACGAGCGAGCGAGCGAGGAGCGATCCCTGGGCGCGGCCGGAGGACGCTTCCTCTGCGGGGGTGCAGGTGGCGCGCGCGGCTCGCTGGGCATGGCTCTTCTTCCTCGTGGCCGCGTCCGCCTCGTGCGCGGCCGACCGGCCCCCCCGCGGACCGTACCTGCAGCAGATGACCTCGGACGCCGTGGTGATCGCGTGGCGCACCTCCGAGACCTCGGCCTCGCGGGTCCTGTACGGGCAGGATCCCATGACGCTCACCCGCAAGGCAGGCAGCGGCAAGGCGGAGACGAATCACGCCGTACGCGTGGAGGGGCTGGAACCCGCCACCCGCTACTACTACTCGGTCGATCGCGATCTGCGGTCGCCCTCGGTCCACTCCTTCCGCACCGCGCCGCCACGTGGTGCGCGGGAACCCTTTCGCTTCTGGGTGGTCGGCGACTCCGGCACGGGCGACAGGGCCGAGCGGCAGGTGCGGGACGCGATGCTCGCCGCCACCCGCCAGAGGCCGATCGACTTCGCGATCCACGTGGGCGACATCGCGTACCCGAGCGGCACCGAGGAGGAGTTCGACCGGGGCTTCTTCGGACCGTACGCCGCGATCCTGCGCGTCGTGCCCCTGTGGCCGGCGCTGGGCAACCACGAGGCCGAGTCGGTGGACATCGCGGCGCAGTCCGGGCCCTGGTTCGACGCCTTCGTGCTCCCGACGGCGGGCCAGGCGGGCGGCGTCCCTTCCCACACCGAGGCGTACTACGCCTTCGACTGGGGGAACGCCCACTTCATCATGCTGGACTCCTCGGGCTCGCCTCGGGCGAAGGACGGGGCGATGCTGCGCTGGCTGGAGGCCGATCTCGCCGCGTCGGAGGGCGCGGAGTGGCGCATCGTCGTGTGGCACCACGCGCCGTACTCGACGTCGCTCGACGGGACGCAGGACGACGAGGGATCGGTGGAGATGCGGGAGAACGTGGTGCCGATCATCGAGCGGGCAGGCGTCGATCTGGTCCTCGCCGGCCACTCCCACGCCTATACCCGCACCTTCCTCATCGACGGCGCCGGCGACGATCGCATCGGCGATCCTCGTCGCTTTCGGCTGGACCAGGAGCCACCGTCCCGGGGCCAGGTGATCCGGAAGCGGCCGGGCCCCAACGGCGGCGCGATCTACGTCGTCGCCGGGCACGGCGGCGCGGACGCGGACGACGTGTTCGCGAGGCCGACCTCCGCCATCGTCGACAACGGCCACGGCTCGTGCATCGTCGACGTCGACGGAGACGAGCTGCGGCTCGTCAACGTCCTCGCCACCGGCGCGGTTGGCGACTCGTTCTCGATCGTGAAACGGCGGTGACGGGCCCCGGGAGCGATCTCTCGCCGGGCGCCAGGGGTGGCGTCAGCGCGGATTCTCGCGGAGGTACCGATCGACGCCGCGGGCGACCTCCTGGAGGTTGTCCTGGACCTGCTTCACCAGGAACCTCTCGATCACCGGGCCGATGCCGCCGGCGAGAAGACGCGGCACGCCCTTGATCTTGGCGGCGTCCACTTCTATGCGACCGCCGATGCGGATGATCGACGCGCCCGATCCGCTCTCGAGGAAGACGTTGCGCCCCTGCGAGTGCACCGCGTCCTTGAACGAGTGCGACTCGCTCCTCCAGGCGCACGAGTGGTCGGCCTCGTTCCACTCGGCGTAGTCCGTCCAGGAGAGCATCGAGTCGGAGAGGAACTTGCGCACCGCCGCGGGAATGTCGCCGCCGCCGTGCCACACGTTGACCATCGAGACGCGGTCGCCCTGCTCCTCGCGGCTCTTCACCTCGATGTCGCGGACGTTGGGGAGGTAGGGGAGGAGCTTCACGAGCTCGTCCCGGTACACACGGAACACGACGTCGCGAGGCTGGCCGATGGAGGCTTCTGCCGAGAGATCCATCCAGCGAATCTAGCGCACCCGACCCGCGGGAGGGGCGCCGCCTTTCCCCGGGGGATTCAATACCCGACGCGGATCATCGCTTCGGCCACCAGCGCGATCAGGCGCCGGCGCAACATGCGCTCGTTCGACTCGAGCGCCTCGGGCCTCGGCTGGTTCCTGATCCGCCGGGACGCCAGCTCCATCGCGTACGCGACCCGCTTCTCGTTCAGCGCGAAAGGGAACCGGGGCCGGCGCTCGAGGAAGTAGCCGAGACCGCGTCTCTCGAGGAGCTCGTCGATCACCCCCAAGGTGGCCTGGTGCAGCGCGAGATCGATGACTTCGGCCAAGGGTGGACCTCTTCGCGCGGACAGGACTGCCTGCCGTCGATTGGACGAACGAACCCGGGGTCTGGGAAGTGCTCCAGCTCTCCGACGCTTTCGGCGTGGAGCGCGCCGAACGAATGCGAAGCTAAGCGAGAGCAGGGGGCGGATCCAGTTTTCGGCCTGGGCCCGCGAGGGCCGGGCCGGCCGCCCGATCGGGGCGCGAATCCCGCGTCCTTAGGAGCGGTGGAACGACATGGTCCCCGCCTGTGCGGTGGGGTAGAGCACGAGCTCCTCTACGTTCACATGGGTCGGCCTCGTCACCAGGAACGCGACCACCTCCGCCACGTCCCGGGGCGAAAGCGGCGTGAAACCCCGGTAGACGAGGCCCGCCCGCTCGGCGTCGCCGCGGAAGCGCACCAGGCTGAACTCGGTCTCCACCGCGCCCGGCTCCACGTTGCATACACGCACGCCCGTCCCCAGGAGCTCGTGTCGCAGCGCCTTGGTGATCGAGCGCACGCCGGCCTTGGACGCGCAGTAGGCGGCGCCGCCCGGGTAGGCCTCGAGGCCCGCCACCGATCCGAGTTGCACCACGGTGCCGCGCTGGCGCTCGATCATGCCGGGGAGGAAGAGCCTCGTGATCCGGAGGAGGCCGAGGAGGTTCGTGTCGAACATCTCCTGCCAATCCTCCTCCCGGCCCGTCGCCACGGGATCGGTCCCCCTCGCGAGGCCGGCGTTGTTCACCAGGATCTCGACCGAGCCTTCCTGCTCCGCGCTCCGGGCGAACCGCTCGCAGCTCGCAGGATCGGTGACGTCCAGCGGCGCGATCGCAACGTGCGCCTTCGGGTGCGCGCCCAGGATCGCAGCGCGCACCTCCTCGAGGCGCTCCATCCGCCGCGCCCCCAGCACGAGGCGCGCGCCATGGCTCGCGAGCTCCATCGCGGTCGCCGCGCCGATCCCCGCCGACGCCCCCGTCACCACCGCGAGCCGCCCCTCGATCCTCGATGCCATCTTTTGGCCTCCGTGCGGCCGACCGACCGCCCGCCGTTTGGCATTTACCGGCAACCGTCTATACTTCCTGCCACTTTTCCCGCCAAGGAGCCCAGGAGTGAACCCCACGACCGTATCGTCCCGCGACGTCGCCTGGGTCCTCTTGCGCATCGTCACGGGCGCGGTGGTCGCTTACCAGGGGTATGGAGTCCTCTTCGGGGGCGTCGCCGGCGGCATCGACGGCCTCGTCTCCCACCTGGAGGCGGTGGGCGCCCCCTATCCGAGCGCATCGGCGTGGTTCGCCTCGTCGGTCGGCCTCGTCTGCGGCTCGCAGATCCTGCTGGGCCTCTTCGCGAGGCCCGCGTCCTTCTGCGTCCTCGCGGTGGCGGTGATCGCAGGGCTCTTCCCGACCGCGGGCGCCGAGTCGATCGCGCCGCTTCTCTCCGGGATCCTCGCCGGCGCCTTCCTCGTGGGAGGCGCCGGACACGTCTCCTTCGACGCCGCCAAGCGCGCCCGCCGGGAGAAGGCCTCACTGTCGATCTTCCGCTGATGTCGGGGTGATCGGCTACGGTGCCTTCGCGGATCCTTTCCGCGAGGAGCGCCCCGTGGCGAAGAAGCGCACCGAGTTCGTCTGCCAGGACTGCGGACACCGATCGATCAAGTGGCTGGGCCAGTGCACGGCCTGCAAGGCGTGGAGCACGATGGTCGAGGAGTCCGTCGAGCCCCGCGGCGCGGACGCGCGTCCGGCGTGGGGCGCCGGTGGCGGCGGCAAGGCCCCGGTGCCGATCGGCTCGATCGAGGGAGACGAGACGGCGCGGATCCAGACCGGGATCGGCGAGCTCGATCGGGTCCTCGGCGGCGGCGTGGTCCCCGGCGCCCTCACCCTCCTCGGCGGCGATCCCGGCATCGGCAAATCCACGCTCCTGCTCGCGGCCCTCGACCGCCTCGCGAGGGGGAGCGACAGGCCGGTGCTCTACGTATCCGGCGAGGAATCGCTGCGGCAGACCAAGCTGCGGGGCGATCGCCTGGGCGCCGGGGCGAAGAACCTGCTCCTCCTGGCGGAGACCGACGCCGAGAAGGTGCTCGAGCACGCGGAGCGGGTCGCGCCCATCGCCCTCGCAGTCGACTCGATCCAGACCCTCTTCCTGCCGGATCTGGGGAGCGCGCCCGGCACCGTCACCCAGGTGCGGGAGGTGGCGGGGCGGCTGATGGCCTTCGCCAAGCGCACCGACACGCCCACCTTCATCGTCGGCCACGTCACCAAGGACGGCTCCATCGCGGGGCCGCGGATCCTCGAGCACATGGTCGACACCGTCCTCTACTTCGAGGGCGACGCCAGCCACACCTTCCGCATCCTTCGCTCTCACAAGAACCGCTTCGGCTCCACCAACGAGCTGGGCGTCTTCGAGATGCGCTCGTCGGGCCTCGACGAGGTGACGGATCCGTCGGCGCTCTTCCTCGCCGAGCGCCCCGTGGGCCAGCCCGGATCGGTGGTGACGGCGACGGTGACGGGGACGAGGCCGCTGCTCGTCGAGGTGCAGGCGCTGGTGGCGCCCACGCAGTACGGCACGGGCCAGCGCAAGAGCATCGGCGTCGACTCCAACCGCGTGGCGCTCCTGGCCGCGGTGCTCGAGCGCAAGCTCGGCCTCTCCTTCGGCCCGTGCGACATCTTCGTCAACGTCGCGGGCGGCGTGGAGCTGGGGGAACCCGCCGCCGATCTCGCGGTGTGCGCGGCGCTCGTCTCGTCGCGAGTGAACGTGGCCGTGCCGGCGTCGGCGATCTTCTGTGGCGAGGTGGGGCTCGCGGGCGAGGTGCGCGGCGTCACCGCGCCCGAGGTGCGCCTGGCCGAGGCGGCGAAGATGGGCTTCACCAGCGCGTGGATGCCGGCGAGCAACCTGCGCCGCCTCGAGAAGGGGCACCTGCCCACCATGGGCGTCGCCAGCGTCCGCGAGCTGCTGGAGTCGCTCTTTCCGGAGCTCGAGCTGCAGGCGTCCTGACGCGCGGCCCACTCTGGTCCCGGGCCGTGGCCTGCGGCGGCGCCCGACGCTCACGTCGGCTTGTGCCGGTGCACACGCAACCGCGATCGCTCCCGCGCCATCTCTACGTCCGCGACGGCGATCGCTCGATCGTCCGCTGCTCGATCAGAACCCGCCCGTGCCCGTTCTCGTACCAGTACCCGTCCCGGTGCCAGGCCCAGTGCCCGTGCGGTTGCCCGTGCCGGAGCCCACATCCGTCCCGGTGCCAGTCCCGACGCCGGTGTTCGTTCCGCCGCCGACGGGCGGCGGCTGCCCGGGGGTGCCGGGAGGCGTCGGGCCGCCGGTGCCGCCGATCGGGACCACGGCCGTTGGGAGCTGCAGGCACTCTGCCGGCGCGCTGAAGCCGCCGGTGGTGAAGCCGAAGGCGGTGGGGAACTCGACGGAGAAGGTGCCATCGAGCACGTCTTCGGCGTCGAGGGCCAGGATCGCCATCGAGCCCGTCGACGCCTGTTGGATGAAGAGGGTGCCGCCCTGGACGATGCCGAAGAACGCGCGCGCGGTGGGGAACTGGGTGCACGCCTCCGCCACGAGGAAGTTTCCGGCCCTGGCACTGGACGTCTCGATCACCACCACCCGCGCGCCTTCAGGGGGGATCTCGGTGCAGGGATCGGTGACGCCATCCCAGATCTGCACCGTCACCGGGAACTGGTTCGGGTCGCATGCGAGCCCGCCGCCGAACTGCCAGCCGACGAAGGTGGGGTTGAAGAGCTCGTTCCGCTGCGGCTCCACCGGCCGCGGCGGCGGGTTCGTCACCGACGCCGTGCCCACCTCCATGCTCGTGGTCCCGTCGCCGCCACAGGAGACGCGGCCGGCAGAGAGGATCACGAGCGCCGCCGCGCCCAACATCGCCACCCGAACGGTACGCATGTGTCGAAACTAGCCACCCCGCCGCAGCCCCTTCACCGTGCGAGGAACCGTCCGGGGCGCTCCGCTTCGACCCTCACTCGGAGAACATCAGGCTTCTACCAGGACCGGGTGGTTCCACCCGATGCCGGCCCCCATTCGCTCGAGGGCGCGCCTTCAGGGATGCGAAGCGTGGGCCTCTGGGGGCTCTCGTTTGAAAGCGGACCGGAGCTGCCTGCGGAGCTCGGGCGAGTCCCGGTGCCCGTGGACGGTGATCGCGTGCTGGGTGGCCGCCCGAAGCAGCTCGTCCTCCTCGCCGCTCATCACCAGCGTGCAGTTCGACTCGCTGGGGTACTCCCTGCAGTCCATCGTCATCCGCGCCATCTCGCTCACCTCCGTGTCGAGGATGCGGCGCGCATTTCTTGGTGCAAGTCGGAGACCCGCCGCATTGTCGTCGGTCCGAAAGCAGCGACCCGCCTGTGTCGCGGCCCGCCCGAGGCGCAGCGCGCACGAGGAAGCGATCCGCCGACGTCGCGCTCGGCCGGGAACTCTTCAGGCCTTCGCCACCGCGTCGCGCCACCTGGCCACGAGCTGCTCTCTCGCGCGCGGTGACATGCGGGGCTTCAGCACGCGATCCCAGCGGGCTGCCTTCCGGAGCGCCGCCTTCGACGGCCAGAAGCCCACCGCGAGCCCGGCGAGGAACGCCGCCCCGAGCGCGGTGGTCTCCACCATCCGGGGCCTGACCACCGGCACGCGGAGGAGATCCGCCTGGATCTGCATGAGCAGATCGTTGGCGCAGGCGCCTCCGTCCACCGTGAACGTGGTCATGCGCCTGCCGGCGTCCTCCTCCATCGCGAAGGCGAGGTCCATGATCTCGAGGGCGATCCCCTCGAGCACCGCACGGGCGAAGTGCCCGCGGGTCACGCCGCGATCGATCCCGGCGAACAGGCCGCGGGCCTCGGGCCGCCAGTGGGGCGCGCCCAGGCCCGCGAGCGCCGGCACGAAGACGAGGCTCCTGCTGTCTTCCACGCTGCGGGCGAGGTCCTCCACCTCCGGCGCGGTGCGGATGAGGCCGAGGCCGTCGCGCAGCCACTGCACTGACGCGCCGGCCGTGAAGCTGCACCCCTCGAGGGCATACGCCTTCTCGCCGTCGGCGAGCCGCCACGCCGCGGTGGAGAGCAGCCCCGCCTTGGAGCGGACGGGGCGATCGCCCACGTTCATGAGCAGGAACGCGCCCGTCCCGTAGGTGCACTTGGAGTCGCCTACGTCAAAACAACCTTGCCCGAAGAGCGCCGCCTGCTGATCGCCGGCGAGGCCCGCGATCGGGATCCCGTCCGGGAGGCCGGGGACACCGTCCGTAACGCCAACTACCTCCGACGAGCTGCGGATCTCCGGGAGCGCCGCCTTCGGCACGCCGAAGAGCTCCAAGAGATCGTCGTCCCAGCGCATGGACGCCAGATCCATGAGCATGGTGCGGCTGGCGTTGGTGACGTCGGTCACGAACGAGGCGCCGCCGGTGAGGCGGTGGACGAGGAACGAGTCGATCGTCCCGAGGGCGAGCTGGCCCTTTCGCGCCTTCGCCCTGGCGCCCTTCACGTGGCGGAGCAGCCACTCCATCTTCGTGGCCGAGAAGTAGGGATCGATCACGAGCCCGGTCTTGCGCCGGATCTCGTCCTCGCGCCCGCCTTCCTTGAGCGTCGCGCAGCGATCCGACGTGCGGCGGTCCTGCCACACGATCGCGCGGGCGGCGGGGGCGCCGGTCGTCCGGTCCCAGAGGGCGGTCGTCTCCCGCTGGTTCGTGATCCCGATCGCGGCGACGTCGCTGCCCTTCACGCCGGCGCTGCGCAGCGCGGCGCGGATCGCCTGGACCACGCTCTTCCAGATGTCCTCGAGCTCGTGCTCCACCTGCCCCGGCTTGGGGAAGTGCTGGGGGAACTCGCGCATGCCGCGGCCGCGCACGGCGAGCTTCGCGTCCAGCACCAGCGCCTTGGTGCCGGTCGTGCCCTGATCGATCGCGAGGATGTACTTCATCCGATCCCTCCCTGGGCGAGCTCCCTCCGCCCCGACGACAGCCGATCGAAGAACGCGATCACGAGCTTGCCCACCAGCTCACGATCCGTGTCCAGGGCGAGCTGGTGCGCGGAGTAGGGCAGAACCACGAGCGGCGCAGGGCCCGAACCGATCCGGGCCGCAGCCTCCTCTGCCGCCCGGCGCGGCACCACCCGATCCCGCGCGCCCCACAGGACCAGCGCCGGCGTCGTCACCAGCGGCAGGGCCTCTGCGGCCGCGACGATCGCGCGGTCGAGGGACGCCGCGGCCTTCGTGGCGATGGGCGGCAGGACGGGCATCGAGATCGATCGATCCAGGAGATCGCCCGGGCCCTTGTCCACCTGCGTCCACAGCGCCGACACCGCGCGATGGCGGAAGAGCGCGCGAAAGACGGCGGACGGCCCCTTGAGCGCGAGGGCGGGGGCGAGGAGGACCATGCCGGCGAGCTCCGGGCCGTGGGCGGCGGCGAGGCGAATCGCCAGCGTGGCGCCCATCGAGAAGCCCACGACGAAAACGCGTCCGGTCGTCTCCCGCCGGAGCGCGGCGAACGCCTCCTCGGCGCCGTCGAGCCAGTCGGCGTCCGAAGACGCCGCGAGGTTGGCGAAGGGCCCGTGGCCCGGGAGGAGCGGCGCCTTGCAACGAAATCCGCGCGCGGCGAGAGAGTAGGCCAGCGGCCGCAGCTCGAACGGCGAGCCCGAGAAGCCGTGGAGCAGCAGCACGGCATCCGGTCCCCGGCCCAGCTCGAACGGATCGGTGGGGTGGGAGGCCATCCGATCCATCGCTCTACCAGAAGCCCGGATTTGCTTCTATGCTGCCGCCCCACGTCCACTCGGAGACTCCATGAGCGACAAGCCCACCCACGACGAGACCCAGCTCCAGATCCAGATCGACGACGACGTCTCCCAGGGCGTGTACGCGAACCTGGCCACGGTGACCCACAACCCCACCGAGTTCGTGCTCGACTTCATCTACGTGCAGCCGCAGCAGCCCCGCGCGAAGGTCCGGGCCCGGGTGATCACCTCGCCCCAGCACATCAAGCGCCTCCTCGGCGCCCTCCAGGAGAACGTCGCCCGCTTCGAGAAGCGCTTTGGCCCCATCGGCGGCAGCGGCGGCCCCGAGAACCCGGTGCACTGAGCCCCCGCGGCTCCCAAGAGCAGTCCCCGGGAGTAGAGACCAAGACGAGCCCTCTCGCGCGATGGGCGCGAGCAGGAGCAGTCGTTCCCTCGGCGGGGGCGATTTCGTCCTCGACCCCGTCGGGCCCGGTCCGGCTTTCGCGCCCCCTCGCACCTGGGCGCGAGGCCTGAACGCCCGATCCGTGTTCGGCACGCCCCTCGCACATCGCGCCCCTGCTTCCGGAATGAACCGGAAGGAACCAGAGGTGAACGATGGAAGGGAACGTGAAGAGGAAGTGGGCGGTGTACTCGATTCGCGAGCGCCAGGGGCTCGAGAAGCCGTTCTGGATGAGGGTGGGGATCGCCTTCATGAACCGGGACGGCTCCTTCACCCTCCGCCTCGACGCCACGCCCCTCGACGGCAAGCTCCACATGCGCGAGTGGCAGGAGGAGGCCGCCACGGTCGCCTCCGACGGCGTGGCCGTCGCAGATCCGCGCCGCTCCCGCGCCAACGGCAAGTCCACCGAGCAGTCCGCCGAGCAGGCGGTGGCGTTCTAGCCGATGCGCTTCGCGATCGACCGATGGCTGCCGCTCGCGGCGGCCATCGCCGTCTCCGCCGTGGTCCTGCCGGCCGGAGCGGCCCCGAAAGCCAAACGCACGCTCACCGGCGTCGTGAACCTCAACACGGCACCGGTCGATCAGCTCTCGCTGCTGCCCGGCATCGGCCCCACCGTGGCGAAGCGGATCGTCGAGGCCCGCGCCTCCAAGCCGTTCCAGCGCACGTGGGAGATCACCCGGGTGAAGGGCGTCGGCCCCAAGCTGTTCCGCAAGCTCGAGGATCGCCTCCGCGTCGAGGGCACCTCGGATCTGCGCTACGTCGACCCTCCAAAGACTGCCAAGCGCGGCGGAAAGAACAGGGGCAAGCGCAAGCGGGGGCCGAAGATCCTCACCTTCGCCCAGCCGGCGCCGAAGCCGCCCTTCGTCGGACCACCGCTGTCCGCGGCGACTCGGCCTCCGCCTCGTTAGCCGGAAAACGACGGATGGAGACCACTCCACCATCGGTGAAGGAATCGAACGACTTGCCCCTCGCTCCGGCGGGGGGCAAGTCGTTTGTGCTCTTAGGTCGTGATAGGCTCTCCTTCGCCCCCGGGGGAGTGAAAAATGCGGAAACTGATCGGGACGGTGAGCGCTCTCCTGCTGGCGATCGCGTGTGCCGAGTCGGAGCCCCGGATCGTCGCCAGGCCGGAGGCGCTGGCGGTCGACCGCGACGAGGTCTCGTTCGGGGCGATCTTCATCGGATACCACTACCTCCATCGGGTGCAGGTGCAGAACCTCGGGACGGACGCGCCCGTGGACGTCGGCGTCACCGATATTCCTTCCGGTTTCATCGTATCGCCGACCTCCTTCACCCTCTCCCCCCAGGAGAAGGCCGTCGTCGAGATCCGATTCTTCCCGAAGGAGACGAGGCCGTACGAGGGAACCATCGAGTTTCGTGCCAGCAACACCGCCGTCGAGGTCCGGGTCGACGGGCTCGGCGTCGCGCGCGCGATCGACGTCGTGACGACCCTCGACTTCGGAGACGTGAAGGTCGGTGAGGAGGCGACGCTCCCGCTCACCCTCGAGAGCCTGACCGACGCGCCGCTCGAGGTCGCGATGCGCAACGCGTCCGACCGTTCCTTCTCGGTGGACCGGGCGTCCTTCGTTCTCGCTCCGAGGGGGACCGAGACGATCCAGATCACCTTCGCACCGACGTCTCGCGGCGTCGCGTCGAAGAACATCCTTCTGGACCTGTGCCCGGAGTGCGCCGGCACGTATGTCGAGGTGCGCGGCAACGGCGTGGGGAAGGAGCTCCGCGCCTCACCCGACCCCGTCGGCTTCGACGACGTCGCGCTCGGCCTGACCCGGCGGCAGCGGGTGACGATCACCAACGTCGGCGACTTCGACGTGGTCTTTGGCTCGGTCGAAGCGCAGGGGGATGGCTTTGCCGCCGATCGGGAAGGCTTCCCCGAGACACTCGCCGTCGGCGAGAGCGCGCCGATCGAGCTCTCGTTCACGGCGCCGGACGAGGGCTTCCACACCGGCATCTTCCTGGTCGACGACGAGGACGGCACGCCGCTCCTCGGTACCCGGCTCTTTGGATCGACCGGCGGCCCCTTCCTCGAGGTGGCGCCGGCTGCGCTCGATTTCGATACGAGGGTGGCCGGCATGGGCAGCGCCTCGGCCAACGTGCGGATCGCGAACGTCCTCGCGCCCGCCGACATCGATCTCGTGGAGGCGCGGATCGAAGGGACGGACGCCGAGTCGTTCCAGGTGATCTTTGCCGGCTCCTCCCCGATCCAGCCGCAGGTCGAACTCCAGGTGTCGTTCGATCCCGGCCGTGCCGGCGAGTTCGAGGCGGAGCTGGTCCTGCGCACGACCTTCCTGGAACAGACCGAGCTGCGCGTTCCCCTCTCCGGCAGCGCGGTGGCGCCCATCGCCTGTACGCTGCAAGTCCCCGAGAAGGTGCGCTTCGGCGCCGTCGCGGCGAGCGCGACGAAACGCCAGGATCTCGTCGTGACGAACGAGGGAACAGAGCCGTGCCCGCTCTGGGGCTTCGAGGTCGCGGGGCACGACGCCGGCGCCTTCTCGGTCGGCCTCCCGGCCACAGACCCGATGGTGCTGGAAGCGGGGGCGTCGATGTCGGTTCCGATCCACGTGAGGTCCGGCGCGCCGATGAACCGGCTCCTGGATGCGTCCTTCCGATTCATGCACTCGGAGGTGGGGGCGACGCCGACGTCGGTGCCGATGAGCGCGTGGATCGTCGAGCAGATCGGCGTCACCGTCGATCGGATGGTGCTCGATTTCGAGGCCACTCCCATCGATCGGGTGACGGTAGGGAAGGTCATCCTCACACGGCCTGCAGGAGGGACGCTGTTCCCGCAGATCGCGCTCCAGTCCGACACCTTCCGGCTCTTCCCCGGGCAGGCGCTCGACGTTCGGAACTACCTGGCGGTCGAGATCATCTTCGAGCCAAAGGCCGAGGGTCCTCACGCGGGCGAGCTCGAGATCTGGCTCGGGTCGATCCCCGAGCCGATGATCGTTCCGCTCCAAGGCGAGGGCGTCGCGGCGTGTGGCGATGGCGCGTGCGAGTGGCCCACCGTGACATGCGAGGCGAGCGTCGTGCCCAACCACTGGAACCGGTGGCACGTCTCCTCGACCACGCCCGACATCACGCGCTGCGGTTGGGTCCAAGGGGCGAGCGACTGGCCTGCCACCGTCCTCCCCGAATGGGCTCTCTGCGAGGCGACCCTCGTCACGCCGGTTTCCGGGAGCTACTCCGCCGACCTCGTCGCGGCGCGGGCGGACGGGCGCGCAGACGTGTGCACGGCTTATGCACATGTGGTTCCGCCCGAATCCGACTTGTGGATCGAGGTTCTCCCGACACAGGTGGTCGCGGCTGGGATCGCGCTCCTCCACGGCGCGGGAGGCGATCCCCACCTGAAGCCCTCGTGGTCGGATCCAGCCTCGAGCTGCACGTTCCAGGGATTCAGGCATACACCGCCGAGATGCGAATGGGACGAGGAGGGGGCCCACGACGACCCGTTCGGGACAATCTTTCCTGGCTCCCAATGGACATTCATGCAGATGGCGCAGCCGACGGTCGCGGCCCCGTATTTCCTGGGATTGCTCGGCGCGCCGCACCAGCCCGCTTCGACGATGACGGCGCGGATCCATTGCGGCGGCGCGCTCGCCGTAGAGCGTACGATCGCGCTCTCGCAGCCCCACGACTTCCGGATCCTCGGCGCGCTGCAGTTCCGGCCGGACGGCACCTGCGAGTTCGAGGACGACGGGCTCGGGTGGCCGTCGCACGGGACCTGCCTGGACGGCGATCCCCACTGCCCTTGACCGCAGCGGCGGCGCAGGGCTAGGTTGCGCGCCTCGGACGGAAGCCGTGGGTGCCTCGGGCGAAGATGCCTGGGGGAAAAGGGAAGCCGGTGTGAACCCGGCGCGGTCCCGCCACTGTAACCGGGTCGTGGCGCCTCCAAGGTAGTGGTCACTCTCCCTCGCGTGGGAGGGGAAGGCCGGAGGCGCCGCAGGCGAGCCGTACCGCCTGCGCCCGGGAGCCAGGAGACCTGCCCAACGGTCGACATGGAGCGTGCTCGTCCCCGGCGGCGGTGGTCGCAGCCGGCGTGCGCTCCACAGGCGGTTCGCTCGTGAGCGAAGCCGCCGTCGCGAATCCCCGCGCGCGATGGGGAGCGCGAGGCCGTGGATGTCGTCCCGACCGTTCCATCTTCGATGGCGCCGAAAGACGCTGGCGATCCTCCTCGTGGTGGCGATCCCCGCGGGTGCGACCGCCGCCGACCCTGATGCGATCGAAGGCAACGGGGAAGCACATCGGCAGGTGCAGGGTGGCGCCGGGATGGAGGGCGATCGGGCGGCCCACGCGCGGACCGAAGCGCCGGAGACCGAGATCGGCGCCGAGGTTCCACACGCTCCAATCGATGCTCTGGCCGAAGCGCCTGAGGCCCAGCCTGGCGCCGACGTACGGCTCGGCGAGGTCGAGGTGCGAGGCGAAGCGCTGGCGCCGGCGACCTCGGAGCAGGCGGACGATCCGACCTCCTTCGGCACCGTGATCCGCGCGCAAGACTTTGCGGGCGAGAGGCCGGGAGCAATCGAGCTGCTGCTGCAGGCGCCGGGCACGCGCGTTCGTCGCGCGCCGGGCGGATCCACCTTCGCGCTTCGCGGATCGTCCGCAGACCAGACGCTGGTCCTGCTGGACGGGATCCGCCTCAACGCCCTCGCGGGAGGCGGCGTGGATCTGCGCACGTTGCCGGTGGGCCTCGTGGATCGGATCACGGTCGTACGGGGCGTCTCCGGCGCGCGCTGGGGCGCCGGCGCGTTGGGCGGCGTGGCCCTGGTCACCACCCGGCGGCCGGCGGCCGGAGAGATCGAGGGCGCGCTCACCCTCACCGGGGGCTCGTTCGGGACCTACGGTCTGGACGCGTCAATCTCCGGAGGCGGCGAGCGCTTCCAAGGGATCGCCGCGATCTCCCTCGACACGAGCGAGGGCGACTTTCCCGTCCGATTCGATCCCACCCCGTCTTCCGATCCGTCGGACGTCCGCGTCGAGAGGCTGCGGAACAACGACTCGAAGAGCGCCGGGCTCCTGCTGAAGGGCGCGGGACGCTTCGGCGCCGTCCGGCTCCACGCGATGGCCCAGGGCTTCGCCGCGGAGCGCGGCCTTCCCGGCACGCTCTACTGGCGCGACACACAGCGCCGCGAGGATCGCCGGGTGGTGGCCGCGCTCCGCGCCGAGCCCGCCGATCGCGGCGATCACGCGATCGAGGGCGGCCTCGAGCTGCGCCACGACGAGCTGGCGATCCACTCCGGCTCTGCCGGCGGCGTCCTGGCGCTGCCCGAGGGCGACGGCGGCAAGTGGCAGGTGGAGAACGCCCTCGACGCCGTGATGGCGGCGGAGTCCGCGCCGGTGCCATGGACCTTCCTCCGGCTGGAGGGCCGCGTCGGCGGGGAGTGGATCTCCGGCCCGTACTTCGACGAACGCTCCCGCGAGCGCCTCTCTCTGAGCCTCCTCGACGAGCTCTACCTGGGGCAGGCTTTGACCGTCGCCCCCGGCGTGCGCTTCGATCGCATCGGCGACCACGACGGCCTCTCCCCGAAGCTCGGCGTCTCGTGGCGTCCCCTGGATGGCTTCGAGCTGCGGGCCAACGCGGCGGGTACCTTCCGGGCGCCGTCGCTCGGCGAGCTCCACTTCGAGCAGGGGCCGGTAAGGCCCAACCCCGATCTTCGGCCGGAGCGAGGATGGAGCGTCGACGCAGGCGCCGCGTGGCGCGGCAGGCGCGCGGCGTTGCAGGCGTCCGGCTTCCACGCCCGCACCTCCGACATGATCGTCTACGAGCTGACGACCAACGGCCTCACGAAGCCGTTCAACTTCCTGGACGCCGAGGTGAACGGCGGCGAGGTGGAGGGCTCGGTGGAGCCGCTGCGCCGCCTCGTCCTCACGGCGAACCTCGGCGTCGCCCGCACCCGCAACCTGCGCGACGATCCACGCTTCTTCGGCAAGGAGCTCCCGTTCCGCCCGGCGTGGCGGGCGCTCGCGCGGATCGCATGGCGGGGCGCCGCCACCGAGGCGTTCGTCGAAGGAAGCAGACAGTCTTCGCAGTACGTGAATCGATCCAACACCTCGATCCTCCCCGAGCAGACCGCCCTCCGCGGCGGGATGGGCGCCAGGCTGTGGCGCGGCCCGTCGGACTACGACGTCTGGCTGGCCGGCCGGATCGAGAACGCCTTGGACGCCGAGCTGGTGGATCAGCTCGGGTTCCCCCAGCCCGGAAGGGCGCTCTTCTTCACCCTTCGCATCGTCCCCTTCGGGCGATCGGAAAGCGAGACATGAAGCTCCACCACCTCCTCTTCCCCCTGTTCGTCATCACTCTCCTGCTCGGGACCGGCTGCGCCGATCCCATCGCCGAGTGCGACTCGCCGTCCCGGTACTGCGACGGCGTGTGCGTCACCCCTACGGTCGATCGGGACCACTGCGGCGCGTGCGGCAACTCGTGCAGCGCCAACCTCGTCTGCTCGGAGGGCGCCTGCGTGTGCCCCGCCGGGAAGGAGCTCTGCGACGGCCGCTGCGTGGACGTGCGCACCGACTCGCTCCATTGCGGCGGCTGCGGCAACGTCTGCGAGGCGGGCACCTTCTGCCGCGGCGGCGAGTGCGGCTGCGACGGAGAGGACTGCACCTGCCCCGGCGAGATGTGCGGCAGCGTGTGCGTGGACACTTCTGCCGACGAGCTCCACTGCGGCGCATGCGGGAACGCCTGCGGCGTCGGCCAGCACTGCGTCGCCGGCACCTGCGCCGCCGGCGATCTCTTCGCTGCCTGCTTTCAGAGCGGACGGATCGTCCCCTTCCTGAAGGAGTCGGGGCAGCCGAGCGGCACCATCGCTTCCGGCATCGAGGGACCGCAGAGCCTCGCGCTCCTCGGGAATCGGCACCTGGTCGCGATCGGCAGCCTTGACGGCGTCCTCTACGTCTTCGACCGGGCCACCATGGAGAAGGTGGGTTCTCTGAACATGGGCGAGGAGGGCGGTGGCAGGATGACGAACCAGGTCCTCGTCCGCGGAGATCGCGCCTACGTGGTGAACTCGGGCGTGCACACGATCCAGGTGATCGATCTCGCGGATCCCAAGAATCCCGCAACCCTCTACGAGGTGTCCACCGGCGAGGAGTCGAACCCGGCGCTGGCGGTCTTCGACGAGGAAGGGACGCTCTGGGTGTCGCTGCTGATGACGAACGAGCTCGTCCCCGTGACCGTCGGCGACAGCGGGGGAACGCTCGGCGCGGCCATCGTGCTCCCGTCCGACGGCCTCGGCCCCAATCCGTTCCCGGGCCAGCTCGTGATCCGGGACGGCACGATCTACGTGGCGATGAACAACCTCGCCGCCGACTGGACGCCCTTCGGCAACGGCGTCGTCGCGGTGGTGAAGCCCGCCTCCGACGACGTCTCCACCATCGACCTGGACTCCGATTGCATGAACCCCGGCTTCCTCCTCCTCGAGGGCGACGAGCTGCAGGTTTCGTGCGGCGGCGCCTACGGCGAAGACGACGGTGCGATCGTCTTCGTGACGCTCGCCGACGCCTCGGTGCGGTCCGTGAAGACGGGCGGCAGCCCCACCCGCCTGTCGCGAAGCGGCCACCTCTACTCCGCGGACTCGGGGGGTGGCAGCTACATCGAGTTCGACGACGACGGAACCTTCAACCGGGTCGAGGCGTGCCCCGCCGGCGAGATGGAGTTCGTGGCGGACGTGCTGGCGACGCCGTGAGGCGGGACGCACCGTCACGTGGCGGGCGCGGCGACGTGCCCTTCGGCGCGGCGCCGCGGGACGCGTCGCTTCTCGGCGCCGTCGCGCGAATCGCGCTCGTCGCCGTGGCTTGCGTCGTGTTTTCGCATGACGCTCGGGCGGAGGCACCGTTCCGCCTGGGCCCCGTCCCTGATGCGCCGCCGGCGCGGGTGGTGACGCTCGCGCCCTCGCTCACCGAGATCGTCCTCGATCTCGGCGCGGGGCGCTTGCTCGCTGGCGTCTCCCGCTACGACGACGCCGCCCAGGTGGCGTCGCTTCCGAGGGTGGGCGGCTACCTCGATCCGGCCCCGGAGGCGATCCTCGCGCTGCGACCGGATCTGCTGCTGGTAGAGCCATCGCCGGGCAACCGCGCGGTGGTGGAGAGGCTCGCGGCCCTCGGCGTGCCGGTGCTCGTGCTGCCGCTGAAGAACGTGGCCGACACGCTGGTCTCGATCCGCGCGGTGGCGGAAGCGCTAGGGCGCGCGGACGATGGCGCCGCCGCCGCGGCGCGGATCGAGCGCGCCCTGTCGCGGCTGCGATCCTGCGCGGGCGGCAACGCCCCTCGGACGCTGGTGGTGTACGGCTGGCAGCCGCTGGTGGCGGCGGGCCCCGGCTCGTTCGCGGACGAGCTGCTCACCCTCGTCGGCGCGGTGAACGCCGCGGCGGGCCTCGCGGGGCCCTACCCCACGCTCTCGGTGGAGGCGGTCCTGGTGTCGGAGCCGGCGTTCGTCCTCGACGCCTCCGGCGGGCACGGCGGCTCGAGACCCCTCGAGCCGCTCGCCGGCAGGGTGCGCAGGCTCCGGACGTCGGCGTTCTTCCGGCCGGGACCGCGCCTCGTGGAGGCGGCCGAGGAGCTCTGCGCCATCCTCCACCCGGCCGATGGACGGAAGGAGCGATGACGCTTCCCGCTTCCACGGAGACGGCGACCCTCGCCAGGCGCTTCTCGCCTGCGCGGCTCGCGGCGATCGTCGCGCTCCTGGCGGCGATCGCGCTGGCGGTCTTCGCGGCGGCGGCGGCCCTCGGTGCCGAGCGGATCTCCTTCGGCGCCGCGCTCCTGGACGCAGGCTCCCTCGACGCGCGCATCCTCTTCGGCCTGCGCATGCCGCGGCTCGTCCTCGGCGCGATCGCCGGCGCGGCGCTCTCCGCTGCGGGCGCAGCGTACCAGGGGCTCCTGCGCAACCCGCTCGCCGATCCCTTCGTCCTCGGCGTCTCCGGCGGCGCCGCATTGGGCGGCACCCTCGCCCTCGTGGCGGGGAGCCTCCTCGGCGGCTCGGCCCTGCAGGGCGGCGCCCTCGTCACGACCGCCGCCTTCGCCGGCGCCGTGGTGGCCACCCTCCTCGCCTTCGCCGCGGGGACCGTGGGCGGCAGGCTCGACCCCACGCGGACCCTCCTCGCTGGCGTGGTCTTCAACAGCTTTGCCGCGGCGATGATCACGATCCTCAAGGTCGCGGTGAGCCCCGAGAAGGCGCAGGAGCTGCTCTTCTGGCTGACGGGCTCCCTTGGCTACGAGTCCGGCTCCACCCTCCTTCTCGCGGGAATCGCCGTCTTGATCGCCATGGCCGTATTGTCCCGGCAGGCCCATGCCCTCAACCTCATGGTCCTCGGCGACGACGCCGCGGCTGCCCTCGGGGTCGAGGTGCAGCGGACCCGGCTGGTGGTCTTCTTCGCCGCGTCCCTCGCTGTGGCGGTCGCCGTGTCCCTCACCGGCATGGTCGCGTTCGTTGGGCTCATCGTCCCGCACCTGATGCGCTTGGCGTTCGGTCCCGACCAGCGGCTCCTCGTCCCCGCGTCGGCGCTGGGGGGCGCCGCGTTCCTCGTCGCGGCGGACCTCGGCGCGAGGCTGCTCTTCGTTCCGCTGGGGACCGAGCTCCCCGCCGGCGCGATCACCGCCATCGCCGGCGGCCCGTTCTTCCTCCTGCTGATGCGAAGGAGGTCGATGTGAGAGGTGTCGACACTCGCTTCGAAGGGCGGTCGCGAGCGGACGATCCCTCGGCGCCGGCCGACCCGCCTCCGGCCGAGCGCGGCGACGCCGCGGCGAACCTCGGAGCCTCCCGCATCGAAGCGCGCGCGGTGCGCGTCGTCTTTCCCGGAGGCAGGGAGGCGGTGCGCGGCGTCGACCTCGACCTGCGGCCCGGCGAGGTGCTGGGCCTCGTCGGGCCCAACGGCGCCGGCAAGAGCACCCTCGCCAAGGCGATGGCGGGGCTCCTGTCGCCGAGCTCCGGGGAGGTGCGGATCGACGGCGCACCTGCGGGTTCGCTGCGCCGCCGCGAGCTCGCCAGGCGCATCGCGTGGCTCGCGCAGGACGTCCCGGCGGATCTCGCCTTCACCGCCGCGGAGGTCGTGCTGATGGGCCGCAGCCCGCACCTCGGCGCCCTGGGCCTCGACGGCCCCGGCGACAGGCATGCCGTGTGGGAGGCGCTCCGCGCGACCAGCGCCTCCGACCTGGCGGACCGCCCGATGGAAGCCCTCTCTGGCGGCGAGCGCCGGCGCGTGCTCCTCGCGCGGATCCTCGCGCAAGGGGCGCCGACATGGATCCTGGACGAGCCCACCACCCACCTGGATCTCGCCCACCAACAGCTCGCGCTGCGCCTCGCCCGCGATCACGCCGACCGTGGCGGCTCCACGCTCTGTGTGCTCCACGACATCACCCAGGCCCACGCCTGCTGCGATCGCGTGGCGGTGATCGCCGGCGGGGAGCTGCGCGCCCTGGGCGCGCCCGGCGAGGTCCTTCGGCCGGCGCTGCTCCAGGAGATCTTCGGCGTCCGCTTCGTCGAGGTCACGCATCCGGAGACCGGCAAGGCCCACGTGGTCGCCCTATAAGCGGAACCACACCGGCACGGTGACGCAGCCGCGGGGCCCCGGCAGCGGCGCGGCGCCCCGAAGCACACAGTCGATCGCGGCGCGATCCAGGAGCGACGAGCCGCTGCTCTTCTCCAGGCGGATCGAGCCGGGCATTCCATCTTCGCCGACGCAGAAGTGCAGCTCCGCGCCTCCCTGGATCGCGCGCCGCCTCGCCGCAGGCGGGTAGCAGCGCGGCGCGTGGGTCCGCAGGTGCGCCTCGAGCATCGCCCAGTCCGCGGCGCCGGAAGCGGGTCCGCCGGCCGTGCTTGCGCCGCTCCCAGCGCCGTCCGCGCCGATCCCTGCGACGCCGCTCCCATCCATTCCTGCGCCGCTCCCCGCACCATTGCCTTCACCCGCGCCGATCTCCGGGACGCCGCTCTTGCTCCCCCCATCCGCCCCGCCGTACCCGTCCGCTCCGCCCGGCACCATGGTCTCTTCGGCATCCGCGCCGACGGCCACGGCGGCTCCATCGTTCGCGACACTCGGCGTCCGGCCGTCAGGTGCGGCGTCGCCGCCATCGCTCGGTTCGACGTCGATTCGAAGGGCGGCCGAAGGACGAGAGGGGCGTTCCACGAGAGCGCCGGAGCGGCGTCCGCCACCCGTATGCGACGGCTCGGGCGCGGAACCGCCGGCCGGAGCCTCCCGAGCCGTTCCGCCGCCGGCGGCGAGCAGCTCCACGGCGATCGCGCCATCCGCCGGCCGACCGATGGGCGGCCGCGCGCGCGGCGGCTCCGCCCGGGCGAGTACGAGAAGGAGCCCGGCGTGGAGGACGACGCTGCCGGTGGCGGCGATGAGGGCACGGCGCGACACGGGCGCGAACCTACCCGGCCTTCGCCCCGGGCGCGAGGGCGTCCCGCGCGCGCGCCGACAGCGCCCCTCGGAGAGCGAAGCCAAGCGGCGATGGCATCAGCCTGCCCGCCCTCGCGGCGTCGCGGTCGTCTCGTCCGTGGCCAGGGCAGCCCACCGAACGGAGCGCCGTCGTCAGAAGACGCGCTTGGTGTCGACGAGGATCGTGACCGGGCCGTCGTTCACGAGCTCCACCTGCATGTCGGCCCGGAACCGCCCGGTCGCCACCGGTACGCCCTGGGCGCGGCAGGCGTCGCAGAACCGCTCGAAGAGCGCCTTGGCCCCCACCGGCTCCATCGCGCCGACGAAGCTCGGTCGCCGGCCCTTGCGCGCGTCGCCCAGGAGCGTGAACTGCGACACCGCGAGCAGCTCGCCGCCCACGTCCGGCAGCGCCAGGTTCATCTTGCCCGCGTCGTCCTCGAACACCCGCAGGCCCACCACCTTCTCCGCCAGGAGGTCCGCGTCCGCCTCTCCGTCACCGTTGCCGACACCGACCAGCACGCACAGCCCCCGCCCCACCGACGCAACCCGCTCGTCGTCGACGGTCACGCTCGCCCGGCTCACCCGCTGCACCACCGCTCGCACGAAGGCCTCCGTTTCGACCGCCCGAAGCTACCAACTTCCTCCAAAAATGGCCGAAAACCCGATGATTGGAGGATCGCCTCGCTGGTCCCGGCCGAGAGCCGTGTGGTAGCGTCCAGGGCCTCTCGAAAGTCAGGGATGGACCGCAAACGATGGATTTCGACCTGCTCGCCGCCGCGCGCGACCTCATCGCCGCCGACTCCGTCTCCGCCAAGGGAAACCTGCGCGCCGTCGAGGTCCTGGAGCGGATCGCCCACGGCCTGGGCTTGGAGAGCTACCGCCAAGAGGCAGACGCGCTCGGCATGCGGCACGCCAACCTCATCGTCCACCCCAAGGGGGCGCGGCCGCGCGACGGCTCCTTGCTCCTGGTGACACATACGGACACGGTCGGCTCCGGTCCCCTCGACCTGTGGACCAAGACGAACCCCTGGGTCCTGGCGCAGGAGGACGACACCCTCTACGGTCTGGGCGTCGCCGACGTGAAGCTCGACTCGCTGGCGAAGCTCCAGGCGCTGGCGAGCGCACCGGCCGCCGCGGCGGGGCGGGTGGCCTTCTGCGGCACGTTCGCCGAGGAGGTCGGCTGCCTCGGCGCCAAGCACTTCGTGAAGCACGGCGGCTTTCGTCCCGCATGGGCCTCCTGCGGCGAGCCCTCCGAGCTTCGGATCATCGATGCCCACAAGGGCTACCTGGTGGCGAACGTCCAGCTGGTCGATCCCGGCGCGCCCGCCGCGTCGCTCAAACGGCTGCGCCTCACCTTCGCCGGGAAGGCGGCCCACAGCTCCACGCCGCACCTGGGCAGGAACGCGATCGATCTCGCCCTCGACTTCGCCAGGCGCCACGGCGCGCCGGTGGAGTGGGCGGAGGGCGGCGACCTCGCCAACAAGGTCCCCGCCCGCTGCGTGATCGAGGTCCCGGCGAAGCCGGGGCTCGCCGACGCCGCCCGCGCCGAAGGGATCGCCGTGGAGGAGACGGAGGGCAACGGCAGGTCCCTCGCCCGGGCGCTGGACGTGGCCCTGCGCCTCTCGGCCGAGCTGCGCGAGTCGGTGATCACCGCTCCGCCGCGCGAGGATCTCCGCTTCGATCCCTCCACCGCGGTGTTCAACAACGGCGTCGTAAGCTCCGACGGCGATCGCCTCGAGTTCACCTGCGACGCGCGCCTGCTCCCAGGGCACGATCCCGTGGTGCTCTTCGATCGGCTGGAGGCGTTCGGGGCGAAGATCGCCGGCGATCTCGGCATCTCGATGAAGATCGATCGCGCCCGCGCCAACCCCGCCATGGCCCTCCCGCCGGCGTCGACGCTGCGCGACGCGGCGATGGCGTCGTCGAGGGCCCTGGACCTCGATCCGCAGCCGCAGGCCAAGCCCACCAACACCGAGGGCGGGGTCTTCGTGTCGGCGGGGATCGAGGCCATCGTCTTCGGCCCCGGGCGCTCCACCGGCAACGCCCACACGGCGAACGAGTGGCAGAGCCTCTCCCAGATCCGGACGGCGTCGCGCTGGTACGGCGAGCTGATCCGCAACCTCGTGGGGCACGCCGCATGATCGCCGGATCGCGCGCGGCCCTTCGTCGGCCCCACCCCAAAACCCAATAGACCGAGAAGGCCATGCACCTGCTTCGCGACGTCGCCACCTCCGATCTGCCGGGCCTGAAGCGCCTCGCCGAAGTGCTGGACACCCTCAACCTCCCCAACGACGAGAAGGCGCTCGAGAAGATCGTCGAGACGTCGATCCGCTCTTTCGGCGGACGGATCCGAGATCCGATGGAGCGCGAGTACCTCTTCGTCCTCGAGGACACGCGCACCGGCCGCCTCGTGGGCACCTCGATGGTGCTCGCTCAGCACGGCACCTACGACGCGCCCCACGTCTTCTTCGAGGTGTCCAAGCGGCAGAGCTACTCGTCGACGATCGATCGCCACTTCGAGCACACGGTTCTCTCGATCGCCTACCAGTACGAAGGGCCCACCGAGATCGGCGGCCTGGTGGTCGATCCGGAGCTGCGCGGGCAGAACAAGCCGGGCAAGCAGCTCTCCTACGTGCGCTTCCTCTTCATTGGGATGCACCGGCCGTGGTTCCGCGACCACGTCCTCGCCGAGCTCCTGCCGCCGCTGCTCCCTGACGGCCGCTCTCTCCTGTGGGAGGCGATGGGGAAGAAGTTCACCGGCCTCACCTACACCGAGGCGGATCGCCTCAGCCGGCAGAACAAGGAGTTCATCAAGGAGCTGTTCCCGCAGTCGGACATCTACGCGACGCTCTTCCCGTCGCGGGTGCAGCGGGTGATCGGCCGGGTCGGCCCCAACACCGAAGGCGTGAAGAAGATGCTGGAGCGGATCGGCTTTCGATACGCCGAGCGGATCGACCCCTTCGACGGCGGCCCGCACTTCGAGGCGCGCACCGGCGACGTGACGCTCATCCGCGCCATGCGCCGCTGCAAGGTGATGTCCGAGGATCTGGAGCACGAGAACCACCACGAGACCGTCCTCGTCGCGTCCGAGCCCAAGGAGGCGGGCAACCGCTTCCGCGCACTGAAGACGCCCGCCCGCGTCGAGGGCGAGCAGATCTGCCTGCCCGCCTGGGCGCGGGACGGCCTGGGCGTGGCCGCGGGGGAGAAGGTCGCGCTCATCCCCTTCGACTGAGGCGCCGCGGGCTCGCGAGCCGGTGGAGAGGGACGCAGCAGACGCCCCCGCGTGGCGCGGCGCTCGAGCGCATTGCTCCGGCGATCGCCGCACAGCCCTCTCTCTGGATCCCCGCACCGAAGTTTGCGAGAAGGCCCGTGGCGTCCGGACCTTGGCGCCTTCGCGGCGTCTTCGAAGAATCGTCCTTCTCGAGTGACACCTTCGCCGGGCGCCGGTGTTTCTACCTGCGTGCCCGGCGAATGGGCAGGCGGAGCTTCGGAGTCCTTCCTTGGCCATCGACGTACAGGCCCTCTACGAGAGCCACGGTCCCATGGTCCTGCGCAGGTGCAGGAAGCTGCTGCGGGACGAAGACCGCGCGCTCGACGCGATGCAGGACGTGTTCGTGCTCCTGCTGCGCAACGACGCGCGGCTGGTCGCCGACGCGCCGGCGAGCCTCCTCCTGCGGATGGCGACGAACGTCTGCCTGAACCGGATCCGCTCGACCTCTCGCAAGCCGGAGGACGCCGACGAGGCGCTCCTCCAGCAGATCGCTGGAGACGACGGGCTCGAGTCCCGATCGCTGGCGCGCGCGGCCCTCGCTCGGATCTTCGGCCGAGAGCCCGAGAGCACCCGGGCCATGGCGGTGATGCACCTGGTGGACGGAATGACGCTGGAGGAGGTGGCCAACGAGGTGGGCCTCTCGGTCTCCGGCGTGAGGAAGCGGCTGCGCACGCTGAAAGAGCGCGTGGCGGCGGAGGCTTGAAGATGGACGAGCGCACCCCAGGGCGCGTACCCGACTGGCTCCTCGAGCGCCTCGCGCTCGGCGAGCTCCCCGCGGCGCAGGCGGACGAAACCCGCCGGCGCCTCGACGCCGAGCCCGGCGGCGCCGATCGCCTGGCGGCGCTGCGCGCCTCCGACCGCGAGATCCTCGCCGCGCATCCGCCGCGCGTCATGGCGGCCTCGATCCGCGAGCGGGCGCTGGCGCCGAGGAGGCGCCGCGTCCTCGCCTGGGGCGCCGCGGTCGCCGCCCCGGTCGCGGCAGCGATCCTGGTCGTCGCCAACACGGGCGGCACACCCCCCGTCTCGCCCGTGGAGACGACGCGGATGAAGGGCCTCGAGCCCAGGCTGGTGTTGCACCGCAAGGCCGGGGGCGACGCCGAGACCCTCGACGACGGCGCCACAGCCCGGGCCCACGACCTCCTCCAGCTGGCGTACGTCGCCGCCGGCCGTCGCTACGGCGTGATCCTGTCGATGGATGGCGGTGGCGCCGTCACCCGACACCTCCCCGTCGGCGGCAGCGTGGCCGCGGCCCTCGACCTCCAGGGCGCGACGCTGCTCCCCCACGCCTACGAGCTGGACGACGCCCCCGGCTTCGAGCGCTTCGTCCTCGTGTCGTCCGACGCGCCCTTCGAGGTGGAGGCGGCATTGGCCGCCGCCCGCGCCGTCGTCTCGCATCCGGAAGCCGCCACTCTTCCCCTCGCCCTCCCCGAGGGCCTGCAGCAGACCTCCATCGTCGTGAGAAAAGTTCGATGAGATCCTTCGCTTCGATCGCCGTCCTCCTCTCGCTCCTCGCCGCCGGCACGGCCCACGCCAGCAAGAGCACCAGGCGCTTCGGGCTCATCGCCGGCGCCAACGATGGCGGCGAGGGCCGCGCCCTGCTCCGCTACGCGGGCTCCGACGCCGCCGCGATGGCCAGGGTGCTGGGCGAGCTGGGCGGCGTGGACGCCCACGATCGGCTCCTCCTCCTCGATCCCGATCGGGCGTCGCTCCAGCACGGGTTCAAGTCGATCGCGCAGCGGCTGCAGGAGGCCAGCGCCGACGGGTCGCGGGTGGAGGTCTTCTTCTACTACTCGGGCCACTCCGACGAGGAGGGACTCCTCCTCGGGCACGAGCGCTTCGGCTACGGCGAGCTGCGCGACGCGCTCGATCGGCTCCCCGCCGAGGTGCGGGTCGCGATCCTCGACTCGTGCGCCTCCGGTTCGTTCACCCGGCGCAAGGGCGGCGTCGTCCGCCCCGCGTTCCTCGTCGACGCGTCGAGCAGCGTGAAGGGGCACGCGTTCCTCACCGCCAGCAGCGCGGACGAGGCGGCCCAGGAGTCGGATCGCATCGGCGCCTCCTTCTTTACCCACCACCTCGTCTCCGGCCTGCGCGGCGCCGCCGACACCACGGGCAGCGGCAAGGTCACCTTGAACGAGGCCTACGCCTACGCGTTCCGCGAGACCCTCGCCCAGACCGAGCGCACCCAGGGAGGTGCGCAGCACCCCGCGTACGAGATGGAGCTGGTGGGCTCGGGCGACCTGGTGATGACCGACCTGCGAGCGACCAGCGCAGGCCTCGTCCTCGGCGAGGAGCTCTCGGGCCGCGTGTTCGTGCGCGACGCCGACGGCAACCTCGTGGTCGAGGTGCGCAAGCAGCCGGCGGCGCCGGTGGAGCTGGGCCTCGGGCCAGGCTCCTACACCGTGACCCTCGACGAGGGCCGCAAGCTCTACGCCTCGGAGATCACGCTCGCCGAGGGAAAGCGCGCCACCCTCGCCCGCTCGCAGCTCCGCCCCGTGGGCCCCGAGGCCACCGTGCGCCGCGGCTCGACCGACGTCGACGCCGACTACGAGGTGGTGCCGTTCGACGCCACCATCATGCGGATCGGCAAGCCCTCGCGGCCGACGCTGAACCACTTCGGCCTCCACCTCCTCGCGGGACGCGCGTCCCGCCTGGACGGCGCACAGCTCTCCATGGGCGTGGCGTGGATCGACGAGGAGGTCGACGGCGTGCAGGCGTCCATCGTCGGCAACTACGCCGGCGGGGATCTCCACGGCGCGCAGCTCTCCGTCGGCGCCAACCAGGTGGACGGAGACTCGTCCGGCGCGCAGCTCACCGTCGGTTACAACCAGGTGGACGGGAACATGCAGCACGTCCAGTCGGCCGTGTACGCCAACAACGTCGGCGGCAGGGTCGACGGCGTGCAGCTCGCGGTGGGCGCCAACGTCGCCGGCAGCGAGGTGAGCGGCGGCCAGTTCGCGGTGGGCGGCAACTACGCAGGCAGCAGGGTGGAGGGCGTGCAGGCAGCGGTGGGCCTCAACCTGGCCATCGGCTCGGAAGGCGAAGGCGTCGAGAGCGACGGGTCGGGTGGAGGAAGCATCGCCACCGTCGACGGCGCACAGCTGGCGGTCGGCGCCAACATCGCCGCCGGCTCGATCCAAGGCACCCAGGTGTCGGTCGGCGCCAACGTCGTCGGCGGAGCGGCGGATGGCGCGCAGATGGCCGTCGGCGCCAATGTCGTCGGAGGCGCGGCGGACGGAATGCAGGCGGCCGTCGGCGCCAACGTCGTCGGCGGCGCAGCGGACGGCATGCAGGCAGCCGTCGGCGCCAACGTCGTCGGCGGCGCAGCAGACGGCATGCAGGTGGCCGTCGGCGCCAACGTGACGGGCGGCGCGGTTCGCGGCGTCCAGATGGCCGTCGGCGGCAACATCGCCGGCGAGAGCGTCGACGGAGCGCAGGTCGCGACGGGATTCAGCGTCGCGCCCGCCGTCGATGGATTCCAGCTCTCCACCATCAACGTCGCCGGCAACGTCGATGGCGCCCAGGTGGGCCTCCTCAACCTGAGCGGCGGCGCCACCGACGTGCAGATCGGCCTCGTCAACTACGCGGACGAAGCCGACGTCTCCATCGGCCTCCTCACCTTCACGCGCAAGGGCCGCCTCGATCTCGAGGCGTGGGCGAGCGACGTCAACGCCGTCAACCTCAGCCTCCACACCGGCGCCCGCTACACCTACGGCGTGCTCACCGCCGGCTGGTCCCCCGGCGCCGATCGCGCCTCCACCGGCTGGAGCGCCGGTCTAGGCCTCGGCACCCGCCTCGAGACGAACCTCACGCCCCTCGATTTCGTGAACGTCGATCTCACCAGCAACGCCTACTTCGACGGCACCGACTGGAACCGATCGCTCTTCGTCCTGCGCGCCGGCCTCGGCTGGCAGTTCTCGTCGGGCGTCGCCCTCGTCGTCGGCCCCACCCTCAACCTGCAGGCCGAGTGGGGCGACCGCCGCGACGTGAAGCTCAGCCAGATCCGCGGCGCGAAGCTCTCCGACGAGGTGCGCCTCTGGCCCGGCTTCTTCGCCGGCTTCCAGATCTAAGAGAAGGCGCCATACGCGGGCTCGGCGCGGCTGGGGATGCGCCTCACCCACTACTCCATGCCGAACGGCGTCTGCGGGCGCCTCTTCATCGACCTCGAAATCCGCTCCCAGCTCCTCGGCGAGGCCGGGGATCTGACCGATCTGAAGGTCGACGACGAAATCCAAATCATTCGTGGCGCGCGGCTCTCCCTGTAACGAGCTGGCGAAGCTCCCGCCGAGGAAGTAATCGATTCCTACCCGCTCGAAAGCCGCGCCCACCCGCAGCGTGACGGTCATGAGATCTTCCACGTCAGCGCTCTCCCCGTGGGCCAGCGCCGTAGACGATCTCCCGGAAGATCCGCCGGACCTCTTCTTCGGAAGCGCCGGGGTTACGCATACGGATGCCGACGCGCGTCATCTCACGCGCGGCGGCCGACAGCGCGGCAGCCATCTCGAGCTTCTCCGCCTCCGACTTCGAGCGAAGGAGTTCGAAGTACCGTCGGCGCGCTTCTGGCGAGGTGTCGTGGTCCATGGGCAAACGAAGGGTACCGCAATCTCTCCGTAGGGCGCCGGCATGGTGGCCACGAGGACCTCTTGCTCCAACTGGATGCAGGTGCGGCCGCTACGAACGTTCGGGCCCATGCGCGCGCGGAGCGCTCGCCCCTCCTTCGCTCGCGGCGTTCGATGAAGGCCTCACGAACGCCTCAGAAGGAGCCGACGCAGGCACTCCCCGGCTTGCAGTTGGAGTCCATGCAATCTTGGAGCACCTGCAACTCCTTCGAGCAGTTCTCCAGCTGGCACTCATATTTTTCTTGAAGCGTCCTGTAATGGCCGCCGGTACACTTTTTGGCCTTGCAGTCCCGTTGTTTCTTGTGCTCTTTGCTGCAGATCTCCTCTCCGATACAGATGATGGCGACATCCAGGCATTGCTCGCAGGCGTGGTTCGTGGCGTCCGGGACGCAGACATTTCCCGTCGAGCTCCCTCCCTCATCACCCCCGCAGGCAGCGAGCGCCAAGAGGACCGCGGCCACCATCGAACTCCGAAGCACCATCCCCATGCTTCACCTCCGATGTTCGAGTCTCTCACGAAACGCGGAGGTCAAGCGGCGGAAAAGGCCGTCCCGGCGGAGCCGGCCTCCGACGCCTCGGCCAGGACCTGGCCTGCGCCTGCGCCGCAGACGTGCACGGCCTCGATGCCTGCGGTGAGGCCGCCGAGCGCCTCCTGCACCTTGGGGATCATGCCGCCGGAGATGGTGCCGTCGGCGATGAGGCGCTCGGCGTCGGCCGGGGTGATGCGCGGGATGCGCGTAGACGGATCCTTGGGATCGGCGAGGACGCCGGGGACGCCGGCGATGAGCAGGAGCTTGGCGGCGTGCAGCTCGGCCGCGACGCGGGTGGCCACGGTGTCGGCGTTGATGTTGAAGACGTTGCCGGAGGCGTCGCTGGAGATGGAGGCGACGGCGGGGACGTAGCCTGCGTCGGCGAGGGTCTCGAGGAGCTTCACGTTCACGCCGGCGACGTCGCCGACGAAACCCAGGTCCACCGGCTCGGGAGGTCCGCCGGTGATCTTGCGGGGAGGGCGCCTGACGGCGTCGACGAGGCCCGCGGAAACGCCGTGGAGCGCGACCACCGGCAGCCCCTCGGCGCGCATGCACGCGGCGAGGTCGACGCTGACCTCGCCGGCGAGGGCCATCTTCATCACCTGGAGCACGGAGGCGTCGGTGACGCGGCGGCCGCCGATCTGCTGCGGCGTGAGGCCGAGGCGCCTGGTGAGAGCGGTCGCCTGCGGTCCGCCGCCGTGGACGATGACCACGCGGATGCCCGCGGCGAGGAACGCGCGGATCCCTTCCGCGACGCCGACGAGCTTGCCCGGGGCGACGAGCTCGCCGCCGATCTTCAACACGAACCAGCGCCCGCGCAGCTCTTCCAGACTCATGCGTTCTCCGTCACGAAAGCGCATCCGATGGTGTCGACAGGCAGATCGAGACCGGCACGCGATGGCACGCCCAAGTCGCTGCGCCCGGCACGACCAGCGCCGGGCTTTCGGCATCTTGGGAGGCGCTCCGAGGTGCAGCCGCTCACGGCCAGAGGCCGGGCTCCCGCAGGGTGGTCCCCTCTTCGAAGCCCATCATCACGTTGAAGGCCTGGATCGCCTGGCCGGCGCCGCCCTTGACCAGGTTGTCGAGGGCCGAGAAGCACACGACCGACCGGCGGCCCGCGAAGGGCTCGGAGAGCTTGTACGCCACCTCGACGTAGTTGCTGCCTGCGACCGCCACCACCTCCGGGAAGCGTCCCTCCACCACGCGCATGAAGGGCTCGCTGCCGTAGAGATCGCGCCACGCCTTCGCGAGCTTCTCCTCGGTGACGGACTCGGGCACGTCGACGAAGGAGCTGGCGAAGATGCCTCGCGGCAGCGGCGCCGAAACGGGCACGAACTCCAGCGACAGCTCGCCGGCGCCGGCGTCGTGCAGCGTCTGGAGGATCTCGGGCTGGTGCTGGTGCTCGAGCGGCTTGTAGGTGCGCAGGTTCACCGCCCGCAGCGGGTGGTGGGTGGTGATCTGCGGGTTGGCGCCGCTGCCGGACGAGCCCGTCGCCGCCACGGTGCGCACGGGCCCCTTCAGCAGGCCCGCCTTCGCGAGGGGGGCGAGCCCGAGCGCAATGGTGGTGGCGAAGCAGCCGGGCGACGCGATCCACTGCGCCTTGCGGATCGCCTCGCGGTTGAGCTCCGGCAGACCGTAGGTGAAGGTGCCGAGGCGCTCCGGCGCGGGATGATCGACGCCGTAGAACGCGCGGTACTCGGCGGCGCTGCGCAGGCGGAAGTCACCCGAGAGATCGACGATGCGCACGCCGAGATCGAAGAGCTCCATCGCCACCTTGGCGGTGGTCTTGTGCGGCATGGCGAGGAAGACGACGTCGCAGCCGGCGGCGGCCTCGCGCGGCGGGAGCTGCTCGAAGCGCAAGGAGGTGAGGCCGGCGAGGTTGAGGTGCACCTCTCCGACTCGCTTCCCGATGTTGTCCGCGGCGGTGACGCGAACGACCTCCACCTGCGGGTGGAAGAGCAACCGCCTCAGGATCTCGGCGCCGCCATAACCCGTGCCACCGATGAGGGCGGCCTTCACCTTCGCTGCCATCTTCGCGTTCTCCTCTCGTTCGTTTGGACCGGCGCCGGGACTCTAACCGACGGCCGGGTGCACCGCATCCGGACTGCAGCCGGGCACACCCCGGGCGGGCGGTCGCGCCCGTAAGGCCGGCGGAGGTCACAGGTCGCACACGGGCCCACCTTGGCCAAGGGAGGCTCTTTCGGTATTTGGAGATCGATTGACTTCGACGGCCCGTCGGGCGTACCCCGAGGCCAGCGGCCGACGTCGGCCGGGAGAACCACGAATGCGCGTTTCCTTCCTCGTTGCAGCGGTCCTGACCCTCTTCGCCACTCCCGCCTTCGCCCAGGAGCAGCGCTCGGTGCTCTCGCCCGGCGAGCTGAGCATCGGCGCCGAGTTCTTCCCCGAGACGTTCCAGACCGCCTCCAGCAACGTGGTCGGTATCGCGCCCTCGGTCTCGCCGTCCGCGGGCTTCGTGGCGCGCTACGCCGCGTCCCGAGACCTCGCGTTCCTCGGCACGCTCGGCTTCTTCCACCGCATCCAGAAGGGGGACGATCCCGCGACCTTCTACGCGATCGGCGGAGGCGTCCAGTACGAGGCGATCACGAGCAAGCTGGCGTCCGTCTTCCTCCGGGGCGGCCTGCAGTTCATCCCGCGCCCGGCAAACGGCGACGACGACGACTCCTCGCAGGACTTCGGCGTCCGCTTCTACGCCGGCCCAGGCGTAGAGGCGCGGATCACCGAGGCGTTCTCGTTGCAGTTCTACACCGCGATGCTGGATCTCCAGATCGGTGGGCGGAGCACCGACTTCGACATCGGCTTCCTCCCCGCGATCGCCGGCTACCTGTACTTCTGACGGTCGCCGCGTCGCGAACGCGTCACCAGGCGGCGACGCACCAGGCGACGCCCACGCTGAAGGACGCGGCGCCGACGATGCCCGTGGCCCACCGGCCGCCGATCCGCAGGCCGGTGCGCCCGCCGAGCCAGACGGCGCCTGCGCCTGCGAGCGCCGCGGCGATCATCGACAGCACCACCCCCGCGCCGAACGCCAGCACCGCTCCGCCGAGCACCATCGGCGAGCGCGTCGCCGCCGCCGGCAGGAGCAGCAGGAGCCCCCGCAGGCCTGAGACGGCGAGGAGCGCGCCCACCAGCGTCGCCCCGTGCCGGTGCCCGTGGCCCCCCGCGTGGACGTGGTCCCGCCCCAGGTGCACGTGCAGGTGCGCGTGATCGGCCTCGTCGCCATGGGCGTGGCTGTGCACGCGCAAGCCCAACGCCTCCACCACCGCTGCGGCGCCGAGGAGCGCGACCACCGATCCGCCGAAGATCTCCGCGGCGCGCTCGAACGCTTCGGGGATCACGAAGCCCAGCGCGAAGCTCGCGGCCGCTCCCACGGCGAGGAGGCCGGCGTGCCCGGCGCCGAAGCGCAGCGCCACGCCGAGAGCGTCGCGCAGGCTCCCTCTCCGGCTCGCGAGGGTGCCGAGCGCGGCGAGGTGATCGGGGCCCACGCCGTGCAGCAGGCCCAGGCCGAAGAGGCCGGCGATGGCGAGGAGGGGATGCGAGTGAGCTTCCATGCGGGGGACCTTCTTCCTTCGCGAGGGGAGGAGGACCTCGCGTCATAGCAGGTGCGGGGGGTGGGCGTGCCGCCAACCACGCGCCCGGTCGGGTCGGAGGGGGCGACCGCTCCACATCCGGATCCGTCCGACGGCGACCAGCGGCGCCTGCATCCCGGACCGTGCCGACGGAGGGCGACTCGCCTCGCCTATGGCGCTCCGCCCGTGCCGCCCGTGCCGCCCGTGCCACCCGTGCCGCCCGTGCCGCCCGTGCCGCCCGTGCCGCCCGTGCCGCCCGTGCCGCCCGTGCCGCCCGTGCCGCCCGTGCCGCCCGTGCCGCCCGTGCCGCCCGTGCCGCCCGTGCCGCCCG
>Ga0180215_1000392_pt1 | contig 57228 bp, 50 predicted proteins | sample eDN3rd37CBELigBY_FD_128871 | JGI IMG/M metagenome (GOLD analysis project Ga0180215, IMG submission 128871) | Enriched backyard soil microbial communities from Emeryville, California, USA - eDNA 3rd pass 37_C BE-Lig BY (version 2) (version 2) | ecosystem: Environmental > Terrestrial > Soil >... | reverse complement strand
GGGGGATTTTTCCCTCTATTTATGCTGTTCTCAATGTCATTTGCTAATTAAGGGGGATTTTTCCCTCTATTTATGCTGTTCTCAATGTCATTTGCTAATTAAGGGGGATTTTTCCCTCTATTTGTGCTGTTCTCAATGTCATTTGCCAATTAAGGAGAATTTCTCCCTCTAATTATCAGACTTCAAAGTGCCTAACCTGATACCCTAACCGATAAGAGTGAACTTTCACTGTCCCAAATGCTGTAATCAGCAGCTTTTTATCGACCAGCTTATAAAGACCTATAAAATTATTGCTCAAAACGTCGTCACTGAATCACAGAAGTTTTGACCCTCTTTTTTTATAGTACAATACTTATTGGCCATCATAATAACGATGTCAATTGCCATTTCAAAGGTAATGAAAGTTAGAAGACACCCTTGGTAGATAAAGGAATTCACCTATGCCAGTTCATACGTCAATTCTTGTGTCTTTTAATAAGCAAGTACCAGAAAAGGAACCCTTTATCCTTTTCAAGAGGCTGTCATAGGAACAAAGGTGTTTGGCACAATGACTCAGAAATTAACGTGAATATTCAATAACCTTTTTTCGCATGATAAGGAAAAAAGGTGGGGTCGATGATGAGTAAACTGTTCTTTAGTTGCGGGATACTAGTCTTGTTAATAGGAGTAGGAGGTTTTATTTATACGTTGAAAGTAGTAAAACAAACCACTGTAAGACAAAGTGAATATGATTCAGAGGTAAGTGAAAAGGTTAATAGGCATTATGTATTACTAAACCCTGTTTTTCTATCTTATCTAATTGGGTTTGGTCTACTTCTTTTATTTATAGGCTATTTAGCTCTAACTTCCTCTTGGTAATATATTGTTAGACAAATAGTGCAAAAAAAAACATGGTCTCTACTTGAGTCCATGTTTTTATATTGTGGGCAAACCCTACAAAATGCATACAGCACTAAAAGGTCACGATTACACGTGACCTTTTAGTTAGTGTGGCAAAAACGCTAACTGATAGAAGAATAACACAGCAAACACATAAACGAGTGGATGAACTTCTTTCCATTTACCTTTTACTACTTTTAATAGTGGATAAGAGATAAAGCCTAATGCAATCCCTGTTGCAATACTAGATGTAAGTGGCATGCTTAAGATAATCAAAAATGCCGGGAAGGCCTCATCAATTTCATTCCAGTTGATGTTTGAAATACTGCCAATCATTAAGCTACCAACGATAATCAACGCTGGTGCTGTAATTGCTGATAGACCTGATACAGCTCCTACTAATGGGCTGAAAAATGCTGAAATACCAAACAGAACCGCGACCGTTAAGGCTGTTAGTCCTGTCCGGCCTCCTGCAGCTACACCTGCTGATGATTCAATATAGGCTGTTGTTGGGCTTGTTCCAAACATTGCTCCTACTGATGTTGCTACAGAATCTGAAAGTAGCGCTTGACGTGCACGAGGCATGGAGTTGCCTTTCATTAAACCTGCTTGATGTGCTACTCCTACCATTGTTCCAGTTGTGTCAAAGATGGTAACGAGTAAGAATGAAAATACGACCGCATACAATCCATATTGAACTACATCTCCAAAAGCGGTTATAGGATTTACAATAATTCCTTCAGGCAGTCCTGGTCGAGAAACGATTCCTTCTGTAAATTCTAACTGCCCTGTAAAATATGCGATAAAACCAGTTATAATCATTCCAAAAAAGAGTGCACCATTCACATTAAGGGCCATTAAAATCAGGGTGATTGCTAACCCAGCCAATGCTAACAGAACAGAGGGTGAATGCAAATCGCCAAGTGTAACAAGATTTGATTCATGGGCAGTAACAATTCCTGTTAAACGAAGGCCGATAAATGCAATAAATAATCCAATTCCTGCCGTAATACCATGCTTTAAATTTTGCGGTATTGCTTCAATTAGCTTTTCCCTTAAAGGAGTAAGTGATAAAATCACGAAAATAATCCCTGCTACAAAAACTGCACCAAAAGCTACTTGATAGGATATGTTTTCATTTGCTCCTACAACAGAATAGGCAAAATATGCGTTAAGCCCCATTCCTGGAGCAATTGCAATTGGATAGTTTGCTGCAAAGGCCATAAACAATGTTCCTACGATAGTCGCAATAATCGTGGCTGTAAAAACCTGATTAAATGGAACACCAGCATCTGACAAAATAACTGGGTTTACGATGACGATATATACCATTGTTAAGAATGTTGTAATTCCTGCGAGTATTTCAGTTTTTACATTAGTCTGAAACTCGGTTAATTTAAACATAGAAAATTCCTCCAAAATACGAACGTTTTAAAACACCCTATCTATAATATTCGCTGTTTGTATAAATTGCAAGAATGACTTTATGACAGTTTTATATAGTTTGTGTAAGGTGAAATAATCTGATACAGGCCCTTCTTTATATTTAAAACGTTAATGATTATTGAACAATTATTTATATACAAAAAAAGTCCATGCAGAAATTTAATCTACATGAACTCAATAATGGACTGTTTCGTCTCTATACTATCAAGGAAATCGTTACTGGTCACTTAGTCGCTTACCGGCAACAGCATAGTGATTTTTTGTCATTTCTTCAATGAAAACAACAATTTTTTCCTCAGGTGCACCAGTTGTTTCAGATACAGCTGACGTAACTTTTTCAACTAGAGCCTTTTTTTGTTCTTCTGTACGACCCTCTAACATCTTAACAGTTACATATGGCATTAGCTTTCTCCCCTTACGTATGTAAATAAATTTTAAATTTTTTAAAAATAAACCATGGTGCTATTTTAACTTACTAACAGTAGTGTTGTATACTAATTGTAACCAAAAAGAAAAAGGAGAAATCGTGTGGAACGTTTTTTAGCTTTTCCGTTAGAGCAATTACCTTTTGTTGTTATTTCATTGTTAATTGCCTTTACTGTGCATGAATTTGCACATGCTTATGTTGCTTATAAATTTGGAGATCATACTGCAAAAAATCAAGGGAGATTAACGTTGTCGCCGTTATCCCATTTAGACCCGATAGGTACCATCCTCATTTTTATCGCAGGATTTGGTTGGGCAAGGCCTGTACCAGTGAACCGGTTCTATTTTAAACGTCCAAAACTTGCAGGAATTTTGGTATCACTCGCAGGTCCATTTAGTAATTTGCTTGTCTCAGCAATTGCGCTATTTATGTTCTTTCTGTTCCTAAAGCTTGGCATCTTAGCTTCGTTACCCCCGCAAGTTCAAGTAGGAATTAGTAACTTTATAGACATGTTTGTTTGGCTAAATGCCATGCTATTTATCTTTAACCTTCTCCCATTTCCTCCGCTAGATGGATATCGGGTAGTAGAGGATTTAGCTCCAAGCCATATTCGTGCTAAAATGACACAATATGAAAGCTTTGGTATTGTTATCTTTTTATTATTAGTAATCACTCCATTGGACCAATATACGATATCTCCGATTTTACAAGAAGGGATACCGTATGTTATTAATATCCTGATTACTGTTTTACGCCCTCTTTTTAATTTGTGATTACTGTTTAAAAGAAAGTAGTTATTTATAGAAGTTTTTTATTAGAAAAAAGGTTGAACATATATTGTCTAGTGCAAGTATCCTAGCACCTCTTTAATCTAGTTAGTCGCTAAGAAGGTTAAAGTGTGAACCTTCTCATTTAATAAGTTATCATTATATATAACGATAAAAATGCTCACGCGTCATAGGGAACTTTGGTGAAGAAACGTTCAACTCGTCGGAAAGCTGCAACGAAGCCACATCAATGATGTTATTCATGGTTGAGTGCAGGCAGTTGCGTTGTTGACTATGGCGCTTGTGCTTTTCTTAAAAAGGAGGAACTATAATGGAAAATAAGAAAAAGAATATTGGATTTAATATTATAAAAAATGACCCGACAGATGGACATAAAGGCTTTGGTATAGGAGCGCTAAGTTTGGAAAATATCTCCCCCGTCTTCGTAGACATTGATGAAGAAGAAGTATTTGTCGATATTGGTGCGATGCATGCTCGCAGTGTAGTGGAAAAGGGGATAAAATTTTTGCCAAACCAAGAAGACGTGCCAAATGGCAAACCTTATTGGTTGGTCTGGGTGACGATTGATAGAAAAGAGGATGGACCATATTATGCCGGAGTGACGGCTTGTTATATGACGGTAGATCGCTCTATTCGTCGCGGTTATAAGTCATTACCTGAGCATGTTAATAAAATGGATAAATCCTTAAAGAGAAAAATAATGGTTGACTTTATGGATGATAAATCAAAACAATTATTAGCTACTTTTCTACAAAAACATGACCCAGGTGTGTGGGAGCGTTCTGCGGAAGAATTGAAAACAGGTCTTTCTATTGAATAAGGATGTCACAATTTCGTCTAATTGTGACGATTTTGTGAACGAGGACGGTTGTGCTTGAGCTTTTTTCAGAAAATAAGTACACTTAATTTACAGTGTGAATACATTGTGAAAGACAAGGACAAGAAATCCCCAGGACGGCACATCCTGGGGCTTTCGCTAATAATAAAATAATATTTGGCAATAGCTTTCATTCATAGTAGTAGTTTCTTGATCTTGTTGGCCTGTCTTATGCCCTTCGGGTCTGAGCAAGGCGCTTCCGCTTTTCTTGTCTAGCTTCAGCGCCTAGACCCTCGCGTCATAAGTCATTCCATCAAGAAGGTCAAAAAGCAACCTTCTTTCTGGCCTGTCTTATGCCCTTCGGGTCTGGTCAAGGCGCTTCCGCTTTTCTTGTCTAGCTTCAGCGCCTAGACCCTCGCGTCATAAGTCATTCCATCAAGAAGGTCAAAAAGCAACCTTCTTTCTGGCCTGTCTTATGCCCTTCGGGTCTGAGCAAGGCGCTTCCGCTTTTCTTAATTAAACCAGTCGAAGAGTTTTTTGAACCAGCCTTTGTTTTGGCTTTTATCCTCTTTAGGGTCACTAGGCTGTTTCTTATGGTCTTCTATCAGGTGGTCTGTACAGTATTCTGTTGGTTCAGTACCGTTTACATAATAAGTAAGTCGTGATACGGGACATGTTTTTGTAGCAAGCTTTCCGTTGTCAGGGTTTACATGTACCCCTACAACTCCTTCTGGAGCTTTAAATGGTTGTACTGGCAATTCTTGATGTGCTTGTTCCATAAACCCTGCCCAAATTTCCTTTGCATATGACTTTTCTGCCGTTAATGTAATTTCCTTATTTTTATCATAGCCTGTCCATACTGCTGATACCAGTTGTGGTGAAAACCCAATCATCCAGCTATCAGTTTGTGTCGTACCTGACTTTCCAGCATAATGTCTTGTTAATTTGTTTGCGATGGTTTGACCTGTTACTCTCGCATAATCATTTAACTTTTCATCAAACATTCCTGTCATCAAATGTGTTGTAACAAACGCAGCTTCAGGCTTGAGTACTTGCTGATTTGAAGATTGATGCTCGTAAATGACTTCCCCCGTGTGATCAACTACCTTTGAAATAAAGACTGGCTCATGTTTGATCCCGCCATTGGCTATTGTGCTATAAGCATTTGCCATATCGATCACTTTGACACCAGATGTTCCTAATGCTAGGGAAGGAACTTCTGCCAGGTCAGTCGTAATACCAAGCGACTTTGCTGTTTTTATAAGCTCTTGTTCTCCAAGAAACACGTTTGTTTTTACAGCATAGACATTGTCTGATAACGCAATTGCCTGTGCAAGTGTAATATTGTCATTGGCATAATAATTATTATAATTGTGAGGGGTATATGTTGCTCTCCCTTCATCAAATGTAAAAGTGGTCACTTCACTTTTTAAGGTAGTTGAAGGAGTAAATCCGTTCGTTATAGCCGTGTAATATAAAAACGGTTTAAACGTAGAGCCGGGTTGTCTTACGGCTTGGGTAACGCGATTAAAAGGGCTCTCTTGATATTCTCTTCCGCCGACTAACGCCTTAACCTCACCAGTTTCTTGGTCCATTGCAACAAATCCAACTTGGATTTGGGAATCCTCATCCATGGTAGCGGCGACCTGCTTTTCAGCTATTGCTTGGAGTGTGGGGTCTAATGTTGTATAAACATGTAGTCCACCCATGTTTAGAATTTCCTTATCAATTTGGAGTTGGTTTTCAAGGATTTTCATGACTTCGTCTTGGAAATATGGTGCAATCCTTGTACGGTGCATCTCCTTTCCCTCTGAATAATAGAGAGGTTGGCTATAAGCAGTTTCAGCCTGTTTTTTTGTTATAAAGCCATTTTCTACCATCGTATTCAAGATAATCTTTTGCCGCACTTTTGCCCTGTCTTCATTTTTTATTGGTGAATAAAAGCTTGGGCCTTTTGGAATTCCTGCAATCATACTTGCTTCACCTAACGTAAGCTCATTTGCATGTTTACCAAAATAATAGTTTGAGGCAGCCTCGATTCCGTATGCTCTATGTCCGTAGTAGATTGTATTTAAATACCCTTCAAGGATTTCCTCTTTTGTATAGTTCATTTCAAGTCGTATCGTATATAATGCTTCTTTGATTTTGCGATTCCATGTTTTTTCATGCTCTAAAAATAGATTTCTGGCATATTGTTGGCTGATTGTACTAGCACCTTGTACTTTCGCCATTGCTTTTATATCAGCGATAATTGCGCCACCAATTCGTTTATAATCAAAGCCATTGTGTGTAAAGAAATTTCGATCTTCAATGGAGAGTGTCGCATTGATGACTTCTGGACTCATATCCTCTAGCGGAACCCAATAACGATTTTCGCCATTATGACGCTCACCTATTAAGGATTCGTCTTCTGCGTAAAATAGTGTTGTTTGAGGAACTGCAAGTGGCGGTGCTCCTTTTGCTTTCGCGTATAGCAAAACGCCACCAATAAAAAGAAGAAGCAAGATTAATAGGCTTATACAAATAATCATCAATGCTCTTAATAACTTAATTGTTGATTTTATTCGGTTATCAGTGATAATCTCCACATAAATCACCTCTCTCCCTCGAAATGCGTAAGCACTGGGGTACAAATTTACGCTTTTCTTTGTTTTTTAACATACTCTCTATATTAAAGGCATCATAAAGTCCAAAAACTCCTATAACTGTCAGTATGAAAGGATTTATGTGTTTTTAAACATTTTTCTACCAAAAACTGAAAAATTTCTTGCGTTTTTACTAGATTCATCTATAATTTTTACGGTTGGTTAGCATTTTTATCATTCGGAAGTATAACAAGTTTCATTAATTCATGATTTTATTTGAATTGTTAGGGAACATTACAACTATATGTACATTACATCGTAACTGTAATATTTCGAATGAAGGGAATGTCTTAACAATGGAATTATGGTATACCGAGAAGCAAACGGAAAGCTTTGGAATTACTGCAAAAATTAATCAAACCTTACATACAGAAGAGACTGAGTTTCAAAGACTTGATATGATTGAAACAGAGGAATTTGGGAATATGCTTGTTCTCGATGGTATGGTTATGACTACACAAAAGGATGAATTTGTATACCATGAAATGGTGGCACACGTGCCCCTTTTTACACATCCTAATCCAGAAAATGTATTAGTAGTTGGCGGTGGCGATGGCGGCGTAATACGTGAGGTTTTAAAACATCCAAGTGTGAAAAAAGCGACGCTTGTTGAAATTGATGGTAAGGTTATCGAATATTCGAAGAAGTACCTTCCAGAGATTGCTGGGAAACTTGATGATCCTCGGGTAGAAGTCAAAGTTGATGATGGTTTTATGCACATCGCCCAAAGTGAAAACGAGTATGATGTAATCATGGTTGATTCGACAGAGCCTGTTGGTCCTGCTGTCAATCTATTTACAAAGGGGTTTTATGCTGGAATTTCAAAGGCGCTAAAGGAAGATGGCGTATTCGTTGCACAAACGGATAATCCATGGTTTACACCAGAATTAATCACAAATGTTCAACGAGATGTCAAAGAAATCTTTCCGATTACACGTCTTTATGTAGCTAATATTCCAACATATCCGAGTGGACTATGGACATTTACAATTGGTTCGAAAAAACATGACCCACTTGAAATAAGTGACGATCGTTTCCATGACATTGACACAAAATACTACACAAAAGAGCTTCACAAAGCAGCGTTTGCCCTGCCTAAATTTGTAGCAGATTTAATAAGAAAAGCGTAAGCGCCTCGGGCAGCCCCGACAAGCATAAGACAGGTCGACGAGAAGGTTTGCACTTTAAGCTTCTTGGCGACATGACTTATGACCTCGAGGGGCTAGGCGCAGTAGCTAGACAAAAAGAAAAGCGTAAGCGCACGGTAGGTTTGGTGCTGTATGATGACAGCACTCTTCCTATTGTTGAAAAGAATGTTGGTTGGAGGGAGTACAATGAGATTTGACGAAGCCTATTCAGGTAATGTGTTTATTAAAAGTCACCCTAATTTTGAAGAAAGCGTAGCAGTACTATATGGAATGCCGATGGATTGGACTGTAAGTTATCGTCCGGGTTCTCGATTCGGCCCTGCAAGAATTCGTGAGGTTTCCATCGGTCTTGAAGAATACAGCCCTTACTTAGACCGTGAATTAGAAGAAGTGAAATATTTCGATGCAGGAGATATTCCGCTACCTTTTGGAAATCCACAGAAAAGCATTGATATGATTGAAGACTATATTGACCAGTTAGTCGCTGCTGATAAGTTCCCACTTGGTATGGGTGGTGAGCATTTAGTTTCATGGCCTGTTATGAAGGCCATCTATAAAAAGTACCCTGATTTAGCAATTATACATATGGACGCACATACGGACTTACGTGACGACTATGAGGGTGAGCCTCTTTCGCATTCAACACCAATAAAGAAGGTATGTAACTTAATTGGCCCTACAAATGTTTACTCATTTGGAATTCGCTCTGGAATGAAGGAAGAATTTGAGTGGGCAAAAGAAGTAGGTATGCATATTTCAAAATTTGAAGTGCTTGAGCCATTGAAAGAAGTATTGCCAAAGCTTGTAGGACGCCCAGTTTATGTAACGATTGATATTGATGTCCTAGACCCTGCACATGCACCAGGCACTGGAACAGTAGATGCTGGCGGAATCACATCAAGAGAATTATTGGCCTCCATTCATGAAATTGCAAAATCCGAAGTGAAAGTGGTAGGAGCAGATTTAGTCGAAGTGGCACCTATTTATGACCAATCAGAACAAACGGCTAATACAGCTAGTAAGTTGATTCGTGAAATGATTTTAGGCTTTATAAAGTAGTCGAAAGATGAGTAGGTAGGGTATAATCAGTAGTTCGGCTGTGTAGTAGGCAACAAATCTACAACACGCCAAACAACTTGTTGAATTACTTTTAACGGAATGAGGAATCCGCTTTGATAATTTGGTGGATACTCATTCCGTTATTACCTTAAAATCCGCTGTTTTGGGTATGGTTTGGAATCGTCGTTCCGTTAATTGGAGTTGTACCCTCATATTCCACTGGTTTTGTGCAAATAGAGGAACCAGGAACCACTTCATACCATGTGGAACGGGTTTGTCCCCTTATAACGAAACGAGAATCCGCTTTATTGATTTGGAGCATGCTGAGCATTCTCCTACTTGTTTTTAGGTTCCCCTTGTTATACCCACTAATGATTAGCCCCTCCTCCCAATTATCTCCAATAAAAAAGTACATTGTGAACAAATCATGAAATGTATGTAATTGATCACCATTTCACAAAATATCCACAGGCAGGCTGGTTTATTTATGTTATTATTCGTATGTGAAGATTATCACAAAATTTGAAACATATTTTGTTAGGGGGAACCAATCATGAAACTTAAAGTATTAGCAGCACTTGGTGTCTCAATCGCACTTTTAGCAGGTTGTGGAGCAACTGAAACAGAGGAGAAAGTAGTTGCTGGCGAAGAAACTGAAACAAAATCAGACGTTGTGACAACAGCGTCACTTATAAATGATGCGGCAGCTTTTGAGAACGCAGTAAGCGAAAATGGAACATGGATCATTGCAACGCTAGGTGATGTTACAATCGATGGTGATGTAGTGGTTGCAGGAGAATTCAGAGATAAAGGTGCAGCAGATGGAGATATTTATCGAAAAATTGCGTTATATGCTCAAGATGAAGACCACAATATCACTGAACAATATACGTTAACAGTTCCTAAATTGACTGTACAAAGTGAGAACTTACGTATTCAAGGTGGTACAGTTGCTGGTGATGTATATGTAGAGGCTAATGGCTTCAATCTACATGAAACGGCAACAGTAGATGGTACTATTTACTTTGCTAATGAAGATGTAAAGGCATCTGCGGTAATTGATGGTACAGTAACTGGTGCTGTAGAAGTCAAATAATCTTATGAATATAAAAACTCCTGTAAAAGATGCACAAGAGGCTTCCTTATGAAATCTCTTGTGCATTTCATTTTATAAGAAACTTGTGAATACCTACTTTTCATAGCCCCCTTTCAATAAAAAATTCAGTATTATATACCAAGTAAGCTGCATAAGAATATTATAAATCGAAATTATTCCTATTTATATTTACAAAGCTAGGTTTTTGTTTTACAATACAAATCGTAATGATTTCGATTATGAATATATAAATAAACCTATAGAGGAGAAATATTATGAAGAGATCGATAACAATTTGGAGTACTATTCTACTATTTTTCTCAGTTATGCTAGTTGCTTGTGGAAACAACGAGGTAGACAATGAAGTAGCATCTAAAAGTCAAAAAAGTGACACTTTAACGGTCTATACAACAATATATCCGCTTGCAGATTTTACCCAAAAGATAGGTGGAAGCCATGTAGAGGTTGAAAGCATCTATCCACCAAACGTGGACGCCCATTCCTATGAACTGTCATCAAAAGATATGGTTAAAATTGCTGATGCAGACCTCTTTGTTTTTACAGGTATTGGGTTTGAAGGATTTGCTGATAAGGCTGAAAAAGCTCTTAGCAGTGAGAACGTGACTTTGGTGAAAGCGGCAGAGGATATCAATTTATTAGAAGGAACAGATTCCAATCATGAAGAAAGTGATGACCACGATGGACATAGCGATGAGCAACATGTACACCATGACGAAGATGGTAACGAGGAAGAGCATGGACATGAAGAGGACCCACATGGACACGAGGACGAGGAAGGTCATGCACACTCGCACGGTGATGTTGATCCACATGTATGGTTAGACCCAATTCTATCAATCGATTTAGCGGAAAAGATTAAGGACGCTTTAGTTGCTAAAATGCCAGAGCAAGAAGAGGAGTTTGAGCAAAATTTTATTGAGGTAAAAGCGGAACTAGAAAAACTCGATCAGGAATTTAGTAACATGGTTGAGGGTTCACAATCACAGTACTTAATCGTCTCTCACGATGCGTACGGATATTGGGAAGAGAGATATGGCATTACGATGATCCCTATTGCTGGATTATCTCCGACGCAAGAGCCTTCACAAAAACAACTGACGATGCTTATTGAAGAAGCAAAGAAGCATCATATTCGCTATGTTCTATTTGAACAAAATACGTCAACAAAGGTTGCCGAAATGATCCAGACAGAAATAGGAGCAGAATCACTTCACCTTCATAATCTAGAGGCTATGACAGAAGAAGATCTTGCCGGCAAAGAAGATTATTTCAGTATTATGCGAAAGAATATAGAGACAGTAAAAACTGCGTTGAATTAGAATCCTATTTTTAAAAAATATCCCTGTTTTTCAATTCTTTGTAGATTGACAGAACCAACTATTACTTATTACATCCCTTACCTATACTAGTAGGCAGGGGTCTGGAGGTACATATGTTTCGTTTAGTAAAAAGCAATATAATTGATATAACAGGTGTTTTAATCCTAATGATTGTTCTATCATTTGCTTTTCAAAATTTTGATAGTCAGCTACCTTTTGAACTTCCACCATCAGTTTTAAATCTAAATACTATTTTTCTTAGTATTTTAATAGAGGCACTTCCTTTCGTATTGATAGGTGTGCTTATAGCTGGAGTTATTCAAATTTTTGTAACAGAAGATCATATTCAAAAGGTTATACCAAAAAATAGAGTGTTAGCAGTCATCATGAGTTGTGTGGTTGGTGCACTATTTCCAGCCTGTGAATGTGGGATTGTACCGATTATAAGGAGGCTTGTTTCAAAAGGAGTACCGATTTATGCGGCAATTGGATTTATGGTAACAGGACCTTTAATTAATCCAATTGTGATTGCTTCAACTTATATGGCCTTTGGAAACGATTTTAAAATCGCAGGACTAAGGATGGTTTTAGGTTTTATCATTGCTATTATTATTGCCTTTGCTGTAAGTTTTCTATTTAGAGGAAATCAGTTAAAAGAAAGTAATACTATTGAACTGCCAGTTGTGACTACTAAACCAACCTTTATGAATAGAGTCTGGTCAATGCTGACCCACTCTATTGATGAGTTCTTTGATATGGGGAAGTATTTAATTTTCGGTGCCTTTTTAGCTGCCTTTGTACAAACGTATATACCAGCTAGAAGTTTGCTAGAGGCCGGGGACGGAGTGGTATCCTCGTTACTAGTCATGATGGGATTAGCCTATATCCTATCCCTTTGTTCGGAGGCTGATGCGTTTATTGGTGCCTCCTTTAGTAGCATTTTCCCAACAACCTCAATTCTAGGCTTTTTGATTTTTGGTCCAATGATTGATTTGAAAAATACTCTTATGATGGCAAGTGTATTTCGATTTAAATTTGTTATGGGTGTTTTAGCGTTGGTAACATCGATTGTATTTTTTGTACTATTACTAGTTAATGGTTTTATGTAAGGGGTGAATTTCATGAAATTACACTTTCAACAGGCAGTGAGAGCACTTATTTTGCTCTCTTTCGCTGCATTAATATTCAAATTTCATATATCAGGTGAAATAACAAAGTTTATCAACCCTAAATATGAGATGCTAAGCCAAATTGCAGCGATTTTATTTTTGCTTTTCTTTTTTGTGCAACTAACAAGGGTATGGACTACTAACAGTACGAGCCATCATCAGTGCCATCATGATGACCATTCTTGTGGACATGATCATGGAGATTCAAGATTCACAATGAAAAAGCTTCTTTCATACGCCATTGTTGTCTTTCCTCTCGTAACAGGATTTGTGCTCCCAGCCAAGGTACTCGATGCTTCTATTGCCAATAAGAAAGGGGCAATGCTAGCACTGTCTAGTCAACAACAACCTGCTGAAGCTGAAGCGAATATGGACACGAATTCTGATGAAGAGACCGATATAATATTTGAAGAAGAGATATTGAATGAAGAGAGTAATGTGGACGTAATAGATCCTGCTCTAATTGATGGTAGTAATGAAATATCAAAAGAAGAACATGAAAATTTGATTCGAGGGTTGGAGAAAGCAAAAACTATTAAAATGGATGATCGGATTTACAATACGTATTACGAAGAAATAAGTCGTGATATTAAAAAGTATGTTGGGCGTACAATCGAGGTTAAAGGATTTGTGTATAAAGAGGATGGTTTCTCACCTAACCAGCTAGTCATATCAAGATTCCTAGTCACACATTGTATTGCTGATGCCAGTATCATTGGATTTTTAACAGAGTTTCCAGAAGCCTCAACATTAGAGGTGGATGCATGGATTGAAGCAAAGGGAACTGTTGAAATTGTCAATTATAATGGTTTAGAACTTCCAATGATCAAAGTGACATCCTGGGACCTTGTTAGTGAACCTAATGAACCTTATCTTTATCCTTTGAATATTAAAATACTTTAAATAGTAATGATAAAAGGGCATAAGGACCATACGGGAGAGGTTCTTATGCCAGGTATCATAGAAGGTAGTTTTTTAAGATTGTCTAGTATATTCCTTTTCAATACCGTTCGAAAACTCTACCTCTAGTTCAAAATTCTTAAAGTCTTTGTTTAATTCAAATACTCGTAACACCTGGGAAATAACTTCATCATCTGGTGTTGTACTAGTAAATGTTAGTTCCTCAAAGAGTGGGCGTAATTCATCTAGTGCTGCGTCTTTGGTCAGAATGTCGGTGAATTTTCCTCCCTCAATCTTTGCTTCAACACCATCTCGCTCGCTTTCATACTCAGCTTCAAATGACTTGTTTTGTTCATAGTCTACATCTAGTTCAAAGCTTGTGAACTGATAAACGTTGCTATCGATATGTTCCCAATCATTATTAAAGATTCGTATATCATCTTTGCTATAGGTTACATTCTCAGGTGGCGGAGAGGCATTTTCTTGGTTAGTATTACACCCTATGAGAGTGAAAAGGATTGTTACTACTGTAATGATTAGTTTATAAGACATGCTCTTTAGTGACCTCCTTTTTTACCTATTTTTCCCGTTGGATAAGAAACCATTCAATCTTGTAGGAATTGCTCCAAATATTGTTCCATAAAAAGTGAGCCTGGATATCCAAGCTCCTACCCTAATGTAGTGATTAAAGTGTGCGATGCAATAATTTTTTTGTTAACTCTAGTAACGTTCCCTTATAATCACCATCAGGTAACTTGCCAATTTCATTGATAGCTTTTTGAGTATACCTTTTGGCTAATTGATGTGCTTTTTCAACACCCTGATATTTGTCAATAAGAGCTGCTATTGTTTCAATATCCTCATTTGATAGCATTTCTTTCTTTGCTAATAGTGGTTCGAACGCAGCTTGATTTTCCTGTATTGCATAGATAAGTGGTAATGTATAAATTCCATTTCGAATGTCTGCCATTACAGGTTTTCCTAGGGTTTTTTCATCACTTTTAAAATCTAAAATGTCGTCCATAATTTGAAAAGCCATTCCAATATAATGACCCATATTCCAAGCATTCATTGCAAGTGGCCTGGATGCTTCACTTTCAATTGCACCAGAGTAACAGCTGACAGCAAACAACTGTGCCGTTTTTCCAGCAATACGTGATAAGTATCCCCGAACAGAAACAGTGGAATGGTATCGAGAATTTAATTGATCTAGTTCACCACATAAGATTTTTTCCATGCTTCTTGAATTAAACTCTAAATGTGCGAGAGAAGTAGCATAACGGGAAAGAAGTGTAAAACAAATGCAAAATAAATAGTCACCTGAATATATGGCGAAGTTATTGCCATGTCTAGAATGAATCGTTGCCATACCGTGTCTTGTTTCGGATTCATCAATTACGTCATCATGAACCAATGTTGCCATGTGTAATGTTTCTAATGCTGCAGCAACCGCGATTGCTTTTTCTTTATCAGTTTTGGGCCCAATTTGAGCGCATAATAGAGAATAGGCAGGACGAAGTAGTTTTCCACCAGAATGAACGAGTTCTCTAATAGTCATTTCAACAGTCTTGTCACGGACTCGTATTTGAGACTCTATTAAACTAAGAACCATTGTTAAATCTACTTTTAATTCAGGATAAGTATTCCACATTGGATGAACACGCATTGTTTTCAACCTCTTTCCTCATAAATTTAGTTCTCTCTTAACTCTTTATAGTAATGTAGCTTTTCTACATGTGTTAGAAGATAGTTGGCACAAATGCCTATAGCAATTCCAGATAATACGCCAATAAATGAATGCACTGGAAGGTATAAAAGCACAGTCCAGGTTTGTGCAATCCAGCTTGCAGTCATTAACTGACCGACGTTATGAAGAATTGCTCCTGTTGTACTTACACCAATAAGGCTGATACGTGATGGGCCCAATTTTTTTACAGCCCACATTCCGAAAAAACTGAGTATGGCTCCAGAAGCACTGTACAGGAAACTAGAAAGTGTTCCACCAAGAAGAGAAGATAGAATTAGGCGTGTTGCGACTACTTTGCCTGCATCTTTGGTTGATAACGTGTATAGAGCCATACATGTGATAATATTAGCCAAACCAAGTTTTGCTCCTGGTGCAATGGCAAACGGAAAGGGAATCGCTCTTTCTAGTAAACTAATAATGACAGCTTGCGATGCGAGTAATGCAATATAAACAAGGCGTTGATTTTTTGTCATAATCCACTCATCCTATCTATCAGATTTGCCTTTTCAACACCTCTCTAAGAGCTAATGATAATATCATCTGATACACCGTTTATTGCTTCGATCTCAATCACCAATTTATGTGGTAAACAAACCACCGTTTCACCTGGTTTTGAAATATAGCCTGTTAAGACACATATCTGATCAAGACATGTGGCTGCACGAATACGGATTTTTTCGTCTTTCACCTCAATCGTATTCACGTCAGAATCCGAACTCGTTATGTCAAAAACTTCGGTTCCTTTGTTACCTGTAAGGGTAATACGTTTTACTATTTCGTTATCAACTCTTATAACAGCAACATAATCTGCATTTTCTGAAGCGATTGCTGATTGCTTATAACTAAAAACAGCAAAGGGCAAAAAAGATAAAAGAATAAGGAGAATCGTAATAATAAAATCCCACCGTTTCACCATTTTGTAGTATGTTTTCAATTGTCTTTTCTCTCCTTTCCTGTTTTTGGGGTTAAAATAGTAAATTACCTTTTTTACCGTGATAGTGGGTATAAATAGGTAGGTGAGTGCCAATGGACATACAATAGCAGTAATCTAATACCCGGTGATACTCACTATGTCCATGGCGCTCATGTAAAAGGTGCATTCACTTTTCTAGATCTAGCTACAGGTGCCATCGGCTCGAGTCATCAGCCAATCCGCCCAGAAGGTAAAACCCGACCTTCTAGTCGGCTTGGCTGATGCTTGTCGCCTCTGAGCAAGCGCCCTCCGCTTTTCTAGTTAACTTACTTTTCTTTTGGGGGAGGGTGTGACTGATTTTGCATGGTCAAAGTCTTTGTAGATTGCACGTTCTTTGCCATACCACCAGTCGCCTGCTTTACGTTGTAGGAATGGAACTACCCAGTAATCTAGTCCAAGTGAGCGACCTGAACCGTTCATTAGAGCGATTGATGCAGGTATTGCCCAAACCTTATCCCAACCTAACATTGCAGAAAGTGTGAACATTACAAGGAATGCTGCACTAGCTGCGCCAGCAAGCCAAGTGAATAATCCACCTAAGATTGCAAACCCCATTCCAAGTTCGATAAATACCATTACTTTTTGCATAAACACTGCCATTTCTGGTGTTGGAAGCATTAATTCCATGATCCATTGGAACCAGCCCCACATTTCACTTAGGATTGGTGTTGCCCACTCACCAGCTTCAGCAGCTTCACTTGCGCCACTTGTTGCTTCCTGTAACCAGCTAAAAGGCATTCTTACAGTTGACCCCACTAACCATGAATCTTCACCAAGTCCATTAAATAATTTCGGAACGTTTGCCCAGCTTGATGTTGCCTCTTTCCATGTTGATTCGCCCCAAAGCTTGGCACAGCCTTCAACAATCCAAAAGCCACCAACGAAGATGCGTAGAGGTAAACTCCAAAGTACATTTCCATAACGAGTTGGCAATCCTCGGAAAATATTTCGCTTATCCTTTGTATGGAAAAATTCATGCATCACATATTGGAACATATAATAGCCACTTCTAATACCAAAGAAATAATATAAATTAACCATGTGCTTCATAAAGTTTGCGAACCAACCGCTTAAGTGAATACCACTTAAATTTGCTACTCCGTACCTTGCGCCAATAGAAACCATCACACCGTGATAGTTACCTTTAAAATTCTCTTTTTCTCCACCACTAATTTCTGAGATTATGTTTTTTGCAGCTGTCAAAGCGGTTTGTTCAGCTGCTTCTACGATTTGAGGGGTAGGTTTGCCTGGTTCTTCTTCAAAGTAAGCAAGGTCTCCTACAACATAAACATCTTCTAATCCTTCTGCTTCCATGTGTGAATTAACCTTTAAGCGTCCAGCACGTCCTGCTGACATTCCATAATCTTTTGTATCAGAGTTTGCACGAACTCCAGCAGTCCAAATTAGGGTGTGAGTTGGTATTTCTTCCCCTGATTTTAATAAAACACACTCTGCTTTGACTTCGACAATTGGAGCGTTTTTAAGGATTTTCACACCTTTTTTGACCATATAGCTTTCTGCCTTATCAGCATCTTTTCGATCAAGCATGTTTAAAATTGTTGGTGCTGCTTCAACTACATATAACGAAATATCGCTAGCATCTAATTTATGGTCTTTTGCAAGTCGTTCCTTCCATTCAATCAACTCACCCACCATTTCAATTCCAGTGAAGCCAGAACCACAGACGGTGAATGTAAGCATTGCTTTGCGTACTGCATGATCGTGAATGGTAGCTGCCTTACGGACTGTTTTTTCAATATGCTCACGTAGTCTTACAGCATCTTCCCATGACCATAATGTAAAACCGTGTTCGCCAACACCAGGTGTACCGAAGTCATTTGGTTCTCCGCCCATGCCTAGTATCAAATAGTCAAATGAAAATGAGGCGTGTTCGGTTGTGACAACCTTGGCTTTATAGTCTACATGTGTAACATTATCTGTAACTAACTTAACTTTAGTTCGATTAAACAAGCGTCTTAAATCAAATTGGATTGCGTCTGGTTCTACTCGATGTGCCGCAACTTCATGTAATTCTGTCATCATAGTATGGTAAGAGTGACGATCTATTAATGTAATAGAAACAGAGGGGTCTTTCTTGTACTTCTTGGCAAGCTTCTTAGCAGCATGAACGCCAGCATAACCAGCACCAATAATGACAATATTTTTTTCAGCCATTTTTAAAATTCACTCCTTTTAGGTGATTGATAGTTTGTGAAGTATTTAACAATCGATTGTATTGTACTCCCTGTTTCCCGTTACTGTCTATGGAGTTCACTGAATAGTAACAACTAAATTTTTTGAAAAGTTCATAGTTTATTCGAAATTGAGAAAACTCCTGAAAGAATAGTTTATTTACAAGGACTTTACTACCATTTAGGCAATTAAAATGAGAAATACATAGTTATTCGGGATATAGACACTGTAAGGGTGCGGTGCTATGATTAAACTATAATATGTGAAGTTATTCACAATATAGACAAAAATTTAGTGGGGAAGTTAACGGAATAATGAAAAATGAAAGGTTTGATGAGAATGAACAGACAATCGTTGTGGCTATGGTTGCTTGTTATTGTGCTCCTAAGTGGCTGTGTTCAGGAAACAGAGGCAACAGAAACTGCATTAAATAAAAGCCCATATAAGGAAACGGCATTTTTAATGGGTACCGTTGTAACAGTGAGAATCTATGATCAAGATAAGGAACAGGTTTTAGAATCTGTTTTTGATCGAATTTATTCACTTACAGAGCAAATTGATGCGGGTGAAACCGATTCAGAGATTGATAAGATTAACCTTGCTGCTGGGGTGGAGCCAGTAAAAGTATCAGCTGATATTTACGAATTAGTTGCTCTTGGGAAGGAACACAGTACACATGCAGATGGTACGTTCGATATCTCGATTGGGCCCCTTACATCGCTGTGGCATATCGGGTATGATGATGCCCGAAAACCGGAACAGGCAGAAATAGATGCAGTTCTATCTTTCATTGATTACAACAAAATAGAGCTCAACAATGAAGAGCAGACAGTGTTTTTAAAAGAGAAGGGTATGAAGCTTGACTTAGGTGCGATTGCAAAAGGATTTATTACAGACGAGGTTAAAGAGGTAATGCAGGAGCATGATGTGAAATCAGCCATTATCGATTTAGGAGGAAATATCTTTGTTATTGGTACCAACTCAAATGGGGATAAGTGGAATGTTGGTATTCAGGACCCATTTTCACCCAGAGGAGAAACAGTTGGGAAACTCAAGGCGAAAGACCAATCAATTGTGACTTCAGGTGTCTATGAACGTTTCTTAGAGGTAGATGGAGTGAAGTACCATCACTTGTTAAATCCAAAAGACGGATATCCATTCATGAATGATATCGCGGGTGTTTCAATCATTACGGATCGGTCAGTGGATGGAGATGCACTATCAACAGCTGTTTTCTCCAAGGGGTTAAAGGATGGAATGGAGTACATTGAATCGATAAAAGGTGCTGAAGCAATCTTTATTAGTAATGATAAAAAGGTCTATACAACAAGAGGCTTAAAAGGAAAGTTTGAATTAACTAGTGAAGCATTTGAAATGGCACGGTTACCATAATCGAAAAGGGGGAATAAAAAAATGTCAATTGCAACCTTTTTAAAATTAGTGGAAATTCAAACGAAAATTGCTAGTGTATTTCCATTTCTAGTTGGAACATTATTTGTCATGTATCGTTATGATTCTTTTAATCTAGTAAATACTTTAATCTTTTTTACCGCAATGTTACTGTTTGATTTAACAACGACAGCGATTAATAATTACATGGACTTTCGTAAAGCTAAAAGTGAGGAGTATCGGAAGGAACGAAATATAATTGGCCAAAAGATGATACCGGAAAGAGTAGTAGTGTTGATTATTTTATTAATGCTCACGATGGCATCTGGATTAGGTATATGGTTAGTGATTCGAACGGATTTACTTGTGTTATTAATCGGGATGTTGTGTTTTGCTATAGGTATTTTTTATACATTTGGTCCAATTCCGCTCTCAAGAATGCCGCTTGGAGAAGTGTTTTCTGGTGTAACAATGGGGTTTGGAATTGTCTTTCTCATTGTGTATGTAAATGCGTTTGACCAAGGGATTGCTAACTTCATTTGGAGTGGGAGGGAGATAGTTTTCCATGCTGATTTACTATTACTCTTAGAAATTGTATGGATTTCACTACCTTGTGTGTTTACCATTGCTAATTTAATGTTAGCCAACAATATATGTGACCTAGAGGATGATGTTGCAAATGAGCGCTTTACATTGCCCTATTATATCGGCAAGCGATACGCGATATGGCTGTTTGATGCCTTGTATGCAGCGACATTTTTAGCGATCCTGACAGCAGTGTTGTTTAAAGTACTACCAGCAGTGATGCTAGTAAGTCTTTTAGTAGTGATACCAGTTTTCCGTCATGTTCGACAGTTTAATGGAAAACAAGTTAAGTCTGAAACCTTTCCTTTGGCAGTAAAAAATTTAGTGCTCGTCAATGGTGCATTTAGTGCGTTGCTAGTAATCTCAGTGATTATATAGAAAGGAGGCTGTCTGGCATGCCACCGCTAATTGAGGTAACTAATCTATCGTTTAGCTATAACCATCTTATCGATGAAGAAACGTTGACTAATGTTTCGTTTACAGTGCAAAAAGGTGAATGGTTGGCAGTCGTTGGTCACAATGGATCTGGTAAATCAACATTGGCACAAATACTTGTTGGACTTTTATCACCTCAAAAGGGCCGAGTCATGCTAGCTGGGCAAGTTTTGAATGAAGAAAGTAAATGGGGAATAAGACAAAAAATTGGCATTGTCTTTCAAAATCCCGATAATCAATTTATCGGCACGACTGTTCAGGATGATGTAGCATTTGGTCTCGAAAATATCAATATGAGTTATGAGGAAATGCAGACAAGAGTTGAAGAAGCTCTAAAAATGGTTGAAATGTCGAGTTTTCAGTTTCATGACCCATCAAGACTTTCTGGTGGTCAAAAACAGCGAGTGGCAATAGCGGGAATAGTAGCATTAAGACCTTCCGTTATTATTTTAGATGAGGCTCTTGTCATGTTGGATCCTGCAAGCCGCCGAAAATTACTACAAACATTGCAAATGCTGAAAGAAAAAGAGGGTCTTACCATTATATCAATTACTCATGATATGAATGAAGCTGCAACAGCAGATCGAGTGCTGATGATGAAATCAGGTAAAGTCGTTAAAACGGGAACACCAAAGTGTGTATTTGGTGACGAGTTAGAATTAGAGCCTCCGTTTGCAGAAGCGCTAAGACGAACGCTTTTAAAAAGGGGTCGAAGTGTTCCACAAGTGTATATGACGGAGAAGGAAATGGTGCAATGGCTATGCAAGTAACATTTAATGGAGTTTCAGCTGATTACAACTATGGTCCGATTCGTAGTCCACTTGTGCTACAGTCAGTTGATTTAAACGTTACCTCTGGTGCATTTACTGCAGTGGTTGGACATACTGGCTCAGGTAAGTCAAGTTTGTTAAAGGCGATGAATGGTCTATTAGTTCCAACTGAAGGGGTCGTAACAGTTGGGGAAACGGAAATTAAACCAGGAAAAAATAAGAAAGCATTAAAAGAGGTTCGTAAAAAGGTAGGAATGGTATTTCAATTCCCTGAATCACAGTTGTTTGCAGAAACAGTTGAACAAGACATATGTTTTGGACCGATAAATTTTGGTGTATCACTTGAAGAGGCAAAAAAGATAGCAAACCATGTGATTTCACAGGTTGGCCTAGACGTTTCTATTTTAGAAAAGTCTCCCTTTTCACTGTCGGGCGGACAAAAGCGAAGGGTTGCTATAGCTGGAATTTTGGCTATGCAGCCAGATGTGTTAGTCCTTGATGAACCTGGAGCGGGCTTAGATCCAAAAGGGAAAAGAGAGATATTATCATTAATCTCACAGTGGCATAAAACCCGAAGCTTGACAACAATCTTAGTGACCCATGATATGGATGATGTTGCTCTTTATGCCGATGATGTTATCGTTATGGAAAAAGGCCGTGTTGTTCTTCACGAGGAAATAAGAGAATTTTTTAACGATGAAGAAAAGCTGGCACGTTTACATCTTGAGGTTCCTGAAGCGCGAAGCTTTCAGTTAACGCTAGAGCACGAACTTGGGATTAAACTGTCAAGAGTTTGTTTAACGGTTGAGGAGTTAGCAGATGCATTAATTGAGGTGGGGCTTGCATGAATAAACTAATACTTGGTCGTTATTTCCCCGGAGATTCTTTGATCCACAGGCTTGATCCGAGAACAAAGCTGGTGGCCGCGATCTATTTTATTTTGATCTTATTTATTGCAAATAATTGGCAGACATATGTCCTGCTTTGGACTTTTACTATTATTGTGATGCGTAGTTCAAATGTTACATTTATCACTTATCTTCGTGGTGTTAAGCCACTTATTTGGTTAATTTTATTTACAGTCTTTTTGCAAGTGTTGTTTACAGCAGGTGGAGATATTTACGTTGATTATGGTCCGATAAGAATTTCAAGCTTTGGATTGATAAGTGGGGTGTATATCTTTTGCCGGTTTGTCATGATTATTTTTATTTCTACTGTTGTTACTTTGACAACAAAGCCCGTTGATTTAACAGATGGAATCAATTCATTATTACGCCCACTCAGAAAGCTTAGGGTCCCTGTAGACGACTTCTCCTTGATGTTATCAATTTCATTAAGGTTTATTCCAACCCTATTAGACGAAACGCAAAAGGTAATGGATGCACAACGAGCAAGAGGAACTGAATTTGGAGAAGGGTCATTGTTTAGACAGATGAAAACGTTAGTACCGATTTTTCTTCCGCTATTCGCTAGTTCTCTAAGCCGTGCAGAGGAAATAGCCAATATGATGGAAGTTAGAGGGTATCAATCTGATAAAAGAAGATCTACATTTAGACAATTGCACTGGCAGAACCGAGACACATTATCCTTATTCTGTATGTTAGTATTGACAATTGGATTAGTGATGTTAAGGTCGAAGGGATTTTCACATTAAGTATATATCATTCTAGACCCGAGTTTGACTGAATAAGCTCGGTCTTATTTTTTTGTATATTTTTCTGAATATTTAAATTCTTTATCTTATAGGTGAATCATATCTTTATACTAGGTAAGTAAACTTGGCAATTCTCCACTATGATCTGATATGAATGCCCGGTTTTACTTCCAAGATTACTATTTATTTGACAAAGGGGGAGTAGTTGTATGGGAGTCAGGTTTTTAAAGCTTGCCGTTTTGTATTTCGTTGTTGGTGTAGGATTGGGCTTGTATATGTCAATAGCACATACGTATACATTGACAGCAGTACACGTTCATGTTAATTTGCTTGGCTGGGTTTCTTTGGCTCTTTTTGGTTGTATCTATTCTTTTTTCCCGAACGCAGCAAATACTGCATTAGCAAAAACACATTTTTGGCTTTATAATATTTTCTTACCTATAATGATGATAGGATTATCGTTTGTTGTGACTGGTAATGAAGCGCTAGTTCCGGCCGTAGCTGCTGGGGGAGTGGTCATCGTTCTTAGTGTGATATTGTTTGCCATTAACGTCCTAATGAATGTAAAAGCGACAGACCAGCAAGCTTCAGGTGGAAATTAATTAAACTAGTAGAAGTGGAAAGAAGTAGTTTGGCTCTAAAGTATAAAAAATGAAGATAACAGTGAATTAGCAAATGAATTCTCACATGAGTTCGTTTGCTAATTTTTATGTAAAAATGAATATTGAGTTTGTTTTTAATCTAACCAGCAATTAGTGCATTATCCACGAGGAGCCTAGAACGGTAAGAAAATAACGTACTGAGGATTCACCAAATTAATAAAGAGTGGATCCTCATTACGCTAAACGGAATAAATGCTGTTCCAATAGAGGTGAAGAGAGAATCCGGCAAACCCACAAAGATGGCCTTTTTGTGTAGTGAACGTCAAATCAACGTATGATATAAAAACAAATTAAGGAAGCTTCACGTGGTTATGTGTTGAACTTTAAGTCAAGAATCTTTATACTATTGAAGTTATACTAGACTTTTTACTAACGATAAGGACGTGTTTTGAAGTGAGTGAGCAGTCACAAGCGGGAACACCTATCCAACTAAAATTTGTAACAGAAATATCTGACCGAGGTCGTAAAGAGAATGTTGCATTTGAAGCAAATGGTTTATACTACATAAAAGGAAATAGTACATATTTATCATTTCATGAGCCACATCAAGCTGGAGATGTGAAAACAATCATCAAAATAAATGACTCCGACGTCTTAATATTACGTTCTGGAGCGGTTAAGATGAGGCAATTATATAAGAAAAAGGAAGAAACCAAAGGGACCTATCAAAATCAAGCAGGTACGTTTGAAATGAAAACAAAGACCAATACTATTGAATATAGGTGGTATAAGGGTTCTAGAAAAGGAAAGTTGTTTTTGTCTTACTTACTTACACTTCATGGTGAAGCTGCTGGACGGTACACTATTACGATACTATTTAGGGAGGATTAAGGTATGAATGTATTTGATCAAGTAAAAGAGCGGTTAAAAGAAGAAATAAAAACTGCTGTATTACAAGCTGGGCTTGCGTCAGAAGAACAAGTCCCTGAGGTTGTGTTGGAAATCCCAAAGGAAAAGGCACATGGTGACTTTTCTACAAACATGGCAATGAGACTTGCGAAGGTTGCAAAAAAGGCACCGCGCATAATTGCTGAAGAAATTGTAGCAGCCTTTGACAAATCAAAGGCATCAATTGAAAAAATTGAAATTGCCGGACCAGGATTTATTAATTTTTATATGAAAAACCAATATCTAACAGACTTAATTCCAACAATCATTAAAGCTGGTGAGGCTTATGGTGAAACAAACGTTGGCGATGGTGAGAAGATCCAGGTTGAGTTCGTCTCTGCAAATCCTACAGGTGATTTGCATTTAGGACATGCCCGTGGTGCAGCAGTTGGTGACTCATTGTGTAACATTCTCGCAAAGGCTGGATACGATATTTCCCGTGAGTATTATATCAACGATGCTGGAAACCAAATACATAACCTTGCAAAATCTGTTGAAGCTCGTTATCTTCAAGCATTAGGTTTAGATAAGGAGATGCCAGAGGACGGTTATCATGGTCAAGATATTATTGAAATTGGGAAAAAGCTAGCAGAAGAATTTGGAGATAAATATGTATCAGGTGACGAACAAGAGCGGTTTGAATTTTTCCGTGAGTATGGGCTTAAATATGAAATGGCAAAGCTGCAAAAAGACCTTGAGGAATTCCGCGTCACATTTGATGTATGGTATTCTGAGACATCACTTTATAAAAACGGGAAAATTGACCCAGCCCTTGAAATCTTAAAAGAAAAAGGTCATATTTATGAAAAAGATGGCGCAACCTGGTTCCGTTCAACGACTTTTGGTGATGATAAAGACCGTGTGTTGAAAAAGCAGGATGGCACATATACATATTTGACGCCAGATATTGCTTACCATCAAGACAAGTTAGAGCGTGGCTTTGATAAGTTAATCAATATTTGGGGTGCTGACCACCATGGTTATATACCACGGATGAAGGCTGCCATTCAGGCATTAGGCTACAGTGAAGATACACTTGAGGTTGAAATCATCCAGCTCGTTCATTTATATAAAAATGGCGAGAAAATGAAAATGAGTAAGCGTACAGGAAAAGCTGTGACCATGCGCGATTTAATAGAAGAGGTTGGCTTGGATGCGGTTCGTTATTTCTTTGCCATGCGTAGCGCAGATACACATATGGATTTTGACCTTGATTTAGCCGTGTCTACATCAAATGAAAATCCTGTGTATTATTCTCAATATGCACATGCACGTATTTGCAGTATGTTGAGACAAGCGGAGGAACTAAACCTTGAAGTTGATGTGAATAACTTAGCACTTTCAGAAATCAACTCCGAAAAAGAGATTGATTTATTAAAGAAGTTAGGTGAGTTCCCAACAGCGGTAGCAGAAGCAGCTCATAAACGAATTCCACATCGTGTGACAAATTATGTGTTTGAATTAGCATCAACCCTTCATAGCTTTTACAATGCTGAAAAGGTACTAGATCAGGATAACCTGGAGAAAACTAAGGCCCGTTTAGGTCTCATGAAGGCTGTCCAAGTTACTCTTCAAAATGCTTTAGCATTGATTGGAGTATCTGCACCAGAAAAAATGTAATAATGGTAATGAAAAGGTGAAATCTTTTAGGTTTCATCTTTTTTCATTAGTCAGCAAATGATAATACATACTTATGTTCCCGTAATCGCGCTTCCTGCTTCTATTAGAATAGGCTCTCCAACTATACTTAAGACTGTATACATAAGACCAAAACCGATTAATACAGTGAGGTAAATCAAAATAAGCAATATTACATTCTCAACTGAAAAATGTTTGATTCCTCGTTTGATTCATAGAAATAAACGACCTTATCGATGAAACGAGCCCTACTATAATAAAACTTAGTATCATAAGTGGAACCATGCCTTCACCCCATAAATAGATCCGTTCGTAAATATATACGAAAGGGTTGGCCAAGTTATTACTAGGTTTTATGTCAGGCTAAAGAAGCATTTGGGTATTAATTCAAATATAGACATTAATCCGAAACCCTTTTTGTCCGAATCACTACCTGATTCAGACAGTATTCCTTTCCTCTTACCCAAAAATGTCCAAATCCGAGCCTCATTCTGACATTTTAACTCAGAGCCTTGCCTTTTTTGCCGAATCACCACCTGATTCAGACAGTATTCCTTTCCTCTTACCCAAAAATGTCCGAATCCGAGCCTCATTCTGACATTTTAACTCAGAGCCTTGCCCTTTTTGTCCGAATCACTACCTGATTCAGACAGTATTCCTTTCCTTTTACCTAAAAATGTCAGAATCCGAGCCTCATTCTGACATTTTAACTAAGAGCCTTGCCTTTTTTGTCCGAATCACTACCTGATTCAGACAGTATTCCTTTCCTCTTACCCAAAAATGTCCGAATCCGAGCCTCATTCTGACATTTTAACTAAGAGCCTTGCCTTTTTTGTCCAAATCACTACCTGATTCAGAAAGCAGTGGATACTTTCTATTTAGGTTTTCAAATTTAGCATAAGCAGCTTGCGACGAGCTGAAAGATTATTCTAGAATCCTCTGTGGTGTAGGAGCGTTGTTTCCTAATTTTGTATCGATACTACTCCAGTTGTACTACTAATCTACGGTGCTTGCGCTTTTGTATTTTTCAGAGTAGAGCGGATTGTGATTGGAGATAAATAAGAAGGAGTCAATCGTGTATCGTGAAAACCAGGAGGGTTAAAATAATGAAAGAAGTTATTTTATCACTACTTACAGGTATCATTGTCGGCTTTTTATTCGCTCTATTAAAGTTACCTATTCCAGCTCCACCAGCCCTAGCAGGAGTAACTGGAATCGTTGGAGTTTATGTAGGGTTTAAACTTTTTCAGTGGCTTGCTCCTTTATTTGAAAAGGGAGTTTAAAATAGCTAAAGTAATTCTTTGCAAAAAGCAGGAAAACCCTGCTTTTTTTGTTGCAGCATACTACCCCCGTGTCATGCTCTTTCTTTGAAAATTACCTACCTGTGTATTATTTCCATTCAATAGCGGCCCCGCCAACTCGTTTTACGCCGCGTATTTTGGAAACTTCAGCTACGAGTTGATGAAGCGCAGTATCTTTTTGCTTTGCTTCAATCATTACATCAAAATCTCTCCCTACCTCTCGACATAAAGTGAAAAACGGCTGAATGAATTCAAGGCTAACAAGGTCTGCATGACTTCGAAATTCCTTCTCAGATTTGGGGGAGGAAAGATGGACTTTTGGAACATAGTTAGAATCCTTCCAGGTTGAAAAAATAGCAGGCAATAAATCACCCAAGTCCTTTTCACTCAGATTTGCTTGGTGATGATGATAATCAAACACCATCTTAATATTTTCTTTTTCACAGACATGTAATGTTTCTTCTGCAGTGTATGTTTTATCATCATTCTCTAACGTCATCTGTGCCTTTATGTGGGGTGGGAGTTTTTTTATATTTTCATGAAATCGTCCGAGGGCAGCTGTTTTGTTTCCGTAAGCACCACCAACATGAATATTGATTGTGCCTTCATTTGCCAAGCCCATTCCTTCAAAAAGGTCATAATGGTACTGCATATCGATCACTGCATTGTCAGTTATATGCTCTTTTTCACTCGTAAATAACGTGAACTGGTTAGGGTGTAGGCTTACGCGTAACCCATGCTTTTTCACTAGTTGTCCGATTTCCTTTAGTTCTTCTTTAAAAGCGGAGCGGAAATCCCATTTTACTTCAGGGTGGGTAGCTAATGGGACAATGGAAGAGGACATCCGATACACTTTGATGTCATGGGCAATATTATAATGAAGGATTCGTAATGTGTTGATAAGATTTAATTTTGTAACCTCTAGTAATTTTAGTGAACGCTCTTCCTTTTCCAGTGCTTTATAACGAGTGAATGTTAACGATTTTGATGGCGAACATTCCCAAAGTGCAAGTGCGGTGGACACATAGCCAAAGCGAATTTTCACTGGTAGTTCCCCCTTAATGAATGGCTATTTAAAAGCATGTTTGTGCAAGTAAGCTATATATAGTAAAAAATAAGGAAGGCAGTCAGATTCCATCTAGTAAAGCGAATCTGACCAATATACCTTATAAAAAATGTGAAATGAGTGTTGAAATAGATTCTTTGCTTCGGTCAAGGAAATTACGATTCAGGTCATCATGAGTAAGTAATGTAGCAGACGCAAGATCTTTCCGTAATTGCATTTTTACATCTGTAATAAAATCTCTATCATAAATAAGACAGTTGATTTCATGGTTAATATAGAGGCTTCGCTTATCGAAATTAGCCGTACCAACATCACAGATTTTTTCATCGATGACAATTACCTTTGCATGATAAAATCCCTTTTCATAGTGATACAATTCAATCCCATATTGAATCAAGATTTTAAAGTAAGGATAGGAGGCATGCTTGACAAAAGGATGGTCAGAAGCCCTTGGTGTCATGATTTTAATGGTTACCCCTCTTTTGGCGGCGTCGATTAATGCCTTCATAATTTTATCTCCTGGAATAAAATATGGTGTGCCAATCATGATTTCTTTTTCAGCTTGCTCAATAAGATTTAGAAAAACGCCTTGTAAGTAAGCACCATCGGTCGGTACAATTTTCATTTTTATGTGACCTGATGGCAGGCTTGGGAAGTAGGTAGAGTCATTATATAAGTGCTCGTTTGATGCATCTGCCCAATCAAACAAAAATTGCTTTTGTAAGTCCCAAACACCTTCAAGTGTGACTTTAATATGATAATCTCTCCAAAATCCTAGCTTTGGGTCATTACCAAGGTATTCTTTCCCAATATTAAATCCTCCTATATAACCGATTTTTCCATCTATCACAGATATTTTTCTGTGATTTCTAGCATTAAATGAATAAAAGAGGTAAGGGAATTTTGGGATGTGGCAAAAGTGAAATTGTACACCAACTTTTTCTAGTGATTCTATAGCTTGTCTAGAGATATGTTTACCGCCGATTCGATCAATCAATAGCCTAACTTCAACACCTTGTTTCGCCTTTTCTTTTAATAATGATAAAAACTCATGACAAAAACGGTCATTTTTAACTATATAAAACAAAATATGAACATGATGTGTAGCGTTTTTTATCTCTGTAAATAAATCTTCAAAGAGAGTTTCACCTATCGTAAAGAGTTGTAAATCCCCTGAACGCATGGGAAATTCACGTTTATTCACAATTTTTAGGTGATTTTTTCTCCCTAGCTTGTAATCAAATCGGAGCCAAATGAATAGAATCAATAGTGATATAACTATTACAGCAACAATTGCCATGTAAGCCCCTCCTACATACAGTGTCCTTCTATTTTTAACAAAATCTGCCCAGATTATTTACAGTGTATTCAAGTCGAGGGGAATGACTGAGTGTTCATTCATTATATAATTAAGATAAGGTGTAAATGGTTGGGATTTTCGAAAAATAGTCAAAAACTGAGCTTAGTTTAGTGTCTAAGTCAGGTCGCCAAGAAAACGAAAGAGCAACTTTCCCATAATAAGTTTATCGTTATAGTTAATGCTAAATTGCTCACATGCCATAGGGTTATTGGCGAAGTAACGTGTAGATCGTTGCTACGCTGCATGAAGATCTTCAATGATGTTAGTCACGTACGAAGCAGGCAGTTGCTTGGCTGACCAAGGCGCTTGCGCTTTTCTTAGCTATGAGTCACTTGTATCGCCTAATATCTTATTTTGAAGGGAGATGAAACAAGTGGGTATTTTGTTAGTGATAAATCTAATTGCCTTTCTACTTGTAACGGTTTACGCTGTGTCTCTTTTTATTTATGTGGTAAAAACTCGGATGGAATTTATTAAATTAGGAAAAAAGGTCGAATTTGATCGCAAGGTGAAGGAGCGTCTCCAAAAAATATGGGTTAACGTATTTGGTCAAAAGAAATTACTAAAGGATAAAAAAAGTGGCATCATACATGTCATGTTTTTCTATGGATTTATTCTCGTGCAGTTTGGTGCGATTGATTTTATCTTAAAAGGGTTGGTGCCAGGCACCCATCTTCCATTAGGACCTCTCTATCCAGCTTTTACATTTTTTCAAGAAATAGTTACTTTTATGATTTTAGTGGCAGTTGTTTGGGCTTTTTACCGCAGATACATCGAAAAGCTTGTCAGACTAAAACGAGGGTTTAAGTCTGGGTTAGTGCTGTTATTTATCGGAGGATTAATGCTCTCTGTTTTGCTTGGTAATGGAGCAGCACTTGTATGGCATCAGCATGAGTTAGCGTGGACAGAGCCAATTGCTTCTAGCATTGCGATTGTTTTAGCCGGGATAGGTGAAACAGCAGCAATTGTTATTTTTTATCTTGCCTGGTGGATTCATCTTATCTTCCTTTTAACCTTTTTAGTATACGTCCCGCAATCAAAACATGCCCACTTACTAGCAGGGCCAGTTAATGTCTTTTTACATCGAGTAAGCCCTCCCGGAAAGCTTGAGAAAATTGATTTCGAGGATGAAACACAAGAAACATTTGGAGTAGGAAAAATAGAAGATTTTACTCAACACCAATTAATTGATTTATATGCTTGTGTTGAATGTGGGCGTTGCACGAATATGTGTCCAGCTACAGGTACAGGAAAGATGCTGTCACCAATGGATTTAATTTTAAAAATGCGTGACCACTTAACGGAAAAAGGGGCCGCTGTCACCTCGAGGACACCGTGGGTGCCTGCGTATGCCTTTTCTACTACAAAAGAGAATCAACTCGCAATGTCCACTAGAGGAAAGGGTGCAAATGAGTCGGCGGCAGCGTTAGAACAGGGGTACAATCTATCTTTAATCGGTGATGTAATTACGGAGGAAGAAATATGGGCTTGTACCACTTGCCGGAACTGTGAAGATCAATGTCCAGTCATGAATGAACATGTTGATAAAATTATTGATTTGCGTCGTTATTTAGTATTAACTGAAGGAAAAATGAATCCTGATGCACAACGAGCGATGACCAATATTGAACGCCAAGGAAACCCATGGGGATTGAATCGTAAGGAAAAGGAAAAATGGCGTGAGGTACGAGAAGATGTGTATATCCCAACTGTTAAAGAAGTAAAGAAGGCAGGAGAAGAGTTTGAGTACTTACTTTGGGTCGGGTCAATGGGTGCTTTTGATAATCGCAGTCAAAAAATTGCATTGTCATTTGCAAAGCTGTTAAATGAGGCGGGTGTGACATTTGCTGTATTAGGAAATAAGGAAAAAAATTCGGGTGATACGCCGCGCCGACTTGGAAATGAATTTTTATTTCAGGAGTTAGCATCAAACAATATTGCAGAGTTTGAGAAAAACAATGTGGAGAAGATCGTCACAATTGACCCACATGCTTATAATATTTTTAAAAATGAATATCCCGACTTTGGCTTTAAAGCAGAGGTATATCATCATACAGAATTATTAGCAAAACTTGTGAAGGAAGGCCGGCTTGTGCCAAAGTATGAGGTGAATGAAACGATTACCTTCCATGATTCATGTTACTTAGGTAGATACAATGAAGTGTTTGATCCTCCCCGTGAAATATTAAAAGCAATTAAAGGAGTACAGCTTGTTGAAATGGAACGTAACCGTGAAAAAGGTATGTGCTGTGGCGCTGGTGGAGGACTAATGTGGATGGAGGAAGACACTGGAGGGCGCATCAATGTGGTGAGGACTGAACAGGCATTGGCTGTAAAGCCGTCTGTGATTAGCTCGGGGTGTCCATATTGCTTAACGATGCTAAGTGACGGTACAAAGGCAAAGGAAGTAGAAGATACTGTGAAAACATATGATGTGGCAGAGCTATTAGAAAAGGCCGTTGTCGGAGAAAAAACTGCATCTTAAATTAATGGAAAATTTAGATTTAACTATACAATTGTGATAAAATAATTCTTAGACGAAAAAATGGCACATAAACTAGTATTAAAGGAGGTGTACCGTTCGTACACCTCCTTCCTGGGACAGACTCCTGAGCGGGCGTTCAATGGATTTATATTTTAATACCCTCGGGGATTAGAGCATTTTGTTTGAAAAAGTTGTAAACGGTTACGAATGAGTTGTGGGGGGATGAACATGGGGAAAACAGTGATAGTAAGCGGGGTACGTACACCTTTTGGGAAATTTGGTGGTAGTTTGGGGGATTTATCAGCAGCTGAGCTAGGCGGAATAGCTGTGAAAGAGGCATTAGCTCGGGCTACGATTGAACCAGAGAAGGTGGAGGAAGTGATCCTTGGAACAGTTCTTCAAGGAGGCCAAGGACAAATTCCTTCACGTCAGGCTGCACGGTATGCGGGGCTGCCCTGGGAGGTAAAAACAGAGACAATAAATAAGGTATGTGCTTCTGGAATGCGAAGTGTTACATTGGCTGATCAAATCATTCGTGCTGGTGATGAAGAAGTGATTGTTGCTGGCGGAATGGAATCGATGAGCAATGCCCCATATCTTTTACCAAAAGCCAGGTGGGGATTACGAATGGGCGATGGAAATGTTCGTGATTTAATGATTCATGATGGTTTAACTTGTAGCTTTGATGGTGTCCACATGGGGACATATGGTAACGGTGTTGCAAGGGAACTTGGGATTTCCCGTGAAGAGCAGGATGCATGGGCATATAGAAGTCATAAACGTGCAATTGAAGCGATCGAATCTGGAAAGTTAGCAGAAGAAATCGTTTCTGTATCTGTAAAAGGACGAAAGGGTGAGGTGACGGTTGTTACTCAAGATGAAGCCCCTAGAAAAGATACATCAATTGAGCGACTAGCAGCGTTAAAGCCTGTATTTCAATCAAACGGAACGATTACAGCTGGCAATGCACCAGGAGTGAATGATGGTGCGGCAGCCCTTGTATTAATGAGCGAGGAGCGTGCGGCTAGAGAAGGTCGGGCACCACTTGCAACCATCATTGGTCATGCTGAAGTTGCAGTAGAGGCAAAGGATTTCCCTAAAACGCCTGGACTTGTTATTAATAAATTACTAGAAAAGACAGGAAAAACGGCAGATGAAATAGATTTATTTGAAATCAATGAAGCATTTGCTGCGGTTGCATTGGCTAGTAAGCAAATTGCATCCTTGGACCCGGAGAAAATCAATGTAAACGGTGGAGCAGTAGCACTTGGTCACCCGATTGGTGCAAGTGGTGCAAGAATTATTATTACATTGATCCATGAATTAAAGCGTCGTGGCGGAGGCGTTGGTATTGCTGCAATATGTAGCGGTGGCGGGCAAGGTGATGCAATTATGGTGCAGGTGGGTGAATAGGGTATAGAAATATGGTTAATAGTCGTAGAGTGAATCCCTTGAGATAGGAAAATGGAGTTTGAAGGTATTCATTGGCGAGAATGAAGCCTTTGCTTGTGGAAAAAGAGAGAGGAAGGTATTCATTGCCGAAGAATGAATCCCTTGCTTGTGGAAAAAGAGCGAGGAAGGTATTCATTGGCGAGGAATGAAGCCCTTGGAGGTTGAAAAAGAGCGAGGAAGGTAGTCATAGCTGAGGAATGAATCCCTTGGAGGTTGAAAAAGGGAGAGGAAGGTAGTCATAGCTGAGGAATGAATCCCATGCGAGTGGAAAAAGGGAGAGGAAGGTAGTCATAGCTGAGGAATGAATCCCATGCGAGTGGAAAAAGGGAGAGGAAGATATTCATAGTTGATGAATGAAGCCCTTGCTTGTGGAAAAAGAGCGAGGAAGGTAGTCATAGCTGAGGAATGAATCCCATGCGAGTGGAAAAAGGGAGAGGAAGGTAGTCATAGCTGAGGAATGAATCCCATGCGAGTGGAAAAAGGGAGAGGAAGGTATTCATAGCCGAGGAATGAAGCCCTTGCGCCTAGAAAAGTGGAGTGAAAGGTCTTCATTGCTGAAAAATGAAACTCCTTGGAGCCGAAAAGACGGAGGGCTTCACTATAGTTAAGTAAAAGCCCACGCAACTAAGAAAGAGGATAGTCTTCATAAAATGAATGAAGTTTGCCTAAGTGAAAAAATAGTAAGATAGGGGGTCTTTCATGGAAGTAAAAAAGATCATGGTTATTGGCGCGGGGCAAATGGGAGCAGGAATTGCCCAAGTTTGTGCAGAAGCCGCATATGATGTGGTGTTACAGGATATTAACAAAGAGTCACTAAATCGGGGTCTACATGTGATTTCCCGACATTTAGCTAATCAGGTTAAGAAGGGACGAATCACAGAACAAGTAGCAGCATCCTCCATATCAAGAATTACCTCAACAAGTGATCTACAACAAGCAAGTGAAGTGGAACTTGTCATTGAAGCAGTTATTGAAAACATGGAAGTGAAAACAAAGCTCTTCACACAACTAGATCACATCACTCCAGCACATACCATTTTAGCATCAAACACATCCTCATTGCCGATAACAGAGATTGCTGCCGCAACGAATCGGCCAGAACAAGTCATTGGTATGCACTTTATGAATCCAGTACCAGTTATGAAGTTAGTTGAAATTATCCGTGGCTTAGCCACAAGGGATGATGTTTATCAAACGATTGAAGACGTAACAAAAAAAGTGAAAAAAGTACCAGTTGAAGTTAATGATTTCCCAGGGTTTGTCTCGAACCGTGTGCTGATGCCAATGATTAATGAGGCTATTTTTACGGTATATGAAGGAGTCGCGACAAAAGAAGCTGTTGATGAAGTAATGAAACTTGGCATGAATCACCCGATGGGGCCATTGACGCTTGCTGATTTTATCGGATTAGATACATGTCTTTATATAATGGAAACACTTCACGAAGGGTTTGGTGACGATAAATATCGACCATGTCCATTGTTAAGGAAATATGTGAAAGCTGGTTATCTCGGTCGAAAGTCAGGACGAGGTTTTTATCAGTATGATAATTAACAGAGTTTTTAGATTATTTCCTGCGGAAAGTTCGTTCAACCACTAGTTACTCCTTTCTCTCGTAATCTATGAAAATATGCTTTTCGTAAGGTTATGTAGAATGGGGGCAGGCGGAATGAATATGAGCTTCACAGATGAGCAAGAAATGGTTAGGAAAATGGTTCGGGATTTCGCTCAAAAAGAGGTGGCACCGTTTGTACCAAGAATGGAAAATGGGGAATTTCCCCGTGAGCTTCTTACAAGAATGGCTCAACTAGGTTTAATGGGAATCACGGTTCCTGCAAAATATGGGGGAGCTGAATTGGATTTTCCCTCCTATGTTATTGCTGTTCACGAGCTTTCCAAGGTGAGTGCAACCGTTGGTGTCATTTTGTCTGTTCATACATCAGTTGCGACAAATCCGATTCTCTATTTTGGTACTGAAAAACAGAAGCAAACATATTTGCCAAAGCTTGCAAGCGGCGACTATTTGGGAGCCTTTTGTTTAACAGAACCAAGCTCTGGGTCTGATGCCGCAAGTCTTCAAACAAAAGCGGTTCAATCGTGTGACTCCTTTATTTTAAATGGAACAAAGCAATTTGTGACAAATGGTGGAGAAGCGGACGTTTATATTGTGTTTGTGAGGACGAATGAGCAGAAAGGAAGCCGTGGGATTTCTGCATTTATCATTGAAAAGGATACTCCAGGTCTCCACATCGGAAAAGATGAACGGAAAATGGGACTACATGGGTCAAGAACCGTGCAGCTGCTGTTTGAAAATGCAAAGGTACCGATCGCAAACATGCTTGGGGTTGAGGGGGAGGGTTATCGAGTGGCCCTTGCAAACCTTGAGGCGGGTAGGATCGGAATTGCTGCACAAAGCTTAGGGATTGCAGAGGCTGCCCTTGAACACGCTGTATCGTATGCAAAACAGCGTCAACAGTTTGGAAAACCAATTATTACACAACAAGGAATTGCGTTTAAGCTTGCAGATATGGCAACCAATGTAGAGGCAGCTAGCTTACTAGTTTATCAAGCTGCATTTTTACGAGCCAACAATCAGTCTTGCCGTAAAGAGGCCTCAATGGCGAAGTTATTTGCTTCAAAGACGGCCATGGAGGTAGCGATAGAGGCCATACAAGTTCATGGTGGATATGGTTTTACAAAGGATTATCCTGTTGAACGGTTTTTTAGAGATGCAAAGATTTGCGAAATTTATGAAGGTACTAGTGAAATCCAACGGTTAGTTATTAGTAAGAATTTGTAGTCTTTTTATGCAACCTAATGGTGCCTAGTATTGAGAGGAATGTAAAGCGTAACAAAGTTTTTCACTAAGGGGGAGGTTTTACATGAACTTTCAGCTGTCGGAAGAGCATGAAATGATCCGGAAAATGGTGAGGGATTTTGCAAAAAAAGAGGTAGCACCAACAGCAGCTGAGCGAGATGAAGAAGAGCGCTTTGACCACGGGCTTTTTGACAAAATGGCAGAGGTCGGTTTAACCGGGATACCGTGGCCTGAGAGTTATGGTGGGATTGGGAGTGACTATCTGGCTTATGTAATTGCTGTTGAGGAATTATCGAGAGTGTGCGCATCAACAGGTGTAACATTATCGGCTCATACATCTCTTGCTGGGTGGCCTCTTTATAAATTTGGTAGTGAAGCACAAAAGCAAAAATATTTAAAGCCGATGGCATTAGGTGAAAAAATCGGTGCTTATGGTCTAACAGAACCTAGCTCAGGATCAGATGCTGGGGGAATGAAGACAACAGCAAAGCTTGAAGGAAACGATTATGTTCTTAATGGGTCGAAAATCTTTATCACTAATGGCGGTGTTGCAGATATATATATCGTTTTTGCTTTAACAGATCCGTTAAAAAAACACAAAGGTACGAGTGCGTTCATTGTGGAAAGCTCATTTTCAGGCTTTTCAGTCGGAAAAAAAGAAAGCAAGCTTGGAATTCGGTCATCACCAACGACAGAAATCATTTTCGAAGATTGCAAAGTTCCAAAGGAAAATCTCTTAGGTGCAGAAGGAGAAGGGTTCAAAATAGCAATGATAACGCTTGATGGCGGGCGAAATGGGATAGCTGCCCAGGCGGTTGGCATCGCCCAAGGTGCACTAGATGCTGCAGTAGCATATGCAAAAGAACGGCATCAATTCGGGAAACCAATCATTGCTCAGCAAGGAATCGCGTTCAAACTTGCAGATATGGCAACAAGCATTGAAGCTGCAAGACTCTTAACCTATCAAGCAGCATGGAGAGAATCGTCAGGTCTTTCATATGGAAAGGAATCAGCAATGTCAAAGCTTTTTGCAGGAGACACTGCAATGAAGGTTACGACAGAAGCTGTTCAAGTATTCGGAGGGTATGGGTATACAAAGGATTATCCTGTTGAACGATTTATGCGTGATGCGAAAATCACCCAGATTTACGAGGGGACACAGGAAATTCAACGTTTAGTAATTGGGAGAATGCTATAAATATCTTGTGGTGCTTGGCACTGTTATTTTAGTGCCAGGCTCCGTGAACGGGAGTGGATGAGAGGGAATGAAGAAACGGGAAGTTCATGCATCTGTAAAGGATGAAAAGTTAATTAAAAAGAGACGTGACCAAATGATAAATGGGGCAGTTAGTCTTTTTAAAGAAAAGGGGTTTCATCGGACGACAACACGTGAGATTGCGAGGGCTGCTGGATTTAGCATCGGAACGCTGTACGAATATATACGAGAAAAAGAAGATGTCCTATATTTGGTCTGTGATCGTTTTTATGACCATGTAAGTGAGAAACTAGAGCAGGACATTGATGTGAATAACGGTACAGTGGAGGGAGTCAAGCGAGCAATTGCTCATTTTATCCGTGTGGTTGATGAAATGCAAGATGAGGTCCTTGTCATGTATCAAGAGGCAAAATCATTATCAAAGGATGCTCTTCCCTATGTACTAAGGAAAGAAAACGATATGGCTAGCTTATTTGAAAAACTAATTCAAAAGTGTGTGGATAATGGGTCGTTGCATATTGAGAAAGAGGAAATACCTTTCCTTGCTCAAAGTATTGTGGTTCAGGGTGAAATGTGGGCGTTTCGGCGCTGGGCATTACAAAAAATTTACTCACTAGAAGAATTTATTGAACTGCAGACGGATTTCCTAATTGCTGGCCTTAATAAAGATAGTGGTGTAAAGCAAATTCAAGCCTAGTTCTTTAGAAGTGTCGGATTTCGACTACATGATCGGTGACAGGCACCGAACATTAAAGAAGGTGGGTACCAGCGAAAAGAGTGCACTTTTAAAAAGGGGGATGTGACATGGGGAAGGTTGAGGTGTATAGACCGAAAAATCATGTCCGCTTTGTAACAGCATCCAGTTTATTTGATGGTCATGATGCATCAATTAATATCATGAGAAGAATCCTTCAGGCGAGCGGAGCGGAGGTAATTCATCTTGGCCATAATCGATCTGCACAAGAGGTAGTTAGAACAGCAATCCAGGAAGATGTGCAGGGAATTGCTGTATCCTCTTATCAAGGTGGCCATGTTGAGTATTTTAAATATATCTATGACTTGCTACAAGAAAATGGCGCTGGTCATATTAAGATTTTTGGTGGTGGCGGTGGCGTGATTATTCCAAAGGAAATAAAGGAACTTCACGAGTATGGAATTGCTTGTATATTTTCACCTGATGATGGAAGAAACTTAGGCCTGCAGGGGATGATTAATGTCATGCTAAAGACCTGCGACTTCCAAACGGTAAAAGACATAGCTAATGTTACTAGTAGTAAGTTTGATGACCGGAAAATAGCAACTCTAATTACAGCTGTAGAACAGAAAATTGATAATGGTGATGATGCAACTGACAAGCTGTTAAAAGAAATAAAAAAAATGGAGGGCAATGCACCCATCGTTGGAATCACGGGTACAGGTGGAGCAGGGAAAAGTTCATTAACAGACGAACTAGTTCGCCGCTTTTTAGCAAAATACCAAGAAAAACGGGTTGCCATTCTATCCACTGATCCTACCAAACAAAAAACTGGTGGAGCTTTATTAGGTGATAGAATACGCATGAATGCCATTTTTTCACCACGGGTTTATATGAGAAGCTTAGCGACGCGCCATTCAAAATCAGAATTGTCACTTGCTATTCAAGATGCCATTTCGGTTGTAAAAGCAGCTGACTTTGATTTAATCATTGTTGAAACCAGTGGTATTGGTCAAGGAGATGCTGAGATACCAGATATTTGTGATGTGTCTCTTTATGTGATGACAAGTGAATACGGTGCTCCATCACAGCTTGAGAAAATTGATATGATTGATTTTGCAGATATGATTGTCATCAACAAGTTTGAAAAACAGGGATCAGAGGACGCAATGCGCCAGGTTCAAAAGCAATATCAACGAAGCCATATGTTATTTGATCATGAATTATCGGAGATGCCTGTATATGGTACGATCGCAAGCCAATTTAATGACCCTGGTACGAATTTGTTATTTACAAAATTAATTAAAATAATTAATAAAAAGAAGCAGACAGATTGGAAGGTATCTTTACCTGCTACGGTTGATGTTTCAAAACAACATGTAATCATTCCTACAAATCGACGGTATTACCTACGCGAAATAACTGAAACCGTTCGGAATTATCATCAACATGCAAAGGACCAGGTCGCAGCAGCTAGAAAGCTTTTTCAGATAAAAGGAACAATTGAAGCGTTGCGGCAAGATGGTGCTACAGAAGATGTACTTTCCCACATAATAAAACTTCAACAAGACTATGAATCCAAACTAACAAATGAATCAAAGCGTGTCTTGAATTCCTGGGAGGAAATGAAAGAAACATATGGTAAAGATACGTATGTAACAAAGGTACGTGACAAGGAGATTGTTACAGTATTGAAAACAAGAAGTCTATCGGGTGTGGCAATCCCGAAAATTGCTTTGCCAAAGTATGAGGATTTTGGTGAAATTTTACGGTGGGTGTATAAAGAAAATGTTCCAGGATCATTTCCGTATACTGCGGGTGTATTTCCTTTTAAACGAGAAGGTGAAGACCCAAAGCGACAGTTTGCAGGGGAAGGTACACCTGAACGAACGAATCGCCGTTTTCATTATTTATCAAAGGATGATCATGCTAAAAGGTTAAGTACTGCCTTCGATTCTGTGACCTTATATGGTGAAGACCCTGATACACGCCCTGATATTTATGGAAAGGTCGGTGAGAGCGGGGTCAGTATTTGTACACTTGATGATATGAAGAAACTGTATCATGGCTTTGACTTATGCCATCCACTTACATCAGTGTCGATGACAATTAATGGGCCAGCTCCGATTATACTTGCGATGTTTATGAATACCGCAATCGCCGGCCAAATTGAAAAAAAGGAAGATGAGCTTGGACGTCCGCTGTCTGCTTCTGAGTTAATGGAAGTAAAAAAGCATACGCTCCAAACTGTAAGAGGTACCGTACAAGCAGATATTTTAAAAGAAGACCAAGGTCAAAATACGTGTATCTTCTCAACTGAGTTTGCACTACGAATGATGGGTGATATTCAGCAATATTTCATTGATAATCGTGTGAGAAACTATTACTCAGTGTCTATTTCTGGTTATCATATTGCTGAAGCGGGTGCGAATCCAATTTCACAATTAGCTTTTACACTTGCAAATGGATTTACGTATGTTGAGTATTATTTAAGTCGTGGGATGGCAATTGATGATTTTGCACCAAATCTATCGTTCTTTTTTAGTAATGGTCTAGACCCAGAGTATACAGTTATTGGGCGTGTCGCTAGGAGAATTTGGGCTATTGTGATGAGGGAAAAATATGGAGCTAATGAGCGCAGTCAGAAGTTAAAGTATCATATTCAAACATCAGGACGCTCGCTACATGCACAGGAAATTGATTTTAATGATATTCGAACAACGCTCCAGGCATTGATGGCACTGCACGATAATTGTAACTCACTTCATACAAACGCATACGACGAAGCGATTACCACACCAACAGAAGAATCGGTAAGAAGGGCAATGGCTATTCAATTAATTATTACGAAAGAGCATGGCTTAACGAAAAATGAAAATCCGCTGCAAGGTTCATTCATCATTGAAGAGTTAACGGATTTAGTAGAAGAAGCCGTATTGCAGGAGTTTGAAAGAATCAATGATCGTGGCGGTGTTTTAGGTGCCATGGAGACACAATACCAACGAGGGAAAATTCAGGAGGAGTCTCTAGTTTATGAAATGAAAAAGCATTCTGGTGAGTTACCAATCATCGGTGTAAATACCTATTTAAATCCTAATCCACCAACCGACGAAGAGTTAAATAATCTTGAGCTTGCGAGGGCAACGAAAGAAGAAAAAGAACTGCAGATATCCAATTTAAAGCAGTTTAAAGAACGAAACAATCTTTATGTGAAAAAGGCCTTGGATCGTTTAAAGCAAACAGCCATTGATGGCGGTAATATTTTTGAGGAGCTAATGGAAACGGTAAAGGTCGCTAGTTTAGGGGAAATCACACATGCGCTTTATGAAGTGGGAGGGCAGTACCGGAGGAATATGTAAGTAAGTCAATACGTATGACGAAAATGGATTAATGAGAGAATCGGTGGGTCCACCTAAAATACCTGTGGTTTTTAGTAGGGCTCATTGACTCCCTCAAAGGGGGATATTTTTGAGGCAAGGTCATCATACGAGCCGAATGAAACCCTTGAAGGAGTATAGTGGTGAGGCAAGGTATTCATACGAGTCCAATGGATCCCTTGAAGGAGGAGATTGTTGAGTCAAGGTATTCATACGAACCCAATGGATCCCTTGAATGTGGAGATTGTTGAGTCAAGGTATTCATACGAACCCAATGGATCCCTTGAATGTGGGAATTGTTGAGTCAAGGTATTCATACGAACCCAATGAATCCCTTGAAGGAGGAAATTGTTGAGTCAAGGTCATCATACGAACCCAATGAATCCCTTGAAGGAGGAGATTGTTGAGTCAAGGTATTCATACGAGTCCAATGAATCCCTTGAAGGAGGAGATTGTTGAGTCAAGGTATTCATACGAACCCAATGGATCCCTTGAATGTGGAGATTGTTGAGTCAAGGTATTCATACGAACCCAATGGATCCCTTGAAGGTGGGAATTGTTGAGTCAAGGTATTCATACGAACCCAATGAAGCCCTTGAATGTGGGAATTGTTGATGCAAGGTCATCATACGAGTCCAATGAATCCCTTGAAGGAGGAGATTGTTGAGTCAAGGTATTCATACGAACCCAATGAATCCCATGAAGGAGGAGATTGTTGAGTCAAGGTATTCATACGAACCCAATGGATCCCTTGAATGTGGGAATTGTTGATGCAAGGTATTCATACGAACCCAATGAATCCCTTGAAGGAGGAGATTGTTGAGTCAAGGTCATCATACGAGTCCAATGGATCCCTTGAAGGTGGAAATTGTTGATGCAAGGTATTCATACGAACCCAATGAATCCCTTGAAGGAGGAAATTGTTGAGTCAAGGTCATCATACGAACCCAATGAATCCCTTGAAGGAGGAGATTGTTGAGTCAAGGTATTCATACGAACCCAATGAATCCCTTCAAGAGGAAAATTGGAGTGTCAAGGTCTTCATACGAGCTCAATCACTTCCTCCAAGGTGTTTATTTCATAGTAATGTCATCATGTTCCTCATTAAGTGCTTATACCGTTTTCTAAGTTTTCATTCATGCCCAAAAACACTATTAATAGCTCCGCTTGTACAAAGGGCTGTATTACATGGAAGTTTTTTAGAGAATATCGATAATAAACTGGCATAAAGTGGTTGAATTTGTTTATAATGAATGATATGTGTATTCATAGAGGTTCCTACATAGGAGTTTTTTACATAATTGAAAGAAAATGTGGATTGTTCAAAATGAGTTAGCAGCATTTATATTTATACATATGAACAGTCTGTCAGGTAGATTCTACTATTGCATAGAAAGGGAGTGCCTTGATGAGTTTAGCGGATTATTCAACACAACAAATTAAGGAAATGTCAATGCTTGAAATTGCATATGAGGTATTTCAAGAAAAAAAACAAGCAATTACCTTTAATGAACTGTTAGCTGAAGTTGTAAAAGTTCTAGATTTATCTGAAGATGAAATAAAAAAGAATGTAGCTCAATTTTATACAGATATAAATATTGATGGTCGTTTTATTTGTATTGGAGAAGCAGGATGGGGCTTACGTAGCTGGTATCCATATGAGCAAATTGATGAAGAAGTAACAACTCCAATCAAGCCGAAGAAGAAAAAGGGTAAGAAGGCTGTTGATGAGGACGAAGATTTAGATTTAATTGATTTTGATGAAGTTGATGAAGATGATCTGGATTATGATGATTTTGATGAGGACGAAGAAGGCGATCTAGATGATGACGACGATGATGATATCGAAGATGACGACGATGATGATGATTTTGATGATGATGACATTGTTGAAGATGACGACGATCTCATTGATGACGATGAGGACGACCTTATTGATGATGACGAATATGATTTAGACGATGATGATGATGAATTAGATGAAGATGAAGAAGAGGACTTATAAAGATTCTTGACTTTTTAAGTCGAACTATGTAGAATCATTTTTGGGCTCTTTAAACGAGTGATATATTTTAATTTATCTAAAATATGCTCCCCTTACATTTGTAAGAGGAGCTTTTTTTATTTTGTAAGCTTGTTAACAAGGCCTGTTAGTAGACAGGCTATTTACAGATATCAATATGGAGATACTTTTCTTCATATATACAAATGATTTCTGTTCCTTTTGAGCAAACTTTAAGTAATACATAGATATTTGAAAGGGGAAAGGTTATGTCAAAGTATATTTTTGTTACCGGAGGGGTTGTTTCCTCGCTTGGTAAAGGAATTGTAGCTGCATCATTAGGACGACTTCTAAAAAATAGAGGATTAAATGTAACGATTCAAAAATTTGATCCTTATATTAACGTAGACCCAGGTACAATGAGTCCTTATCAACATGGTGAGGTGTTTGTAACAGATGATGGTGCTGAAACAGACCTTGACCTTGGACATTATGAGCGTTTTATAGATATTAATTTATCAAAATACAGTAACGTGACAACAGGTAAAATTTACTCAACTGTTTTACGAAAAGAAAGACGCGGGGATTATTTAGGTGGAACGGTTCAGGTTATTCCGCATGTTACAAATGAAATTAAAGAGCGAGTATTTAGAGCGGGAAAAGAAACAAATGCGGATGTAGTTATTACCGAAATTGGCGGAACTGTTGGTGATATCGAATCATTACCATACTTAGAAGCCATCCGACAGATTAAAAGTGATGTCGGCCGAGATAATGTAATGTACATTCACTGTACGCTTGTTCCGTATATTAAAGCTGCAGGTGAAATGAAAACAAAGCCTACTCAACATAGCGTAAAAGAGCTTCGTAGCCTAGGAATTCAACCAAATGTTATTGTTGTTCGTACGGAAAGTCCTATTTCTCAGGACATGAAAGACAAAATTGCATTGTTCTGTGATATCGACGAACGCGCAGTAATTGAATCACGTGATGCTGAAACATTATATTCTATTCCTTTAGCACTTCAGGAGCAGCACTTAGATCAGATTACATGTGAACATCTGAAGTTAACTTGTCAAGAAGCAGATATGACAGAGTGGAAGGAATTAGTTCATAGAGTTACGAATTTGTCAAAAACTTCAACAATTGCACTTGTTGGAAAATATGTTGAGTTACAAGATGCGTATATTTCTGTTGTGGAAGCACTTCGTCATGCAGGCTATGCATTTGACTCTGATATCTCAATTAAGTGGGTAAATTCTGAGAATGTAACACCTGAAAATGTAAATGAATTACTAGCAAACGTAGATGGAATTCTAGTTCCAGGTGGATTTGGAGATCGTGGAATTGAAGGTAAAATTTCTGCACTTCAATATGCGCGTGAAAATAAAATCCCGATGCTAGGAATTTGTCTAGGAATGCAGCTTGCTTCAATTGAATTCGCACGTAATGTGCTTGGATTAGACGGTGCTCATTCTGCAGAAATTGTACCCGAGACGCCATATCCAATTATCGACTTACTACCAGAGCAGAAAGATGTTGAAGATTTAGGTGGTACCCTTCGCTTAGGATTACAACCATGTAAACTAGTTGAAGGCACAAAAGCATTTGAAGCATACAATGACGAGGTTGTATATGAGCGTCACCGTCATCGTTATGAATTTAATAACCAGTTCCGTCAAGATATGGAAAACGCAGGTTTTGTCTTCTCAGGAACAAGTCCTGATGGACGCTTAGTAGAAATTATTGAGCTTAAAGACCACCCGTGGTTTGTAGCTTCACAATTTCACCCTGAATTTACTTCACGTCCAACAAGACCACAACCATTGTTCCGTGAATTTGTTCGTGCATCATTAGCATATGGTGAGCAATTATAAGAAGTAAAAAAGGGAGGCATCAGTGCCATCCCTTTTTTGTACAATTATTATTATTGTTTGAATGAATTGCATTAGCGGAAGGTTTTACTTTATTATTTAAGTAGGTTGAAATTCTTAAAAAGGTTTGGTTGCTATGAATGCGAATTGGTAATTTTTAATGAATTTTATTTTCGCTGAATATAGTAATAGAACCAGAACATTTTCAGCCTTATTTTTTCTCCACATATAAACTGCCACCCTAACTTCCACAGAATAATGTCAACAAGTCAAACTTAGGAGGGATGAGGTAATGGATTATAGAATTCATCATTTTGGTGACAATGCGATTATGATAGAACTTGGAAATGAGATAAACCCCAAGATTCTTGACAAGATCACACTGATTTCAAATTTTCTTGATTCACAGCAATTGGATTGGCTGATTGAATATATCCCTGCTTACACAACCATCACCATTTTCTATGACCCCTTTAAACTAGTAGCAACTGATGGTACTTGTATCAGTCCGTTCCAGTTAGTTGCAGATGTGATAACACAACTACTAGGTAGACTCCCAAAGAAAAAAAATACAGAAAATAGGTTAGTGGAAATCCCTGTGTGCTACGGCGGGGAGTACGGTCCTGATTTAACAGAGGTAGCAGCGGTTAATGGCTTATCAATCGAAGAAGTAATTAGGATACATTCCTCTGCTGAATATTTGGTGTATATGATTGGATTTGCCCCTGGTTTTCCATACATCGGTGGGATGTCAGAGAAAATTGCGACACCTAGAAAGGCAACACCTCGATTAAAAATACCTGCTGGTTCAGTCGGAATTGCAGGAAAACAAACAGGTGTGTATCCTCTCGAAACTCCTGGTGGATGGCAGCTTATAGGAAGAACGCCAGTACGCTTGTTTGATCCAGATAAGGAATCCCCCAGTCTACTAAAAACAGGTGATAAAATTAGATTCAAGCCAATTACCCCTGAAGCATTTTTCGCGATTGAGGAGGGCTCCAATGTTTAAGATTAATAAACCAGGGCTACTTACAACTGTCCAAGACTTAGGTAGATATGGTTATCAAAAGGTTGGGATTGTTGCTTGTGGTGCAATGGACCAGTTTGCTCACCGAGTGGCTAATCTTCTTGTTGGAAATGAGGAAAATGATGCAACTCTTGAGATAACGATGATGGGTCCAAGCTTGACCTTTGATATCAATACACTTCTATCGATATGCGGCGGAGAGTTTGATGCAACCATTAATGGTGAGAGGATTCGACCATGGCGTACGGTGCTTGTTAAAAAGGGGGACGAATTAAAAGTAGGTTCCTGTCGCTCTGGATTTAGAGCATATCTTGCTATTGCTGGAGGTATTGATGTACCTGCTGTAATGGGAAGTAAATCAACCTACCTTAGAGCAGGTATTGGAGGTTACAACGGCAGAGCGTTAAAGGCGGGAGATACTGTAAAAAGTGGGAAGTTGAGTGATTTATCGCAAAAATTACTGCAATATGTAACGAAAGAAAATCCGCAAAAGCCGATAATTGAAGCAGAATGGTCAATCGCTTCTGACTTATTAACAGATTATGATACAGCTAGGCCAGTAAGGGTTGTAAAAGGACGGCAGTTCAATCTTTTCACAGAACAATCTCTTCAACAATTTTACCGTGAAGAATTTGACATAACACCACAATCGGATCGAATGGGATACCGCTTAAAGGGTGCACCATTATCGTTAGAAACGAAAACAGATATGCTTTCAGAAGCGGTTAGCTTTGGAACAATACAAGTACCATCAGATGGTCAACCCATTATTTTAACTGCAGATCGACAAACTACTGGAGGGTATCCTAAAATAGCTCAAATTGCATCAGTGGATTTCTCAAGAATTGCCCAACTAAAGCCGGGAGATAAGGTGCGTTTTACCGAAATAGCACATTCAGTAGCGGAGAAACTCTATTTGAAAAGGGAACATTCCCTACTACAATTAAAGCAGGGGTTACTTCTTAAGACTCTTTTTTAACTCTTAGGGACATTTACGGAAACTAGCTTTTTTAAAAATGAGATTGGAGAAAAGGATGTATACGATTGATATTAACTGTGATTTAGGTGAAAGCTTTGGGAATTATTCAGTAGGTAGAGATGAAGAGATATTAGAATTTGTCACCTCTGCTAATATCGCATGCGGTTTTCATGCGGGTGACCCTACAACAATGAGGAAAACAGTACAGCTTGCGCTAGAGAAAAATGTCGGAATTGGTGCACATCCGGGTTTTCAAGATTTACTTGGATTTGGTAGACGTAATATCGAGATGAGTCCTTCCGAGGTATATGATATGGTCTTATATCAAATTGGGGCATTATCTGCCTTTGTAAAAACGGAAGGTGGGCACTTACAGCATGTGAAGCCTCATGGTGCGTTGTATAATATGGCGGCCAAGGACAAAAACCTTGCCTATGCAATTGCAAGGGCGGTATATAATGTTGATTCGTCGCTAATTTTATTCGGTCTTGCAGGAAGTGAGTTAATAAAGGCTGGAAAAGAAAGTGGATTAAAAACAGCTAGTGAAGTCTTTGCAGACCGAACATATCAAGACGATGGTTCATTAACCTCAAGGCGCGAGAATAATGCACTTATCACAAATCATGAAATAGCTGTACAACAAGTAATTTCAATGATAAAAAACGGAACAGTAAAGAGCATACAGGGGCATGAAATTGAGATTTCGGCAGATACTGTTTGCATCCATGGTGATGGAATACATGCAGTAGAGTTCGCCACGTATATTAACAAAGCTCTTGACGAAGCAAACATTACTGTTACAAAAATCAGTGGTGCATGATACCCATCATGGGTGTCATGCACCATTGTTCGTACATCTTCCCAAGGCGCATACGCTTTTTTCGGGTTGTCTAGCTACAGCGCCTAGCCCTTGGGCCATAAGCTAGTCCAGAAAGAAGGCCAAAGAGCGCCCTTCTTTCTGACCTATCTTATGTCTGCCGGGTCTGCCCAAGGCGCTTTCGCTTTTCTATTCATATTCTTTTATTGTTTCTCTTATTGTAAATGCTAGGTTATAGTAGGCGAACAACGCCGCCATTGTTGAAGGAAATCCATAGCGAGTCCCATCTTCATCTGGAATGAGGGGCTTGAGTAGTTTACTATCAATATGAAAGTCAACAGTTTGATCAAGTGATTTTGGACTGTCTTTTACAACAGCAGAGATAGCAACTGTTGGGATTCCTTTTTTGTTTAGTTCCTCAGCTAAGGAAATCGCATTCTCATCCGTAGAAAAACGTGTGATTAGCAATACGCGGTCAATTTCGGAAACAATGGCCATTTGATGATTTTCAAATAGCCTCTTTGTAGAAGGAAGAGGTTCAGCTCCATTAATAGCCTCAGAACAGATTGCATCCATTTCTTCAAATCCATGAATATATACGGTGCCATCGCTGAGTATTGCCTGTGATAATAATCGTGCACTGTCTTCAATTGCTAGTTCCTCTTGTTCCACAATTTTTGAAAAGACACCTGTTAGTTGAGTCGAAAATATTTTCATCATCCTGCATGTATCTCCTTTAAATAGTATTTTAAAATAACAAATGTAAGTAGTTCTATTATAACCCCTTGGTGAAAAATTGCGAATGAGCCCCATGAAGGATATACTGTGTAACAGGCTTTTCATTTGTCTTAATGCCAGCTCCAGCATTCGCTCACGTATTTATCGGAATTTGTCAAAAAATATATTGTACAAAAAAGAAGGATATTCTTGATACTTACTAGAAAATAACTTGTAAATCAACGCGATGAAATATAACAAATATATTGAGGTGCAAAGAATGCAAGAAAAACTATTAATTGTAGATGATCAGTATGGGATTCGTATTTTACTTAATGAAGTGTTTCAAAAGGAAGGGTACCAAACATTCCAAGCGGCAAATGGTGTACAAGCCATTGATATTGTAAAAAAACACTCTCCAGATTTAGTTTTGCTTGATATGAAGATTCCCGGAATGGATGGAATTGAGATTTTAAAAAGATTGAAGGAAATGACTCCAGATATCAGAGTGATTATCATGACTGCTTATGGTGAGCTTGATATGATTCAAGAGGCCAAGGACTTAGGTGCGATTACACACTTCGCTAAACCTTTTGATATTGATGAAATTCGAGATGCAGTGAAGCAGAATATGCCAATGAACTCTAAATAACGGGCTTTATTTATAAAAGAGTCATAAAAGTGACAAAATAATTTATTTATTGTAATTATCACAATGGAAACGCTTAACAAGAAAAATCCCTTGGTATCAACTATTGCGGTTTTTTTGCTTAGTTGATATGCTATGTATTGTGTGAAAATAACAACTGTTCGACAAAGTTTTTATGTTGAAGCACTTATAACATACTAACCTAGTGCTTATTCATATTACATATTATTCGTGCTACTGGTAAATCTAATGATGATAAAAGCTTTTTTGAATGGTTGTAACTAGATACATAAGGGAGGACATAGCTATGCCTTTAGTTTCAATGACAGAAATGCTTAATAAAGCAAAAGCGGAGAAGTATGCAGTTGGTCAATTCAACTTAAATAACCTTGAGTTTACTCAAGCAATTTTACAAGCTGCACAGGAAGAAAATTCACCAGTAATTCTTGGTGTATCTGAAGGGGCAGCTCGTTATATGGGTGGATTCAAAACTGTTGTAGCGATGGTTAAAGCACTAATGGAGGATTACAATGTAACAGTTCCTGTTGCAATCCACTTAGACCATGGTTCAAGCTTTGAATCATGTGCAAAGGCAATTCATGCAGGTTTCACTTCTGTTATGATTGATGCTTCACATGACCCATTTGAGGAAAATGTTGCAACTACTTCTAAGGTTGTTGAACTAGCACATTTCCATGGTGTTTCAGTTGAGGCTGAACTTGGAACAGTTGGTGGACAAGAAGATGACGTTGTGGCTGACGGAGTTATCTATGCTGATCCTAAAGAGTGTCAAGAACTTGTAGAACGTACAGGTATTGATTGCCTAGCTCCAGCATTAGGTTCTGTACATGGACCATACAAAGGTGAACCAAACCTTGGTTTTGCTGAAATGGAAGAAATCGGTAATGCTACTGGTCTACCTCTTGTATTACATGGTGGAACAGGAATCCCAACGAAAGATATCCAAAAAGCTATCTCACTTGGAACTGCTAAAATCAATGTGAACACTGAAAACCAAATTGCATCTGCAAAAACTGTTCGTGAAGTTTTAGCTGCAAAACCAAATGAGTATGATCCACGTAAATTTCTTGGACCAGCACGTGAAACAATCAAAGAAACAGTAAAAGGTAAAATGCGTGAATTTGGTTCAACTGGAAAAGCATAAAAACTAGTAAGAAACTTTTATAAATGAAATACGTCTAATGATATAGATGATAAAACCGCCAGACGCACATCGTGCACGTCTCTCTAACGGGGCCATGGCGGTTTCTTTTTATTTTGAAAAGCGTACACGGTACAAATTAAGAAGATTATCGACGCAAGATTTAGGTAACAATGCTTATCGCCTAGAGATTCGAGCAGTTTTTATTCAGGTTGTCGCAAAGCTGTATGCGGCAGATTTACTGATGGAAAACAGGTGTTTTCTCACGTGATAGCTTTGACCCGATAATCGTAGGGAGATGGTCGATATGGCTGTTTGCGCTAGATAATAGTTGTTAAAGATTAGACGACTACAACAATTTCACGACTCGATTTGAAATAGGGATACCAAAAATTGTACAATAATAAATAACGTGACCATTTACATGTCACAAGAACTCTTTTAACATGATTAAACTTATGAGTTTTTGTGCAAGGTACTTGTCCATAAAGCTCTTAGAAATTGGGAAATTCAAATCATATGTGAAGTAGAGTGAGTCATCTCGCTAGAAGGGAGACTAAAATGGAAAAACTCAAAATTGCAGGGGGCTATCCGCTTAAGGGGTCTGTTAGAATCAGCGGCGCAAAAAACAGTGCTGTTGCATTGATTCCAGCTACTATCCTAGCAGAGTCTCCAGTATCAATCGATGGTCTACCGAACATCTCGGATGTTCAAATTTTAAGTGATTTAATTGAGGAAATTGGTGGTTCAGTATCATTTGATAATGATGAAATCATTATTGACCCAACGAACATCGTGTCCATGCCATTACCAAATGGGAAGGTAAAGAAACTTCGAGCATCATATTATCTGATGGGTGCGATGTTAGGACGTTTTAAAAAGGCGGTAATTGGTCTGCCAGGTGGATGTCATCTTGGACCTCGACCGATAGATCAACATATTAAGGGCTTTGAAGCACTTGGGGCAAGTGTTACGAATGAACAAGGTGCCATATATCTACGTGCTGACGAGCTTCGAGGAGCACGCATTTATCTAGATGTTGTAAGTGTGGGAGCAACAATTAATATTATGCTTGCAGCAGTACGTGCGAAAGGTCAAACAATCATTGAAAATGCAGCGAAAGAGCCTGAGATTATCGATGTTGCAACCCTGCTTTCAAGTATGGGTGCAAAAATTAAAGGTGCTGGTACAGATGTTATCAGAATTGACGGTGTAGAAAAATTGAATGGGTGTCGCCATACAATTATACCTGACCGGATTGAAGCAGGTACATATATGATCGTTGGTGCTGCGATGGGTAAGGAAGTGTTAATTGACAATGTAATTCCATTACACCTCGAATCCTTAATTGCGAAATTTCGAGAAATGGGGATCGTTGTTGAAACAAGTGATGATCAAATATGGATTGCAGGATCAAGGAATCTACAATCTGTTGATGTGAAAACACTTGTGTACCCAGGATTTCCAACAGATCTTCAACAACCTTTTACATCATTGCTAACTAGTGCATCTGGAACCGGAATGGTTACCGATACAATTTATGGTGCGCGCTTTAAGCATATTGATGAACTGCGAAGAATGAATGCGCAAATTAAGGTAGAGGGCAGATCGGCTATTGTCACGGGTCCTGTTAAGTTGCAAGGAGCAAAGGTAAAAGCAAGCGACCTTCGTGCAGGTGCGGCCTTAGTTGTTGCAGGATTAATGGCAGAAGGTGTGACTGAAATTACAGGACTTGAACACATCGACCGGGGTTACAGTCAACTTGAGGAAAAACTGACTGGTCTTGGAGCAACCATATGGCGAGAAAAGTTAACTGATAAAGAAATCGAACAACTACAAAATTCATGAAGTAAAAAGAAGGTGTCAGGATAGTACATAGTTTCCTGATACCTTTTGCTTATTTTGTGGGTGCTTATCTTGAGTAGTATTCCATTTAAGTGAAATAGTAGTAGATTTTTAAAAAAATTATATTATACCTTTTAACTCCTATGAAAATAGGATAAAATATCAGGTAGGTGAGCGCTCTCACTTGCTTTTGGTTTTTTTTCTATTGATTTTGAAGTGAAAAAAAGGGTAGAATAAATCATATCCACGTTCAAATAACAGAAATCAAATTTTTAAACTTCACTGTATTCCTTCAATTCCTTCTATTTTGTTCCATCCATATCGTTTCAATAAGAGAACTCCTAGTACCTAGGATAAGTGAAAGCAAACGTGTAATCGAGAAGGCATATAAATGCCTTACGATTAATGAATGCTAGTCTTATTGACAGAACAAGTAGATTCATTCTGAAGTATTTAAGTTGCGTATCACAAATGTAAATGTCGTGGGGATGTTGTTAAAGGTATTGAAATTGTCCAACATTCAATATTTGAGCAACAATAATGTAAAAAAAGAAAAGCAAAAAATAAATATAATTAAAAACAGTAAAGAGTGGTGCCAAATGAGTATTACGATATCTAGTCTCGAAAACATGAAACTAAAGGAATTGTACGAGCTTGCCAGAGAATATAAGGTTTCTTACTATAGTAAGCTAACGAAAAAGGAATTAATCTTTGCCATATTAAAGGCTCGAGCAGAACAAGATGGGCTATTATTTATGGAGGGTGTACTTGAAATTATTCAATCAGAAGGATTTGGTTTTTTACGCCCAATCAATTATTCTCCAAGCTCAGAAGATATTTATATTTCAGCTTCACAGATTCGACGCTTTGACCTAAGAAATGGAGATAAGGTTTCTGGTAAAGTTCGTCCACCTAAAGAAAATGAACGTTACTATGGGTTGCTACATGTTGAAGCAGTGAATGGAGACGATCCTGAGTCAGCTAAAGAGCGTGTACACTTCCCAGCTTTGACCCCATTATATCCTGACAGACAAATTGTTTTAGAGACTACACCAACACATATCTCTACAAGAATTATGGATTTAATCGCACCTGTAGGTTTTGGACAGCGTGGATTAATCGTAGCTCCTCCAAAAGCGGGTAAAACAATGCTCCTTAAGGAAATCGCCAATAGTATTACAACAAATCACCCAGAAGCAGAATTAATTGTACTACTGATTGATGAAAGGCCAGAGGAAGTAACGGACATTGAACGTTCTGTTGCAGGTGATGTAGTTAGCTCTACATTTGATGAGGTTCCAGAGAATCATATTAAGGTTGCAGAATTAGTATTAGAACGTGCGATGCGTTTAGTTGAACATAAAAAAGATGTAATTATCTTAATGGACAGTATTACACGCCTTGCAAGAGCATATAACCTTGTCATTCCACCAAGTGGCCGAACGTTATCAGGGGGGATTGACCCTGCTGCATTCCATCGTCCGAAACGTTTCTTTGGAGCAGCACGTAATATTGAAGAAGGTGGCAGTTTAACAATATTAGCCACAGCTTTAGTGGATACAGGTTCACGTATGGATGACGTCATTTATGAAGAATTTAAGGGAACTGGTAATCTAGAACTACATCTAGATCGTGCCTTAGCAGAACGAAGAATCTTCCCTGCTATTGATATTCGTCGTTCAGGAACAAGAAAAGAGGAATTATTAATTCCAAAAGCTCACTTAGACAAATTATGGGCAATCCGTAAAGCGATGTCTGATTCACCTGATTTTGCAGAAAAATTCTTTAGAAAATTAAAACAATCAAAAACGAATGCGGAGTTCTTTGAAATGCTTGATGCTGAGAAAAAGCGACAAACAGCTGCTGCATCAAGGGCTCAAAAATAATTCTAATGTAGTCATTGATTTTAATATAGGGTTCTAAAACACTATGTTCAAGGTATTCCTAGAACTTCAAATAAACAAGCATATGAAATAGCAAAAGTAATTTCCTTATTTTAACGGCTTGCAAACTTGAGGATAATGTTGCAAAACGATGATGACCTTGTTATAATTTCATCATGTGCGCTTCTAGAGTATAAGGATGAGGATTTCCTTAGCCTTACACCTAGAGTTACAACTCTGTTTCGAATAAATGATTCAGGGCGGAAGGAGATGAGACGAATGAAACCAGCAATTCATCCAAACTACAATAAAGTTATGGTGAAATGTGCTTGTGGCAACGAATTTGAAACTGGTTCTGTAAACAAAGAGATACGCGTTGAGGTATGCTCAGAGTGTCATCCATTTTACACAGGACGTCAGAAATTCGCTGATGCAGGTGGACGTGTAGATAAATTCAACAAAAAATACGGTCTTAAATAAAAAGACGCGTTTCGTTAAAAGAATATGTAGTGCTAAACCTAAAGTGCCTGATATCACAAATAATCTGATTTCCCTTGTTGGAAGTCGTATTGTGGTATTTGGCACTTTCCTTTTTGAAAGAACCGATATACTCTATCTAATTAGTGGGTGCTTATATCGCCGTGCTATTCTTTCATGAGAAGGCCAATATGAAAACAGGCGAGTAATGTATCTTGCCTGTTTTTCCCATGTAATGCCTTAGAAAGAATCAGTACATATATTTGGTTAACAGGGAAAAACTAGATTTTTGTAATAGAAAAGCATTGAAATGTGACGGTAAGAGAGGTAGTAAGTGTGGCTCAATTATTTTTTAAGTACGGTGCAATGAATAGTGGGAAATCGATTGAAATATTAAAGGTTGCGTATAATTATGAGGAACAAAATAAGAATGTAATACTATTTACTTCTGGCCTAGATGATCGCTATGAAACTGGCTTTGTTGCTTCGAGGGTTGGGTTAAAAAGAGAAGCAATTCCTATATATAACGATACAAATATATTTGGGATTGTAAGTGAATATCCAACAGAACTGAGTTGTGTGTTGGTAGACGAAGTTCAATTTGTGTTGAAAGAGCATGTACTTCAAATGGCTAGGATTGTAGATGAATTAAATATCCCTGTGATGGGCTTTGGATTAAAAAATGATTTTCAAAATAACTTATTTGAAGGTAGCAAATATATGCTTCTTTATGCAGATAAAATTGAAGAAATGAAGACGATTTGCTGGTTTTGTGAAAAAAAAGCAATTATGGCTTTGAGAGTAGATGAACATAACAAACCGGTTAGACAAGGAGAACAAATACAAATAGGTGGGAACGACAGTTATTATCCTGTTTGCCGAAAACATCATGCAAATCCTCCATTGTAAACCAAGATATATTTAAACCTAAACCTAATTACTATATTCAATTGGGAAATTGAAATTAGTTTGTTAATTTCCCTTTTTTTTAGATATAGGAAGAAAGAAGTTGATTTATTACAAAAGGGATGATAATATAAAATAGTTCTCTTTAAATATGTTATATTTTTTTGGAAGTTGACAAGTTTTGAAGAGGATGATATTATGTTTAAGTCGTCAAAAAGACGAAAAAAAAGATACAAAACAGGTTGACAAAAAATTTTGTATCTGGTATATTATAAAAGTTGTTTCTTATGGAAACAATATAAAAGTTCTTTGAAAACTGAACACAACAAAGAAGATTTTATCTTCGAAACCAAGCGTCGACGTTTCATTATTTTAACTATTGAGCAATCAATACTCTTTATTGGAGAGTTTGATCCTGGCTCAGGATGAACGCTGGCGGCGTGCCTAATACATGCAAGTCGAGCGGAGTTTAG
>Ga0180215_1000389_pt1 | contig 57447 bp, 49 predicted proteins | sample eDN3rd37CBELigBY_FD_128871 | JGI IMG/M metagenome (GOLD analysis project Ga0180215, IMG submission 128871) | Enriched backyard soil microbial communities from Emeryville, California, USA - eDNA 3rd pass 37_C BE-Lig BY (version 2) (version 2) | ecosystem: Environmental > Terrestrial > Soil >... | reverse complement strand
GCGTGGGTGGGTCGGGTTGTTCTGGGTCTCGGGGTCGAGGCCGCCCGCGTCGGTGCTGATCTTGTTCCACGGCGCCTGCATCTGCCGTTTGACGTTCTCTTCGCTCATCATGAAGTACATCGTGCTGATGCGCTGCCGCTCGGAGAGCAGCAGGTCCATGACGGTGTCGGCCCAGTCCTGGCCGCGCATCTCGGCAATCTCGGTCAGGTTCTTGCCGATGTACTGGCGGTTCTCCGGCTTGAGGAAGCCGACTGGCAGGACGCCGTCGGTGTTGCGGGCGCGCGACGCGCCGACCGCTTCCAGCGGCGGGTCCATCATCTCAGCCTTGATGATCGCGCGGGTCTTCTCGTCGGCCAGGTTGTCGTAGAGCTTGCCGCCCTCGTGGGCCCAGGCCGGAATCAGGATCGTGATGCCGGTGCCGCTGGCGATGTACGGGTACATGTCGGCGGTGATGTCGACACCGGAGGCGCGTGCCTCGTCGATCATCTCCATCGCCCTCGGCATCAGGTGCCAACTCGTCTCGCCAGACGCTTTCAGGTGGTAGATCTCGATCGAGCACTCGCCGCGCCGGCCAATCTCGATCGCTTCGGCCATCCCGTCGAGGATCAGGTCAGATTCCGAGCGAATGTGGGTGATGTAGACACCACCATAGCGGCCGATCACCTTCGCGATCTCGACCAGCTCCTCGGTCCCGGCATACGAGCCTGGCGGGTAAATCAGCGCCGTCGCGATGCCGAAGGCGCCCTCCTGCATGCACTCGTCCATCACGCGGCACATTGTCGCGACCTCGTCAGGCGTCGGTTCGCCCATGTCCCAGCCGCGTGCATACTCGCGGATCGTCCCGCCGCCGACGAACGAGCCGATGTTGAGCGATGTGCCGTTAGCCTCGACTGCCTCAAGCCAGGCGCGGAAGCGTGTCCAGCCGCGAGCCTGCTCGGCCCACTTCTCATCGACACCGGCCGCGACCAGGCTCGATCGCATCGGGTCGGCGATCCGGCCACCGAACGGAGCCGGGGTCCAGCCCTCGCCCATGATCTCGGTCGTAACGCCCTGGTGGGCCTTCGAAAGCAGGCGCCCATCGGCGAAGAGCGGCATGATCGAGTGCGACTGAATGTCGATGAAGCCGGGGCAGACGACATGCCCGGTCGCGTCGATCACTTCCCCTGCATTCGCCGGGTCGATCCTCCCACGCGGCGCGACAGTCGCGACCTTGTCGCCCTCCAGCGCAACGTCGCCGTAGAACCACGGATTCCCCGAACCATCGATCACCTTGCCACCACGAATCAGGACGTCGTATGCCATTGCGTTCTCATCCCTCCCGCATTTCCGCCCGCGCGGAACCGATTCCTCGTCGCATTATGACCGCCGGATGCTGTCTTGCAACCCAACGCCCCAGTATTGTCATCCTGAGGCCGCAGCCGAAGGATCTCCCCCTCAACCGCCACTCAGCGCAACGAGGGGAGATCCTTCGGCTGTGGTCTCAGGATGACAAACGGGGAGAGTGCTCGATGACTCGCGTCAGGGGATGGCGCGATGCTCCACGCCTCGCTGAGTCAGGTCAACGGCAGAAAAGTGGATCGTTAACTCATCTGCCGGGGAGAGCAGCAACCGATGCTCGAAGCGGTCATCATCCGCTACGTCGACCTCGTGATAGATGACCTCAGTCTGCGGGTCGGCCAGCAGCGACTCGGGGTCGCCACTCGCGGCGGCGAGTTCAACATCGTGATAGCGTAGGTGCAGATCGGCGTAACCAATGCGACGGAAGCCGATCCGTAGACGCACGGTTAGCGTTCGCCCTGCCTGATCATGATCGACGTTTAGGAAACGCGCATCGTGCAGGTCCGAGAGGGCCAGGGCCAGCACCGGCGCCGTCAGCCGCTCGGAAACACTCGTCAGATACCGACGGTACGCAAAATAGACGTCGTCATCATGCCCACCGTCATACCAGTCCCGCGTGAGGTACTTCATATCGCTCCATGCGTCGGGACTCGGGATTCGGGAATGGGGAATCGGGGCAGTTGAACGGCGACGTTCCGTCCGAAGCCCTCGAATCCCGAGTCCCGAATCCCGAGTCCCATCATCAATTCTCGCCGGGTGTCCAGAGTTTGACACCATACTCGCCGTACGGCTCGCCGAACTCGATCATGCCGCCGTCTTCCTCGGTGATCACATACGGGACGAAGACGAGTGCGTTGCCGCCCGACTTCTCCTGAACCTCGACCATGATCGCGTCGGTGTCATCGCCTTCGGGCGTGCGAGCCTGAACGTCGAGGCAGACGCCAATCGCGACGGCTGTTCCAGTTTCGAGCGATGGCTGAAGCGTCTGGAAGAAGAAGTCACGCAGTTCCTGGCCGGATGGCGACTGCTCGCCGGTCTCGACGAAGACCATCTCGACACCACCGTCGATGCGCATCTCGGCGGCGAACGGGAAGAACTCGCCGTCCTCGGCCAGGAACTCCTGTGCCAGACCAACCATCTCGGTCAGGATTGGTTCAAGGCTATCGGGAATACTGGTGTTCTCCATCCCATCCTCCATTCAACGTCATCGCCGGCGCTGCCCGGTTGCAGTCGCCCTGGTCACTTCCCCCGCCTGCTGCGCGCCTGGGACAGCGCCGCAGCCAGCTCGCTGTCTGGCTCGGCCAGCCATTCGCGGGTCAGCCGCTCGGCAGTCTCCTTGTCGCCGATCGCGAGTTCATCGTCGATCACCATCTCCCGCAGTCGCTCCTTGACGATCTTGATCCAGATGCCTGGTGGGAGGTTGAACATCGCCATCAACTCGTCGCCATCGAGCGGCGACTGGAGCGCATCGAGCGCCGCCTGCTCCTGTAACCGATTGAAGTGCGCCCGCAAGCCCGCGACCCGCGCCTGGGCGGCAGCGACCTTGGCGGCCCGGGCGCTCGTGACATCGGCAGCAGCCAGGTCCAGCAGATCCTCGAAGGCGTCTCCCGCTTCCAGCGCCAGCCTGCGGACGGCCGCATCGGTCCAACTCTCGTCGTAGCCCGCAGCACGAAGGTGCATCGCCACCAATCGACGGACCCGATCCTCCAGCGCCTTTTCCTGTTTCAATCGACGGAGCAACTTCCGGGCGAGGTCAGCCCCGGCCATCTCGTGACCGAAGAAATGCACCTCTCCGCGCTCGTCGACCGACCGGGTTGCCGGCTTCGCGGCGTCGTGGAGCAACGCTGCCCACCGGACCGGTAACCTGTCCGGCGTTTGCTCGACAACACGGACCGTATGGTCCCAGATGTCCTTATGTCGAGCGGAACCGCCATCACGATCGTCTTCGGCCATCGGCTGCAATTCGGGCATGACGTGGCGAATCAGGTCGGCTTCGTGCAATGCCCGGAGTCCACGTCCAGGCGCGACACCTGTTAGCAAGCGGTTTAGCTCAGCGGCGATACGTTCGCGCGAGATACGTGCGAGTTGTGGGCCTGTCTCGCGCATCGCGGCGAGCGTCTCGGGCGCGATGGCAAAGTCAAGCTGGGACGCGAACCGGGCCGCGCGCAGGACACGAAGCGGGTCTTCGTTGAACCGCTCGGACGCATCGCCAACAGCCACGATCTCACGCTGGGCGAGATCGGAAACGCCGCCGAACGGGTCGATCAACTCGCCAGTGATCGGATGGAGCGCCATCGCGTTGACCGTGAAATCGCGGCGGGAGAGGTCGTCCTCAAGACTGACGCCGTGCGTCACCTGTGGCCGTCGATCCTCGGTCGGATAGACCTCGCTGCGGTAGGTCGTCACCTCGGCGAGGATGTCCGGTTCGTCGCCCTCGGCGAAGACGAAGCCGACCGTCCCGAATTCCTCGCCAACGGTGTAGATCGACGCCGGCTGGGCCGCTGCGCCGAGTTCTTTCGTCCGGTTTGGAATCGCGGAGGTGGTGAAATCAAGGTCGGCGCGCGGGTGCCCGAGTAGCAGATCACGCACGACCCCACCGACCAGATACAGTTGCTCGCCGGCCCGTTCGAAGGCGTCGACGAGCCGCGCCGAAATGTCGCGCTCCCTCGCCGGCAACTGCTCAATCAAGCCTGGTATGCGCACCCGTGTATCCGTCACCGCGTCAGCCACCTCCCAAGGCGAAGTCTAGCGGATTGGGCGGCGTCAGCCGTGGTGTTCGCGCTCCCGGTTCAGTGGGTCGGGCCGATCCCGGTCACGTAGTCACGGAGGGCGATCAATTCGTCGCCGTTCCAGAAGGTGCCGTCGTCGCCAGTCTGCTCGTCGAAGCCGTCGTGATGCAGTTCAACCAGTGTGTGGTCGTCCCGTGGCTGCAACTGAAACGCAAGTGTCGCGGTCCCGCCGTTGCCATCGCCCAGGTCGATTGCGACACGCTCGTTGAGCACCATCTCCGTGATCGTGCCGTCATACCGGAAGGCGTCGTCGCCACGGGTGCCCTCGAAACCAACGCGCCCGCCCTCACGCGGCTCGATCTCGATCGTCGCGTTGAACCAGTCGCGGAACGCATCCTGGGATGTCAACGCCTGCCAGACCTGCTCTGGCGAGCCTTCGACCTCAATCTCCATCTTGCTCATCGCCACGATCCTCCCACCAGCGTCGATCCAACGGTCGCTGTGACCTCCGATCGCAGGATGCGCGCCGTCTAACGATGATGTTGACGTCACGTCGTCCAGCGTAGAAAATCCACTGCTTCAACAGAATCAATCGAACCCGTACACCGGGGAGGTCCACGCATGCCGAGTGACACACCAACCGGACAGCACGTCGATGTCAATGGCGTGAGCCTCTATGTCGAGGAGTCCGGCGATGGTCCACCGCTCGTCCTCGTTCACGGCGGGACGGTGACGTCACGGATGTGGTCGGCGATCCGCCCGCTGCTGGCCGAGCATTTTCGGGTCATCACGCCCGACACTCGAGGTCACGGTCGCTCGACGAATCCCACAGGAGAACTCACCTACGCGGCAGTTGCAGACGATGTTGCTGCGCTAATCGAGGCACTTGGGCTAGACCGGCCATTCGTCGGCGGCTGGAGCGACGGTGGACAGGTCACGCTCGAATTCGGGATGCGGCATCCCGGTGCTGCCCGAGCGCTCGTCGTCGGCGGTGCGCTGTATGACTTCAAGAGTCCGGCCTACCTGAACTCGATCACGGCGATGCTGGGGTCATTCACTCCAGACAACATCGACTTCGAAGCGTTCGAAGCGGAGAACGTCGAGTGGATCGCAGCGATGCGCGAGTGGCACATGCAACGCGACGATCAATGGCAGTCGGTGATCGACAAGACGCTCGGACTCTGGCTCGGCTACCCGGGCCTGACCCAGGCACAGATCGCGAGTATTACGACGCCAACACTGGTGATCCTCGGTGATCGTGATGAGGTCGTTCCAGTACAGGTCGCCGTCGACATGCTCAACTGGCTACCGGACGCTGAACTGGCGATCCTTCCCGGCCACACGCACGGCCGGGCCTTCGCCGCGCCCGACGTCTTCGTGGCGGCAGTTGTTGACTATCTCAAACGACATTGAACACATTTCCATCCTGAGCCGCTCACCATTCGGCTCAGGATGGAAATGCCACCAGCTATCGGACTCCGGCAAGACGGCTTGCTGCGGGATCTGCCGTCCAGGTTGGGTCGGCATTTGGCAGCGAGACGACGAAGGCGGTGTTGACGTCGTCGATAGCCATGATCTCATCGAGTGCCTCGCGTGAGATCGCATCGTCGACGTTGAGGACCATGATTGCCTCGCCGCCGCGATGGTGACGGCCCACCTGCATCCCGGCGATATTGACCTCGTACTGTCCGAGAATCACTCCGATCCGCCCGATCATGCCGGGGCGGTCGCGATGATGGGTGATCAGGACATCGCCAGCTAGCGGACGGTCGAGCGAGAAGCGATCGACTTCGACAATACCGGCCGTCCCGTTCTCCCAGCGAACCGTGACGTGATGGTCGATCTCGTTGGTCGTTTCGAACGCGAACTCAACCGCCTGGCGGTCGTTGCTGGCAGGCGTGCGCGTCTCGTCAAACAACACACGAGCCTCGATCCGGTTGTCGGCGGCAACCAGCCGGGCGTTGACCGGCGTGACGCGCGCCGTCGTCCAGTGCTGCAACCCTTCGGCCAGCGCCGCCACGAAGACGTGCTCGGTCACTTCAGCCGGAACATTGCCGCGCACGGTCATCGTCAGTCCATGCGGAATCTGGGAACCGAGGACTCCGAGCAGATGTCCAGCCGCACCAGCAACACGGGTCAATCGCTCCAGATCACCGGCTGCCAGCGAGGCCGCCGGCAGGTTGACCGCATTCGGAACCGCCTCGCCACGCAACGCTGCAATCGTCGTTCGGGAGATGACGTCGCCGACTGCCGCCAGCGCTTCGGTGCTGCTCCCACCGATATGCGGCGTCAGCACGACATTGGGCCGTCCCCAGAGGGGAGAGTGGGTCACAGGCTCGTGTGGGAACACATCGACACCGGCAGCCGCGACGATCCCGGCATCGAGCGCCTCAGCCAGCGCCTGCTCGTCCACGACATCGCCACGAGCAGCATTGATGACGATCGCACCGCGCTTCAGGAGCGGGAACGTCTCGCGCCGCAACATTCCGCGTGTCTCGTTCGTGGACGGTGCGTGGAACGTAACGACATCCGATTGACCAAGCAGGTCGTCGTACGGCACACGCTCGACACCAAGTTCCGCAAAGCGCTCGTCCGGAACGAACGGGTCATGACCGATCAGACGCATCTCAAACGCCGCCAATCGGCGGGCAACGAGGCTACCAACTCGACCCAGGCCGACGATGCCGACCGTCTTGCCCTTCAGGTCGAACGGCTGGAAACGCTTGCGCTCCCAGCGCCCATCGTGCAGGGTCGAGTTGGCATCGATCAGTTGCCGTGAGATCGCCAGCAACAGCGCAATCGTATGCTCGGCTGCTGAAACGGCGTTTGCGCCCGGCGCGTTGAGCACCAGCACGCCGGAGCGCGTCGCGGCGGCAACGTCGATATTGTCGACACCTACACCCGCCCGAGCGACTACCCGCAGGCGTGGCGCAGCGGCAAAGACGGCCTCGTCCACGACCGTCTCCGAGCGGACAACCAGCGCATCGGCATCGGCCAGTGCCGCATGGAGGGCGGAAACATCAGTTCCGAGCACATCGACGATGTCGGCAGCCTCGGCCAGCCTGGCGCGCGCGTCTGCCGCGATCTGATCGGAGATGACGATCCGGCTACGTGGCGCAGGCGTCGCCGCCCGGTACTCGTCGAACAGCCGAGCAGCGACCTCGGCCAGGTCCACGGCAATGTTCGAAATGCCCTTGGGCCGGACCGCCAGTCCGATTGGCAGGAAGTAGCAGGTGATTCCCGCAGCCGTGTACGCCTTCGCATGGCGAATGCTGTCCTCGACGGCGTGGGTGACGCCGAGTTCACGCGCCATCCGAACCTTGTCGTCAGCGAAATAGACGTCACAGAGGTCGAGTCCGTGCCGTGCAAGCCAGCCGAGCGTCATCATCTCCGACATGACCGGCCGGGCGGTGACGATGTAGACGTTCTCACGCCCCAGCCTGCTCGTGACTCGCTTGAGGAAGTCGCGCGCGAGCGGGTTCGGGATCATGTTTGCTGCTGGGCCATCCGGAGCGTAGACCCACTCACGGACGGCCATCGTGACGGCATGTCCGGCGGAGTCGACGAAGGCTGAATCGGGAAGAACGAGATTGAACTGGTCGTTGGCTGCCCGGGCGAGCAGCGCGGGATGCTCGGTCAGCACCCCATCGAGGTCGATTGCGAGGCGAATCACCGGTTCCTGGTGCTGCATGGTGTCCTGCCTGCCTTTCCGGCATCATCCATCATCTCGAAACGCGTTGACGACGTGACCCATTCCGACGAACAGCAACGACTCGCGCTACTGCCCCAACTGGAACTGGACGTTCGCCAGCCAGACCGCGACTCGAACGACGATGACGACACCGACGGGATCAGCCAGAACGACACCGGGGATGCCCCTTTCAACGTACAAAACGACGCAACTCCTGCACTCCGTGCGGGAGGAAGCGGGAATGATACATCGCGCAGGACGCGGCACGCGCTCCAGTCGCGATCGTCTCGTGTCCCACGTCCCGCGTCGCGCACTACTCATGCTACGATCTGCCGATCTGACGCTGATAGCCGGGAGGAACCGATGGTCGAGTTGCCAAAGCAGATCGATGTGCTGGTTGTTGGTGGGGGGACATCGGGCGCGGCGCTGGCCGGGATCATCGCCCGCGATACGTCGAAGACGGTCGTCCTGCTGGAGGCAGGGCCAGATTTCGGGCCGCTCGATGGCGGGAGGTGGCCGGCCGATCTACTCGACGCGCGCACCTTCGCCCTCTCGCACGACTGGGGCTATGACGGCATCAACCACGCCGCCCAACCGGATCGCTGTGCGTTTCCGCGCGCAAGAGTGATCGGTGGCTGTGGCGCGCACAACGGTTGCGTCGCCGTCGCCGGACATCGACTTGACTTCGACGGTTGGGCCGCGGCGGGCAATCCAGGCTGGGATTGGGCCAGCGTCGAACCCGCCTTCGCGCGAGCCAGAGACGCGCTGCGGGTCCGCGTTCCCGATGAGTCGGAACTGAATCCGTTTCAGCACTCGTTCCTCGACGCAACCGTCGCAGCCGGATTCCCGCGCGTCGAAACGATCGACGTTCCCGACCTCGTCAACGGCGTCGCGCCAGCGCCATTCAACATCTACAACGGCACGCGCTGGTCGTCGGCCCTGGGCTACCTCGATCCAGTGCGCGGAAATGCCAATCTGACAATCGTCGGGGACGCGCTGGTCGATCGAGTCGTCATCGACGGAGGCCGAGCGGTAGCGGTCGAAGCGCTCATCGGCGGTGAGCGCGCGACGATCGAGGCCGGAACGATCGTCCTGAGTGGTGGCGCCTATGGATCGCCCGCTATCCTGATGCGTTCCGGCGTCGGGGACCCGAGCCAGTTGCGCGACCTTGGCGTCGAGGTTACCCATGCGCTGTCCGGGGTAGGCAAGTCGCTGACCGATCACCCAATCTCCAGCGTGACACTGGCGCCGACCGACAAACTCGTGCGCGAGATGGAAGCGTTCGGGGAGACCGGCTGGTCGCCGGACGAGCAGGTTGTCTTGCTCGCGCAGAGTCGCCATGCCCGGCAGGAAGCGTTCGACCTGCACTTCCCGGCCTACTCGTCGCAGGATCCAGTCACGGGAGAATGGCGCTTTACGATCTCTGTCGGCCAGTTCGATACGGCGTCGTACAGCGGGTCGCTGACGTTGACCTCACTCGACCCAGCCGCGCCGCCGACGATCGACCACGGCTACCTGACCGACCCAGTCGGACGTGACCTAGACACCATCGTCCACGGAACGGAGATCGCGCTCGATATCGCCGGGAAGATGATGGACGCCGGGTACGTCGCGTCGGTCCTCGCGCCGGAACCGACCCGAACGAGCCGAGACGATCTGGTCCGCCACGTCGAGGCGTATGTCCGCACCTGCTACCACCCCGGCTGTAGTTGCCGGATGGGGCCAGCCAGTGACGCCACATCAGTTGTCGATGCAACCGGCGCCGTCCACGGCCTGAGCGGTTTGCATGTCTGCGACGCGTCGATCTTCCCGATTCTGCCGCGCGCAAACAACAACCTGCCCGCGGCGATGCTGGCGGAGATGCTCGCGCCAGTCATCGGCGGGTAGCTGCGAGGAAAAAGACAATCCGAGGGCGTTACTCCGCCGAGAGCGCGGCACACGCTGGGCAGCGGCCGTAGAGGGTCAGGTAGTGGCCATCGACGACGAAGCCGCCATCCAGCGTCGTGCCATCGACGTGCTGGATGATGCAGGTTCCCAGGTCGAACCACTGGTCACATTCCAGGCAGCGGAAGTGGTGATGATGGCCGCGCCCGGCTGCTTCGTAGTGGGTCTGCTCGCCGGGCAGATCGACCGGGACGATCCGATTCTGGGCCAGTAGGAGTTTGATCGTGCGGTAGACGGTGGCGATGCCGAGATTCGGCACCTCGTCTTCGGCCGCGCGCGCACGGTCGTAGATCTCCTCGACCGATAGCGGTCCGTCCGCGTCGAAGATCACCCTGACGATCACATCGCGTTGTCGTGTCTGCCTGCTCATTTCATTGCTAGCCTACCACCCACTTGACGCTGGTTCACTATATGATATCGTATTATCAATATCAATACGATCACGATTCAGGAGGCAACCATGTACGACAGCATCATCATTGGAGGAGGGCCAGCCGGCTTGAGCGCGGCGCTTGTCCTCGGGCGAGCGCGGCGGCGAGTGCTGCTGCTTTCGGACGGTCCACCACGCAATGCACCGGCCGAGGCAGCGCACGGGTTCTTCACACGCGACGGAACACCGCCGCTGGAACTCCTGCGGATTGGCCACGAGCAACTGGCAGCATATGAAACGGTCGAAGTCCGAAAAATCGCGGCAACGGCAGCCGAGAAGGACGAAGACGGCTTCATTATTACGCTCGCCGATGGGCAGCAACTGCGTTCCCGCACGCTCGGACTGACGACCGGCATTCGAGACGAACTGCCGGAGATACCCGGCTTCAATGAACTCTGGGGACGTGGCGTCTATCACTGCCCGTACTGCCACGGCTGGGAGGTCCGCGACCAGCGACTCGCCGTGTTTGCCAAAGGTGACGTTGCGATGCATCTCGCCCCGCTGATTCGCAACTGGAGCCGGGACATCACCCTGATCACCAATGGCCCATCCGGCCTGACCGACGTGCAACGAACGACGCTCGAGCGGCTTGAGATCCCACTCAACGAGACTCCAGTCTCACATCTGAATATCGAATCTGGAGCACTCGCTGCCGTCGCCTTCACCGATGGAACCGAATTGCGACTCGACGGCATCTTCGCCGCGACGACGCTGCGACCGAACAATGACCTCGCCCGGCAATTGGGCTGCGATCTGGTTACCGAGGGGATGCTGACCGGGCACGTCACGATCGATCAGCGTGGGCAGACGAGCGTTCCTGGGGTATTCGCTGCTGGCGACGTGACGACCGTCCTTCAACAGGTCGTGACGGCAGCGTCGAGTGGCGCGCTGATCGGAGCCCAGATCAATTTTGCGCTCGTCGAAGCCGAGATCCGGGAGGTATCGGCCTCTGTCCACTAGAGCGGTTTGCGGATGGCGCACACCCTCATGGTTAGTCGCTCCCGTTGACATCGTCGCTCAGAATGTCAACGGGAGTGGCTCATGGCAGGTCTACGACCTGCTTGCGCTCTCGGTAATAGCCCAGGAGTCGCTTCAGACGTACGCTCGAATCAGGTCCACGACCTCGTGGACACCAGCCATCTCGTCACCAGGGCTGGTTCGTGGCAGGTTGAACACAATCCGGTGCGCACCGGCTTCGATGTAGCGCTCGATGACCGCCGGATCGCGGGGCGTCGCATAGATCGTGGTCGGGATCGGCGGGCGGCCCAGCGCCTCGGCGCGGCGGTGCAACTCGCCGATCCGCTCTTCGACACCCTCATGCTCGTTCGGAATCCACTCGTCGCCGAAGTCCAGCACGCGATCGAGCACACGCGGCCCCTCGCCAGCTACCGCGATCGGCGGATGTGGGTGCTGGACCGGCTTTGGCCAGAGCCAGATCGGATCGAAGTCGACGAACTCGCCGTGGAACTCGGCGACCTCATTGGTCCAGATGGCCTTCATCGCCAGTGCATTCTCGCGGGTGATGGCCCAGCGGCGACGCGGATCGACGCCATGGTTGCGCATCTCAGGCTCGTTCCAGCCCGCACCGACACCGAGCCGGACACGACCGTTCGAGACGACATCGAGCGTTGCAACCGTCTTCGCCAGCACAATCGGGTCGTGCTGCGAGAGCAGGCAGACGCCGGTGCCGAGCAGGAGCCGCTCCGTAACGGCCGCGACACTTGCCAGCGCGACAAACGGGTCGAGCATCTGCTTGCAGGCGTCCAGCCACCCCGGATCATCGGGGAACAGCGAACTGACCGAGAGCGGGATGTGGGTGTGCTCGGGAAGGTAGAGGGCGTCGAATCCCCCGGCTTCCAGCGCTCGCCCAAGTTCGCGAAGGTCCGCCGTCGCTGCCGTCGCCCGAATCTGAACACCGAATCGCATTCGCCGTCCCTTTCCATTGTCGTGTGCACCGGGAAACGATAGCGTGAGACGTCTGAGATCGCATCGGACAATATGCGTAGGTGGGATTCGCTAGCGTGTCAGGTGTGAGGGGCAGTTGATGCAGGTCGTCGGCGTGGATGGGTGCCCAAGAGGATGGATCGCGGTTGTCTGGGACGACACCGACGGAAGTTGGTCGTCGCAGGTTCACGCATCGATCACCGAGGTACTCGCCGCCCATGATAGCGCCGCCTGTATTGGCATCGACATCCCGATCGGGCTGCGTGACGACGGACACGCACGGCGGTGCGACGTCGAAGCACGGCAACTGCTCGGCTGGCCACGGATGGCAAGCGTCTTCCCAGCGCCGCAACGCCAGTTGCTGGCATGCACCACATACGCTGACGCGGCAGCCGTCTCTCGGGAACTCTTCAACACAGGCATCTCCCGACAAGCGTTTGGCATTTTCAGGAAGGTCCACGACGTGGACCTCGCGATCACTCCCGAATTTCAGCAACGCATGATCGAAGTCCACCCGGAGGTCTCGTTCAGCGCGATGAACGACCGTCAACCGCTGAAACACTCGAAGAAGACACCTGCCGGGTTCGAGGAGCGCTGTACGCTGCTGCGTCAGCACGTTTCCGCGTCTGTCCCGGCGTCCCGGACCGAAGCGAGAGTGGTTGCTCCGTACGCTGGTCCCGACGATCTGCTGGACGCGTTCGCTGTCGCCTGGACAGCGCGCCGGTTCGCCAGCGGTCAGGCAGTTCGAATCCCCTCACAGCCGGAGTACGATCCGCGAGGACTCCGGATGGAGATCGTCTACTGAATCGACCGGCGCACACCAAAACGCGCCTCTGGTGTGCAGAGGCGCGTTGCAGGTGCGTGTCGCTATTCGCGGATTACTTCCGCAGCAGGCGGGCCATTCTGGCCTTGCGGCGGCTGCCGGAGAGTTCCTCGACGCGATGGTTCAGCTCAGCGATGAGCAGATCGGGATACATGGGCCACCCCTCTCGTCCTTGAGTGCGTGACGCTACTTCGCGCCGTTGGTTGACGCCGTTGTCAACCTTCAATGTCTATATGATAGGCGCCATCCACGCTCCGGACATCGTCCGACCTGACGATGTGTGACCTGTACAAAGGGATGGCTTCTGCGCTGGTCATATGCGAGATAGCCCAATCGGGCTACCAATGCCAATCAGGAATTGGGGACAACGGGATGTGCGGACTACCAGAGCAACGCCTATCCTGCTGGAATGAAACGAATGCAGTCGCTCCAACCAGATCCTCCTCCGGCCATGACACCGGCGATGCATCGCGACGTCGCTGCCGGTTCAGCCTGGAGTGAGTTGACTCCTCCAATCGTGCCATCGGCTGAGTGGCCAGCGTCGGTGCTACTCGATCACGCCATCGACCGCATTATTCGTGATAGCCTCAGTTCCGGTCGGTCGCTCCACGAAGCGGTCAGCCGGATCAGCGAACTCGCCGGTACGATCGTCCCGCACATTTCGGAAGCAGAACTCGACCGGAGAGTCCATGCGCAGGTGCTCGCCAATACGTAACGCCCGATTTCGCGGGACAACTGGACTCACTCGATCCCTGACGAACGGGTCATGACATACGACGTGTCCATCGCGGACAATTCGAGACGATGAAGTTCGAGGAACACTCGGAGTAGTTCTGATGAGCGCCCTGCCGGCAATCACAACAATCGACGAGCCAACCGTCCAGGCAACGATCGGAACGACGTGGCACGTCGAGCATCAGGTTCGCACTGCCGAAGAAGGCGACATCGATCTGTTCTCCAACTCGACGCAGACGAGCGACGACTGGATCGTTGTCGGTCCCGACAAGCGCATTAACCTCCGCTGTGTCGCGACGGTCTGGCTGACGTTCGGAACGATGCAGCACCCCGATTACCGGGCGACGCTGACTGGCTTCGACGGCTGCACAGTCCAGATCATGGGCGAGCCGGTCGTCACCCTCCAGGACGGACTCCTCAAGCGGGTTCGACGCCGCTAGCCCGCACTCAGCCCATTCGACATCATCATTCCGCCGGTGCAGCAGTTCTGCATCCCGGCGGCGTTGTCATTGGTCAACCTCAATCGGCACGAAACTTGCACCCTCGCTCCTGATTCAGGCCGTCGTGATGCCCACCTGGTGACGACGGCGGACGACACCGCACAGCAATCGGGACAGGAGCCCAACATGACCGATCCCGCACGTCACCAACACCCCGGTGAAAGCGACGACGATACACAGCGAAAGATGAGCGTCTCCGAAGACGAGCGTCGGATGACCGATCCGACCAAGGAAGTCTACGGAGCATTCGACGAGCCGGACGAAGCGATCCACAACTCGGACCCGGCCCGCACCGATGGACCGAGCCTGTTCGAGGTCCAAGGCGGGGAGCCGATGCCGGACACCGTGCCCGGTCAACCGTATCGCGACGGCATTGGGCCATTCTCATCGCCGATCATCCTGATCGTCGCGCTCCTGGTCATCTTCGTTGTCCTGCTGGTGGTGTTTGGCTGATCCCCTCCCGTTGGCATCTTACGCAAGGCGCGGGATGACAATGGGAGACAGGCGACTCGCTGCCGAGTCGCCTGTCTTCCGCGTGGTTCGGTAACCCGTGCCCGTTCGGCAGCCGTCGTCGTCAGGCTTCCCGATACATGTCGTAGATGTTGTACGTGTTGATGTAGATCGGGTTCGGAACGAAACCTCGGATGTTCTTCTGGATCACCGTGTACCACTGCATCGATCCGTAGAAGATCGCTGCCGGATCGATGCGGACGAGAATGTCGTTGGCCTCGGCGATCGCCGCGTTGTACTCGTCCTCCGGGGCACCCAGTTCGATGCCGTCCAGCAGGGCGTCAAACTCGGCGTTTGAATAGTAGCTGGCATTCGATCCGTTCGGCACGATCGAGTTGGTGTGGAAGTTCGGGTACATCTCGTTGTGGGCGTCGTTGTAGTCCGGCCACCAGCCCCATGACAGGAAGTGCGGCCGTTCCTCAGCCGGAGCCTCACCGTAGTTGAACTCCGTCAGTGCACCCTCTTCACGCTGGATGATCTCCATCGTAACGCCGATCTCGGCCAGGTTCGCCTGGAAGAGTTGCGCCATCGACTGGCCTGTCGCGCTTGACGCGCTCAGCCAGTACTCCAGCGTCTCACTGGTGTCCCAGCCCGACTCGTCAAGGAGTTCCTGCGCCTTGTCCAGGTCGGTATCGTATGTGAAGCCATCCTCAGGATAGCCACGAGTCGTCGGCGTGCATGGCCCACTCGACCGCTGGTAGAGACCCTTGTAGACACCCTGCCGTACATCCTCATACGGGAATGCCCAGCAGAATGCTTCGCGGACCTTCGCATCGGGCAATCGGACATAGTTCATCAGCACCCAGTCGGCGTTAGTTGTTTCATAACGGACGACATCGAGCGCGCCTTCCTGCTCGATCGCCTCGACGTCTTCGGGCGTCAGGAAGTTCGTCAGGCAGTCTGCATCGCCGGACTCGACCAACTGGCGACGGACCGAGGACTCCTCGACGATTCGGAAGACGATCTGGTCAAAGTGATTCCCGTCCCAGCCCTTGTGATACTCCTCAAATCGTTCGAGGACGATCGAATCGTTCTGGCGATACTCACGCAGTTTGTACGGGCCTGTACCAATCGGGTTGGCCAGCAAATGCTCGTGTGCGTAAGGATCCTCGTCGGTCGCGTTCTCCTCAACCTGGGTCGGTGAGACGATCAGCGGCCCGTATTGCGAGGCCATCGCAGCGATGAAGATCTCATTCGCCTGGTTGAGCTTGAAGACGACCGTGTTGGCGTCCGGCGCCGTGATGTCCTCAGGACTGTCGACGAAGCGTGTGATGACGCTGACCGGGCCGAGGTTCATCTGGTGGAAGCGCTGGAACGACTTGACAACCGCCTCGGCATCGCAGTCGGTTCCATCGTGAAACTTGACGCCGCTGGGAATCTTGAACGTCCACTCGGAGAAGTCCTCGTTCGACTCCCACGACTCAGCCAGCATCGGTACGTAACTGAATGTGTCGCTACCATCGAGCCGGACGAGCATCTCATGCGTGCCGAAGAAGACCGAACTCGCGGTTGAGTCATAGGCTGACTGTGGATCGAGGTCGGGGACGTTACCAGTGATGATGATCGTCAGCGTCCCACCGTTGGTGCCTTCGCCACCGCTCGACTCGGTCGCGTCACCGCTGTCCTCATCCGACGCCTCGGTTGCGTCGGCTTCATTTCCGCCTGATTCGGTGGTGCTGGTTGCTGCTGGGGGATCGTCATCGTCGTCGTCTCCACCGCAGGCGGCGAGCAGCGCGCCGATCGCGGGGACTGAGAGGCCGTAGAGCGCTCCCTTGTGCAGTACTTCGCGGCGTGTCAGTCGCCTGCCGCTGGCGTCGTGGAGTAGCTTCGCGAAGTCGTCTTTCGGTGACCGTGGAGATCTGCTCGGATCGTGTACCACCAGACTGCTCTCCTCCTGAACGCTGCCGCCGCGCGACAGCACACCGCTTCATCACACAGCCATCCGTGCCGGCACTCGCATGCGGCTGTTCGTGTCAGGTTGTGTGAAGGTTCACCCCAATGCGAACGGTCCTCCGCAACTGTGGAGGTGTTGGAACGAACTACGTCTTGCCAGATTGTCTGGACGTATTCACTCCGGTATTTACTGGACGGACGCTGCCCGGATCCCCAAATCCGGACAAACCGTGTCAGTCACGTTCGCCGATGAACCCGCTCAACATAGAGCCTTTGCGGCAATTCGGCAAGAGGGGGAACGTCGCAACGTAGGAGGTAGGACGCGGGACACGGGATCAATGTCCCGTGTCCCGTCATTGGGATTACTGGCGGTGGGAGAGTCGACCGCCCATCCGGACGAAGCGGATGGAGCCGTCCTCGTTGGGGATGAAGTCGATGCGGACGCCGGTCTCACGGCCAGTCGTCGCCATGAACTCCAACGGGCCGACCGGACGGTAGGAGACCGGTGGGAACGCCTGCTCACCGTCGCCCTGGAGCCGCCACGACGAAACGCGCAGACCATCGCCATCTACCTCGACGGTGGAGCGGCTCAATGGGTTGCGATACTCGCCAGCGAAGACGCTCAGGTCTGATGCAGGCAGCGAGATGACTTCCGGCAGCCGGTCGTTGAGGCCGGTCACATGATGGAACAGCCAGCGCTGGATGCCCTGAATGGCCGCTTCGCCATAGGTACTGTTGGTGAAGATCGCCCAGGCGGTCTGCTGATCCGGAATCAGCGTGTTGCGCGTGATATAGCCGTTCGTGCCGCCACCGTGGCCGATCGTCCGCGTGCCATCGACGTCGATCAGCCAGAAGCCGAGGCCCCAGGCGGTCGCGAAATTCGCCGCCTTGATCTGCTCCTCGCGCATCGCCATCCGCGCTGCATCGCTGAGGATCGGCGCAGCGTCGGTGCCGGTCTTGCCGGTCAGGTGGAACTGGTCGAACTTCAGGACATCCTCGACGGTCGCATGAATACCACCAGCCGGGTTGACGGTCCGGTTCAGCCAGTACTCGTGCGCGACGATCACATCGTCATCGCCGGGGTTCTCGGGGCGATGCCCGACCGGGTGCGGATAGGAGTAGACCTCATCCGGGAAATAGAACGTGCGGGTCAGGCCAAGCGGCTCGAAGACCCGCTCGCGCATGGCCGTCTCGAATGGCTTGCCCGTTGCAACCTCAATGATCCGGCCTGCGATGTTGAAGGCGACGTTGGTGTATGACCAGAGTTCGGTTGGCTGGTACATCTGCGGGAAGTTCGGCAACTTTTCGACGGAGATGCGCAGCGCGTCGTCGCCCCAGCCATAGTCATCGAAGACGTCGCCCCAGAGACCAGTCTGATGCGAGACGAGATGGCGGACGATCATCTTCTCCAGTGCCTGCTCGTCCTTGATCTTCAGGTCTGGCAGGTACTCAGTCACCGGAGTATCAAGATCAACCTTGCCCTCGTCCACCAGCGTCATCAGCAGCGTCGTCGTGTAGACCTTCGAGTTCGAGCCGATCTGGAAGAGCATCTCCGGCAGAATCGGGAAACCGGTCTCCTTGCTGGCGATGCCGTAGCCTGCCTTCTGGATCTCACCGTCGCGCAGAATCCCGACGGCAATACCGGGCACCTTCCAGCGCTCACGCTGCTCCTCAACGACTTCGCCAAGCTGGGTCATGAAATCGGACGACATGGGGTTCCTTTCAGACTGTTTCGGGGTTGGGGATAGGGGATTGGGGGTCTTGAAGAACCATTGCCCTCACTGAGGAGAACGGTCGCTCAAGACCCCCGGATCCCCAATCCCCAACCCCACACGCGCTACTTCAGCCCACGCGGGTCAAGTGCATCGCGCAGGCCGTCTCCAAAGAGGTTGAAGCCGAGGACGATGGTGGCGATGAAGATGCCGGGGAAGGTTGCGATCCACCACTCATGGCGCAGGAAGCTTCGGCCATTGGCCAGCATCGCTCCCCATTCAGGCGTTGGCGGCTGGGCGCCCATTCCAATAAAGCTCAGACCGGCACCGGCCAGAATCGCGGACGCGATACCAAGTGTCGCGATCACGACGATGGCTGAGAGGGCATTCGGGAGGATATGGCGGAAGATGAGCCGCAGATGTCCGGCGCCCGCGGCCCGGGCGGCCTCAACGTACTCCTTCTCGCGCAAGCCGAGCACCTGCCCGCGCATGACGCGCGCATAGACAGGAATCGAGCCAATACCGATCGCGATCATGACATTCGAGAGGCTCGGACCAAGCACCGCGACAATCGCCAGCGCCAGAATCAGGTCCGGGAACGCCAGCATGACGTCGATCACCCGCTGGCTGATCATGTCGAACCAGCGACCGAAGTAGCCGGCGAACAGGCCAATGATCGACCCGGCGATCATGCCGATGCTGACGGCCAGCACACCAACCCGCAGTGATACCCGGCCTCCCCAGATGACGCGGCTGAGGACATCGCGACCGAACTCGTCGGTCCCGAACCAGTGCTCGCGACTCGGCGGCAGGAGCTTATCCGATAGTTCCATCTCGATCGGGTCCTTTGGCGCGATCAACGGCGCCGCCAGTGATATCAGAATGAGGACGAGGACGATGATCCCGCCTGCAACTGCCAGCCGGTTCTGTAGCAGTCGCCGCCACATCATGTGCCATTGCGAGCGGACATGCTGCTGCTTCCCCGCCTGTGCCAGCGGATCGTCTGTGCGTGTCCGCGAAATCTCTGTCGCCTGTACCATCCAACTCTCCCGTGCGCGTGGTTCGTGACCGATCAGCTGTACTTGATGCGTGGATCGATGAACCCGTACAGGATGTCAACGATCAGGTTCACAACGACATAGACAACGGCGACGACGAGGACGATTCCCTGAATCATCGGGAAGTCACGCGTCGTCAACGACTGGACGGCAAGCAATCCGAGGCCAGGGTAACCAAAGACCGACTCGATGATGACTGCGCCAGAGAGGAGCGAGCCGATCAGCAGGCCAATGATTGTGATGATTGGAATCAGCGCGTTGCGAAGTGCATGGCGATAGACGACGAAGAACTCGTGTAGCCCCTTGGCACGGGCCGTCCGGACGTAGTCCTGCTCCAGTGCCTCGATCATCCCCGCCCGTGTGATTCGAGCAAGGACCGCCGAGAGGACCAGCCCCATCGTGAAGGCTGGCAGGACGAGGTACTTCCAGCCCTGTGAGCCAGCAACCGGGAACCAGCCGAGCCTGACCGAGAAGAGCAGAATCAACATCAGCCCGAGCCAGAAGCCAGGAATCGAGACGCCAGCGACGGCAATCAGCATGCTGATCCGGTCGAGCCAAGAGTTCCGGAACGTCGCCGAGAGCACACCCGCCGTCAATCCGATCGTCAGTGCGACGACGAGGCTGGCAGCCGCCAGCTTGGCAGTGTTCGGGATCCGGGCAGTAATGTGACTCGACACCGGCTGCTTCGTTCGATAGGACGTACCGAGATCGCCCTGAATCGCGTTCGCAACGAAGCGGACGTATTGCTCGTGGATCGGCAGGTCAAGGCCCATCTCACGTTCGAGATTTGCACGTTGCTCAGGGGTCGGCCTGGCCTGGTTGGCGAACATGATGTCAATCGGGTCACCAGGAACAAGCCGCACCATAAAGAAGACGGCGATCGTAATCCCAAGTAGAACTGGGACAGCGCCGACGATGCGAACCATCGCGTATCTCAGCATCGGAAAGAGTCCTCCAGCACGTCCACCACCCCAACTGGCCGACCATCGACCCCGGTAGCAGGGACGCGGCGCGTCAGCGAGCCACCCACTCGCTACGCTGAATCACCAACATCGTCGGAACAACGATCGTCTGCGAGCGCCCGGACGCCCGCCGGTTTCAGTGTTGACCGGGATTGAGAGGTGCCGCAACGGTACGATCGACGCAACACCTCTCCATCGAATACGAACGGGTTAGTCTTCGACCCAGGCATCGACCCAGACGTTGACGAACTCCGGACCCATGTGGAAGCCCTTGACCTTGCTGCTCGTCATCACGACGGCCAGGTCGGTCCAGAGCGGGACAGCCATGACATCCTCAAGCGCCAGTTTCTGCGCCTCGAAGTAGAGTTCCTTGCGCTCGGCAAGGTCAGTCGTCAGACGCGCGTCTGAGATGAGGGTCATGTAGTCTTCCGGACTGTAGTTCGCGACGCCCCAGCCGACGTCAGCCATGATGTAGAGAATGTCTGCCTCCGGCCAGCCGACACCCATGATGTTGAGATTGTGCTCGTTCTCCGGCAGCCGGGCCAGCATCGTGCCGACTTCAAGGACCTCGATGTTGATCTTGAAGCCAATCTCGTTCAACTGCGACTGGATGACCTGCGCGGCACGCTCCATCGTTGGGTCCGCGTAGATCCACATCGTCAGTTCGAGCGTCTCACCGTCCTTGGCGCGGACATCTCCGTCGAGCATCCAGCCGGACTCTTCGAGCAACTGAACGGCCATGTGAGGATCGTAGGCGTAGCCGAATTCCTCGATCGCCGGATCGTACGCAAAGATACCGGTCGGCATGAAGCCGTAGTTGCGGTCGGCCAGCCCCTCGAGCACGCCTTCGATAATCTCGTCGGCGTTGACCGCGTGTGCGACCGCCTTGCGGACGTTGATGTCGTCGAACGGTGGCAGGAACTCGGGTTCCGCTCGCTCGTCAGTCTCGAGATGCGGGGTCGCAAACTCGACGTAGACGATGTTTGTGCCACCGTCGGCGAAGAAGATGGTGAAGTCGTCGTTGTCCTGGAAGTTACGCACCTCTGCCTTCGGCAGCAGGATGTGATTGGCCTCGCCCGTCTCCAGCGCGGCGATCTGCGTGCCGGCCTCCGGAATGACCCGGAAGATGAGCTTGTCAGCCAGTGGCGCGCCCTTGTTCTCGACGTAGGAGCGGAAGTTCGTGTAGTCCGGATTTGGAACGAGCGAAATCTGCTCGCCCTCCAGCCACTCGTCGAACATCCACGGCCCTGAGCCAACCGGGTTCTTGCCGAAACCGTCGCCGTGCTCCTCGACGCCGGCCGGCGAGAGGATGCCGAAGTAGGCTACGGCGATATTGCTCATGAATGGCGCCGACGGCTCGCTGAGCCGCAGGACAACCGTCTTCTCGTCGATCAGTTCGGAGCTGTCATAGGCACTGATGAACGAGATCGCCTGGGCGGGTGCATCCGGATCGGACGCACGGTCAAACGTGAACTTGACCGCCTCGGCGGTAACGGGCGTGCCGTCGTGGAACGTCAGGCCATCACGGATCGTGAAGGTGTATTCGATGCCGTCGTCCGAGATCTCGAACGTCTCCGCGATCAGCGGCTCGAACTCCAGATCCATGTTCTTACCGACGAGGGTATCGAAGATGTTCGAGAAGACGAACCACGATGCTGACGCGACGGTCCGCTGCGGGTCAAGCGAGTCGGAGTCGTTCGTGCGCACGTGGACGAGCGTTCCGCCGCTGCCCATCTCTGACGATCCAGTCGCTTCTGTCGGCTCTGGCTCGTCGTCCGGGGCTTCAGTTGCTTCGGCTTCATCGTCTCCACTGGGGGTCGCGTCGCCGCCAGTGCTGCCTGTCGTTGCGGTCGGGCTATCATCGCCGTCGTCGTCATCGTCGCCGCCACAGGCCGCGAGCAACGGCACGACCGCAGCCGTACCAGCAGCCATCACGGACGCCTTGAGAAACCATCGCCGGCTGCGGGTACTCTCGAGCAGGGCTTCGCGCCGGTCGCGAAGACCGCTGGCCAACTCATCCATGCTGCGTCCACCTTCTACATCCACACGTTGGCCATACCAGCCCCACGCTGGAACGGCCTCCTTCGTTGCGCGCGGGGCTGCACATCCCCGTTAATCGCGCCACCCTCTGGATGACTCCCAGTCCGCTTGTTCAGACCTGATTGTCGGGCTGCCGGCGTACGACTCCACGACTGGCTAGTCGGCAATGTTCCGGTACGTCAGCATCGCTGAAATCCGGGTCTACAACGCCCACCCAAAAACAGTCTCAACTATCTCTCGGAGTCGATACGTACGTGCTGCGTATTCAAATCAAGTTGAACGCGTACTGATTGCGCACGATAGCGAACGCCCCCGACCTTGTCAAGCAAGATGCGAGCAGTTAGCCATTAGCTGTTAGCCATTAGCCGTTAGCCCGCTCTCCTGTATCGGACGGGTCGACCCGCTTGATACAGATGGACAGGCTAACGGCTAATGGCTATCAGCTAGTGACCAACAACTAGTCCTCCACCCAGGCGTCGACCCAGACGTTGACATTTTCGGGGCCGAGTTTGAAGCCCTTGACGTCGTCGCTGACCATCACGACGGCCAGATCGGTCCAGATCGGGACTGCCATGACGTCTGCGAGCGCGTGCTTCTGGGCCTCGAAGTAGTACTCCTTGCGCTCGTCGAGATCCGACGTCTGGCGCGCCTGCGTGAGGAGATCCATGTATTCCGGCTTCTTGTAGTTCCCGACGCCCCAGCCAAAGTCGGCCATGACGGAGAGAATGTCGGCCTCCGGCCACCCAACGTTGATGAGCGCCAGGTTGTGAGCGTTCTCCGGCAGCCGGGCAATCATCGTACCGATCTCGAGGATCTCGATCGTGACTGCAATGCCAACCTCGGCGAGTTGCGCCTGAATGACCTGAACCGCCCGCTCCATGGTTGGGTCCGTGTAGGCCCAGAGTTTGGCCTCGAGCGGCTGTCCGTCTTTCTCGCGGACATCACCGGACAACGTCCAGCCTGCCTCATCGAGAAGTTCGTTCGCGCGATCGACATCAAAGACGTAGCCGAACTCCTCAATTGCCGGGTCATAGGCGAAGATGCCGGTCGGCATGAACCCGTAGTTCAGGTCCGCCAGCCCTTCGAGAACGCCATCGACGATTTCCTGCCCGTTGATCGCGTAGGCGACAGCCTGCCGCACCCGGACATCATCAAACGGCGGCAGGAAGACCGGCTCACCTGGCGCCTCAAGCAACTCAGTTGCGAACTCAAGGTAGGTGATATTGGTCCCACCGACGGCGGAATGCAACTCGAAGTCATCGTTGCCCTCGAAGTTGCGGTACTCGGCCTTCGGCAACTGGATGTGGTTCGCCTCGCCTGTCTCCATCGCCGCGATCTGGGTCCCTGATTCCGGGATCACCTTAAAGATGAGCTTGTCAGCTCGCGGAGCGCCCTTGTTCTCGACAAACGAGCGATGGTTCACGTAATCGGGGTTCGGGACAAGCGTGATCTGCTCGCCTTCGAGCCACTCGTCGAAGATCCACGGACCGGAGCCAACCGGATTCTTGCCAAACTCCGTGCCATGCTCCTCGACAGCGGTCGGAGAGAGGATGCCGAAGTACTCAACCGCGATGTTGCTCATGAACGGAGCCGAGGGCTCACTCAACGTCATGACGACCGTCGACTCGTCGGCCATTTCGGAACTCTCGTAAGCGCTGATGAACGAGAGCGCCTGGGCCGGGGCGTCAGGGTCCGACGCACGATCGAAGGTGAACTTGACCGCCTCGGCATTCACCGGCGTGCCGTCGTGGAAAGACATCCCATCCCTGATCTTGAAGGTGTAGGTCAGACCGTCGTCAGAGATCTCCCATGACTCGGCGATGATCGGTTCGAACTCAAGATCCATGTTCTTACCGATCAACGTGTCGTAGATGTTCGAGAACACCAGCCACGACGGACCAGCGATCGTCCGCTGCGGGTCGAGCGAGTCCGAGTCATTGCTGCGAACGTGGATCAGGCTGCCACCGCTACCGGCACCATCGGAATCGTCGTCCGGCTCCTCGGTTGCGTCGTCATCATCATCATCGTCATCGCCAGCAGGCGTTGATTCGCTGCCGCTGCCGCTTGTCGTCGCGGTCGGCGCGCTGGACTGCGGGGTTTCTGCGTCGTCGTCATCGTCATCGCCACCGCAGGCCGCCAGCAGCGGAACGATCGCTGTCGTTCCAGCCGCCATTGCGGTCGCTTTCAGGAACCAGCGCCGGCTACGAGTGCTCTCGAGCAGCGCCTCGCTGCGGTCACGAAGACCGTTCACAACGTCGTCCATTCTTCGTCCACCTCTTACATCCACACGGCGACCGCACCCCGGTTGAGATTGCGGTCGCTTCTGTCGCAGGCTGGGCTGCACATCCCGACCTGCCACAACACGCACTGCTTGCCTCGACAGCACTCTCAACACGATCCGCTTGCCGCACAACGTCCCAGCAAGTGGTTCAAATCGAGTTGAATGCATGCCGAAGGTGGACGATAGCGAACGCCATCGCTGGTGTCAAGGGAGCTCGTCAGTTGGTCAGTTGGTCAGTCGGTCAGCCAGATCACCTGCACCGAACTGATCGAAGCCGCCAGCACCAGCGAGCCGGTCAACCGACGAAGCCGCTGACAAACTGACTGGCTGACCGACTGACCAACTGACCAGCTACAGAAAAATATCCAACGGCAACAGCGCGCTGATGATGAAGTTGGGGACGTCGACGACCTGGGAGACGCGCAGGTCGACGGCAACGGAGCAGATAGCGTAGGCCTGCTGTCTGTCGTAGCCACGGGTCCCAAGATAGTCGATCATGGAGAGAAGCGCGTTGCGGGCTGCCAGCGTCAGGTCTTCCGAACGATTCTCGCCATCCTCGGTCACGGAGTAACCGGTCGTCGCGTAGAACCGCTTTGGCGCGGCCAGATCGGGATCATTGAAATAGGTATCCCGGAAGAACTGCAACGAGCGAATGCCACGCCGCTCGGCTTCGCCCTTGTGAATCTTGAACGAAACGTGGACACGGCTGCGCATCTCAACGCCTGTCCCGCAGGCTTCACAGTCGCCCATCGCGAAGTGGACATCGCCGGTCGAGAAGAGGGCACCTTCGGCATAGACCGGCATCAGGACACTCGCGCCCGGCGTGATCTGCTTGATGTCGATGTTGCCGCCGACCTCACGCGGCGGGACGGTCCGTAGCGCCTCATTGCCGAGGTTGGCCGGTAGTGCGCCATCGGCCATCGGCATCAGGACGACGCCACCCCGCTCAAGTAGCGCTCCTTCACGAGCGAGGATCTGCTCGCGCAAGGCTTTCGATGGCGCCAGACCCATGACGCCGGGGTGCGCACCATAGCGAATTCGGACGCCCGGTAGTTCTGGAGATTCGGCGTAGTTCCCCGTTATGTCCCAGTGGACGAGGTACGGGTCAGGGAAAACGTCGCGCAGGAATCCGAAGCCAGGCACCTGAGCGGTATAGCCATGGTTGCCCCACGGATCGGCTTCGATGTCGAGCAAGCGAACTTCAAGGAGATCACCGGGCTCGGCACCCCTGACGTAGACGGGACCTGTCAGCGGATGGACCGGTCCGAGATCAAGCCGCCCACAGTCGGCATGCGCCATCTCACGACCAACCTGCGTGTCGAAGGCATCCATCGTGTCGATGACGACCCTGTCGCCCGGCTCAACCTCCAGCACTGGCGGGATATCCTCGTGCCAGCGGTTGTGACCGACACCCTCCTGCTCGGCAAGCGGCTTCCACGGGTCGATCTCAATGTGATGCGTCCTGGCAGGCATGACCGGCTCCCTTCAGGTTGGTGCTGAACGTTGGTTGCGACAGTCTAGCGCAGGATCGTCGGGAACGAGCGGGTCTCTGTTCATGGCACAATGCCCCTCATGGAAAAGGCAGCCACCGAACCGAGTGCATCACCAAACCCACCCCACACAACATCACCCAACGACCGTATTCTGACCCCAGCATTCATCCTGACCTGTTGCGGCGGGTTCGTCCTGTTCTCGTCGTTCCTGCTTATGCTGGCGATCCTGCCGTTGTATGTAAAGGATGACCTTGGAGGCAGCGACGGCGAGGTCGGGCTGATCATCGGTGTCTTCGCGTTCGCGGCGCTGTTCCCAAGGCCTTTCATCGGGAGAGAGATCGATAAGGGCGGCAGCAAGCGCTTCCTGATCGCCGGGGCAATCATCTTCGTCATCTCCTCGCTCCTCTATCTGGTAGCAACCAGCGTCCCGCTCCTGCTCGGCGTCCGCGTTCTCCACGGGATCGGGATGGCCTGTTTCCATACGGCGGCGTTCACCTTCATTGCCGAGTTGGCACCGCCGACGCGGCGAGGTGAGGCGATGGGCATCTGGGGCATGATGTCGACGATCGCGACGGCCGTCGCACCCTACGGCGGACTGCTCATCCGCGACGCCTACGGCGACAGTACCGTCTTCATCGCCGGGGCGGCCTGTGCGGCCGCATCACTGCTGCTGATCGGGTTCGTCCGCGAGCCTGCGCGCGAGGTTGCCGCGCCCGGCAGCAACGTCGGCGGCTTGATTGAGCCGAGTGTGTTCACACCCGCGATGCTCGTTGTCCTGATGACACTCGTCTACGGTGCCGTCCAGTCGTTCGTTCTGCTGTACGCGGACGAGCGAGGCATCCAGGGCAAGGGGCTCTACTTCACCGCGTTCGCAATCGCTGTCTTCGCCGCCCGGCTCTTTGGCGGGAGGCTGGCTGATCAGCGTGGACGATGGGCGGTCATCCTCCCGGCCCTCTCTGTCGCGGTCATCGCGATGCTCGTCCTCGCCTTCACGACGAACCTTCCGATGCTACTGCTGGTTGGCGGACTCTACGGACTGGCATTCGGCTCGGCACAACCGGCCCTGACAGCGCTGGCGATCGACCTCGTCCCGGCAGCGCGCCGAGGTGCGGGCATGGCGACCTTCACCTCTGCCTTCGAGGCAGGGATCGGCACCGGCTCCATCGTGATGGGGTTGATCGCCGCCCAGACCAGCTATGCCGCGATGTTCGGCATCTGCGCGATCTTCCCGGCCATCGCCGTCCTGCTTGGCCTGCGCAATCAGGCCGCAACGCGAGGGGCGGTCTAACTTCATGGAGATCAATGCGCGGGCGCTCGGCTTCACCCAATCGTCAAGCGGGTGGCAACGCGTCGTCGGTGGCCGCACGCTCCACTTTCGTCGCGTCCGCTCGCGTTCCGACTTCGAGCAATGCGAGCGACTGCAACGCGACGTATTCGGAGTCACGGAGCACGACCTCGCTTCATTCTCGATCATGGTCATCATCCCGAAAACCGGCGGCGAGGTGCTTGGCGCGTTCGACGGCGAGCGGATGGTGGGCTACATCCAGGGTTACGGCGGATTCGTCAACGGACACGCCCGGCTGATCTCCGATCTGATGGCCGTCGAGCCGGAGTATCGCGGCGGGCTTGGCTACGCGCTGAAGGTACTCCAGGCTGCTGTCGCGCTCGAAGCGGGATTCGATGAAATGACGTGGACGGTTGACCCGCTCCGCGCAGCCAACGCGCGACTCAACTTCGAGCGGCTCGGCGCGCACTCGAACGAGTACATCGAGAATCTCTATGGCGAAGACTTCGCGGCTGGACTCTACGGCGGGATGCCGAGCGACCGGCTGGTAGTGACGTGGCCGCTAACCAGCGAGCGTGTTCGACGTCGCCTGCTGACTGGCTACCAGCCGCTTGCTCCTGACGCGCTCGATTCCGTCCCGGACTACGGCACTGGGAGCCCGCCGTCGCTCCGCGTGGCAATCCCTTCCGACATTGATGCCCTACTGGCGGAAGACCCGCAAGACGCACTTACCTGGCGTCAACGCGTCCGCTTCGCACTTGAAGATGCTTTCGCGAGTGGATACGCCATTTCCGGCTTCGCTAGACACCGCACGGGGAACAACGGTTACTTGCTACTGCAACGTGGGAGCGAGTGACAGCATGATGACCGACAGCGATGTGCTCGACGTGATCGGCTGGCTGGAAACGGCAGGGATCGACGTCTGCATCGATGGCGGTTGGGGCATCGACGCATTAATTGGCGAGCAAACCCGCCCGCATGACGACCTCGACATCGTCATCGACCGCGAGCGAAACGATGACGCAATCGCTGTCCTTGCATGTCACGGTTTTCGCGTCCACCACGATGGACGGCCAGTCAGTTTCATCGTTCGCGATGATCATGACCGTCGCGTCGACTTCCATCCGATCCGAATCGACGCTGACGGTGCGGGTTGGCAGGCACTCCCGGACGGCAGCGAGTTCCGCTACACGCCTGAAGGTCTTACCGGACAGGGAACGATCGCCGGACAACCGGTCCGCTGCATCACTGCCGAACTCCAGGTCGACTCCCACCTGGGCTACGAACCGGACGCAGACGACTTCCACGACATGCACCTGCTGCGTGACCGACTCGGTATCACGCTGCCATCGCCATACTGCTGATCGCAGGCTATCCTGCGCCGTACTACGCACAACGCGAGTACGGAAGGAGTGGCGAGATGGATGATCGGGCGTTTGCGCTTCATGGTGACGCGGTCGTTGTTGACGCGCATTCGGATGTCTACTGCGACGTCGTCAGGCGGCGACTGCTGGGGGAGACGAACGTCCTCTCCCGGTTGCACGTGCCGGCCTGGCGAGCGGGTGGTGTCGACGTCGTGGTAACGACGCTCTATACGGAAGAGGAACACAAGCCTGACCGGGCGCTCAAGCGAGCGGTGATGATGCTTGGCGCGGCGTTGAACGACATCGCCGAGACACCGGACGTGCGCCTCTGCAAGACGATCTCCGAGATCGAAGCCGCCAACGCAGCCGGGCAGATTGCGTTCGTGCTGGCGATGGAGGGCGGAGAACCGGTCCAGGACGGGATCGAATCCCTGCGGATGTTCTACGAGTTGGGCGTGCGCATCTTCGGCTTCACCTGGAACCAGCGCAACCTGCTGGCAGAAGGCATCGGCGAGGAACGGGCTGGCGGTGGGCTGACGGAACTTGGCCGCCTGATGGTCGCCGAGGCCAACCGACTCGGGATCCTGCTGGATGTCTCGCATCTGTCGGTCAAATCGTTCTGGGACATGATCGAGTTGTCCGAGGCGCCGATCATCGCGTCGCACTCGAACGCGAAGTCGCTCTGTGGCCACCGGCGAAACCTGAACGATGACCAGATCCGGGCGCTGGCCGAGAAGGGCGGCGTGATCGGGATCAACGGTGTGGCCGCATTCATCGATGACGATCCGAAGCAGGCGACGCTGGAGCGGATGCTTGACCACCTTGACTACATCGTGAATCTGGCTGGCGTCGAACAGGTCGTCCTCGGCCCTGACTTCGTTGACTACCTGCTCGTCGGCCCAGGTGCCGAACTCCGCGATCCAATCGACTACCCGACCGGCCTGGAAAACGTCACGAAGATGCCGGCGGTCACGGCCGGGCTCCTCAACCGAGGCTACGACGAAGCCCAGGTCCGCGGCATCCTCGGTGGCAACATGCTGCGGTTGCTCAAGACAGTGATGTGACGCGGGGCGGGATTCGGGAATCGGGATTGGGGGGTATTCAACGGAGAACGTCCCTTCAACCGCCCCGAACCCCGAATCCCGGTTCCCGACGCCTCATTACCAGTCCGGATACTCGTCGATCAGCGTTCCAGTGCTGTCGTAGAGGTAGAAACGTAGGTTGGTGTAGTTGTCGACGCAGTAGCCCCAGTAGAGGAAGGCGTACTTGTTCTCGATGATGTTCGTCCCCGAGCAGTTGCGGACGGTAATGTAGAAGCCTTCACGGACGACGACCTTCGGGAACGTGAAGGTCTGTCCGTCTGCGGTGCGCAGTTGCCAGCCTTCCATCTGGATATCACCGGCAACCTGCATGTTGCGCATGATGACACCCTCGCTGGTGATCACTTCGATCTCGATATCACCGGTCGAGGTGACACCATCCGGCAGTGTCGCAGTCGGCTCGACGGTTGGGGTGTTGGTCGGAGTCGCGGTCGTCGTCGCGGTCGCGGTCGGCGTTGGCGTCACCTCCGACGGAATCTGAACGTAGCGCCAGTGGTGGTAGTGCTGGCCGACGTTCCCGGCCTCGACCTTCCAGCCATCCGGGTTATCCGGCGTGTAGGTCAGGCAGCGGCGCTCGAAGCATTGCAACAGAACATCGGTTGGCTCGTCATTGAGTTCGACCGTCGTCCAGTACGGCTCAATGACCGGATAGCCAGTCGCGTAGAACGGGCTCTCGAAGAGGAGATCGGTCACGAACTGCCCATCCTCCCAGACCGTCCCTGACGACGTCATGAACTCCCAGAAGACCGACGCAACGGTGTGCTCGGTCTGCGGGACATACTCGGCGGCCGTCACGTCATAGACAGCAAAGGTTTCGTCTTCCGAGACGTTCCCGAACCGATCGACAAAAGCGATGATCCCCTCGCCCGCCTCTGTGGCGTCCGCATCCCGGAGCACGGCCAGTGCCGCATAGGTCGGGCCGATCGAACCGTCCGGGTCCCCGGCAACATTGACTGATGCAGGCTGGTACGGCTCAAACTCATCGTCCCCAACCTGGAGTTCACCAGTCATCAACTCGTTGACGAGCAGACCATTCGTGACGAACCATGGGCTGTCATATGGAACGTCCTGATCGGTCGTGATCTCCATTCGGGACTTGTCGTAGTACTGGACGAAGCGAGCGCCGTTGTGTCCTTCGGCGTATCGCTCGAACATGCCTTCGGTGTTGGCTTCCGGCCCCCACATCCAGGTTCTGTCAACCTGGAGATCGGCGACGGGCTTGTCAGTCCGCGCCCACGTGCGCTCAAATGGCTCGCCGTCCGGCGCAACCGCACCGGCATCGTTGCGGACGAACGCGGCGAGCAGCAGCATGACTGCGAGCGCCAGCGTGACGATCTGAACGACGCGCGAACGCGCCGTCAACGTCTGTCCAATACCACCCATGAATCCCCCTGCAGTTTCAGCGCGCGGTTCCTCGAACCAGTCGCGACGAACGGTGTCACTGTGTCGAACGCCAGCCAAATCGTTTCACACGACGCTAACGGTCTCACAGGTGACTTCGATGTCGCAGGTCGTCCGGTCACCGTCACGACTGCTGTTGCAGATGGGCCGCCGTCGCCAGTGCCGCCCCGAACTGGACCGCAACCAGTTTCCGAATCGGGATCGGATTCGCTGGCGTCGCGGCCTCCAACCGGGTCGCCCACTGGTCGAATGTCTCGGTCGCGGTATCCATCGCCGCCCGGATGGCCGGGGTGCCGTTGCCGATACCCAGTTCGCCTTCGAGGAGACGGATGAACTGTCCGACGGAGAGCAGACGGTAGAACTGGGTCATCTGGTCGTTCGAGAAGCACTCGGCAACGGTCGCAGGCCGGGCGGTTTCGTCAGACTCGCTCGCCCAGCGCTCGTGGGCCTCCAGCGATCCCATGCCGTTCCTGACGGCAGCCTCGGTCGTCTCGCGGAACGGCGAGTTGGCACGCAGGTCGCGAACAACGGCGGAGTACTGCTGCTGGAGGAACTCGGCCTGTTCGCGGCGGTGTGCAATGCCACCCAGGATCGCGTCGCGGCGCAGCGTTGATGTCTCGCTACGGTCGTTCGAGCGGGGATCGTCGTAGTAGGGCATCTCGACGACCAGCGTCGTCGTCCCATACCGGCTGGCGTAGTCGTCACTGGACGCACCGGCCAGGCTGCTGGTTGGGTCACCACCGAATTGCTCCATGAAGTCGTACGACTCACCGACGGTCGGCATCTTGTAGATGGCCGGTGCGAACTCGACCGCCCACGGCACCTCCGGCTCGCCAAGGTCGAGCGTCAGCGATTCCCACTCGGGGAGTTGGTGGAAGGTTGGGTAGAGCGCGTCGTGTGGGCGGCTGAGATAGTAGTAGACACCACCAAAGCCTGCGTTGTGGAGCGAATAGAGCAGGGCTGGCTGGATATCATCGATGACCCGCATGAGCGCCTCGGTCTCCGGCAGGGTCGCGTCGAAGTAGAGATTCTTGTGCGAGACCGGGAACGTCCATTCGACCTGCTGGTGGAAGGCGGGTCGATAGTAGTGACGCGCATAGTTTCGAGGCGTGAACGGACCCGCGAACCACGCTTCATTCAGCCGCGTGCCATCCGGATCGATACATGGGATGAGGTGCCAGGTGAAGTCGAGCGCCGAGCGCAGCGCGTCGTCCTCGCAGAGCAATCGGCTGAAGTAGTTGACCATCATCGCGCCGATCGGCTCGTTTGGGTGCGGGCAGGCGAACAGGAAGGCGTCCTTGCGTCCGTCGCCAATCGAGAGCATGTGGATCGGCTCGTCCAGGCGCGATGTTCCGACCCGGCGGTAGCGCGTCAGATCGGGATAGGCCTGCGCCAGCCCTTCCAGATCGCGCGCCAACTCGTCAACGGTCAGGAACCGCTGCATTTCCGGCACCCGCGCCATGTATCCCTGAATATCGATGTCCATCATTGTTTCCCCTCACTCACCGACCGCAGGCGGCAGTCTAATCGGGGAAGATAGACTCGACAACACGAGGGCAGGCAAGCGCAGGGGAGGAAACGTGGCTGCGATCACCTTTCGAACGGCCATCCACGACGATGTACCGGTTATCGTCGGCCTGCTGGCTGACGATATCCTCGGTGGCACTCGCGAAGTCGCGGACGGGCCATTACCAGACGTGTATGCTCGCGCCTTCGACGAAATCGACCGCGATCCGCGCAACGAACTGATCGTTGCCGTCGATGACAAGACGGTCGTCGGCGTCCTGCAACTCACTTACATTCCCGGACTGACGCATCAGGGCAGCGAACGGGCACAGATCGAAGGTGTCCGGGTGGCAGCCAGCCATCGAAGCCGAGGTGTTGGACGTGAACTGTTCGAATGGGCGATCGAGCGAGCACGAGAGCGCGGCTGCGGGATCGTCCAACTCACGACCGACAAGCGCCGCCCAGACGCCCATCGCTTCTACGAATCGCTCGGCTTCGTCGCATCACATGAGGGGATGAAGTTGCGGCTTTAGAGCGGGTTGCAGGCTAGTTGCTCACCCTGTCGTCCTGAGTATTGCACCACAATGATCTTGCCGGATGACATGTTCGGGAGTGCTGTCCCATTTCTCCTGTCATCCCGACGAACGGAGGGATCTCGTCCTCGTTGAACCTATACAGCGCGAACGAGTCACGAGATCCCTCCGTTCGTCGGGATGACAGGGGAACAGACAGACGCAACCCGACGCAATCACTGTGGTGGACTACTGAGCCGCAGCGAAGAGAGGTCCTTCGCTGCCGGGTGCCCTCCGGGCGGTGGACGACAGGCAATGCTTCTGAGAACCGCTCTGGTACGTGGAGAGTGAGGAATGACGGTGGTCGTTCCTCACTCTCCGTGCTTTAGTCCGGCTTCGCCAGTATCTCCCGCTCAACGCGAACGCCCGGCGAGGCGGTTTCGAGGAGGCGAGCAAGTTCGTCACCAGCAGCGTTCAGCGCATCATCAGTGTAGGGATCAACCGCATCGAGGACGAAGTAGGCGTTGCGGGTCGTCTCAGTGAGTTGGGTGCGGCGGCACTGGCGCCAGTTCCAGCGGCGACAGGTGACGCCGCTGCTGTCAGCCCAGATCACCTCACCGGGTTCGGGATGCTCGATCACCTCTTCGCCGGAGCTGATGAGGGAGAATGGCTCATCGCCAGTGGCAAACCGCAGGACTGAATCGCTGGTGAGCTGGTCAAGGTCCTCGCCGCCGATTGGCAGGACGTGGCGGATGCTGACGGCGTTATAGAGATCGACTACCCGGTTGATCGCCGGAAGTTCCTGACCCTTCAGGACGCGGTTGAGCAACGCTTCGACCGAACAGAGGTACTTGCTCGGCTTCGCACCAAAGTGCCCGAAGGTCTCGCGCCACGCGGCGACGTGCGGGTGACTGGACGGCTTTGCGTAGCCGAATGCCGCGCGTGCGGAAGCCTCAGCATCGCGCAGCAGGCCCGTGCTCCACTCATCGCTCTGCCCGTTTTCAAGGTCATATACATAGAAGACGAGCACCCGATACGTGGGATACGTCTCGAAGATTGCCGGGTCAACTCGTAGTCGATAGGTCATCAACACAGCCTTCTGCTCAGCGATCGGATCTCCGTCCCTGCATTCTTCCACGTTTTCCGGGTATCATCACCGATAAGTGGCTACTATGACAGTGCCACACGAGAACTCGTTCGAGGAACCACTGGAGCGATCAACGATGCTCGACTTCCCCGTCCGTGTCGACCGCAATGCACCTGCCTCCCTTCAGGTCCAACTCACCGAGCAACTCCGACGGGCGATTCTGGATGGGCGGCTGGCAGCGGGAATGCGCTTACCATCCACACGAACGTTGTCGAGTGAGGCGGGCGTCTCGCGGAACGTCGTGCTGGCCGCCTATGACGAACTCTTCGCCGAGGGCTACGTCGAAGGACGACACGGCTCCGGCACGTATGTGACGGGTGATCTGCCGGCGCTTCCGCGACCGTCACTGCCGGCCCCAAGCGGTACTCCACGCTGGCTCCGACAGCGACCGCTCCCACCAGCAGCCGAGGTGGAACATCCAGGGGCGATCACGTTCCGGCTCGGACGACCGTTCACCACACAACTGCCAGCCGATGTCTGGCGACGCGTCTGGAACGATGTCTCCAGCCAGTTGCCTCCTTCAGACTATGGAGCACCAGCGGGAGACCCGGAGTTGCGCGCCGCGATCGCCGGTTACCTGCGCCGCTCGCGTGGCGTCGCGTGTGGTGCAGAGGATGTGATCGTCACGGCTGGCGCGATTCAGGCACTCGATCTGATCGCGAGGGCGACGCTTGCCCCGGGCGACGCCGTTGGCTTCGAGGAACCTGGCTATCAACTCGCTCGGCAGGTGCTCCAGGCACGCGGTGCGAATCTCATTCCGGTTCCGGTCGACGAGGATGGACTGCAGGTCGAGCATCTGCCATCCGGAGAAAACGCCCCGATGTTCGTCTACGTCACCCCATCACACCAGTATCCGCTCGGAGCACGGATGCCGGTTGGCCGACGAGTCGCGCTGATCGAATGGGCGCAGGCCAACGATGGACTGATCGTCGAGGACGACTACGATAGCGAGTTTCGCTTCGACGCCCCGCCGCTGCCCGCCCTGGCCGGAATCGACGAGACCGGCAGCGTCGCGTACATTGGCACGTTCTCGAAGGTGCTGTCGCCCGCGCTTCGGGTGGGATACCTCGTCGCGCCACAGCCGTTGCGGGAGCGGGTCGAGCGCTTCAAGCGCCTGACGGACTTCCACACGCCCTGGCCGCTCCAGCGCGCACTGGCCGCCTTCATCACCCAGGGCCACCTCGAACGGCATATCCGCAGGATGCGCCGCCACTATGGCGAAAAGCGGGCGGCGCTGCGCGACACCCTCGCGCCGGTCAGCGATCTGGCGCAGTTGCGTGGCCTCGACGCGGGATTGCACGTGTTCCTGGAACTCGTGCCGGAGATCGACCCACAGGAGGTCGAACGCCGCGCACGGCAGGAAGGCGTCATCGTTTCGACGCTGGAAAACTTCTTCATCGGCCAGCCGACCCAGCAGGGGCTGCTGCTTGGCTACGGCGGCCTCGATCTGGACCACATCGTACGGGGAGCCGAAGTACTGGTCCGGACCATTCGAGGACAATGAGCGTGGAGTGATTCAACAACGAAACGGCCGCGACCCTGTTGGGTCACGGCCGTTTCGTTGTCGCGCGACGTTGTGGTTGTCGTCTTACTCGTCGACGGTCTCAACGTTGACGGCACGACGGCGGGATGGATCCCGAGGATCCGGCTCCTCATCGAAGCTGACCCGCTGGCCTTCCTGCAGCATGTCGAAATCCCCGCTCAGCATTGCCGAGCGATGGAAGAAGATATCGTTACGGCCGGAAGTCCCATCGGGCGTGATAAAGCCGAAGCCCTTGTCATCACGCAGTGTTTTGATGACGCCGGTTGCCATGTGCCTGGAGTCCCTTCTGTCCGGACCGAATGTCCGGAATCGCAATGGGCCAAATGCCCAAGTCGGAAGCGTACCAGCCGGGTCAACTCCAACTGGTAGTTCGTTCCTCATCGCAACTCGTACACCACCAATTCCGGCGCTCGGGCGGAGAGCGATTCGTGGTATCGTTCGACTCTTCGCTCTAGTCCAAATCCAGGGCGAATCAAACGCGCGTATTACACGTCGTCCAGCGTGGCAGGAGCAGGGCCAGCGACGCGGCGCGTGCGCGCGAGACAATTGCCGGTACAGTGGTCCGTGCAATGCGATATCGACACAAACAGGTTCCGAGGACATCACGCAGGCTTGCCCGCGATTCGAAGATGATGTTCCCGGTAGGTGACCTGTGCCGGTCAACTGGTTTCACTCGTAGTTGAAGAATCAGACAATCTGCTCTGGATGGAGAACGCCGTGTCCAAAGTCATCAAGCACAGCATCCTGATCGTGTTCGTCGTTGGTCCGCTGCTGGCAACCGCCTATGCCATGTACCTGCTCTGGCACGACTGGATTGGCGGGCGCGAACTGGCCCTCTTCTTCACGTTCTACGTGCTGACGGGCCTCGGCATCACGGTCGGCTTCCACCGGCTGCTCACGCATCGAAGTTTCGAGGCAGTCAAAGCCGTGAACGTCATCTTCCTGATTCTCGGCTCGATGGCCGTTCAGGGACGCGCAATCGACTGGGCTGCCAACCACCTCAAGCACCATGCCCACGCAGACGAAGATGGCGATCCACATTCCCCGCTCGAAGGCTTCTTCCACGCTCACATGGGCTGGTTCTTCACGGCCCCGCCGGCCGAGCGCGAACGCTACTGCAAGCGACACATGGCTGACCCCGTTATCTCGTTCGTCGACCGCACGTTCCTGCTGTGGGTCGGGCTGGGCCTGCTGATTCCGTTCCTGCTTGGCGGCTGGATGGGTCTCCTCTGGGGTGGCTTCGTCCGAATTGCCGTCGTCAACCACGTCACCTGGGCTGTCAACTCGGTCTGCCACACGTTTGGTGACCGGCCGTTCGACATCAAGGACGAGAGCCGCAACAACTGGCTGGTCGGCCTGCTGGCCTTTGGCGAGGGCTGGCATCACAACCACCACGCCTTCCCGGCCATGGCCTACCACGGCATGTCGTGGCGCCAGTTCGACCTCTCAGCCATCATCATCAAGACCCTCGAAAAGCTCAAGCTGGTCTGGAACGTCAAGACCCCATCCCCGCAGCTCGTCGAACGCCGCCGCAAGGGCGCCGTGAAGCCGGAAGGCGCGATTGGGGATTAGGGTTTAGTTGTTAGCCGTTAGCCATTAGCCGTTAGCCCGTTGGACCGTATCGACAGGGTCAATCCGTTCGACACAGACGATTGGCTAACGGCTAATGGCTGACGGCTAACAGCTACCTAAAGCTACCGTGAAACTCCCGATCCGGCAGGAAGCCGGAGGCGTTGGCGACGCGGTTGTTGAAGTTGTAGATGGCGGCGGTCTGGATCACGTCGTAGATGTCTTCGTCGGTCAGGCCGTGGCCGCGAAGGTTCTCGATGTCGGCCTCGCTGCATTCGACAGACTGTCGCGTGATCTTGATGGCGTAGTCCATGATCGCGCGTAGTCGGGCATCCAGTCCGGCCCGGCGGTAATCCTGAACCATTCGCTCGCTGAAGACCGGGTCACCAGTCAGGCGCCGCAACTCGGCACCGTGATTGGTGAGTCAGAGCATGCATCGATTCTCAGCCGAGACGACGACACCGATCATCTCCCGCTCGACGCGGCTCAGGCCCGATGGCCCCTTCTGGATGTACTCGTAGAGCCCCAACCAGCGCATCATGTGCTCGGGTCGCCAGCTATGGCAGCGGACGACGTTGTTCGGCGCACCCAGCTTTTCGCGCTGGAGCGCGACCAGTTCCGCGACACGCGGGTCCAGATCCTCCTCAGCCGGCACTGGGAACCAGCTGATTCGTTCGGTGGGTGTCCAGTTATCGACCTGCTCGCGTTGTGGATCGTCTGCCACGGTCGTTCCTCTCACAGTTCCTAGCGGAAGTCTGGCGATAGTGTAGCCGGATGCGTGACCTACGGACCTGCCAAGCCGCTTCCAGCAGCGACGGATGAGGCATCGACGGTTAGACGCTGGCTGGAATCAGCCTGCCAGAGTGTCGAAAGCGTCGTGTTGATCCAGTCCGGCGTTACCACGTTCGCGGCCAGGTCGGAAGCCGAACTCGCAAGGACCCGCGCATGGACATCGTTGATACTCAGCGGAGGCGTCAGGTCGATGTAGCCGTGTTCGACGAGGTAGTCCTTCAGGTCGGCACAACTGGCCGTCCGGAACCGCGCAACCTCTCCATTCTCCAATGCCTCGACCAGCGCGACGGCATCGCCATCGAGCGATTCGGCCAGTTGCGCAACCCGGTCGATGAAGTTGCTCGTCACCGCCCCGGAATCAACCAGCACCTGCCGGTCAACCGGTCGGCCACGCCCGATCCGCCACGCCTCGGCAATTGTGGCGATCACCTGCACGCGCGCCCGGCAACGATCGAATAGCCCGGGCATGTCGGCCAGCAGCGCGATGCCGCCATACTCGGTCAGCGTCCGCAACTGACCCCAGGTCTCGATCGGGATACTGAGCAGACGGTGCAGCGCAGTCAGATCGTCGACCAGATGCCAGAGATGGATGCCACCTGTGTCGGCAGCGCTCAGGTCGATGCCGGGGACATGCAGTAGCAGTCCATACTGGTCACGGTCGTGCCCGTTCGGAGCGGGGACAGCCGGCATCGGCCACGCTTGCGGTTCTGCCGGTGGGAGTCGTTCCCAGTCAGCCAGACCTCGGACTCGTGCCAGATCAACCAGCGCAAACGGGACGTCATCATGCTCAGCCATGATCGACTCCCACTTGCGGACCTCGTCGTGTTGCGCCGTCAGATAGAACACCTGGCGCCCCTCACGGGCGATCTGGACGGTCGCGTCGATGATGGCCCGAGCACGATGCTCGTCGCTGTTCCCCAACGTCTCGTCGAGGATCAGCGGCAACATCGGTCCCCGCTCCTGTTGCTCGACGAAGGCGACGCGCACCGCCAGCAGCAACTGGAGGCGAGTACCACTGGAGAGTTCATCCAGTGTGTGGCCAACGCCGGTCGTCGCGTCCCGGGCGCGGAAGTGCGGTGGTTCGGCACTGTCCACGTCAAGTTCATATCGTCCCTGTGTGATCCGCGCGAAAAGTTCTCGTGCGCGATGGAAGACACGGGGACGGTCAACATCGCGTGTCTGCCGCTGGACAAACTCGGCCAGTGTCCAACCTGCCACCAGTGCCTCGTTCGCCTCGCGTCCCTCGCGCAGGTTGTCGGTCGCAACGCGCACTGCTGCCAGCGCTGCCTCCAGATCGTGCCCTCGCTTGGCTCGGTCAATCAGCGCGTCGATCGTCGCGATCTGCTGGCCGATCTCTTCGAGCCTGTCGAACTGCTCCTGGGCCGCCAAGCGTTCGGCTTCGAGTTCCGCGACGGACATTTCGGCCAGTGCCTTCGCGTCCCCGAGCGCGTCGGCCGCTCGTTCCGCTTCCAATGCGGCGCGATCGTCTGCACGCTTTGCTGCCTGATAGTCTGCGACCTGCTCAACCAGTTGCCGCAAGCCCACTTCATCGTCGGGAGCGACGCCACATCGCTCGAAGAAGGCGTTGAGATCGTCACGAGAACGTTCGAGTTGCGGGTTCGCCTGGTCGTTGAGTCGCTGTCGGCTCTCTTCCTCTGCGGACGCAGCCTCGATCCATTCCTGCTCGCGTCCAGAGAGATGATCGATCGCGCTGGTCGCGTCGGTATGGCCGAGAACGGGTTGATAACCGTACGGCTCCAGTACGGAATTGATGGTTCGCAGGACCGCGTCATAGCGTGCCTGCGCGTCGGCCAGTCGCGCCGTCGCTGCGGCGACCTGATGCCGCTCGGTCTGCCAGGTGCTGATCGCGTTCGCGAGCCGATGAAGCGCGGCGACGTCGTTGACGGCAGGGATGCCGAACTTCTGGCAAAAGCTGGCAACGCGTGCGTCAATCTCCGCAACCTGCTGCATGACGGCCGGTCGATCGTCATGGACGTACCGCCAGCGTTGCCGGGTGTCCTCCGCAGCCTGAAGCGCGCCCGAACGGCGTGCCAGTTCACCGATCAACGCTGCAACGACCTCTGGTTCCCACCGGGCAGGGGCTTCCAGTCCAAGACGCTCGTACTCACGTTGCCACGAGACTCCGGCAGATGCCAGCGCCCCAGCATGTGCCTGCGGCGACTGTCGGAGGGCGAGAACGATCAGGACGATCCCCGGCACGAGCAGGATGAACAGCGATGGGTGCGCCAGCGCGCCGAGCAGCAACGCCTCGACGATGGCGAAAGCGGCGGCTCCCAGGAGGAGCGCCCGTGACGGTCCCGAGGTAGCAGCGACAACGAGCGGCTGATCACGCGTTTCCCGCAACCAGCTCGTCAGGCACTGGATGCCCACAGTGAGACGATCGCGCTCCACGCCCTGAGCGTTGTCAGGCGACGGCGGGATCCATTGCGCGATCGCTGTGAGGCTATCGAGCCAGCTATGAGCCTTCTGCGACTCGTCCATCAGTTCGGCCAGCGCATTGAACTGGACGATGTCCAGCGCCTCGAGGTGCGCGTCATCGACCTCAGAGCCGATCGCGGCACGAGCGCTGGCGACGATCTCTTCGGCTGCGATACGACGATCGCTGGCCGAGCGCACGTTCATATCGTGGCCCTGCAGGTCGGCGCAAAGCGTCCGCAGCCGGGAGATTAGCCCGACTGGCAGGCGGGCAGTCAGGCCCGTCGCCGCCTGACGCGATCGAGCCCGCCCGATCGCCATTCGTTCCGCATCGACCGCCGCTGCTGCCTCAGTGTGTCGCTGTCGCAGGCGCTGGAGTTCGTCTAACTCGTGGCCTGTTAGCGCGGCAATCGAGGCAGGGTACATGGACAGGGTTCGGTGTGTCTCGTCCCTCGCGACGACGGCCCGCCGGTAGTCGAGGGCGCGTTCGATCGCCCGTACTCGATGCCCTGCCTCACGCGCCCGTTCCTGTTGCAGGAGCAACTGCTCGCGTTCGCGCTCCTGTTGGCGCAACGCGTCCTGTGCCCGGCTCGCTTCCCGAACGTCGTCCCTTGCGTGATCGAGCCGCTGTTTCAGCGAGGTCGACACCGATGGCTTCGGAGTGAAGCCGAGCCCGGCTGCCGCCTGCCCGACGTCGAAACCACCGGTCGATTCGCGCAGGATCGCTTCCGCGAAGCCGCGATTGTCGGCCCGCAGCAGGTCGTGCAACGCGAGCAGGTAGCGGTCGCGCTCGTCAGCCGTGTCAAACGACGGGGCGTCCGAATCCAGTCCATCGCACTGCCAGCGTGGGCTACCGGAGTCGTAGCCGATGCGCCACAAGCGTCCGTCGAGGTTGAACGTGCCGTCCAGGACGCTCCGGCTGTGCGAACTGGCGCGCGGCCAGAGCAACGTCCGGACGGCCATCGTCAACGATGTCTTGCCGGATGCGTTTGGCCCGCAGATGACGTTGATTCCGCCACAGAGTCCATCGACGGCAAAGCCTGTCTCGATACCAGGCATCCGTCGAATCTCGACGCGCTCGAACGTGAGTCGTTGCCTGTCGTTCATGCGCCGGCGCCCTCCCGCTGGGCAACCAGCGCATCCAGCAACCGGTAGCCCTCTCGTAGCAGATGCGCCCTCGCGGTCGCGAGATCTGGCCGCTCGTCATCGGCAATCGCCACGTAGTTCCGGTGGCGCCGAACCTCGTTGAGCCGCGCCAGCGTATCGTCGAGCAACCGTTGGTAGGCCGCTGGCGTCGGATCAGCCTCCAACGCGATCAGCACCCGCGCGACCTCCCCGGGAGGATCATTGCGACTCGCGAGTGCCTGCATATCGATCGCGGGGCGTGTCTCGTCTCGCCACCGTTCAACGTAGCCAGTCACCGTCCGTGCCTGGAGCACGAAGTCGTCCGTGAGTTCCCGAAGGTACCGCGGCAAATCGCGCTGTAGTTGTGTGCGGCCTATCAGGGTCAGTCGGAACGCGACGCAGGCCAGTTCGCCGCTGTCCCGCGCAATCTCGCCGAGACGCTGCTGAATCGCACTGGTGACGAGGTTCAGCAACTCTTCTCGATCGCATACGCCGTCCAGATCGATCGGCAACGGCTCGTAGCGAATGAGCGAGGTCGGCAGCTGACGCGCAACGACCTCGTGGCCCGCGCGAATCTCCAGCAGCCATGGCCCGTGTGTGCCGGTCTCGCCAGGGTCCATCGCCAACGGAGAGCCGGGATAGAGGACGAGTGGCTGTCCGTCCTGGCTGATGGCCTGCGGATGGTGAATATGGCCCAGCAACCAGGCGGCTACCGGCTGGCGTCGAAGGTCGGAGAGACTGACCGGGGCGTAGTTACTGGCAGACTGGTCGAGATCGGCGTGCAACAGCCCAAGCACCGGCGCGTCATCGCCAGGCTGCGGAGTGTAGGTGTCGAGTGGGTTGCCGAGCACATGTTCGCTGGGGAACGACCAGCCATCAACATGCAGGGCAGCGACGCCATCGCGCGTGAATGTGTACCGCTCCCACTTGCCACCAATGCCCAGCAGGCGCATGTGCTGGCCTGCAGAACCGCGCGCGAGGATCGGGAGCACGTCGAAGTCGTGGTTTCCGGTAACGGCGACAACCTCAATACCAGCGTCGGCGAGCCGCCCCAGACCACGCTCGAACGGGCCGATCGCTTCGAAGTAGCGGTTCTGGCGATCGACGACATCACCGCTGATCGCGACGAGATCGACCTGCTCGCGCACTGCCATGTCGACAATCGTCTCCCAGGCAGCTGCCGACGAGAACTGTCCTGCATCCAGATGGCTCGGCAACGGGTCCGGCAACCGGCTGGCACGCCTGCCGATGTGGATGTCTCCAGTACAGAGGACGCGCACAGGGACACCTTTCGCTCCAACGGGCAAGGCAAGTGACGGCCCACGTCAGGTGGGGCAAGAATGCGAGGCAGACTGTTTCACTTGATCGCAGTCTGACAAATCTTGCTGGCAGTTGCAAGGTGGATCGAGGAATCGTTCGGCGCTAAAGGACGTCGACCGAACGATGGAGTTTGCAGCCGTGCTGATAGTACGGACACCAGTTACACCGTGGCCCCTGCTTGGGAGTCCAGTTCTCGTCAGTGCATATGTCCGTCGCAACGCGCTTAATTGCGACCCATCCGGCACGAACCTCGGTTTGAGAGAGTTCGCTGCTATCCTCGAATTCGCCGTTGGCTGCCGAGAGGAAACTGACCGTGCTGACGACGCGCGGTTCCTGAAGCGTCCGTCCAACGCTGAGCCGGGCCGCGACGTTCTGCATCTCGTCGACCCAGCCACGTTTTCCGGTCTTCCAATCGACGTGCTCGATTGCCCCGTCGTCGAGCCGAAGGACAAGATCAACGCGCGCATTCAATACGAACGCTGGCTCCGCCACCCTGCCCTGGAACGGAAATCCGTAGGTCTTCTCGACGGCAACGACGGACTTTCGAGTGTCGAACGACTCAATCGCGTTCTCAACCCAGTCGCCGATCACCCGCACATCCTGTTGCCAGTGCTCGCGGCTGGGGTATTCGTCAACTGGTAGCCGCTCGACAATGCGCTTGTCCAGTCCGTCCGGGAATGTGTTTCGAGCACCGAAGTACCGAAACGCCTGCGCGAGAACGTTGTGCGTCACCTGCCCACGCCGCATGGCTGTGGAATCGACGATCCGCCCCTTACGCTTGCGCACGAACTGGAGAAAGTACCGTTGCGGGCAGTCCTTGTATGTCTTGAGATGGTTGGGCCAGAACACCGGCACCCCAGTCCGGCGATCGACGACCATACCAGTTCCACCCTTACACGCTCAGTGCAACAAGTTCTGTCTTTGCTATCAAACAGGTCTTGAAACACTGTAGTGCGTCGGGCGGCTGGCGTCAACGACAATTCGCGGAACCGAGTGCTCGACACCTACAAACGAAGTTCGATGCGTTCGGTTACGCACTCCCCAACTCACCCTTGATCGTCTCGGCGCACCAGAGGGCGAGCGCGGAGAGGGTCAGGGTGGGGTTGGCGGTGGCGGCGGTCGGAAAGAGGCCGCTGCCGGCCAGGTAGAGGTTCGGGTGGTCGTGGGAGCGGCCTTGCGCGTTCACGACCGAACTCGCCGGATCGTTCCCCATTCGGTAGGTACCGATGATGTGGCCGGCGCCGAAGAACGTCTCCTGGTGTTGGCGGAAGGTCGCGCCAATCGCGTCGAAGACCTGATCGGCCAGCATCCGCGCCTGTTCCATCCCGCGCAGGCTGTACTCATCGACCTGGAAGTTGATCCGCGGATGCGGGAGACCGAGCGCGTCCTCGCGATCCTCCGAGAGGGTAACGCGGTTGTCGGGGTTTGGGAGTTGCTCGACCAGCGCGGCCAGCCGGACCTGACGTTCGGCGGTCTGCTTGATCCGCTCGCGGAGCGCTGCACCGCGCAGCCCTTCCTGCTGGATCAGATCGACGGACAGGTCGATTGGAATCTCACCGCCGAAGGACCAGCCATCGTTTCCAATCGGAGTCCTGAACGCAGCCCACTCGCGGCGGTGCTCGCCGTCACGCACGTGCTCGATGCCAGAAGTCTCGACCGGCGCGCGGTACGGCCAGATCGGATCGCGCGAGAGGCAGAGGCTGACCTGCGTGACGTGGTCCATCAGGTTGCGGCCAACCATGTCGCTGGAGTTGGCGATGCCGTTCGGCATGGCGTCGGTGCGCGACATCAGCAGCAACTTCGGTGTCTCGATCGCATGGGCGGCGACGACATAGATCCGTCCAACGGCCTCATGCTCGCTGCCGTCGGGCCGCATGAACAGGACACGGGTGACGCGCCCCTCGTTGTCGACCTCGATCCGGTGGGCGACGGCTTCGGCCTCGATTTGCGCGCCAGCGTCCTGCGCCTTGGTCGCGTGGACCGCGCCATCGTACTTGGCCCCGATCGGACAGATTGGCACGCAGATGTTGTTGCCGCAACACGGCGGGCGACCGTCGAACGCCTGGGAGTTCTTCGCCTGCGGGGTCGTCAGCACCTGCATCCCCAGCGGCTGCAATGCCTCGTTGATGTGAAGGTCAAGGTAGCTCGGCGGGACGGCCGGCATCACATATGGCGCGGAACGCGGGGAGCCCATGTCGGTATCGCCAGCGACGCCGAGGGCCTGCTCGGAACGCACATACCATGGCTCAAGATCGTCGTAACTGATCGGCCAGTCGACGCCAACACCATAGAGCGTGTTGATCTGGAAGTCGTTCGGCAGGTGACGCATCGCCGTCCCCTGCCAGTGCCATGTCGTCCCGCCGACGCGCCGCTCGTAGGTGCTCTGGAAGAAGTCCGGCCCCTCCTGCTGGTAATACTCGTCGATGGCGATGACCGTTGGTCGCGGTGCATGGTCCAGTGCCGGGTACGGCGCTTCGGGGACCTTCGCAGCCGCCTCGCGGTAGGTCGCGACCGCCTCGGCGCGGTCCACCCATGGACCGGACTCGAGGACAAGCACGCGTGCGCCCGCCTCCGCCAGCGTCCAGGCGATCAGTGAACCGGCTACACCGGCACCAACAATCACGACATCCGCTTCGAGCCGGTCGGCCACGTTCGAATCCCTTCGGGCTTCAGTTGAAGGGAGAACGTTCTATGGAAAAAGGAGTTGGGTGGTTCAACGCCCAATCGCCCCTTTGTCCTTAGCACGTTTCCAATTCAACTCGTCGCGTCTCACGCTGCCGGTGCAGCGCTCCAGTTCCCGGTCGCGCCGCTGCAACTGCTCGGGCCGGTCCGGCGGTATTCGGTCGCCTGCCAGGCGAGTGCATTGATATAGGTCGCGACGACGAGTTCGCCGTCACTGTCCTCGTACCGGCCGCTGTACCAGGCGGTCGTGATTGCGTCCGCAACAGGCCGTGTGTCATCGTCGAAGGTGCCTGCGCTCTCTAACGCCTCCAGCGTGACACCAGCAGCAGCGTCGGCGAGCCCTGCCTTCTCATACACCTGATCGAGTTGATCCGCGAAATCATCGGAACCAGTGATCGCATCCAGATAGACCTGTCCCAACTCGGTGTCGCTCAGATCATCGAAACCGGTCAGCGCACGGGACAGTGCCATGAACCGGTCCAGATCGGGACTGGCGGCCTCGTCGGCCGTCGGGCTGGCCTCTGGCGATCCACCGACCTGCGGCGTCTCAATCGCGCTATCAGGCGTTCGGGTCGCGCCGACAAGCGTCGGTGTCGCGTCACCGTCGTCACCATCGTCATCATCATCGCCCATGCAGGCCGCAAGCAGGCTGGCACCAACGGTCGCCCCCGCCAGCAGCAGGAAGCGCCGACGTGTCAGCGACTCGTCGGCGAAGCGATTCAAGGCGGCGAGAGACAATCTACGGTCGTCAGGAGTAGGGGCGGGAGAATCGCTGCCAGAGCGCACGTGGTTGCTCCAATGCTCACGAAGAGAACAGCCCACTGTCTCCGAGCATTATGCGTGCCAGACGAGGGACGGAGGGATTAGGGATTAGGGATTGGGGACTAGGGATTAGAGCGGTTCTCAGAAGCATCGCCTGTCGTCCTGAGCCGCAGCGAAGGACCTCCCCGCCTTGACCGATCAAGCCGTTAGCGAGGAGAGGTCCTTCGCTGCGGCTCAGGACGACAGGGTGGGCAACTATTCTGCAACCTGCTTTACGGTGAGGAAGTGGCAGGTTCAACCTGTCCGCACGGCTTGCTTCCGCCAGTGCAGGACGGCAACGACCCAGAGGATTCTTCCCTATGTCCCTAATCCCTAGTCCCTAGTCCCTAGTCCCTAATCCCTCGTCAATACAGTTCGAGGTAGCGTTCGCGCTCCCAGGAGGTGACGTGCTGGCAGAAGGCGCGCCATTCGCTGAGTTGAATCTCGGTCAGGCGGTCGTAGGCGTGTTCGCCGAGGGCATCGCGGATGACGCTATCGTCGCGCAGGGCGTCGATTGCTTCGCCAAGCGTTGATGGAAGTGTCGATACGTTGCGTCGGATCAGGTCTTCTTCGGTGAAGTGGTAGAGGTTCTCCTCGACCGGTTCGGGCAGCGGCAGTTCGCGTTCGATGCCGTCGATTCCGGCGGCCAGCATCACGGCGTACGACAGGTACGGGTTGCAGCTCGGGTCGGGACTTCGCAGTTCGATTCGGGTTGCGGCCGTCCGGGCAGCCCGGACCGACGGGACGCGCACCAGCGCCGAGCGGTTCTGCCGTGCCCACGAGACGTAGACCGGCGCTTCGAAGCCCGGCACGAGTCGCCGGTAGGAATTGACGATTGGGTTGTGGATAGCGGTCATCCCGCGCGCGTGTGCCAACTGTCCGGCGATGAAGTGCTTGGCGAGCGTCGAGAGGCCATAAGCGTCATCGGGATCGACGAACGCATTGGCACCGCTGTCCAGCCAACTCAACGACTGGTGGGTGTGCATGCCGGAGCCAGCCGTCCCCTCGACAGGCTTCGGCATGAAGGTCGCGTGGAGCCCGTGCTGCTGGGCGATAGCCTTGAGCGTGTACTTGAACGTGATCGCCTGATCCGCAGTTGTCAGCGCGTCGGCATACTCGAAGTCAATTTCGTGCTGGCCAATTGCGATCTCGTGGTGACCCGTCTCGACCTGGATACCCAACTCCTGCAGCGCCCGGATCATGTCCTTGCGAACCTCGGCGGCGAGGTCGGTCGAGAGGTCGAAGTACCCGGCGCGGTCGTAGGGCAGGACCGAGATGTCCGTCCCCTCCTTCCGGAACAGGAAGAACTCGAGTTCCGGCCCGGTGTTGAAGACGTAGCCGAGTTGCGCCAGACGCTCGACCTGTCGCAGCAGGACAACGCGGGGATCGCCTTCGAACAGATCGCCGTTCGGCTTGTGGACCCAGCAGATCACCCGCGCGGTCGTGTTCCGGCCACGCTCCCATGGGATGATCTTGAACGTCGCGAGATCAGGGAGCAGGTACATGTCGCTCTCGGCGACGCGGGCATAGCCGGCGATCGACGAGCCATCGAACCACTGCCCATGCTCGATCACGTCCGCGAAGAGGCTGACCGGGATCGTGACGAGTTTGGGAATCCCCATCACGTCGGTGAACTGGAGATTGATGAACTGGACATCTTCGGTCTGGCACGTCTCAAGGACCTGCTCGGCGCTGGGCGCCACGACCTGCCTGCCGGCAGTTGCGATTTCGATTGCCACCGCTGCGACTCCCATCCAGCAACCCACGCATCGTCCACGTTGCCGGATAGCCTACGCCGTAGTACGGCTACCTGTCACGGTCGGCAGCACGAAGCCCTGCACAATTGGTTGTGCAGGGCGCATAACCAGCAGAAAAACGTCGGGCCGGGGCGAACCCCGACCCGGCTGGCAACGGGTTAATCGGCTAGCTCACTACCGGCTTACTGAGCCGATACGTGTCGAAGTCATGCGGGCGGCCCCAGTCCTCGTCCTGAATGCGGTCCTTCGTGACGTTCAGGATGACGCGGTTGTCGTCGGGACGGACGTCGCGAATCATCGTCTCGGCGACGAAGATTTCGTCCCCATCGCTGAACAGTTTCTTCAGCATCCCCGGTTCGACGCGGAAGTAATGTTCGCCACGCGCAGCCGGCATCGCCGTCGCCGGGTGGCAGACCTCCGAGATCTTGCCGAGTTTCTCGTTGTCGCTGGAGTAGACGTCGAAACCGTTCAGCAGATCGTATTCCTCGTGGGTGGTCGGGTTCCATGTGGTCGTACTCATCGAGGCAGATCCTTCCTGAGTCGTTCCAGAGGGCGGATTCCCTCACTGCAACTCCACGCAGATGAGGTGCCACGAACCGGCTATTATGACAACCAGATGATCCTCCCAGCGACGTGCAACCTCGTCCGTACATTCTCCGTACAATTCAGCCGTGAATCGAGTGCCACGCTTCTGCTACGCCGGAACATACGAGCGAGACTACCCGCGCAACCGGCTGACGGCCAGGGCGCTGCGGGAGTCCGGCATTCGCGTCGAAGAAGCGCACGTTCCTGTCTGGGAGCGTATCCGCGACAAGAGTTCCGCTGGCCCACGACAGATGGCGCGGACTGCGCTGGCGCTATTCGTCGCGTATGGACGGCTGATACCCGAGGTTGCGTTACGGCTCCTGCGTTGCGACGGTCTGGTGGTTGGGTACATCGGTCAGGTTGACATGTTGATGCTGGGGCCGGTCGCGAAACTGATGGGAAAGCCGGTGATCTTCGACCCGCTGGTCACGATGACCGATACCGTTGTTGAGGACCGCCGCCTCGTCTCCACGCGTTCGCCGCTCGCCTGGGCAATCGCCGCCATCGACCGCGCGTCACTTGCGCTCGCGGATGTCGTTCTCGCCGATACGCCGGAGAATGCGCGGTACATGACGGACCGCTTCGGCGTTGCAGCCAGCCGAATCGTCGTCGTGCCGGTTGGTGCCGACGAAGACGTGTTCTATCCAGCCAGCGATCCTGATTGGCGAGATGCGACCGATTCGAAACCACTGGATGTCCTGTTCTACGGCAAGTTCATCCCCCTGCACGGTATCGAGACAATTCTCCACGCGGCACGCCTGCTTCACGATCGAGGAACACCGGCGCGATTTGAGATCGTCGGAACCGGCCAGACCTACCGTGAGATGCGTGACCTCGCGGCGAGACTTGAACTAACGAACGTTACCTGGACCGACTGGATACCAGAAGCCCAACTCGGAGACCGTCTCCGAATGGCGGACGTGGCGCTCGGTGTCTTCAGCGACAATGCGAAGGCCGGACGTGTGGTGCCGAACAAGGTCTACCAGTCACTCGCTTCTGGAGTTGCGACAGTTACGAGAGGCCCCCTCCCCAACCCCTCCCCTGAAAAGGGAGGGGCTTTTGGCGCAGATGAAGTGAGCGGGTTCGTCCCTCCGGGCAATTCGGTCGCACTTGCTGACGCTATCGAACGTCTCTGCTCCGGTGATTTACGGAAGAAGATCGCTCGAGCAGGGCTGGTGCGGTACCGACAATCGGCGGAAGCAACTGTCCGGGCGCGGTTGGTGGGCGATGCTGTCGAACGAGTAATGGGGGATCGATGGCAACGTCCGCCAGTTCACGGTTGATCGTGCCGGTCGCCTTCTGGATCGGGCTGGCAGCGGCGCTGCTGGCACTCTGGCTCTCGGGGCAGGCCGCGAACGCGTGGGAGGTCGTCCGAGAGGCACGGCTGGCAGCGCTCCCGCTGGTGATCGCGCTCGGCATCGCCCTGCCCGTCATCCACGCCATCCGCTGGCGAATCGTGATGCGGACACTCGGGACGGAGATATCACCGCTGATGGCGGCCGACATGACCGTCTCGGCATCGCTGGTGAACTACGCCTCGCCGGGCTACCTTGGGGCACCGGCGATGGCGTTCATGGCCAACCGGACGGCCGGTGCACCGTGGTCACGCTCGCTACTGTCACTCGCCTTTGAACAAGGGCTCGACTTCCTCGTCCTCGTCGTCGGCTCGCTGATCGCGCTGTCACTGATTGGCCCCGAGCGAATGGCCGATATCGTTCCGGAACTCGAGCGGACCGCGCAGTTGACGCTCATTGTCGTGCTGATTGCCGGTGCGATTGCTGTCCTGCTGGTCGGCCGTGACCGGATCGTGCGCGCTGCGAAGAGAATCGTAGAAGCATTCCGCGCGCTAGGTGGACGCGTCGACTGGAGGATCATTGGCGTGCTGACGCTGGCGAAGTGGCTTGCGCAGGCAGCCGTCGTCGGGCTGCTGCTCTGGGCGTTGCGACTCCCAACCGACATGACGACGTTGCTCTCGCTAGCGACGCTGCCACTGATGATCGGTCAACTCGTCCCGCTCCCGGGCGGCGTTGGCGCTCGTGAAGCGGCCATCGTGGCACTCTCGGGGGCGACCGGAGCGACGGCGGCAGGGTTGCTCGGGCTGGCCGTCCTCCAGCGTGTCCTCCTCGTCGCGTCCCTGCCGCTCTCGCTCGGGCTGCTGCGGCTCGCACGCGCGTCTGGCGTCGGCGGACAGCCGTGAGGGCGACGGCGGTGCGACAGCGAACCACTCGGGACCGATTCACCGGGGTTACGACGCGACGGCTTGCGCTGGTCGTTCTAGCAGGCGTCGCGATCCGTCTCGCCGTGATGCCGTTCACGCTCCATTTCGACGCCTACCAGATCTATTCACGCGCCCACGAGGCGGCGTATCACAACGACTGGTTCGGCTTCACGAGCCAGTTCATCATTCAGTCGATCCACAACCTCTGGCTGCTGATCGTTCGCCCGCTGCTGCCTGACAGCCACGTGATCTGGTCCGAAACGGCCTCGACGCTCGGTGTCGGCGCGGGCCGTGAGGATTACGAGCGGTTCCTCGCCTACGACCATCTCTACCGGACGATCTTCCTGATGAAACTACCCTACGTCGTCGCCGACCTTGCCTGTGCCTGGACACTGACGAAACTCGTCCCGGCCAGCAAGCGGCTGGCGGTAGCGGCGTTCTGGCTGCTGAACCCACTCGTCATCTTCTCATCTGCCATCTACGGTCGGCACGACAGCATGGCGATTCTGCTGGTCCTGCTCTCGGTCGTCACAGCCCGACGGGCGACCGATGCCGGTCGGCTGGTTGGCCTGGCGCTGCTCGGGATCGCGACGCTCACCCGATTCTTCCCGGCGATCATCGTGCCGCTCTTCCTGCTGGCGTTCCGGCGAACTGCGCGACAGTTGGCGCTGTTCCTGAGTCTGCTGGTCGGGTTAGTCGCGCTCGTCGAACTGGCTGGTCTGGCGACCTCCGGCAGCAGCACGATCCTGACGATTCTCGATACCTACGAGCACTTCCAGTACTGGTTCGACGCTGGCCTCTACCTGCGCTTCGACGACTGGATATTTCTCTTCCCGGTCGCCTACGTCGCCGCGTTACTCTGGATCAGCGAACGCGGAGTCACACCGGACGAGTATCTGCCGTTCAGCGCAGCGGCCTTCCTGCTGCTGTTCAGCCTGACCTTCTTCCACCCGCACTACGCCATCTGGCTCGTTCCGTTCCTGGCCCTGACGATCCCGCTCCATGCCGACAGTAAACGGCTGACGATCTACCACGCGATCCAGATCGGCTGTGTGTTGATCTACTCCGCCCAGTGGGGAGCGTGGACAACCTGGGATCTGTTCGAACCGATTCTCGGTACTCGCGTCGCGTCGCTTCCCGACCCAGTCGAGGCAATTGACAGCCAGATCGAACCTCGCCTGTTCTTCGGGATGTTCCGTTCCGTCCTGACCGCCGTGTCTCTCTGGATGGCGTGGAAGATCCTACGGCCAGTCGTGAAGCGCGAGGGAGCATGAACAAGCCCTCCATCCTGCTTACCCTCGTGTTCGCCCTCTTCTTGCTCACCACCGCCTGCACGACTCGCGTGACGGGCCACACCAGCCCGATCGCGCACGACTACGGGCCGGTTGAGTGGCGTGCGTTGCAACAGCCAGTCATCCAGCAGTTCGTGACCGGGCCGGGGCATCAGGCCGCGATCGCCAATGACGGCAGGACGACGGCAGCCCAGTTCCAGGAACGACTGGCGGCCCTGCCCGAGGACGCCCGAACGGGAACGCTGTTGGAAATCCAGATTGGTCTGCAACTCGCGGACGACGCCGGGATCGAAGAGTTCGGTAACTGGAACACCGGCGCGATCGTGAGGATCAGCGGGCCGGATGACGCGCTGCTGTACGAGACTCCAGTCGATGCGCTACCCCGCGATGGTGACTGGCTTCGGATCGAGGAACCGCCAACCATCGCCGACGGGCAGATCGTAACGCTGCGGATTGATCCGGGCGATGGCCCCGACGCGGGCAGGCTCCACTATGGCGTGACACGCGACCGCGCACCATATGGCGGCTGGATCGCGATCCATAGCGGGGGCGAGAGTGCCGGTGGAGGGTTGCTGCTCCGGACGACCTACGAGCGCGATGTCAACTTGCGGTCGATGGCATCCGACACCACCTCGCGACTTCGGGGAGCGTTCAACGACGATCTGGCCTTCGGTGTCGTCTGGGCGGTCGTCCTCACGAGTCTGCTGGCGACTGCCGGTTGGGTCTGGCGATTGCAACAGGGGCGGGAGGGCTAGCGGTGGTTGTCGAACGATCGCAGCGGTCGTGCCTGCTCTGTGGCAGAGCGTTCGAAGGACGGACGTTCCTCTGCAAGCCATGCTCGGACGAGTGGCGCGGCAAGCCGATCCCGGCCGAGGTTCGGACGCGATTCTACGAGGCACTCGACCGTGCATACCCCGATCGCTCGAACACCTACGGTAACTGGAACGTGCCGGTCATGCTGCTACGTGAAATCGAACGGCTACCGCGTGACCTGCGGATTCTGGAACTTGGCGCAGGCGGCGGGTTCTTTGCCGCCGAACTGGACCGGCTGGGATTCCAGAACCTGACCCTCTCCGACTTCACCGCGACAACGCTAGCCGCGCTCCGGCAACGCTTACCCGAGGCGCGTCTGGTCGGTGCAGATGGCGCGATGCTACCGTTTATCGACGCATCCTTCGATGTCGTGATCTCGACCGATGTCATCGAGCACATCCCGGAGGTGGAGCCACACATCGCCGAGGTCGCACGCGTGCTCGCGCCAGCCGGTCGCTACTACGTCAAGACACCGAACCGACCGCTGGCCGAGGCGTTCTACCGGCTACGGGGAATGCACGACGCCTACTTCTGGCACCCGTCGATGTTCTCGGTCGGCGAACTCCGGGCCGCCTTTGCGCGTCATGGACTGCGGACAACGATCCTGTCGCAACCGCGGCTGACCGGTGCGCAACTCGCCAAACTCCCCGGCCCACGACCACTACGGCAGGTTGCCGGGGCAATGCCGATCGGCTGGCTGCCACCGGCCATGCTGCCGCACATCGAAGCCGTCGCAACGAAAGGCCGGTGAACCAACGATGCTGGAGAGACGAGACTGATGGGCATGCGCTTCACCGGAGAACGGGTGATCCCGGAACTGCCGGAACTTCGCGTCACCTACCTGCAGAGCCTGGCGGCCTATGAGTACGCCGAGCAGTTCGTCTCCGGGAAACGGGTCGTCGACTGCGGCTGCGGCGAGGGATACGGGACGGCGCTCCTGGCTGAACGATCGACACTCTCGATCGGGATCGACCTCGATCCGGACGTCGTCGCGTACGCCGCAACGAAGTACCGCGCCGCGGAACGGGCCACGTTCGCCGCCGCCAGCGTTGATGCTCTCCCGATCGCCGATGGCAGCGCCGATGTCGTCGTCTGCTTCCAGGTTCTCGAACACCTGCCCAATCCGGGCGGATTTCTGCGTGAGGTCCGTCGCGTCCTGGCGCCTGGCGGCATCCTGATGCTGACGACGCCAAACCTGCTGGTGACCGGCGCGCGGCCCAACCCGCACCACGTCCATGACTACACACCGGATGACCTGCGCACGCTCCTCGCAGGCGTCTTCGACGACGTCGAGGTGCGTGGCGTCTTTGCCGGTGAACAGGTCGCCGCCTACCGTGCGAAGAACGACCGAATCGTCAAGACGATTATGCGGTTCGACCCGCTCGGACTTCATCGCCGTATTCCGACGCGCCTGGTCGAGTTCGTCCACATCCGCGTGACGCGCCTGATTCGTGGGCGGCTCAACGCAGGCAACGCCGATCTGGTCGCAAACCTCACGACGGCAGACTTTCCAATCCGCGTCGAAGGCGTCGAGCAGGCAATTGACCTGCTCGGCGTCTGCCGCGTTGGGTCGTAAAGCCGTCGACCGCAATCAATCTCCCCCAACCAATCCGGTAGGGGCGACATCGCAATGTCGCCCCTACCGGATTGAAGTTGATTGAAATGAAAAAAGGGCGAAGCATTGCTTCGCCCTTGCTGACCATGATTGATGCGATCTGGGTGTTACTCAGCGACCTCGAAGGTCGGAGTGATGGCGGAGACCTGGTTGATGAACTCCTCGGCGACGTAGATCGTGCAGTCCTTGCCAACGACGATTCCGGTTGGCGTGGTCAGACCATCGCATCACGCATCACGCATCCCACGTCCCACGTCCCACGTCCCACGTCCCACGTCCCTAAACGCACTACCAGACGCGGATGTACTTGAACCCCTCGGCGTACTGCCACTCTTCCGCGCCAGGGAACTTCTTGTAGCGGGCGATGGCGGAGGCGTCGCGTGACCAGTGCCGGAGCATGGTGCGGAAGTCCCACTCGCCCATCTGGGAGGTATGCGCCGCCAGCGAGTCGAGTTTCGTCTCGAGGTGGTCGCTGATATCGACGTAGTAGTCGCACTTCTCCTCCGAGGCCATGATGTAGACCTCGGTGACATTGTGTGGCTCCAGGCCCTCGGCCAGCAGTTCCGGGAACGTCAGCCGATCGCGGGCGGACGGGAAGAGTGCGGCCAGTGTCGCTTCGCCCATCGCGAGGTGGTCCGGATGCTGGATGTAGGAGGAACCTTCCCAGCGCGCGGTCGGGTCCTGACAGATGACAGCGTCCGGCTTGTACTGGCGAATGACGCGTGTCAGCTTCCGGCGCATGTCGAGATCGGGGACGAGTTCTGCATCACGCATCCGCAGGAAGACGACCTCTTTGACGCCAAGGACCTCGCAGGCGGCCCTCTGCTCGGCCTCGCGGATTTCCATCAGTTGATCGCCGGTCATCGAAACGTCGTCGCTGCCCTTGTCGCCGCTCGTCCCGAGGACGTAGATGATCTCCTGCCCCTCGGTCGCCCACTTCGCGACCGTTCCGGCGCAGCCGAACTCGGCATCGTCCGGATGGGCAACAGCGACCATCACTCGCCTGGGCCGCTGCTCTGTCTGATTCTCAGCCATGAACTCTCTCTTCCCATAACCGTATTGGAACGTCTCCGTCTATAAGGCCATCGCATCAGCAACCATTCCACGATTGGGCCGAAGCGACGAGCAAGTGCCGTGCATCACTATAATCCTGACGCAACCACCCGTGGACCGGCTCGGAGGAGGAACGGCGATGCGCAACCTGCTGGGGAGACTACTGCAACGCCCGCCTGCCGAACTGGAGCGGATCGCGATGTTCTGGGGCGTCGAGTTGCGCGGTCACGACCGGCATGGCGACGTCTCGCTGCTCTACCGGACGATGACGGACATCTGGGCCGTCCGCGATGCCTGGGAGCGCATATCCGAACCGGGCAAGCACCTCATCCGCGCGCTCGACGGCCACGACGGCTCAGCTGTCGATATCGATACGCTGGCCGGTGAGACCGGAATCGCACCGGACGAGACTCGCAGTGAAGTCGAGCATCTCTACGCGATCGGGGCCATCGCAACGGAGGATCGCCGCACCGACGAGCGCCAGCCAGTCGAACGAACCTACTTCCTCCCTCGCGAGATGGGGATGATGATCGAGCGGGTCGAAGCCGAGCAGATCGCGCCGACGCCACAGACGCTGCCGATCGACGAGTTGCTGGCGAGCGTTCCCTACCCGGAGATCGAAGAAGCGGCAACGGCCTGGGGCGCGCGGGTCATTCCAGCAATGCACGCGCGCGGCGAACTGGTCGGACTGATCCGCGAGCAACTGATCCGGCCCGATCGCGTCGAGCGGCAGATCAACGCGCTCTCGGCCCCGGCCCGCAACGCCTGGGCGCGGCTGAAGACGGCGAACGGGATCGTGCCGATCGACGATCTTCTGCCGCCAAAGGATGTCCCGCTCATGACGCGACGCCGCATCCTGCGTGAACTGGCGTCGCCGCTCCTGCTCTGGCACGGCTACGACGGCGACCGGCGGCTGGCGATCGTTCCGAAGGCGATCCTCGAGCCGGAGCCACCGAAGGTCGAGCCACCGCCCGATCTGCGGCTGATCGACGCTGGCGACGTCGACGAACCGGAGTGGATCTTCCCGCAGGCTGCCGCCTGGGACCTGTTAACCGTCCTCCGGGAGGTCGCGGCGACCAACCCACGCTGGCGGCCGCTCTCCGAGGCCGATCCGGCCATCGCCCGACGACTCCGACGGAAACTCTGGCTGGCTGACCGCGAAACGCTGGATATCCCCACCGGCTACATCCCCTTGCTGGTGCGCACCGGAGCGCTGATGGGTGTCCTGCGAGAGGACAGCAACGAACGGGCCGTCCCGGGTGAGATGGCGCAGTCATGGCGCGAGTCGTCCTTCACGACTGCCGCCCAGCGGATGGTCGCGGCCTGGGCCAGCGCTGAGGAGTGGATCGAGGGCCGCGAACGCGTCGACGCTAACCTCTACGGCGCATCGTGGCCGCGTGTTCGCGAGATTCTGCTGCGGGCGCTGGGTGAACTCGACGAGGATCAGT
>Ga0180215_1000388_pt1 | contig 57530 bp, 68 predicted proteins | sample eDN3rd37CBELigBY_FD_128871 | JGI IMG/M metagenome (GOLD analysis project Ga0180215, IMG submission 128871) | Enriched backyard soil microbial communities from Emeryville, California, USA - eDNA 3rd pass 37_C BE-Lig BY (version 2) (version 2) | ecosystem: Environmental > Terrestrial > Soil >... | reverse complement strand
TCGAAGCAGTCGCGTCACCCTGCAGCTGTTTCTCGATATTCTGCCCTTCGATATCTGTCATCGATCTGAAGCGGATATGGGCATCCCCGGCTCCGATCTCGCGAATGATCGAAGAGATCAGTCGCTGAAGCCTTACCTTCTCCTCTTCATCCTCTTTCGCTAACACTACGGTTAGAGAGACTTGACCCTCGCGAAGCATAATATCCCTGATCAAGTTCAGTTCTGTATATCCTCTTTCATAATGCGGCTCTCTAAGACCTTTGAGCGCTTCTAACACTTGTTCTCTAGTCAGCATGCTAACACCTCATCGGAATCCAAGACATGACCTCATTATATCAATTATCGTCCTCAAACCCAAGCCTTTCCCCAGACATATATCGCAGGATGCCTTCATAGATCGCATTCGCAACTTTACGCTGATACAGATCATCTGCCAGTAGTCTAGCTTCATCCGGATTGGATAGGAAACCCACCTCCACCAGCGCAGCTGGTATTCTCGTCGACTTAAGTAAGTACACGTCATGTGGTGTTTCCTTCGCAACCCGATTCGTGTTCGCCAGACCGAGGATTAGCGAGTCTTGGATAAGCTTCGCTAACTGCTCGTTCTCCTGGTTATTTGGATAGTAGAATGTTTGCGCCCCTCTCCATCTAGGGGAGCCGATACTATTCAGATGGATCGTCAGCAACAGATCCGGATTGATAGACTGGACGAATTGTGCTCTCCTCGTCAGATCTTGCCGTTTACGATGAGTCCGATTATCCGGATCTGCTAGATCCTTGTCCGTCTCTCTCGTCATATAGACGATAGCTCCGGCTTCTTGTAGATAATCCCGAAGATGTTGACTAATCTTCAGTGTGACATGCTTCTCCACAAGCCCATCCTGACTAACCGCCCCGCCATCATCGCCCCCATGGCCTGGATCCAGAACGATAACTTCCCCAGATAGCGGTAGTGCCCAGTCACTCCAGGTTCGGTCGGTGCGGATCTCTGTCGCGATGATACTTGCCAACAAGGCAAGTACGCATCCCGCTAATATCAGACGCCAACCCTTCGGATAACGAATCCATAAGACGATTTTTTCTCGTGTTTTCTTACGAAACATACAAATCCACCCCGGTCCCATATCGTTCACTTTCATCATATGGGTCAGGGTGGACAAATATGCTTTGTCTTAAACGTCTTAATTAGATGCAGCTGCCGTTCTTTCGCTCATTCCTTCGATCAAGATCTTGGCGACCTCTGGTCGGGAGAATTCAGGCGGCGGACATTGTCCTCCTCTTAGCATCTCACGTACCTTCGTACCAGACAGATGTAAGTGATCGGCCTTGTCATGCGGACATGTCTTGCTGGATGCCATATTACCGCATACCTTACAGAAGAAACTATGCTCGAAGAACAGTGGTGTAATCCCTAGTTCCTCCGGTGTAAAGTTCGAGAATATCTCTTGTGCTTCATAAGTACCGTAATAATCGCCTACTCCAGCATGATCTCGGCCGACGATGAAGTGAGTACACCCGTAGTTTTTGCGCACCATCGCGTGAAAGATCGCTTCACGAGGTCCCGCATAGCGCATCGCTGCAGGAAACACGCCTAGGAATACACGATCCTGAGGATAATAGTTCTCCAGCAATACCTTGTAGCTTCTCATCCGCACATCTGCTGAGATATCGTCTGACTTCGTCTCACCGACGAGCGGATTCAGGAATAGGCCGTCTACGATCTCCATCGCACTCTTCTGAATATATTCATGCGCACGATGAACGGGATTACGTGTCTGGAATCCGACGATTCGTTTCCATCCCTTCTCAGCGAATATGCGTCGTGTCTGTTCGGGATCATAATAGAACTGTTCAAACTGCTCTCTAACAGGCCTATTCAGCACCGTAATCGGTCCCCCGACGTATGTCGATGAGCGTTCATATAGCTTCGCGACACCTGGATGAGCTGGATCATCGGTCTTGAAAACGTTGACCGCTTCGTTCTGATGATCTACTTCATATATGCTCTCGATCGTTAGAATCGCATAGATGACCTCATCCGAACCCACTAATGATACCCTCTCCCCTACAGACAACTCAGATGCTGCTTCTGATTCCACCGATAATGTGACGGGGATACTCCATACCGTTCCGTCCGCTAGACGCATACGTTCTACGACAGACTGATAGTCTTCTACATTCATAAATCCTTGTAACGGTGAGAAGGCACCTACGGCGATACAGTCGATGTCTGATATCGTCCAATTCGTAACTGAGATTGACGGTAGCTTCGCAGCCTCTTGCAACAGCTCCTCACGCTCAGCTCCTGTGACTAACCGATTAATTAATGCGCCGCCATGTGGCTCTAAGGACATCGTTTCTCATTCCCCTCTGTATAGATTGTAATCTTATATCTTCTTAATGTAGCGTATTCTTCATCAATGTCCATTATAGACAATGTCAACTTATTTATGAAGGCCGCATTCGGTCTTCTCGAAGCCGGACCATCTACCTGAACGTGGATCCTCCCCCGCCTGTACAGGACGTGTACAATACGTGCACCCGATACTAGGGAAATTCTGGTCATGCAACGGATTGTAGATGATCTGATGATCCCGTATATAATTCCACACATCCTCAGATGTCCAATCTGCTATCGGATTGAATTTGACGAGCCCGAACTTCGTATCGTATTCTACTTTCTTCGCATTCGCGCGGGTTGGCGCTTGATCTCGACGGATACCGGTGATCCATGCATCATATTTCCCTAGCGTGCGAGTTAGAGGTTCTACCTTGCGAATATTGCAGCAAGCGTTCGGATCAGATTTCCACAGCTCTGGAGCAAACTGCTGGGCTTGCTCATCTGGTGTAAGGTTAGGTTTTACCTGGATGAACTCGATTCCATAATGCTTCGCAAGTCGATCTCTCGTCTCATACGTCTCTGCAAAATGAAAATCAGTGTCCAGATAGAAGATATCTGACTTCGGACTAATCCGTTGTAGCATATCGACTAATACGACATCCTCAGCGCCGAAGCTGCAGGCTAGTGTGATGTTAGGAAACATCTCCACTGCATGAGCTAGCAATGCTTCCGGGCTCTCATGTTCATACTTCTCCGCTGCTTCCGCAATCCACTTTTCCTTTTCAAGCAGGTTCATACTCTTGCCCTCCTAAACTCGAATATTCTAATTCCGAGTATTTATATGTGATTAATTGTTATTATATAAGTTTTCTTTACATTGTCAATTGATTTTCGTTATAAATGCCTTGCCATCACCATCATTTTATTCGCCTATGAATGATAAGGTGAGTACACTGCCTTTAATCATACATGTCTAGGCCTATGCAATAAAAAAAGGTTAAGAATCCATAAGATCCTCAACCTCTTATCATATAATAATTCATTAGCCACAGCATATGCACTAAGCGATGGTCCGATCGTAGATCATGTCTTTAACCTGTTTCTCTATCTCTTCGAACGTCGTGTTCAGAGACAAGGCAAGCTCGTTGAATAGCACGTTCTGTATGTCCCCCAGTAATCGTCGGTCCGTCTCATACAGATGCTTATTCCGCTTACTCTGGTCGATCTCTTTCAACATTAAGGTGTTAGCCGTTTGCGCGATGATCATACGATCACCAGTCTTAACATTCTCTTTATACTTTGCAGAACGCTGTCTGTAGTCATCCACCCAACTAACGCCTGGCTTAAGGAAAGAACGTAGGATGTGTTCCGCTTGGTCTTCATCCATCGAATCTAACATCAACACCTTATCACTATCAACTGGACAGCTTATCGTGAGATCCGGATGTGCAAGTGGATGCATCACATAATACGTTCTCGTGACATCTTGGATCGTCCGATCAGTGATATCCTCGATGCGACATAGACCGTGCGCCGAATAAACGATAACATCCCCTGTTTTATACATAATCAGTCTCCCGTCCATAATTTCGTCAACTCAGTTTACATCCTCTATTATATCCCTTATTCGAAATATTGTCAATATAGTTGACGTTCTTATCAACCTTATGTATATTAGGGCACAGCAGTATGGATGTACATTCAGCAGGAGTGATCAATTATGAGCATAGCACCGAAACAACAACTAGACTTGAATCTGATCGATCTTATCAGCGATAGACATTATTCCTTGCGAAGGATTACCGAACACCAATGGAACCTAGCCGGTAACATACCGATCTCGAACTCCGAGTGGTTCATCATCGCCCGTATCTATAAGGGTACTCCAACGATCTCCTATATTACGAAACATGTTGATATCACGAGACAAGCCGTCCACAAGCTGATCAGAAAGCTCGAATCGAAAGGCTTGATCGAGATTCATAATATGGAGAACAACAAGAAAGTGAAATGTCTACAGTTAACGCCCTTCGGACAACGGTGTTACGAGCTCAACGAAGCTTATAAAGCGAAGATAGAGGAAGATATCGCAAGGGTTATCGGTCAGCAGCAGCTGGAACATCTGAAGCATATTCTGAAGATGGACTGGATGCTGTAACGATATTAAACCGCTATTGAAGTCCTTCACTGATGATCGACCGCGTCAGGCGGAAGGTTTTATCGCCAATAGGAAAATCTCGACACGCCGGATCGCTTTATCGATATTAACCTTTCGTATGTGGAGAGAAAGCCTTAATATAAAAAGCCTCTTCCCTTTTGAAGGGAGAGGCTTTTTATATACGATTAGCGTTTGGAGAACTGAGGTGCACGACGTGCAGCCTTCAAACCGTACTTCTTACGTTCCTTCATACGAGGGTCACGAGTCAAGAAGCCAGCTTTCTTCAATGGTTGACGATATTCAGGATCAACTCTGAGCAGTGCACGAGCGATACCATGACGGATCGCACCTGCTTGACCTGAGATTCCGCCACCACTTGTGTTAACCAATACATCGTACTTACCGATCGTGTCTGTCAGTGTCAATGGTTGTTTAACGATCAATTTCAGTGTTTCAAGACCAAAATATTCGTTAATGTCGCGTTTGTTGATGATAATCTTGCCTTCACCCGGAACCAAGCGAACCCGTGCGACCGAGTTCTTGCGGCGTCCGGTTCCATAATATTGTACCTGTGCCACAAAACTGACCTCCTCTTAAATTATCCGCGTAGTTCCCAGACTTCAGGCTTCTGTGCTGCATGTGGGTGTTCTGTACCCGCATAAATCTTCAGCTTCGTCTGAAGTGTACGACCCAGACGATTCTTAGGCAGCATACCGAAGATCGCATGCTGTAGAGCGCGTTCTGGCTTCGTCTTCAGCAAGTCGTTCAAAGAAGTCTTCTTCAATCCGCCTGGATAACCGGAATGTCTGTAATAGAACTTATCTTGCAACTTGTTACCTGTCACATGAATCTTCTCAGCGTTGATGATGATGACGAAGTCACCAGTATCAACATGTGGCGTGAACTGTGGTTTATGTTTACCACGCAGGATCGACGCCGCTTCTGTAGCGAGACGGCCGAGAGTCTTACCTTCTGCGTCGATGATATACCATTTGCGTTCAACCTCATTAGGCTTCGCCATAAAAGTGGTACGCATGTCAAGTCCTCCTTATAAACGTGCGGAGTTTCATTCTCCTCTATTTCATATCGGTTCAATAATCTATTGTGAGTACATCATAGTGTTGACTTATGGTTCTGGAAGATGGCCTGTTCCAAGATTTTAGGGGGGGCGTGGGATACCCATCTCGAAAATGCGCCAATAAATATCTTACACTAAACCTTCGTTGGAATCAAGCGTTCATTTTTCTATTCATACGCCACTTCCCACAGTACGAGTCCTCGCGCAGGTGCCGTGATCCCGCCCTTTGTGCGATCCTTCATCTGCAGCAATTCACGAAATTCGTCTACAGTACGTTTCTTCAACCCGACCTCAATGACCGTCCCTGCGATAATCCGCACCATATTGTATAAGAATCCATTGCCCGTCACATAGATATGATACAGACCGTCTTCCGTCGCCTCGAGTCTCACGTCATAGATCGTGCGAACATGTGAATGCTTCGTTGACTTTACGGAACAGAAAGACGTAAAGTCGTGTTCACCTATGAGCAGGAGTAAAGCTTGCTCCATCGATTCTCTCACTAACGGCAATGGAACATGGTATTGATATCGTTGCTGTAGGGCATCAGGAATCCGGTTGTTATTGATCGTATACCGATACGTCTTTCGCTTTGCGCATTTCCGCGCATCAAAGTCTTGTGAGACATCCCTTGCATCGATGACGACAATATCATCAGGTAGGATGCTATTCAAGGCAAGAACCCATCGCTCCTCAGGTATCCTCGATATTGTCAAGAAATTCACGACCTGTCCCTTCGCATGAACACCAGCATCTGTACGGCCGGATCCATGCACCGATGTTTCTTCGTTCGTGAGTCTGAGCAACGCTTGTTCAAGCTGTCCCTGAATCGTGCGGTCCGTATACGATTGTGATTGAAAACCATGGTACTCGGTTCCATCATAACTGATCGTCAATCGAATATTCCGCTGCATCCTTATCCTCCTGCATCAGTTTGTACGAAATAAACGAAGCTTCCGCCTGAATACGTGATCAGGCGGAAGCTCTAATACGAAAAAAGGGCTTCAGCAGAACCACGGGTTCCGTCCACCCCTTCGTATCTAGGTACAATTATGCACGATCAACCAGTTCCAGATAAACCATATCCGCGGAATCGCCTCTACGCGGACCAAGCTTCAAGATACGTGTATACCCACCTTGTCGATCAGCATAACGAGGTGCCAGATCAGCAAATAGCTTTTGGATTGCATCTTTATCGTCACCAGCTTGTTCTTTGCGTACGAAAGCCGCCACTTGACGACGTGCATGCAGATCGCCGCGCTTCGCCAGTGTGATCAGTTTCTCTGCGATCGGACGAATTTCTTTAGCCTTGGTCTCTGTCGTTTGGATGCGTTCGTAGATGAACAGATCAGTGACCAGATCGCGGAACAGCGCCTTACGCGCACTGGAGTCGCGTCCCAGTTTCTTTTGGGTTGCCATGTTGTTTCCCTCCTCTTCGCAGCTAGTTAGTCATCGGATCGAAGCGACAGATTCAGCTCTGCTAGCTTCTCTTGCACTTCTTCCAATGACTTGCGACCAAGGTTGCGAACCTTCATCATGTCTTCCTCGGTCTTTGTGATTAACTCTTGTACGGTGTTGATCCCCGCACGCTTCAGACAGTTATAAGAACGCACAGAAAGATCGAGCTCTTCGATCGTCATCTCCAGAACTTTCTCTTTCTTGTCTTCTTCTTTCTCTACCATGATCTCGGCATCTTTCGCTTCATCGGTAAGTCCGACGAAGAGCATGAGATGCTCGGTCATGATCTTAGCGCCGAGACTGACCGCTTCTTCCGGTCGAATACTTCCGTCCGTCCAAACTTCGAGGGTTAGTTTATCATAGTTAGTTACTTGGCCGACACGGGTATTCTCTACACTGTAGTTCACTCTTGTGATCGGTGTGTAGATGGAGTCGATCGGAATGACGCCAATCGGTTGATCCTCACGTTTATTACGATCAGCAGGCACATATCCGCGACCTCGATTGGCGAAGATACGCATATGAAGCCGTGAATTCTCGCTTAGCGTGGCGATCGTCAGGTCCGGATTCAGGATCTCAACATCGCTATCTGCGCGAATGTCTCCTGCAAGAACAGGACCGGCGCCTTCTGCTTCAATCTCCAGCATCTTCTCTTCATCTGAATGGATCTTAAGCGATAATCCTTTAAGATTCAGAACGATCTCGGTTACATCCTCCACTACGCCAGGAATGGTGGAGAATTCATGCAACACTCCGTCGATTTGTACAGAAGTCACAGCTGCGCCGGGCAGGGACGAAAGCAAGATCCTGCGCAAGGAGTTACCCAGCGTTGTTCCGTAGCCGCGCTCCAGCGGTTCTACAACAAATTTGCCGTAGGTTCCGTCCTCGCTCACGTCTACCGTTTCGATTTTTGGTTTTTCGATTTCGATCATTCCATAACCCTCCCTTAGGAAACGTCGTACCTATGGTTTCTTTCAGCACAAACCAAGTAGTATGCCTATCCTTCTCAACCATTATTCACATGTGGAAGTTAATGTATACCACATGGTAAGGGAATTAGACACGACGACGTTTCGGCGGACGGCAACCGTTGTGAGGAACCGGCGTCACGTCTTTGATCATGTTCACTTCTAGACCAGCTGCTTGCAAAGAACGAATCGCTGCTTCGCGTCCTGCGCCAGGGCCTTTGACCATAACCTCGACCATCTTCAAGCCATGCTCCATAGCTGCCTTAGCTGCTGATTCTGCTGCCATCTGTGCTGCGAATGGCGTGCTTTTACGGGATCCTTTGAACCCGAGGTTACCAGAGCTTGCCCAAGAGATCGCATTGCCATGAGGGTCGGTAATCGTGACGATCGTGTTATTGAACGTCGAACGAATATGTGCGACACCGGATTCAATATTCTTACGATCACGACGTTTCGTACGAGATACTTTAGATTTCGGCTTGGCCATTGTTTGTTATCCCTCCTTACGAGTTATTATTTCTTCTTGTTCGCTACCGTACGACGCGGTCCCTTACGAGTGCGCGCGTTCGTTTTCGTCCGTTGTCCACGCACCGGAAGTCCTCTACGATGACGGATTCCACGGAAACTTCCGATTTCGATTAGACGCTTGATGTTTAGTGCGATTTCACGACGTAGGTCGCCTTCGACCTTGTGGTTCTTGTCGATCGTTTCACGTAATTTACTAACTTCGTCTTCCGTAAGATCACGGATACGCGTCTCTGGGCTAATGCCTGTCGCTGCGACAATCTTCTTAGCAGTGGTAGGGCCGATGCCGTAGATGTATGTCAGTCCGACTTCAATACGCTTGTCACGAGGCAAGTCAACACCTGCTATACGAGCCATGAACGGACACCTCCTTATCCTTGTTTTTGTTTATGCTTTGGATTCTCGCAGATGACCATCACATGGCCTCTACGCTTGATGACTTTGCATTTTTCGCAAATCGGTTTGACCGAAGGTCTAACCTTCATAACTAACAACCTCCCAGATTTACGGATATCTATTTCCGATACGTGATCCGTCCTCTTGTGAGATCATAAGGGGACAGTTGTATAACGACTCTGTCTCCTGTCAAGATCCGGATAAAGTGCATACGCAGCTTACCGGATACATGTGCCAGGATTTGATGACCGTTTTCCAGTTCAACTCGAAACATTGCATTCGGGAGTGGTTCAATTACCGTCCCCTCGACTTCAATCACATCTTCTTTGGCCACAGTCAATCTCCTTTCTGATCGTGCACATTATGATTTTGCTTCTCGATAAATCTGCTGAGAGCAAAACGTAATTTACCATTCGTTACACGGCCCGTTTCTTGCAAACTATCTGCCACTTCACTACTTGTATCATCATAAAGCTTCAGATGTAGCAAGTTTTTTTTCTTGGCCCGGTCAAACTTGCGTTTATCACCATCAGCGATACGCACAAATTTGTTGTCGATAACTTCCACGATGACCGCATACTTGCCGATGTCTCTGCCTTGCATCACCTGGACATATTGGCCAGGATGAGGCAGTCTCGATTCACCCACATTCATCACCTACGATCTGGATTGAGTGAGGATCTCATAACCGTCTGAGGTTATCGCGATCGTATGTTCGAAATGTGCACACCAGGTTCCGTCTTCTGTCACAACGGTCCAGTTATCTGCCAGCTTCTTCACATAACGTTCGCCGATGACAACCATTGGTTCGATAGCTAATGTCATTCCCGGTCTAAGGCGTGGGCCACGATCCGGTAAACCGTAGTTCGGAATCTGGGGCTCTTCATGCAATTCTGCACCAATACCGTGACCGACATACTCTCTGACGATCGAAAACCCTTCGTCCTCAACACATTTCTGAATAGCATGTGATATGGTGTACAACCGAACATCCGGTGCAGCTAGTGACAATCCTTCCATCAAGGAGCGTTCGGTCACTTCAAGCAGCCTGCGAGCTTCTTCTGAAATATCGCCGACTGCATATGTCCATGCCGAGTCGCCGTGATAGCCTTCGAATTGTGCGCCGATGTCAAGCGTGATAATATCGCCGTCTTTCAACACCTGGGACTTGCTCGGAATGCCGTGAACTAATTGTTCATTAATCGATGTGCAGATATTACCAGGAAAGCCGTTATAGCCTTTGAATGATGGTATTGCTCCCTGACTGCGAATGTATTGTCCTGCAATACGGTCTAACTCGGCGGTTGTAACGCCTTCCCGAATATGTTCTTTCATGACTTGATGCGTATCCGCAACGATGCGTCCTGCCTCGCGCATGAAAGCAAGCTCGGATTCGGTTTTGCAGATGATCATTGTGCTTGACCTCGTAAGATCGCACTGATCTGATTCGTCACAGCCTCGATCTCCTGTTCGCCGTTGATCTGGCGAAGCAATCCGTTCGCAGCATAATAATCGAGAAGTGGAGCTGTCTTCGTAATATATTCGTCCAGACGAGTTCCGACCTTCTCCTCAGTGTCATCAGATCGTTGATATAGTTCTCCCTCACACTTATCACAGACGCCTGACTGCTGTGGAGGGTTGAAGATCACATGATACGTCGCACCACAGGAACGGCAGATTCGACGACCTGTTAACCTAGCAAGGAGCTTGTCACGATCAACCTCGAGATTGATAACGTGATCAAGCTGTCTTCCCATGGAAGCAAGTATCTCATCAAGTGCTTCTGCCTGCGAGATCGTCCGTGGAAATCCATCAAGCAGGAAGCCCTTCTGACAATCTTCCTGCCCAAGTCTATCCCGTACGATACCGATCGTCACTTCATCTGGCACAAGCTTACCCTCGTCGACATATTGCTTAGCCAGGAGACCTAGCTCCGTGCCTTGCTTCATCGCCAGACGGAAAGCATCTCCCGTCGAGATATGTGGAATTCCGAAGCTCTCGACGATCGTTTCTGCTTGTGTTCCTTTCCCGGCTCCCGGGGGACCCATGAAGACGATATTCATGAAGATTTACCTCCCATTTCCGGCTTCCTATAAGTTAGCGTCACTTGTTAATGAATCCTTTGTAGTGGCGCTTGATCAGTTGGCTCTCGATCTGCTTCATCGTCTCTAGAGCTACACCCGTTAAGATGAGTAGCGATGTGCCGCCGATCGTTACTTGATCCGGTAGCCCTGCTAGTGCACTAACTAACACAGGCAGTACAGCTACTATAGCCAAGAAGATCGCTCCGCTCAACGTAACCCGATTCATCACCCGGGTCAGATATTTGACCGTCGTCTGCCCAGGGCGAACACCCGGTATATATCCGCCGTTCTTCTTCAGATTCTCTGCCATCTGCTGAGGATTAATCTGTACGAACGTATAGAAATATGTGAACCCGATGATCAAGAGCACGTACAGCGTCATCCCAAGCGGTGCATCCATCGCGAAGTTATTCATGATCCAATTCGCAAAAGCGCCGCCCTGCCAGAAGCTTGCGAGAGTCGGTGGGAAGATGACAAGTGACATCGCGAAGATAACTGGGATAACTCCCGCAGCATTCACTTTAAGCGGGATGTGTGTCGATTGTCCGCCATACATCTTGCGTCCGACGACGCGCTTCGCATACTGTACTGGGATCTTGCGAATCCCTTGTTGTACATAGATAACTGCAGCGATCAACAGTACCACACCGATCGCAAGCAAGAGGACGTACAGGATATTCAGGAACAATCCTTCAGATGCACCTGTGCCACTGAAGAAGTGATTATACAGTGATGTAAGTGCAGTAGGAAGACCAGCCACGATACCTGCGAAGATGAGGATCGAGATGCCGTTGCCGATCCCTTTCTCCGTGATCTGTTCCCCTAACCACATTAACAGCGCAGTACCTGCAGTCAGAACGACCGCAATGATCGTAAAGGTTGCCGGAGATGGATCGATCACCATTCCATACGTGTTATGGAAGCCGATCGACATACCGAACGCTTGGATCAAACCCAATACAATCGTACCATAGCGGGTGATTTGTGCAAGCTTCCGTCGACCAGTCTCCCCTTCTCTGTTCCACTGAGTAAATTTCGGAACGACATCCATCGACAGTAACTGAACGATGATCGATGCCGTAATATAAGGAAAGATACTCATGGCGAAGATCGAGAAATTGAACAGCGCACCTCCGGAGAAGGTGTTCATCATTCCGAAGAACCCGCCGCCCTGCGCCTCATCAAGTCCGATGAAAACATCGGTATCTACATTGGGTACAGGGATAAAGGAGCCGATCCGATACACGATCAGGATGGCGAGCGTGAACAGTATCTTGCTCCGCAGATCAGCTACCTTCATGATATTGGAGATTGTTCTGAACATTAGATCACCTCAGTTTTTCCACCGGCAGCCTGAATTTTCTCGACCGCAGATTGCGAAAATTTATTTGCTTTCACGGTGAGCTTTACCCCCAGATCGCCTTCACCCAGGATCTTGATTCCGTCTCTCGGATTCTTAACAACCCCAGATTCAAGAAGCAGTTCAGGTGTCACTTCGGTACCGGCTTCAAACCGGTTCAGTTCTTCTACGTTCACAACCGCAAATTCTTTACGATGAATGTTCGTAAATCCACGCTTCGGCAAACGTCGGAATAGCGGGTTTTGTCCGCCTTCAAATCCTGGACGTACGCCGCCGCCAGAACGAGCCCATTGGCCCTTATGACCGCGACCGGATGTCTTGCCAAGTCCGCTTCCAGTACCACGTCCAAGACGTTTGCGGCCATGACGCGAACCCGGAGCTGGTGTCAGTTCATGCAATTTCATCGTTGCACCTCCTTAATATCGCCATTTCCTTACATATAGGTATCGAAGCTTATACTTCTTGCACTTCAACCAAGTGACTAACTTTATTCACCATACCGCGAATCGCAGCGTTGTCCGGTTGTGTTACTGTATGATTGGTCTTGCGAAGTCCGAGCGAACGAACGGTTAGTCGCTGATCTTCCGGACGGCCGATCAAGCTGCGTTTGAGGGTGATTTTCAATTCTTTTGCCATTTGATTCCCCTCCTTAATTGAATAGTTCTTCGACCGTTTTACCGCGAAGCTTCGCTACTTCTTCGGCTCTCTTCAGTCGGCTTAAGCCTTCTAATGTCGCATTAACCATGTTCGTCGAGTTCGAAGAGCCCAGTGATTTCGTCAGGATATCTCCTACACCAGCTAGCTCAAGCACGGCACGAACAGGTCCACCTGCGATAACTCCAGTACCTTCAGATGCTGGCTTAAGCAACACTTTCCCTGCTCCGAATTCACCGACGATCTGATGCGGAATAGTCGTTCCTACGAATGGAACATGAATCATGTTCTTCTTCGCATCATCGATTCCCTTACGGATCGCATCTGGAACTTCAGACGCTTTACCGATGCCAGCGCCTACCCAACCTTTGCCGTCACCGACAACGACTAGTGCGCTGAAGCTGAAGCGACGTCCGCCTTTGACTACTTTCGCTACGCGGTTAATCGTAACAACTCTCTCAGTTAATTCTAACGTATTCGGATCTACGCGCAAGTCATTAACCTCCTTATGCAGTAATATTGGTCCTAGAATTCCAAGCCTGCTTCACGCGCAGCATCAGCTAACGCTTGAATCCGCCCATGATACAGATATCCGCCGCGGTCAAATACTACGTTGCTAATACCTGCAGCTTTACCGCGATTTGCGATTAATTCGCCGACCTTGCGAGCTGCCTCAACATTCCCGCCATTATCAACCTGATCACGCAGTTCCTTATCCAGTGTAGAAGCTGCTGCTAACGTTACACCATTCACGTCATCGATCAGTTGTGCATAGATATGTTTCTCGGAACGATAGACGTTCAGACGAGGACGCTCTGCAGTACCGCTGATTTTCTTACGCACACGCACATGTCTTCTAAGACGCGATTTGTTCTTATCGACTTTTGTAAGCATTTCGTGTCACTCCTTTCAGACCGATCACTGTCGATTTATGCGACGATACTCATCCGAGTTTCATTATTTCTTCTTACCAGCTTTACCTTCTTTGCGGATGATACGCTCACCTTCATACTTGATACCTTTGCCTTTGTATGGTTCCGGTAAACGTACACTGCGAATGTTCGCAGCCACCTCTCCTACACGTTCCTTGTTGATTCCTTTCACGATGATCTTCGTGTTGGAAGGAACATCGAACTCGATCCCTTCTTCGGGTACGAATTCAACTGGGTGAGAGTATCCTACGTTCAGCACTAGTTTGTTGCCTTGCTTGTTCGCACGATAACCGACACCTACAAGCTCAAGTGTCTTCTCATAGCCTTGCGAGACGCCGTTGATCATGTTGCTGATCACGCTGCGAGTTGTACCATGCAACGAACGATGCATCTTGTTATCGGAGGGACGCGACACAGTCAACACATTGCCTTCGAGATTGACGATCATGTCTTTGTGCAATTCACGAGACAGCGTGCCTTTCGGTCCATTCACAGTCAAACTTGATTTATCTACAGTCACGGTTACACCGTTAGGAATTTCGATTGGTTTGCGGCCAATACGGGACATGCTAGCACCTCCATTCAGTTGAGCTCTTGATTACCATACGTAGCAGATTACTTCCCCGCCTGATTTCGCTTGACGAGCTTCCTTATCCGTCATTACGCCTTTCGACGTTGAGATGATTGCGATACCTAGACCGCCTAGCACCTTCGGAACCTCAGAAGACTTCGTATAGACGCGCAGTCCTGGCTTACTGATCCGTTTCAGTCCAGCGATGACTCGCTCGTTATTCGAACCGTATTTCAGGAAGACACGGATGATCCCCTGCTTGTTGTCTTCGATATATTCAGCGTCACGGATGAAGCCCTCGCGCTTCAGGATCTCGGCGATTTCCTTCTTCATCTTCGAAGCAGGAACCTCCACCTTCTCATGACGTACCATATTCGCATTGCGAATGCGTGTAAGCATATCTGCAATTGGATCGGACATAGACATGTTGCTTACCTCCTTCCGGATAATCGATAAATTACCAGCTGGCTTTCTTCACGCCAGGGATCTGGCCTTTATATGCTAATTCACGGAAACATATCCGGCAAATCTTGAACTTCCGCAATACGGAGTGCGGTCGTCCACAGCGTTCACAGCGCGTGTATGCACGAACTTGATACTTCGGCTGGCGCTGTTGCTTGATCTTCATCGAAGTCTTTGCCATGTGTGGGTTACACCTCCCAATATTTAGGCTTTGGCGAACGGCATTCCCATTTGGTTCAACAGTTCACGGGCTTCTTCGTCCGTCTTCGCTGTTGTCACAATAACAACGTCCATCCCGCGCACTTTGTCAACTTTGTCATACTCGATCTCAGGGAAGATTAACTGCTCCTTCAGCCCGAGTGTATAATTTCCGCGACCGTCAAATGATTTGGATGATACACCGTGGAAGTCACGGACGCGAGGCAGTGCAACATTGAACAACTTATCCAAGAAGTAATACATTCTTTCACCGCGCAGCGTTACTTTCGCTCCGATCGCCATACCTTCACGAAGCTTGAATCCTGCGATCGATTTCTTAGCTTTTGTCACAACTGGCTTCTGGCCTGTGATCAACTGAAGATCACCAACCGCTGTATCCATTACCTTCGGATTGCCTACAGCTTCTCCCATGCCCATGTTGATGACGACCTTCTCGATCCGTGGCACTTGCATGACACTCGTGTAACTGAACTTTTGCATCAAGTTAGGTGTTACTTCATTCAAGAAATGTTCTCTCAATCTTGTTGCCATGTGCGGATGAACCTCCTTCCTGATCTTTCTATTAATCGATCAATTCTCCGGATCTTTTTGCTACCCGGACTTTCTTGCCATTATCTAATACCTTGTATCCGACACGAGTCGGTAATCCGGACTTCGGATCAACATGCATGACGTTCGATACGTGGATAGGTGCTTCCTGATTCAGGATGCCACCTTGCGGGTTAAGCTGCGAAGGCTTCGCATGCTTCTTCACCATGTTCACACCTTCTACAAGAACCCGGTTTTCACGTGGATAAGCTGCGATGACGCGGCCTTTCTTGCCTTTGTCTTTACCGCTGATCACGATGACCGTATCCTCTTTCTTGACATGCAGCTTGTTGTTCTGGGATTCCAGTACCTTCTTCTTCGCCATGATGGTAACACCTCCTATAGGCTGCTGGCTGATGCTTACAGCACTTCAGGCGCCAGCGAAATAATTTTCATATAATCTCTGTCACGAAGCTCGCGAGCAACCGGTCCGAAGATACGTGTACCGCGTGGGCTTCTATCATCCTTGATGATAACTGCTGCGTTCTCATCAAAACGAATATAGGAACCATCTTTACGTCTAGTCGAACGAACCGTACGAACGATTACTGCTCTGACAACGTCACCTTTTTTGACAACGCCCCCTGGTGTTGCTTGTTTCACGGAGCATACGATCGTATCGCCGATACCAGCCATGCGGCGTCCTGTACCGCCCAATACGCGGATACACATTAATTCCTTGGCTCCTGAATTGTCAGCAGCTTTCAAACGGGAAAACGGTTGAATCATTTCTCGTCCCTCCTTATAGCACGACTGCTTGCTCTACGATTTCAACCAATCTCCAGCGCTTATCTTTCGATAGTGGGCGTGTTTCCATGATTTTCACCGTGTCGCCGACCTTCGCCTGATTGTTTTCATCATGAGCTTTGAATTTCTTCGTATACTTGATGCGCTTGTGGTAGAGCGGATGCTTCTTGTAAGTCTCAACCGAAACCACAATCGTCTTATCCATCTTGTCGCTTACGACTTTACCGATCTGCACTTTGCGTTCATTGCGAGTCTGCTCACTCATTTAAGGCGCCCTCCTTTCAATGTTCGATTAACTAATCCCAAGCTCTCTTTCACGTAATACAGTTTTAGCACGAGCAATTGCTTTGCGCACATTACGGATTTGGGCTGGGTTATCAAGTTGACCTGTAGCTAGTTGAAAACGGAGGTTGAACAATTCTTCCTTGTAGCCTGCAATTTTTTGTTCGATCTCTGCAGATGTCAAATTGCGGATCTCACTAGCTTTCATTTGCTTCACCACCCAATTCTTCGCGTTTCACGAATTTCGTCTTGATCGGGAGTTTGTGAGCAGCAAGTCGCATAGCTTCACGTGCTACTTCTTCACTGACCCCAGCCAATTCGAAAAGGATCTTACCAGGCTTAACAACACATACCCATTTCTCAACATTACCTTTACCGCTACCCATACGTACTTCAAGCGGCTTCTGCGTAATCGGCTTCGAAGGGAAGATCTTGATCCACACCTTACCACCACGCTTGATGTAACGTGTCATCGCGATACGGGCAGCTTCGATCTGACGGTTCGTAATCCAGGCAGGCTCAAGAGCTTGTAAGCCATATTCGCCGAACGTTATCTCAGTACCGCCCTTTGCACGACCTTTCATCTTGCCACGATGTTCTTTACGATGCTTGACGCGTTTTGGCAACAACATGCTCAGTTACCTCCTTCCTGGTTCACTCTCTTCTTCGCTTGAGGAAGAACTTCTCCACGATAGATCCATACTTTAACGCCTAGGCGTCCATAAGTTGTGTGAGCTTCAGCAGTACCATAGTCGATGTCCGCGCGCAGTGTATGAAGTGGTACAGTTCCTTCACTGTATCCTTCGCTACGTGCAATCTCAGCTCCGCCGAGACGTCCGCTGACCATCGTCTTGATTCCTTTCGCACCCGAGCGAATCGATCTCTGGATCGCTTGCTTCATCGCACGACGGAACGAGATACGGCGCTCTAACTGTTGCGCGATGCTCTCTGCAACGAGGATCGCATCCAGATCCGGGCTCTTGATCTCACTGATGTTGATGTGTACTTTCTTACCGTCCGTAAGCTTCGCGATCTGTACGCGCAAGTTTTCTACTTCCGAGCCACCCTTACCGATAACCATACCAGGCTTTGCTGTATGGATCGTAACGTTGACACGGTTTGCAGCACGCTCGATCTCGATGCGGGATACGGCGGAGTCTTTCAGTTTGTTCTTCAGAAACTCACGAATCTTCACGTCTTCCAGAAGCAATGTTCCGAAATCCTTGTCACCCGCGTACCATTTTGATTCCCAGTCACGGATGATGCCTACTCTTAAGCCTACCGGGTTAACCTTTTGCCCCAACTTGTGTCCCTCCTTATTTCTCAGATACCACTAACGTAATGTGGCTGGTTCGTTTATTAATCCGAAAAGCACGTCCTTGTGCATGTGGTTGGAAACGTTTCATCATCGGTCCTTCGTTGACAAATGCGTCGCTGATCACAAGATTGTTAACATCTAGCGAGTAGTTATGTTCCGCATTAGCAACTGCCGAGTTTAACAGTTTTTCCAGAACAGGGGATGCCGCTCTAGGTGTATGACGAAGGATTGCGAATGCTTCGTCTACCCTCTTACCGCGAATCAAGTCGACCACGAGTCTTACTTTACGCGGAGCAATGCGCACGTATCTGGCAAGTGCCTTAGCCTGCATGGAAATACCTCCTCTCAAAGCGCATTCGATTATCGTCTGCCCGTTTTCTTGTCGTCATCGGTATGGCCTTTGAACGTTCTAGTCGGTGCGAATTCACCGAGCTTGTGGCCAACCATATCTTCTGTTACATATACCGGCACGTGCTTCCGTCCATCGTACACAGCAAACGTGTGACCGATGAATTGTGGGAAGATCGTTGAGCGGCGCGACCAAGTCTTGATCACTACTTTCTTGCTTGAGCCACTCAGCTCTTCAACTTTTTTAAGCAGATAGCCGTCGACAAAAGGTCCTTTTTTCAAACTGCGTCCCATCTAATGGCCTCCCTTCTTGCAACTAAATCATATTATTTCGTGCGAGAACGAATAATGTACTTACTCGAATCCTTCTTCTTCTTGCGTGTTTTGTATCCAAGCGTCGGCTTACCCCATGGTGACATCGGAGATTTACGGCCGATCGGAGCACGACCCTCACCACCACCGTGCGGGTGATCAACAGGGTTCATAACGACACCACGGACTACAGGGCGCTTACCTAACCAACGAGAACGACCTGCTTTACCAATCTTGATCAGTTCATGGTCACCGTGTCCAACGACGCCCACAGTTGCGCGGCACGCCTTCAGGATGCGACGAACTTCACCAGACGCGAGTCTTACGGATACATACTTGCCCTCTTCCTTACCCAACAGCTGAGCTTCAACGCCAGCGGAGCGAACAAGCTGCCCACCCTTACCAGGCTTTAACTCGATGTTGTGGATCAGAGTACCGACCGGGATGTTCTCAAGTGGCAATGCATTGCCGACCTTGATGTCTACGTTAGGACCAGACTCGACTACGTCGCCTACTTTCAATCCCTTCGGCGCGATGATGTAACGCTTCTCACCATCTGCATAGTTGATCAACGCGATGTAAGCGGTACGGTTCGGATCATATTCGATCGTTGCTACACGGCCTGGTACGCCGTCTTTATTACGCTTGAAATCGATGATTCTGTACTTACGCTTATGTCCACCACCATGGTGACGAACAGTAATTTTACCTTGATTGTTGCGGCCTGCCTTCTTGTGCAGTGGCGCAAGCAATGACTTCTCCGGTTGATCCGTCGTAACTTCTGCAAATGTCGCTACGGTCATTTGACGACGGCTCGGAGTTGTCGGTTTGAACGATTTGATTGGCACGTTGATTCCCTCCTTGCTTTTTTCAAATGCCCGTTACACAGTTTCGAAGAATTCCAATTCCTTGCTGTCTTCGCTCAATTGAACGAATGCTTTCTTCCATTTCACTGTATATCCGGAATATCTACCGTAAGTCTTCGGCTTTCCAGCCATATTGATCGTGTTGACCTTCGTTACCTTCACTTTGAAGATCTGCTCAACGGCTTGCTTGATCTCCGTCTTGTTCGCACGAACGTCTACTTCAAATACATAGCATTTGTTCGTCATCAAGTCACTTGTACGCTCAGTAATAAGCGGGCGCTTGATAATATCACGAGGATCTTTCATTACGCAAGCACCTCCTCTACTTTCTGTACTGCTTCTTTCGTCATGATCAGCTTATCATAAGACAGTACATCGAGTACGTTGATCCCTTCAGCCGCTACATACTTGATTCCCGGGATGTTACGGGAAGATAGCATGAGATTATCCTCTGCACCTGCGGATACGACGAGCGCTTTGCTGTCCACCTTGAGGTTTTTCAGGATCGATACGAATTCCTTCGTCTTCGGCTGCGCGAGTGTCAACTGATCGATCACGATGATCCCATTATCGATGACTTTGCTCGACAGAGCTGATTTGATCGCCAGACGGCGTACTTTCTTAGGAAGCTTGTATGCATAGCTACGAGGCGTTGGTCCGAATACAGTGCCGCCGCCTTTCCATTGAGGAGAACGGATGCTACCTTGACGAGCACGTCCTGTTCCCTTCTGACGCCACGGCTTTCTGCCGCCACCACGAACTTCAGAGCGTCCTTTCACTTTATGCGTACCAAGACGCAAGGAAGCACGTTGCATCTGTACTGCGTCGAACAATACATGACGATTCGGTTCAATACCGAACACCGCTTCCGATAATTCCAGTTCTCCGATCTGTTCACCGGATACATTATATAGAGCTACTTTAGGCACGTGAGATCCTCCTTTCTTGAACCTATATTACTTCTTCACAGAAGATTTGATTTTAACGAAGCCATTCTTGGGTCCTGGTACAGAACCTTTCACCAAGATCACGTTGCGCTCCGAATCTACCTTCACGATCTGCAAGTTTTGGATCGTAACCGTTTCATGACCCATATGACCTGGCATTTTCTTGCCCTTCGGGATGCGGTTGGCCGTACGGATGACCGCCATCGAACCGATACCACGATGGTACTTCGAACCGTGAGACATCGGACCACGGCTATGACCGTGACGTTTAATCGAGCCTGCGAAGCCTTTGCCCTTCGAAGTAGCTGTTACGTCAACATATTCGCCTTCAGCGAAGATATCTGCCTTCAGCTCTTGACCAAGCTCGAACTCTCCCACATTCACCTCGCGAATTTCACGAATATAACGCTTTGCAGCTGTATTCGCCTTCTTCGCATGACCGAGTTCAGGTTTGTTTGATCTTCTTTCCTTCTTATCCTCGAAGCCGATCTGAATCGCTTCGTATCCGTCGTTATCGACATTTTTCTTCTGCAGAACGACACATGGGCCAGCTTCGATCACTGTAACCGGATATACAATTCCTTCAGGACTGAATACTTGCGTCATGCCCAATTTTCTGCCTAGGATACCTTTCGTCATGTTGACACCTCTTTTCTACCCATTGAATGAAGATATTGATCCTTCTATTTGTTCATCATCGAACGATTATAGTTTGATTTCGATGTCCACACCGGACGGCAAGTCGAGACGCATGAGAGCATCGACTGTCTGTGGTGTTGGATTCACGATATCGATCAGACGCTTATGTGTGCGCATCTCGAACTGTTCGCGCGAGTCTTTGTACTTATGGACCGCACGCAGTACCGTGATCACTTGCTTCTCAGTCGGCAGCGGGATCGGGCCGGATACACCTGCACCAGAACGCTTAGCCGTTTCCACGATTTTCTCAGCGGATTGATCTAATACTCTGTGATCATACGCTTTTAAACGAATGCGAATTTTTTGCTTTGCCATTGCTTTACCTCCTTCTATCGCCCAAATTTGTTTTCGGACATACTCCGTGAAAATTCATCCTGCCACACCCACCATGGCAAAGGGGCCGGGTGTGTCAGCAACCTCTCACATCATCGCAACGTCTCAGACCAACGTTCACAATTATACCGAAAACCTAAGCCTAATGCAAGAAAAATTCTTGATTATTTTTGCGTGCGTTATACCAGTATACAGACCGGGAAATAGAAGACCCTCAGGCTAAGGCCAGAGGGTCTTTGTTTCACTCGTAGATGAAGAAATTACTTAATGATGGATGCAACCGCGCCAGCACCTACTGTACGGCCACCTTCACGAATCGCGAAGCGAGTTCCTTCTTCGATCGCGATCGGAGCGATCAGTTCAACTGTAACTGTGATGTTATCACCAGGCATAACCATCTCCGTACCTTCTGGTAGGTTGATGATGCCCGTTACGTCCGTTGTACGGAAGTAGAACTGAGGACGGTATCCTGTGAAGAAAGGCTTGTGACGTCCGCCTTCTTCCTTCGTCAGTACGTATACTTGAGCTGTAAAGCTCGTGTGAGGCTTGATCGTGCCTGGCTTAACCAGAACTTGACCGCGCTCGATGTCTTTACGTTCAACACCACGGAGCAAAGCGCCGATGTTGTCGCCCGCTTGTGCGGAGTCGAGCAGCTTACGGAACATCTCAACGCCTGTAACGACAGACTTACGAGTTTCTTCCGCGATGCCGACGATCTCGATCTCATCGCCAATCTTAATTGTACCGCGCTCAACACGACCTGTTGCAACTGTACCACGGCCAGTGATCGTGAATACGTCCTCGACTGGCATCAGGAACGGCTTATCAGTGTCGCGCTCTGGAGTTGGGATGTAGGAGTCGATCTGTTCGAACAGCTCGATGATCTTTTCTCCCCATTCGCTCTCTGGGTTCATCAACGCTTCACGAGCAGAACCACGAACGACCGGAGTGTCATCGCCTGGGAATTCGTATTCGCTTAGCAGATCGCGAACTTCCATCTCTACTAGCTCCAGAAGCTCTTCGTCTTCAACCATGTCGCACTTGTTCAAGAATACGACGATGTAAGGAACACCTACCTGGCGAGAGAGCAAGATGTGCTCACGTGTTTGTGGCATTGGGCCGTCAGCTGCGGATACGACGAGGATCGCACCATCCATCTGAGCAGCACCTGTGATCATGTTCTTAACGTAGTCGGCGTGTCCTGGGCAGTCTACGTGTGCATAGTGGCGGTTTGCAGACTCGTACTCAACGTGTGAAGTCGAGATCGTGATACCGCGCTCACGCTCTTCAGGAGCCTTGTCGATTTGGTCGTACGCGATAGCATTACCACCGCCGTATTTCTTAGTCAGAACCGTCGTGATAGCAGCTGTCAGCGTTGTTTTACCATGGTCAACGTGACCGATTGTACCGATGTTAACGTGTGGTTTAGTACGTTCGAATTTTGCCTTTGCCATTGTTCACTTTTCCTCCTTATTAACCAAAACATATATTGGATTATAATTAAGCACCTTGGCTTTTGGAAATGATCTCTTCGGAGATCGACTTCGGTACTTCTTCGTAGTGGGATATCTCCATCGAATAGCTACCGCGACCTTGCGTTCTGGAACGCAGTGTCGTCGAATATCCGAACATTTCCGCTAGCGGAACCTTCGCTCTGATCACTTGAGCCCCTGCGCGGGAATCCATACCTTCGATACGACCGCGGCGGGAATTCAAGTCACCCATAACGTCACCCATGTACTCTTCAGGAACCGTCACTTCAACCTTCATGATCGGCTCAAGCAGTACAGGAGCACAATGGTTCTTCGCTGCTTTCAGTGCCATGGAACCAGCGATCTTAAACGCCATCTCACTCGAGTCAACATCGTGGTAGGAACCATCGACTAGTGTAGCCTTGACATCGACGAGCGGGAATCCAGCGATGACACCGTTCTTCATCGATTCTTCGATACCTGCTTGAACAGGTCCGAAGTATTCTCTAGGAACGACACCGCCGACGATCTTACTCTCGAACACGAAGCCTGTTCCAGCCTCTAGCGGTTCGAATTCAACCCATACGTGTCCATATTGACCGCGGCCACCGGACTGTCTGACGAACTTACCTTCTACGCGAGCATGCTTGCGGAATGTCTCACGGTAAGCAACCTGAGGTTTACCTACGTTCGCTTCGACCTTGAATTCGCGCAGCATACGGTCGACGATGATGTCGAGGTGAAGCTCACCCATACCGGAGATGATCGTCTGACCAGTCTCTTCGTCTGTCTTCGCGTGGAACGTCGGATCCTCTTCCGAAAGCTTCTGAAGGGCGATGCCCATCTTGTCTTGGTCGGCTTTAGACTTCGGTTCGATCGCGATGTCGATGACCGGATCTGGGAATGTCATAGACTCAAGGATTACCGGGTTCTTCTCATCACAGAGTGTATCACCCGTCGTTGTGTCCTTTAATCCTACAGCTGATGCGATATCACCAGCGTATACTTCCGTAATCTCTTCGCGGTGGTTGGCATGCATCTGTAGGATCCGACCGATCCGTTCGCGCTTGCCCTTCGTCGAGTTGAGTACATACGAGCCGGATTGTAGAACACCGGAATATACACGGAAGAACGTCAGCTTACCAACGTATGGGTCTGTCATGATCTTGAACGCAAGTGCTGAGAATGGCTCTTCATCAGACGAGATCCGTTCTACTTCTGTGCCGTCTTCCAGCGTGCCCTTGATGTGAGCAACGTCTGTTGGAGCAGGTAAGTATGCAACAACTGCGTCAAGCATCTGCTGTACACCCTTGTTACGGTAGGAAGAACCACAGAGCACCGGTGTGATCTGAACGTTGACGACACCTTTACGAAGGGCTGCTTTCAGCTCGTCTACCGCGATCTCTTCACCTTCAAGGTACTTCATGGTGAGATCCTCGTCAAGCTCTGCGATCTTCTCGATCATCTGGTTGCGGTACTCTTCTGCTTGCGCTTGGTATTCAGCAGGAATCTCTGTCGTTTCGACATCTTTGCCTAAGTCATCTTTGAAGATATAGGCAACATTATCGATCAGATCGACGATTCCTATGAAGTCATTCTCAGCGCCGATCGGCAGCTGAATCGGTACAGCGTTGGCTTGTAACCGCTCGCGCATCTGCTGAACCGCACCAAGGAAGTTAGCGCCGATGATGTCCATCTTGTTCACGTATGCGATACGTGGTACATGATAACGGTCAGCTTGACGCCATACCGTCTCAGATTGCGGCTCTACTCCGCCCTTAGCACAGAAGACCCCTACCGCACCATCTAACACACGCAGGGAACGCTCGACTTCTACTGTGAAGTCTACGTGTCCAGGTGTATCGATAATATTGATCCGGTGGCCTTTCCATTGAGCAGTAGTCGCTGCGGAAGTAATCGTGATACCACGTTCTTGTTCCTGCGCCATCCAATCCATCGTCGCCGAACCTTCATGAGTTTCGCCGATCTTATGTGTACGGCCAGTATAGAACAAGATACGTTCTGTGGTCGTCGTCTTGCCCGCATCAATATGCGCCATAATACCGATATTGCGCGTATTTTGCAAGGAGAACGCTCTTGGCATGGTATTGTCTCCTTTCTGTGTGTAATCTATCTCGCCATGATGCAGCTCGCATCCTACCAGCGATAGTGTGCGAATGCTCTGTTGGCTTCAGCCATCTTATGCGTGTCTTCACGCTTCTTAACAGAAGCGCCGGTGTTGTTGCTAGCATCGATAATCTCTGCTGCAAGACGCTCTTCCATCGTCTTCTCACCGCGCAACCTAGCGTAATTCACCAACCAACGAAGTCCTAACGTCGTACGGCGTTCTGGCTTCACTTCGATAGGTACTTGATAGTTCGCACCACCGACACGACGAGCCTTAACCTCTAGCACCGGCATGATGTTCTTGATTGCGGCTTCGAATACTTCCATCGGTTCGTTACCCGTACGTTGGCGGATTAGCTCGAACGAGTTATACAGGATGCGCTGTGCAACACCTTTCTTCCCATCGATCATGATGCGGTTGATGAGACGTGTCACTAGCTTGCTGTTATAGATCGGATCTGGCAGTACATCTCTGCGAGGAACTGGACCTTTACGTGGCATAGTTATCCCCCTTTCTGCAAGTCTTTAGTCTAATGCTGCTTGTTTCATGGATTAGCTCTTCGCTTTCGGTCTCTTCGTACCATACTTCGAACGGGATTGCATACGGTTGTTCACACCTGCTGTATCCAGAGCCCCGCGCACGATATGATAGCGAACACCCGGAAGGTCCTTTACACGGCCACCGCGGATTAGCACCACGCTGTGCTCCTGTAAGTTATGACCGATACCCGGGATATAAGCCGTCACCTCGATGCGGTTCGTTAGACGAACACGGGCATATTTACGAAGTGCGGAGTTCGGCTTCTTCGGAGTCATGGTACCTACACGAGTGCATACACCACGCTTCTGAGGAGCATTAAGATTCGTTTCTTCACGAACCATTGCATTGTAACCCTTCTGCAACGCTGGTGATTTCGAGTTTACCACTTTCGCCGAGCGGCCTTTACGTACTAATTGGTTAATTGTCGGCATGTCGACACCCCCTTCCATATGAGTCGTTCAACGATATTTAAGCCCACAGATCCAGGTGGTTCATAATCTCGCATGAGAAAACCTCTATCGCAGCCTTAACGCTTTGGGTGACTGCATGTAGAGGTAGCGGATATCGAACTCGTGCTTCCGATAACTCGGAATCTGTACATTCTACCGTGTTTTTATGAACATGTTCTCAATCGGTAGTCTTCGTTGGTTCCGATCGAGAACATCACACCTACTATTCGACCAGTGATGCTGCCATAGCTGCACCGACATCGATGCCGCATGCTTTACCGAGCTTCCTCATGGAATCGACGTAGCTTACGGACACGCCATGCTTCTTGCATAGATTCACGACCTTCGATGTGATGCGCGGATCTGCGTCCTCAGCCACATATACATGGTCAGCCTTCCCAGTTTCGATCATCTTGATCGTCTGTTTCGTGCCGATACATAATTTGTGGGCCTGTGATACTTTATCATAAGACATTGTTGAAACATCCTCCAAAGTCCACGGACGAATTTTTGGCACACTACGATATATTAGCACCATAGATTCTATGATGTCAAGTAGTGTGCAAAGGAAAAAAGGGCGCGGGCTCCCACACAATCATGCATGGCGATCGAGCCGCTGCCCTTATCTTCTATTAACCTCGATCACTCGACAGGAATTGCTTCCGCCAGTTCTTCCGTTTCACTGATCTCATCGACCTTCTCCAACAAGTTGTTGATCGTGATCGAACGGTATCGATTCATTCCTGTACCTGCTGGGATCAGTTTACCGATGATGACGTTCTCCTTCAGACCAAGCAGTTGGTCGACTTTGCCCTTGATAGCGGCATCTGTCAGGACACGAGTCGTCTCTTGGAACGACGCAGCGGACAGGAAGGAATCCGTCTCCAGCGAAGCTTTGGTGATACCTAACAGCACAGGCTTGGCAACTGCCGGCTCTTTATCTGCGAACAACGCGACTCTATTCGCTTCTTCATATTCATGAATGTCAACGAACGAACCTGGTAGCAGTGTCGTATCTCCAGAGTCGATGATGCGAATCTTACGCAGCATCTGACGGATCATGACCTCTACGTGCTTGTCATTGATCTCAACGCCCTGATTCCGATAGACACGTTGAACTTCTTGTAGGATGTAATTCTGAACGCCTCGAATTCCCTTGATGCGGAGCATCTCTTTCGGATCGATCGAACCGTCTGTTAATTCATCGCCTGCCTCAACATGTTGACCGACAGCGACACGGACACGTGAACCGAATGTAACAGCATACACCTTGTTCTCCGCTTCGCCCTCGATCTCAATCTCACGACGATCCTTCGTATCTCGTATATCCTTGACTACACCGTCGATCTCTGAGATGATTGCCTGCCCCTTCGGGTTACGAGCTTCGAACAGCTCCTGGATACGCGGCAGACCTTGTGTGATGTCGTCACCTGCCACACCACCTGTATGGAATGTACGCATCGTCAGCTGTGTACCTGGCTCGCCGATTGATTGAGCGGCGATGATTCCAACGGATTCACCGATCTCTACGTGCTTGCCAGTCGCTAGATTGCGACCGTAGCATTTGCGGCAGACTCCGTGCTGTGTACGACAGCTAAGTACAGAGCGTATCTGGATCTTCTCGATTCCTGCATTCACGATCTCTTCTGCGATCGTCGCTTCGATCAGATCATTCGGTTTGACGAGGATCTCACCAGTCTCAGGATGGCGAACGGTCTCGAACGCATAGCGTCCTTCGATTCTATCGAACAGATCTTCGATCACTTCGCGTCCGTCCTGAATCCGACTGACGATGGAGCCCTTATCTGTACCACAATCATCCTCACGTACGATCACATCTTGTGCGACATCGACTAGACGACGAGTCAGGTAACCTGAGTCAGCCGTACGTAGTGCTGTATCGGCAAGACCTTTACGAGCACCGTGTGTCGAGATGAAGTATTCCAAGACCGTTAAGCCTTCGCGGAAGTTGGACTTGATCGGCAACTCGATGATACGTCCGGAAGGGTTGGCCATGAGACCGCGCATCCCGCCGAGCTGTGTAATCTGGGATTTGTTACCCCGAGCCTTGGATTCGACCATCAGATTGATGGAGTTGAAGCGATCGAGTGATTTCATCAGGATATTCGTAATCTCATCCTTCGCTTCGCTCCATATCTTGATGACACGATCGTACCGTTCCTCCGCAGTAATCAGACCGCGGCGATATTGATTCATGACAGTCTGAACTCTTAGCTCAGATGCCGTCATAATCTTCGTCTTCTCTTCCGGCACGATAACGTCAGCAACGGCGATCGTAATACCTGCTTTGGTCGAATACGTGAAGCCAAGCTCCTTAATACTATCCAAGATCATCGACGTACGTGTCGTATGATAACGACGGAAGCATTCTGCGATGATCGAGCCGAGATAGTCCTTGCCGACCGCCCCTTTATAAGGAAGAGACAGCATGTATTCTCTCAGGTTCGATCCCTTCTCGGTGACGAAATACTCATCCGGCGTACCGTTGAACAGATTTTCCTTCGTCGGTTCATTAATATATGGGAACGAATCAGGGAAGATCTCATTGAAGATGATCTTACCAACCGTTGTGATTAAGAATGCATTCTGTTGTTCTTCTGTGAAGCATGTTTTGCTCACTGCTCGGGCTGGGATCGCAACACGTGCATGGAGTGACAGGTTGCCCAGTTGATAGCCGGATACCGCCTCATGTACCGTACGTAGGATTGAACCTGTACCCTTCGATTCCGGGTTATCCAGAGTCAAGTAGAAGCTACCCAACACCATATCCTGAGACGGCGTAACGACTGGCTTGCCATCCTTCGGATTCAAGATATTGCCCGATGCGAGCATCAAGATGCGTGCCTCCGCTTGGGCTTCGGCTGACAGTGGTACGTGAACCGCCATCTGGTCTCCATCGAAGTCAGCGTTGTAAGCTGTACAGACGAGCGGGTGCAACTTGATCGCCTTACCCTCTACGAGGATCGGCTCGAAAGCTTGAATGCCTAGTCTATGCAACGTTGGTGCACGGTTCAGTAATACCGGGTGCTCTTTGATGACTTCTTCTAGAACATCCCATACTTCTGGGCTTACTTTCTCTACCTTACGCTTCGCGCTCTTGATATTATGGGCTAGCCCTTTGTTCACGAGCTCCTTCATCACGAAAGGCTTGAACAGCTCCAGCGCCATCTCCTTCGGCAGCCCGCACTGGTACATCTTCAGTGAAGGACCGACGACGATAACGGAACGCCCGGAGTAGTCAACGCGTTTACCGAGCAGGTTCTGCCGGAAACGACCTTGCTTACCCTTAAGCATGTGGCTCAAAGACTTAAGCGGACGGTTGCCCGGACCCGTAACAGGACGTCCTCGGCGACCATTGTCGATGAGCGCATCAACTGCTTCTTGTAGCATCCGCTTCTCGTTCTGAACGATGATATCCGGCGCCCCAAGATCAAGCAGTCGCTTCAGTCGATTATTACGGTTGATGACGCGGCGATACAGATCATTCAAGTCCGATGTCGCGAACCTACCTCCATCAAGCTGTACCATAGGCCGCAGCTCTGGCGGAATAACTGGCAGTACATCAAGCACCATCCAATCTGGCTTATTACCAGAGTTACGGAAGGCTTCCAGGACTTCTAGCCGTTTGATCGCACGGTTACGACGTTGTCCTTGTGCTGTTTTGAGCTCTTCCTTCAGCATCTCGACTTCCTTGTTCAGGTCGATGTCCTGAAGAAGCTTCTTCACAGCCTCCGCACCCATCCCAGCTTGGAATGCATATCCGTATCTTTCACGATATCCCCGGTATTCCTTCTCAGATAGCAGCTGTTTCTTCTCGAGCGGGGTATCACCCGGATCCGTCACGACATAGGATGCAAAATAGATGATCTCCTCAAGCGACCGCGGCGACATATCTAAGGCAAGACCCATACGGCTTGGAATGCCTTTAAAATACCAGATATGCGACACAGGCGCTGCTAGTTCGATATGTCCCATGCGCTCGCGGCGAACTTTAGCACGCGTTACTTCTACACCGCATCGGTCACAGACGACACCTTTATATCTGACTCTCTTATATTTGCCACAATGACATTCCCAGTCCTTCGTAGGTCCGAATATCTTCTCGCAGAACAGACCTTCCTTCTCCGGCTTGAGCGTGCGATAGTTGATCGTTTCCGGCTTCTTGACCTCACCGCGCGACCATGAACGGATCTTATCCGGAGATGCGAGACCGATTTTCATATATTCAAAATTGTTGACGTCCGTCAAGGAGCAACCCTCCTCAAGATTGATCTAGGATATATCGGAACCAAATCGATCATTCAGCCCCTAGTTCAGCGCCTTCCAAGTTCAGGTTCAACTTATCACCGGAAGTGTCTTCTTCATCGTCGATTTCCTTCATGATGATCTCTTCTTCATTCTCGCTGAGAATCTTGACATCCATGCCAAGGCTCTGCAGTTCCTTAATCAATACTTTGAACGACTCTGGTACACCAGGCTCAGGTACGTTCTCACCCTTGACGATCGCTTCATACGTCTTAACACGACCTACTACATCATCCGACTTCACCGTTAGGATCTCTTGCAGTGTATAGGCAGCCCCATAGGCTTCAAGCGCCCAAACCTCCATCTCACCAAATCGCTGTCCACCGAACTGCGCCTTACCACCAAGCGGCTGTTGCGTAACGAGCGAGTACGGACCTGTCGAACGCGCATGGATCTTGTCATCAACCATGTGCGCCAGCTTGATCATATACATAACGCCAACCGTCACTTCACGCTCGAATGGCTCCCCTGTTCTTCCATCGAACAGGATCGTCTTACCGTTGCGCTGCATACCGGACTCTTCCATCGTGTCGAACACGTCTTCTTCACTCGCTCCGTCGAAGACTGGAGTCGCCACATGGATACCCAGGCGCTTCGCTGCCATCCCAAGATGCACTTCCAGAACCTGGCCGATGTTCATCCGCGAAGGAACACCTAGTGGATTCAGTACGACCTGAACTGGAGTACCATCTGGCAAGAATGGCATATCTTCCTCTGGAAGAACGCGCGCGATGACCCCTTTGTTTCCGTGACGGCCAGCCATCTTGTCGCCTTCTTGAATCTTCCGTTTCTGTGCGATATAGACACGGACAAGCTGGTTCACACCCGGAGGTAATTCGTCACCATTCTCACGTGTGAATACCTTGACGTCAACGACGATCCCATCCGTTCCATGAGGGACTCGCAGACTCGTATCGCGCACTTCACGTGCTTTCTCACCGAAGATCGCATGAAGTAGCCGCTCTTCCGCTGTCAGCTCCGTTACCCCCTTCGGTGTTACCTTGCCGACGAGGATATCGTTAGCCGATACTTCTGCACCGACGCGGATGATCCCTCGTTCGTCGAGGTTCTTGAGCGCATCTTCACCGACGTTCGGAATATCGCGTGTGATCTCTTCTGGACCTAGCTTCGTATCACGCGCTTCTGACTCGTACTCTTCGATATGGATCGACGTATACACGTCTTCCTTAACTAGCTTCTCACTGAGCAGGATCGCATCCTCATAGTTATAACCTTCCCAGGTCATGAATGCGACGACGACGTTGCGACCGAGTGCTAATTCACCTTGTTCCGTAGACGGACCATCAGCTAGGATATCGCCTTTTCTGACGATCTCTCCGGCACGCACGATCGGACGTTGGTTCACACAAGTCCCTTGGTTGGAACGAGTGAATTTCTGAATCTTATACTTAACCAGATCTCCGGTTACAGTCTTGCCATCGACCGTTTCTTGTCTTCTGAGCCAGATCTCGTTACCGGTTACCCGTTCGATCACACCATCATACTTCGCAACGATACACACGCCAGAATCTTTCGCCGACTTGTGCTCCATGCCCGTACCGATCAGCGGCGCTTCTGGACGAAGCAATGGCACGGCTTGGCGTTGCATGTTCGAGCCCATCAGCGCACGGTTCGAGTCATCATTCTCTAAGAACGGGATCAACGCTGTCGCGACGGATACGACCTGCTTCGGCGATACATCCATATAGTCGACACGCTCACGCGGCATCGTCAGGATATTATCGGAAAGCTTGTTATAACGAACGATAATATTCTCTTGTGTGAACGTACCATCGTCGTTCAATTCGGCGTTCGCTTGCGCGATGACGTAGTTATCTTCCTCGTCTGCCGTCAAGTAATCGATCATCTCTGTAACACGATTCGTCTCTGGATCGACGCGGCGATATGGAGCTTCGATGAACCCGTACTCATTCACCCGTGCATACGTAGACAACGAGTTAATCAAGCCGATATTCGGACCTTCCGGCGTCTCGATCGGACACATGCGGCCGTAGTGAGAGTTGTGAACGTCCCGCACTTCGAAGCCTGCGCGCTCACGTGTGAGTCCGCCTGGTCCAAGAGCAGATAGACGTCGCTTATGTGTGAGTTCACCGAGCGGATTCGTCTGATCCATGAACTGAGACAGCTGTGAGCTTCCGAAGAATTCTTTGATCGACGCAATCACCGGACGAATGTTGATGAGCGCTTGCGGCGTGATAACGTTCGCGTCCTGAATGGACATCCGTTCACGAACGACACGTTCCATCCGCGATAACCCGATCCGGAACTGGTTCTGTAGCAACTCACCTACGGAACGGAGCCGACGATTCCCTAGATGGTCGATGTCGTCGGTGCTGCCCACGCCATGCAATAGATTAATAAAATAGTTGATGGAGGAGATAATATCAGAAGGCGTAATATGTTTGACCGATTTATCGATTAAGCCGTTGGCGATCACTGGGATCACTTTGCCTTCATCATTCGGCGAGAACACATTGACCTTCTGTAGCGTCACAACATGATCATCGAGCACACCGTTCACAGTATGGAAATCTTTGAAACCGACGTTATTCTCCAGATAAGAGATGAGTTGATCCAATAAACGGCGATCGATCATCTGCCCCGTCTCCGCTAGGATCTCTCCAGTCTCAGGGTCAACAAGCGGCTCAGCGAGGCGCTGATTAAACAACCGATTCTTAATATGAAGCTTCTTGTTAATCTTATATCTACCGACCGCAGCCAGATCATATCGCTTCGGATCGAAGAAGCGTGCGATCAAGAGATTCTTGGCATTATCTACTGTCGGCGGCTCGCCTGGGCGCAGACGCTCGTAGATCTCGATCAACGCTTTCTCCGTGCTGTCGGTATTATCCTTATCCAACGTATTACGAATATACTCATCATCACCGAGTAGATCGATGATCTGTTCATCCGTTCCGAAGCCTAACGCTCTAAGCAATACCGTAACAGGTATCTTACGCGTGCGATCGATCCGGACGTAGATGATATCCTTCGCATCGGTCTCAAGCTCTAGCCAAGCGCCACGGTTCGGGATAACCGTCGCCGTATATGCGCGCTTGCCGTTCTTATCAACCTTAGTACTGAAATAAACACTTGGGGAGCGAACCAACTGACTGACGATAACACGTTCTGCACCGTTGATGATGAAAGTGCCCGTCTCTGTCATGAGCGGAAAATCACCCATGAATACTTCTTGCTCTTTCACTTCGCCGGTTTCCTTGTTGATCAGTCGAACTTTAACTCGCAAGGGGGCCGCGTATGTAACGTCGCGTTCCTTCGATTCATCGACAGAATACTTGGGTTCACCCAAGCTGTAGTCGATGAATTCTAAACTCAGATTACCGGTGAAATCTTGGATCGGAGATATGTCTTGGAACATCTCACGCAATCCGTCCCTCAAGAACCATTCGTACGACTGTTGCTGGATCTCGATCAGATTCGGAACCTCTAGAACCTCTTTGATCCGAGCGTAGCTTCTCCGCTGACGGCGACCGTACTGAACCAGATGACCTGCCAACTCACATCCACCCCTTATGCCATTTCATTCAAAACTATGAATAAATGATGATAAAACTGTGCCTGGGTGCGTCTATAGCGCACCTGTTGAACGGGCTTCCAGCTTCATCATCTCGGAAAGAATTTGATTGATACCATCCTTCGGTAGGCGAAAAACGTGTTGAAATAATTTAATCATTGCCAAACGGTTCATCGCAGGTTAAAATTCTATTAACGAAAGTCGACAAGCAAACCGGATGAACGACACACAATACCTCTAACATGTAGACTTACCCGAAAAAGCGGACATTATTCACCAAACCGGGAAGTTTTCACTCGTCTGACAGCAGACAAGCAAAAAAATGGCTTGATAATCAAATACATTAATCAAGCTAAAGACATATATCCCATTGTAATACTGACATTTTTATATAATATCACACCCTGACGCACGCGTCAATCATTACCTCTTGAAGAATGTTCTACTTCTCATTACTTGATCGCACGATAGATCCGATACCCTCTATCCTTCTTCACTTCTTCCACACGCTTGTACAGCTGATTGAGCTTTTCCAGAGCAGATGGAGCCCCTTGTTTTTTCTGTATGACGATCCAGAGCGCCCCACCTTCCACGAGTATATCCCTAGCTCCACTGAATACAGCATGCACAACTTGCTTGCCCGCACGAATCGGCGGATTAGATACGACGAGATCGTAATCTCGTTCATGTACATCGTCATAGAGATTACTTGTCCAGATCCGTACATTCGTTACGTGATTCAACTTTGCATTGCGTGCAGCTAATTCAACAGCCCGTTCATTAATGTCGATCATAGATACCTGATTCGTCGGATGTTGCTTTGCAGCTGCGATACCGATCGGCCCGTATCCACACCCGACGTCAAGCAATTTAGCCCCTTCAGGAATCTGCATCGTTTCGATAAGTAGCGCGCTACCGTAATCGATGCCACTACGTGAGAACACTCCGGCATCCGTAACGAATGAATAGGTCATACCCCGCAGCACAGCCTGCACTGTGCGCTCTTGATGCTCAGATGTTGGAGATTTGGAATAATAATGATCCGCCATTCAATATCACCACCTGGTCAAAAACGTAGAAAAGGCTGTTTCATCGGGTAGTATACCCAGTATGAAACAGCCCCTTTCAACTCCAATTCTTACTTCACTTCTACACCAGCGCCAGCTTCTTCGAGCTTCTTCTTGATCTCTTCAGCTTCTTCCTTCGCGATCTTCTCTTTGATCGGCTTCGGAGCGTTGTCAACAAGATCCTTCGCTTCCTTCAGACCAAGACCAGTGATCTCGCGAACAACTTTGATTACGTTGATCTTCGAACCGCCTGCGCTAGTCAGGATTACGTCAAACTCAGATTGCTCAGCTGCTGCTTCGCCACCTGCTGCTGCGCCACCCATAACAGCTACTGGAGCTGCTGCAGTTACGCCGAATTCTTCTTCGATTGCTTTAACCAGATCGTTCAGTTCAAGAACGGTCATGCCTTTGATGGCTTCTAAGATTTGCTCTTTGCTCATTTGTATATCCTCCATTATTCATATTGTTATAGAGTTTGGTTTGTGACTATGCAACATTCATGATGACATGATGTTGGTCCAGAGGTTGATTACGCTTCTGCACCGCTCTCCTGATCCTTCTCAGCCACTGCTTTAACCGCAAGGGCGAAGTTACGAACAGGTGCTTGCAGTACGCTAAGCAACATCGAGAGCAAGCCTTCACGGGACGGCAGATCAGCGAGTGCTTTCAGTTGATTCATGTCGACGACTTTGCCTTCGACGATACCGCCTTTGATCTTAAGATTCTCGTTCTTCTTCGCGAAACCACTCAAGATCTTCGCAGGAGCGACTGGGTCTTCCTTGCTGAATGCGATCGCTGTAGGACCTGTCAGATGAACGTCCAGATCCGTAAGCTCAGCTTCAGCTGTAGCACGGCGGCAGAGGGTGTTCTTCAACACTTGGAATTCAACCCCTGCTTCACGCAGCTGCTTGCGAAGTTCTGTAACGTCAGCGACAGATAGACCGCGGTAATCTGTAATGACCGTACATGCGCTTTCCTTAAACTTCTCGGTTACGCTAGCTACGACCGCTTGTTTCTCTTGAAGTACCTTGGCATTAGGCATCGTTACACCTCCTATTTCCTGTCGGAATAATAAAAGCCTCCGTAGACAACGAAGGCAGGATGATCATCGGAAGCACAAGCAAGCATATGCTGCACTCTCTGATCTCTCTACCTCGGCGGGATATTAAGCCTAACGAGTAGGCACCAGCTGTCTACGGTACAAGCTATTCGATTCGTATTGTTGCTCAAGCTTAACGAAGTACAGTAGCGTCTACACGCACGCTAGGTCCCATCGTGGATGAAAGAGCGATGCTCTTCAGATACACACCCTTGGAAGATGCAGGCTTCGAACGATTGATCGCGTCGATCAATGTACGGAAGTTCTCTGCAAGCTTAGCCGCATCAAACGATGCCTTACCGATTGGCGCGTGGATCTGACCAGCTCTGTCAAGTCTGTACTCGATCTTACCTGCTTTGATCTCTTGAACGGCTTTGGCGATGTCCATCGTGACTGTGCCAGCTTTAGGATTCGGCATTAGACCTTTACCACCGAGGATCCGGCCAAGCTTACCAACTTCGCTCATCATATCTGGAGTCGCTACGCAGACATCGAACTCGAACCAACCTTGTTGGATCTTGTTGATCATGTCAGCATCTCCTACATAATCAGCGCCAGCAGCTTCAGCTTCCTTCGCCTTATCACCTTTCGCGAACACAAGAACACGTTGTGTCTTACCTGTACCATTAGGCAATACGACTACGCCACGAACAGCTTGGTCCTGCTTCTTCGGGTCAACACCCAGACGCACAGCTACTTCGATCGTCTCGTCGAACTTAGCTGTAGCAGTCTTCTTAACAAGTTCAACTGCCTCTTCAGGCGCATAGAACTGATCAGCATCTACAAGCTTAACAACTTCTTGATACTTCTTACCTTTTTTAGCCATTGTAAGTTTCCTCCTATGTGGTATTAGCGGATGATCCTCCCACTGTGTGACAGACGCTTGTAAGCTGTTCAACCTAGTAGCTTCACAACTTATTAGTCTTCGATCGTGATACCCATGCTGCGGGCTGTACCCTCAACCATACGCATCGCAGACTCAACTGAGGCTGCGTTTAGATCAGGCATCTTAGCTTCCGCGATCTCACGTACCTTCGCACGCTTCACAACGGCCACCTTATTGCGGTTCGGCTCGCCAGAACCCTTCTCCACACCAGCTGCTTTCCGAAGAAGATCGGCTGCTGGAGGAGTCTTCGTAACGAACGTGAAGGAACGGTCTTCGAATACGCTGATTTCAACTGGGATTACAAAACCCGTCTGTTCTGCTGTCCGAGCGTTGAACTCTTTACAGAACGCCATGATATTGACGCCTGCTTGACCAAGTGCCGGACCAACCGGAGGCGCAGGATTCGCTTTACCTGCCGGAATTTGCAGTTTCACCATCTTGATTACTTTTTTCGCCATGCGTAACACCTCCTTGCCCGTAATGTGGTAGAACGGGATTACTCCCTCCCACTTCGCGCTTCGAGAGAGCTGACTTCATACATCGCCACTCACTCTAAACCGTGAATGAAGGTCTATCCCACCAGAATAGACCCCGCGCAGAAACCTATATTTTCTCCACTTGAGTATAGTCTAACTCCAGCGGGGTTTCCCGGCCAAACATGTTGACATGCACCTTGACCTTGCTCTTATCGAGCAAAATCTCTTCTATCGAGCCAACAAAATTCGCGAAAGGCCCCACCTTGACACGCACATTCTCTTTAAGCTCGAAGTCGATGACCGGCTTCGGTTCCTCAATTCCCATGTGTTTCAAGATCTCTTCAGCTTCCTCCGGCAGTAGCGGAATCGGCTTCGAGCCCGAGCCCGTCGAGCCAACAAACCCGGTAACTCCAGGCGTGTTACGCACTACATACCACGAATCGTCTGTCTGGATCATCTCCACCAGCACGTATCCCGGGTATACTTTGCGCTTCACGATCTTCTTCTTGCCGTCTTTGTTCACGATCTCTTCTTCCATCGGAACGACGACTCGGAAGATCTTGTCCTCCATATTCATGGATTCGACGCGTTTCTCGAGATTAGCCTTCACTTTATTCTCATAACCAGAATAGGTATGCACTACATACCAATGCTTTTCCATAACAGGTCACCTTTGGCTCGTTATTCGAATATTAGGCGCAACAGTCCCGAGATGATCAGGTCAATAACATAGAAGAACACGCCAACAAAAATTACCGTGCCCAGCACAACAAGCGTATAGCTGATCATTTCTTTGCGTGTCGGCCACTTCACCTTACGCAGCTCAGTCCAACTGTCCCCGAAGAACGAGAACGTGGATTGGAATCCTCGCTTTACCCTACTTAAAAACGCCACGGATGACACCTCCGACTCATTACCGTGTTTCCCGATGAATTGTATGCTGATTGCAGAACTTGCAATGCTTCTTCAGCTCCATGCGGTCCGGGTGGTTACGTTTGTTTTTGTTCGTCGTATAGTTTCTTTGTTTGCAAACCGTACACGCTAATGTTACGATTATCCGCATGCTGCACACCTCCTGTTACTACCAAACTCCAAATCATCCGTTTATCTCAAATCGTCTGTGCGAGACAATTTTTGACGGTTACCTACAACACTTTAACACAATCGGAAGTCGAGGTCAATATAGAATTATGCGGTAAACAGAGAAGTCCCGTTGGAAACCAGTATTGTCCTCATCTCACGTAGCTAAACATCGGAGTAGCTGACTATGAACGGAGTTTACGCTCTAGATTCACCATGATGCTATCAAACAGCTAAAAAAGAACGACCTCCGCTAGTAGCTGCGTAGATCGCTCATTCTACGATATTGCGAACCTCCAGATAGCGTTCAAGCTTTCTCTTGACTCGCTGTAATGCGTTATCGATCGATTTCACGTGCCGATCTAGATCGGCGGATATCTCCTGATAGGATCTTCCGTCCAGATAGAGCATGAGCACCTTGCGCTCGAGATCACTCAGCACCTCGCCCATCTTGTCTTCCAATCCACTGAATTCCTCTTTATTAATCATGAGTTCTTCGGGGTCTTGCACGCGCGAACCGCCTATCACGTCCAGCAGTGTACGATCAGAGTCTTCATCATAGATGGGCTTGTCCAGCGAAACATATGAATTAAGCGGTATATGCTTCTGACGGGTGGCCGTCTTGATCGCGGTAATGATCTGCCTCGTAATGCATAATTCGGCAAAAGCCTTGAATGATGTCAGTTTATCTCCCCGGAAATCGCGAATCGACTTATATAAGCCGATCATGCCTTCCTGTACGATGTCCTCCCGATCTGCACCGATCAGAAAATAGGAGCGTGCTTTGGCGCGAACGAAATTACGATACTTATTAATCAAGTACTCGAGTGCGTCGCTATCGCCTACACGAACTGATTCGACAAGATCTTCATCCGCTTGCAAATCATATTCGTGTCCCCGTTCATTGAGGTCGGTCGTCACTCCATATCCCTCCGAGAGCCTACCGCGTAAGCTATAATAACCTTGAAGATATGACTAAGTATACATGATGTCGCAAAAAACCGTCAACCTATTCAGTCCATATCCTCTATTTGGCGACAGATTAGATCACGATATGTAAGTTACTCCTGTCGATTGCCTCTCCGCCATCTTTCCAATATATCCTGCATTTCCCCACTTAGCCTTCCCTCCAGCGGATTCAACACACGTTCAGTCGGCTCCTCCAGTCGTTTCCGTACCTCTTGTCTGGCTGCTGTTAATTCGATCAACAGTTCCCTGGCTGACATCCTAAGGGCACCTTGTGCGAACGCCACATGCTGTTCGGTGAAGTCCGATGTCGCGACGATGATGCTACGCTTCCTTCGCTTCAGGTCCTTCACCAACCGCTCGACGCACTCATCGGCTGTTTCCTTCTCTTTCGTATAGATAACCTCGAGCCGATGCTGCTTATAGCTCGCTCCTAGACCCGGTACCTTATAAGCATCGAAGACGAGGATGACGCGCTGTCCGCTATATCCTCGATAATCGGACAACATCTCGATTAATCGGTCGCGCGCCTCCTCGAGGCGGTCTTCCTTCAGACGGTTCAGCTCCGGCCATGCACCTATCATGTTGTAACCGTCAACGATTAATACTTCTTCCATATGCACTCTGCCTATCCTCTAGCTGATCTTTGGCGAACCGCCTCGTACAGGAATACTCCGGCCGCAACGGATGCATTCAGCGACTGGATACGGCCCCGCATCGGCAGCTTGATTAGATAGTCACATCTTTCGCGGATTAACCTGCTAAGCCCTCGGCCTTCGTTGCCGATGACGATCGCCAGAGGACCTGTCAGATCCGTGTCATAGACACTCTGCTCAGCTGACGCATCAGCACCCGCTATCCACACGCCTCGCTGCTTCAATATCTCGAGTGTCTGCGCCAGATTCGAGACCCGGGCCACAGGCACATAGAACGCCGCCCCTGCTGATGTTTTAGCTGTTGCTTGGGTGATCCCGACCGAACGCCGTTTAGGGATGATGACCCCATGCGCTCCAACACATTCGACCGTACGTAATACGGATCCTAGATTATGCGGATCCTCGATCTCATCGAGGATGATGAAGAACGGGGCCTCCCCCTTCTTATCCGCTGCGGTGAACAGATCTTCGATATCTGCATATGCATGTGGCGCCACCTGCGCGATGACACCTTGATGACGAACGTCCTTCTCTACCATCTGATCCAGCTTCCGCCGGTCGACGAACTGATACATGACGCCCGATGCTTTGGCTTCCTCGATCACCGACTGAACTTGATGGGGGTTGGAGCCTTGTGCGATCCAGATCTTGTTCACGGTAAGACCAGAGCGCATCGCCTCTAGTACAGCATGCTTGCCTGCGATCATATCTTCCATATTACTCATCTTACTCCTCCTTGCTGTATACCGCTGATCGGTCAGCTTCACCTTGGTCGATCACGGTGATCGCTTGTTCCATAAGCTCAGCGAGCCGCTCCCTCTTCTTGCGATAGTACAGATATCCGATCAAGCATTCCAAAGCCGTACTATATCTGTATTCGATCATATCCGCATTCTTCGGTGCTGTACCTGACTTCGCATTACGACCTCGCATGACGATGTTCGATTCTTCCTCCGTCAGCAAGGGCATCCATGCATGTAGCACCTTCGCTTGCGCCTTAGCCGATACATAAGAGGAGGATCGTTTATGAAGAGCATGCGGGCGGTGATTGGGAAGCGATAGTACATACTGTCTAATGTACACCTCATAGACCGCATCACCGATGTATGCTAGTGCCAGTGGATTCATCTCCCCAGGCGGATAAGCCGGCTCTCGGTGTAGAAGTTCACCTATAACGAATGGATCCATCTGCTATGCTCGCATCCCTTCTCGATAAGTTCGATGGGCTTATTTACGTCTCCAACGCAAGCCCTGTGGGGTATCTTCCAGCAAGATGCCGCGTGCTTGTAAGAGATCTCGAATCTCATCGGCCCGTCCCCAGTTCTTGGCCTTACGCGCCTCGTTGCGCTCCTCGATCAGGCGCTCTACATCCTCGTCCAGTAACTCCTCGTCAGTATCTGCGATACTTATGATGCCCAATACAGCGTTCAGATCATGAAAAGCCTGACGCAGCATCTGAAGCAGCTCCGCGTCCACTGTCTCTTGCTGTAGTACATGATTCGATAAGCTAACGAGCTCGAACACCGTACTTAGTGCATCTGGCGTATTCAGATCATCCCCCATCTTCTCATCGAACCGCCCCATGACCAGTGCGATCTCTGTAGACAGCTGTTGCAGCTGCTCGTCATCAGCTATCCGAAGCTCGATCTGGGACGCTACTTTTAAGCGATGCTCCAAGTTCGTCACACAGTTCTCGATACGTTGTACCGCACCCTTGGCTTGCTCTATCGCCTCATCACTGAAATTCAGCGGATTGCGATAATGGGTCGACAGCATGAAGAAGCGCAGTACGTTCGGGCGAATATTTTTCAGCAGCTCCTTAACATTGATCCCATTACCGAGTGATTTCGACATTTTCTCATTATTAATATTTATATATCCATTATGCATCCAATACCGGGCGAATGTCTGTCCATGTAAACCTTCCGACTGAGCGATCTCGCACTCATGATGCGGAAACTGCAGGTCTTGTCCGCCGCCATGAATGTCGATCGTCGTGCCCAGATATTTCTCGCCATGGCAGAGCATTCGATATGCCAGCCTGGACGACCTTCACCCCATGGACTATCCCAACGGATCTCTCCTGGCTTCGCAGCCTTCCATAGTACGAAGTCTCGAGGATCTTGCTTGCGCTCATCGACATCGATGCGGATGCCATACTGTAGTTCCTCTAAGTTCTGGTGTGAGAGCTTACCATAGTCTTCGAATCTCGAGGTACGATAGTAGACGTCTCCTCCGCTCTCATAAGCGAGTCCTCGTTCCACTAATCCTTCGATGAAAGCGATGATCTCCGGCATATTCTCAGTTACACGCGGATGAACGGATGCTTTACTAATCCCGAGGGCATCAGCATCTTCGAAGTAAGCCGCGATATACTTGTCCGCCACTTCCGGGACAGGTAGACCCGTCTGCTCCGACTTCCGGATCAGCTTGTCATCCACATCCGTAAAGTTAACGACGTAGCGAACGTCATATCCCTGTCTTTCGAAGTAACGTCTGACGACATCGAAGAAGATGAGTGGCCGAGCGTTGCCGATATGGATATAGTCGTATACGGTCGGGCCACAGACATACATGCGTACTTTACCTTCTTCAAGCGGCTGGAACACGTCTTTGCTACGAGTTAGTGAATTATAGATCTTTATGACCATGCTTACCCTAAACCTCCGTTTTCGTATCCTCATAAGAAATGTGACGGTCTTGTCGCAATCGTTCGACCTCTAGCTTCAATTGCTCGATCTGACTTTGCAGATCACGGATCGTATCGAACACCGGATCCTTCACGTTGCCGTGATCAAGTGGTCCTACTCGCTCGCCGTTCAGACGCACGATTCGGCCAGGTATGCCGACGACCGTACTGTTCGAAGGCACTTCCCTCAAGACGACGGCATTAGATCCGATGCGCGAATGATCGCCGACCTTGAAGGATCCGAGTATCTTCGCACCCGATGCGATCACCACATCGTTACCGATCGTCGGATGCCGCTTGCCCTTCTCCTTCCCTGTACCGCCTAATGTCACGCCTTGGAAGATGATCACATCATCGCCGATCTCACAAGTCTCCCCGATCACGACCCCCATGCCGTGATCGATGAATAGTCGCTTCCCTATCTTCGCACCCGGATGGATCTCGATGCCTGTGAAGAACCGGCTTACCTGCGAGATGATCCTAGCGATCGTGAGCAGCCTCCGCTTGTAGAACCAGTGTGCGATGCGATGTGCCCAGATGGCGTGTAGACCGGAATATGTAAACATGACTTCGAACCAATTGCGGGCTGCGGGGTCGTTGTCGAACACAGCCTGAATATCCTGACGTACCGTACGGAACATAGCCTGACACCTTCTTGCCTGTAAAATAAATTACAAAGCCAAAACAAAAAAAGCTCTGCAGCATATGCTGCAGAGACGATATACCCGCGGTTCCACTCTGCTTAAGATGATGACAGCAAGCCGAATTAATGCTACGCTTCCTCATCTCCACTCTTGTTCGTAACATGAACATCACGTCTACCTCTACTTGGAAGATTGTATCTCCCCGTTCGAAGCAGCGGCTCCTAGGTGCACTTCCTTGATGGGCGAATGGATAACTCCCAGCCAAGACGAACTTGTCGTCCGGTTATCCTCTCTGTGAATCGCTGATTCAAGTACTCTCCTGATCAAAGCCTTATCCTATATGATACGTATCTGAACAACTCAGAGCGAACTTAGCTCTACACGAAAGTCCTTTCTCGGGAACAGTATACCGAATAATCCGGTTGCTGACAATCTGAAACATTCAGATCGATCATGGATCTAATCACTGGCCACCTGACTAATCACGCTCGTTACCCATCACTGCATCACTGATCTCCTGCAAGATACTGCTGCAGTCGCTCGATCACCCGGTCACGACCGAGCAGATAGATCGTCTTGTTCAGATCTGGGCCGTGGTTTTGTCCCGTCAGGACGACGCGGATCGGCATGAACAGCTGCTTACCCTTGTAGCCGGTCTCCTTCTGAACGTTCTTGATCCATGCTCCGATCTGCTCCACGGGGAACTCTTCAACAGCTTGCACTTGTTTCAGGAACGAAGCGGCTACATCCTTCACATGTGGCTCTGCAGCGACTGCTTCCGCATCCGCTTCGAGCTGCACATCCTCACGATAGAACAAGTCAGTCAGAGCGACGATATCGGATGCCGCCCGCATACGATCCTGATACAACGCGACCAGCTCATGCACATACTGTAGCTCAGCTTCAGTAGGCTGTCCCGAGATCCGATCAGCCTGCTGTAAGTGAGGCAGGGCAAGCTCGACGACCCGCTCCGTCTCTGCTTGCTTCATATAGGCGTTATTCATCCAGGCTAACTTCTCGGTATCGAACACGGCAGGGCTTCTCGCGATCCGATCAAGGCCGAACTCCTGCTCCAGCTCGGCTAGGGAGAAGATCTCCTCCTCGCCTGTCGGCGACCACCCGAGTAACGCGATGAAGTTGACGACTGCTTCCGGTAGATAACCAAGGTCACGATACTGCTCCACGAACTGGATGATCGACTCATCGCGCTTGCTCATCTTCTTGCGGTCCTGATTCAGGATCAGCGAGATATGTGCGAACAGCGGCGGTTCCCAGCCGAAAGCCTGGTACATCAGTACCTGCCGTGGCGTGTTCGATAGATGCTCTTCTCCGCGTAGGACATGCGTGATATTCATCGTATGATCGTCGATCACGCAAGCAAAATTGTACATCGGCATGCCATCTGGACGCGCGATGATGAAGTCACCGATGCCATTCGTCTCGAACTCTACGTGTCCACGCACCTGGTCTTCGATCTCCACCACCTGATCGCGAGGTACTAGGAATCGAATCGTCGGCTTACGGCCTTCTGCACGGAGCTTCGCTCTTGCATCGTCTGTCAGATGACGGCACCGACCGCTATACATCGGAGTCTCGCCCCGTGCCTCTTGCTCCTCCCGCTCCTTCGCTAGCTCTTCTTCCGTACAGTAGCATTCATAAGCATGCCCCTGCTGCTGTAGCTTCTCCATATATGTATGATACAGCTCTAGACGCTCGGATTGCCGGTATGGACCATGCTCTCCACCAGCGCCGATCCCCTCATCCCATGTGATGCCGAGCCAACGCAGCCCTTCCATCTGCTTCGCCTCTGCATGCTCGACATGTCTAGTCTGGTCTGTATCTTCGATCCTGAATACGAATGTTCCATTATGCTTGCGTGCGAATAGATAATTGAACAGTGCTGTTCTAGCTCCGCCTATATGTAACTGCCCTGTCGGACTCGGCGCGTACCTAACGCGCACTTGATCATGTGTCAACTTACTTCCCCTCCGAGCTCTATATACGAGATGCCACTTATGATAGCATATCCTTCTTCGTCAAACAAACAACAGCCAGCGCTGCGATTCCTTCCCCACGGCCTGTAAAGCCCAGCTTTTCTGACGTCGTCGCCTTCACGTTAATTCGTTCTAACTCACATGCTAACGCATGCGCGATCTTCTCCTGCATCTGTGGGATATAGGGTGCCATCTTCGGCGCTTGCGCGATGATCGTCGCATCCACATTCCCCATCACATAGCCCCGTTCGGTAGCCTTCGCCCAGACATCTTGCAACAGCTTCAGACTATCCGCATCCTTGTATGCGGGGTCGGTGTCGGGATAGTGTCGCCCGATATCCCCTAGTCCCAAAGCACCTAATATCGCATCCGAGATCGCGTGAAGCAGCACGTCTGCATCAGAATGTCCTAGTAAGCCTCGTTCATACGGGATCTCGATCCCACCGATGATACAAGGTCTTCCTTCTGCGAAAGCATGCACATCATATCCTTGTCCGATCCGCAACATCTTCTCTTCCCCTCTCCAAGCTGTGGTAGTAATGCTCCGCCCATTCCAGATCTTCCGGCGTTGTAATCTTCACATTCGTATAGTCACCTAGAACGAGCTTCACGGGATGACCTAGTCGCTCTACAAGCGATGCGTCATCTGTTCCTAAGAATCCATCCCGCTCAGCCTGACCATAAGCGTCTATAAGTATGGAAATGCGAAAAGCTTGCGGCGTCTGTACGGCCCACAAGCTATGCCGATCAGGTGTCGACTGTACGACTCCCTCTGATCCAGCGATCTTGATCGTATCCTTAACGGGTACGGCTAATACCGCAGCCCCATATGACGCGGCTTCCCTACCTATCGCAGAGATCTTCTCCTTCGTAATGAAGGGTCGCACCCCGTCATGCACGAGCACGATCGAGACAGAATCCCTCAGCGCCTCAAGTCCTCGCAGCACCGAATGCTGCCGCTCAGCACCTCCCGCGATGATATGAATGCGATCGACACACCCATACTGCTCAGCGAGCTCTCTCACACGCGGCTCATCCCCAGGCGGTACGACCATCGATATCACGTCAATCTCAGGATGAGAGGCGAACGCCAGCATCGTGTGAGCGAGGATCGGCTTGCCAGCTAACGGCAGATATTGTTTACTTTCACTCGTACGCATGCGAGAACCCCGTCCCGCCGCGACGATCACTACCCCCATCTTGCTCATGGTTATGATAATCCCCTTATCATACGCTGCGATTGCTGCTTTGCCTCTTATCATACCTGTTTTACAGTGCTTTTTCCAATAATTTCGGCTTGGCGAAGATCATTCTTCCAGCCGAGGTCTGTAGAACGCTCGTCACGAGCACCTCGATATTCATCCCGATATATTCGCGTCCGCCCTCGACGACGATCATCGTGCCATCATCGAGATAGGCGACTCCTTGACCATGCTCCTTGCCATCCTTGATCACTTGTACGAGGATCTCCTCGCCTGGTAGTACGATCGGCTTTACCGCATTCGCCAGATCATTAATATTCAGTACGGAGACGCCTTGCAGCTCGCATACCTTATTCAGGTTATAATCATTCGTGACGACCTTCCCTTGTAGCACTTTCGCCAATCTTACCAGCTTGCTATCCACCTCTGAGATTTCTTCGAAATCCCCCTCATAGATTAACACCTTGACGTCCAGTTCCTTCTGGATCTTGTTCAGGATATCAAGACCCCGACGACCACGGTTTCGCTTCAGCAAGTCCGATGAGTCTGCGATATGCTGTAATTCTTCTAGGACGAACTCCGGGATGACCATCGTACCATCGAGGAAGCCTGTCTTACATATATCCGCGATACGACCATCGATGATAACGCTGGTATCGAGGATTTTGTGCTCGTTCAGCAGCTTCTGCGGCTCCTTAGGGGCAGCATGACCCGACCGAGTTTCCATCAGAAATTCGCTGATCTGCTTTTTCTTAATCATGCCGACACGGTACCCCATTACCCCTAGCAAGGCTGCCGCCAATACCCATAGACCGCCTTGTGCATGTTCACCGATCGCTACCGAGGCCATAACCCCAACTAGCAAACCGGCGAACAACCCACTGAATCCGATTAACATGCCCGATACAGACAGCTCCGTGATCCACTCCTCCCATCTTTTATACCATGCAACCGCACGCATATGTATGATGGAACTGACGAACAGAACCACGACCGCTCCACACCCGATGAACCACCACATTTCGCCTCTAAGTTGATAGCTGCCGAATAATCTTTCTGCGAATCCGAATAAAGTGCCGTTTGATAACAAGCTAAGTTGATACCCGAACCATCCTCCCAAGATGAGAAGAAAAAGCCGAACTTTGTTTGTCATCTTATTCACCTCCTGTAAGTTTTTGAGATGCTCTCTCCTTACAATTATGAACAAAATGCTTGAAAGCTAATCCGAACACGAGCATTTTTCTAAACGATGATATTTTCACCCATGAAAAAAAGCATCTATTTCCCCTCTCCAGGAAGAAATAAATGCTTTTTATTCCGTCATCATATGATCTTAGAAGCAAGACGCTAAGTAAGTAGTTGTCCGTAACATGTTCATCTATCCGGACACATCCGAATTGACAGTGTGATCCTCGTGCTGGCGGCGATATCTTCGCCTTCTAAGCTTGCTGACGATGATCCCATTAACGTTTTTTTTTAGTCCCCATAACGCATACAACACAAGTGGCAGCATCATAAACTTCGTCATCCCCGGAGCGAACACAACGATCGATACAGCTCCTAGGATTATGATCGGCGTCAGCCATAAGTACATCTTAGGTAGCGCAGTAATCTTCTTGAAGCTTGGGTAGCGAATATTACTAACCATCAGGAAGGATAACGCCACACTCGATATTAAGATGACCGCCGGTTCTAGCTCTGCTGCGAATAAGGAAAGCGTACATAGGATACCGCCTGCCGCTGGAATCGGAAGCCCGATGAAATGTCCGGGAGAGCCCGTCGAAACGTTAAACCTCGCTAAACGAATGGCACCACATACCGGGAATAGGACCGCCGCGATCCATCCTGCTGTTGAAAAATCACCGAATGCCGTCACATAAGCGATAAACGCAGGGGCGACACCAAATGAGATGACATCAGACAAGCTATCCAGCTCTCTGCCGAATTCACTTGTGACATTAAGCGCCCGTGCGATCCGCCCGTCCAAACCATCAGCCAGCATGGCCAAGATAACTAGAAAAGCGGCTGTCACGACATCTTGATGAAAAGCTAATATCAGAGCGATAATGCCGAGCACTAGGTTCCCAATCGTAAATACATGGGGAATAAATTTTGTGATCATCTGGTTCACCTCACGGTATACTATACCCCATTCGATACATTCAGAACCTCACGTCTAACAAATATACAACAAACACAAGCATAAACATACGCATTCTTACATTGTATGGCATGCTAAATATGTCTGTCAATTAACACTTGCTGCTGTATCCTCTTCAGTCCATCCTTGATCGCGCGTGCTCGTACTTCCCCGATCCCATCCACTTCATCTAGCTCTTCGATCGTCGCCATGAGTATGTGCGGAAGATATCCGAATCGCTCGATCAGATTGCTGATGATGAGCGAAGGTAGCCGTGGAATCTTGTGCATGATACGAAATCCGCGCGGCGAGATCGGTTCATCCATCACCGTACTGCTGCTAGGGTAGCCGAGCAGGCGTACGATCGTATGTGCATCGAGCAGCTCATCAGAGGTCAGTCGTCTGAGCGATGTCTGAATCTCTTTCAGCTTCTCGTCACTGTTGTCACGACTATAGTCTTTTAGTAGGAGGATCGATTCCTCATCGATCCCAGCGACTAGCTCTTCCATCTGCATGCTGATCAACCGACCCTCATTACCCAGCTCATGAATATAACGCTTGATCTCCTGTTTGACACGCAGAACCATCTCTAGACGTTGGATCACTTCGGACACTTCTTGTAGGGTTACAAGCTCTTCGATCTCTGCAGCGGACAAGTTCGTAAACGCTTGATCGAGCACCACTTTATATTTCTCTAAGGTTTGTATCGCTTGATTCGCTTTCGTCAGGATGACACCGATATCCTTCAGCGAGTACCTCAGATTGCCTAGATACAGTGTGATGACGTTACGTCTCTGGGAGATCGATACGACCAGCTTACCCGTCTGCTTGGCTACCCGCTCTGCCGTTCGATGGCGAATGCCAGTCTCCGTCGAAGGAATCGACGAATCCGGTATAAGCTGTGTATTCGCATACAGGATTCTCTTCAGATCTTCACTTAGGATGATCGCACCGTCCATCTTCGCTAGTTCATACAGATAGTTCGGACTGAAGTCGCAGTTAATCGAGAAGCCACCATCTACGATCTCCATCACTTCTGGACTATATCCAACAACGATAAGCGCACCCGTCTTCGCTCTCAGGACATTCTCCAACCCATCACGGAACGCAGTCCCAGGTGAAACGAGCCTAAGCAGCTCGCCCATCAGATCGCGATTCTCTTCTTCCCTCATTCCTTATTCCCCCTCGCCTAATACGACGGACAGTGCTTGCTGCACCGTCTGTACACCGATCACTTGTATGCCCTTGGGGGGCTGCCAACCCTTCAGACTCTTCTCGGGAACGATAATCCGCCGGAACCCTAGCTTCTCCGCTTCCTTCACGCGTTGCTCTACACGTGATACGGCTCGGACCTCGCCAGTCAAGCCGACTTCACCGATGACCACATCACCAGATCCTGTCGCGACATCACGATAGCTGGATACGAGACTGATCGCGATCGCGAGGTCAACTGCAGGCTCATCGAGCTTCAATCCACCGGCGACGTTCATATACGCATCCTGGTTCTGCATGAACAGTCCGAGCCGCTTCTCCAGCACCGCCATGATCAAGACCAGACGGTTATGATCGACCCCTGTCGCTGTACGTCTCGGACTAGGAAAATTCGTCGTAGCGACCAACGCTTGTAGTTCGACGAGCACCGGACGCGTCCCTTCCATACTGGCTACAACGACCGAGCCCGATACACCATGCGGTCTTTCAGATAAGAAGATCTCGCTCGGATTCAGAACTTCTCTTAGACCCGACTCCCCCATCTCGAATATACCCATCTCATTCGTCGAACCGAAACGATTCTTCACCGCACGCAGCATCCGATATGTATGGTGCCGATCGCCTTCGAAGTACAAGACACAGTCGACCATATGTTCCAATAGGCGGGGTCCTGCAATCGCCCCTTCTTTGGTGACATGTCCGACCAACATCGTGGCGATGCCGCTTACTTTAGCTATTCGCATAAAGTGACTCGTACACTCACGAACCTGTGAGACACTGCCTGGCGCTGACTCAAGAGAAGGTAAGTAGACAGTCTGGATCGAATCGACGATCAGTAGATCAGGGGATAATGCATCGATAGAGGCTTGCATCTGCTCCAGATCTGTCTCACATAGCACGTATAGATTAGGTGAGGTCACACCCAGTCGATCTGCTCTTAGCTTCGTCTGCCGAGCTGATTCCTCACCGGATATATATAATACTTTTAGACCTTGTTCTGCCAGACTATTCGAAGTCTGTAGCAACAAGGTTGATTTTCCGATACCGGGGTCCCCGCCGACGAGTGTGAGGGAGCCCGGGACGATCCCGCCGCCAAGTACGCGATCCAGTTCACCGATATTCGTGCGAATACGCGGGTCGCGATTGCTCTCCACCTCGATGATCGATCTAGGCTTTTCTTGCATATCTAGCGGTGTTTGAAAACCACCACGTCTTTTCGTCACTTTCTCGGCAAATTCCGACATCGTATTCCAGGCATGACACCCGGGACAACGTCCCATCCATTTCGCCGACTCATAACCACAGTCGCCACATACGTACTTCGTCTTCGCTTTACTCATGGTATGAAGAGTCTCCAGTTATTCAGTAGTGATAGGGTGATCATTCCCTATGCGCGAAAGCTTCATTAAGTAAACAATGCTCTTTTCAAAGTTTACCATGCAAGCAGGAAACTGAAAAGTGTTTGAGCATGAAAATAAAGCGGACGAACCGCTAAGACTAGTCGGAACGTCCGCTTATATGATGCTTTACTTAATTCTTACATGGATCGACTTATTTCGAGGACACTCGCTGCTTCTTCTTCTTCACGACCAGCTGTCCTTCCTTCTCGTCGATCGTCAGCTTATCGCCCTTCTCGATCTCGCCCTTCAAGAGCGACTCAGACAGACGATCCTCGATATGCTTCTGAATCGCACGACGCAACGGCCTAGCGCCATACGTCGGATCGAAGCCTTCCTTCGCGAGGAATTGCTTCGCTGTATCCGACAGCTCGAAGTCGACTTCTTGATCCTTCAACCGCTTGCGTAGATCATCAGCCATGAGCGTCACGATCTCAGCGATATGCGTCTCATCCAGTGGATGGAAGACGATCGTCTCATCGATCCGGTTCAAGAACTCCGGACGGAAGCTACGTTTCAGTTCGGACATGACACGATCCTTCATCGCATTGTAGTCCCGCTCGCTGTCGTTCGCAGCTGTGAAGCCAAGTGTCGAATTCTTCTTGATCATCTCTGCCCCGACATTGGACGTCATGATGATCAGTGTGTTGCGGAAGTCGACGACCCGCCCCTTCGAATCCGTTAAGCGACCGTCCTCAAGCACCTGTAGTAAGATGTTGAACACTTCGGGATGCGCCTTCTCGATCTCATCCAGGAGGACAACAGAGTATGGCTTACGTCTTACTTTCTCCGTTAATTGTCCGCCTTCTTCATATCCCACATATCCTGGAGGCGCGCCGACGAGACGGGATGTCGAGTGCTTCTCCATGTATTCGGACATATCGATGCGGACTACCGAGTTCTCATCCCCGAATAACGCTTCCGCGAGTGCGCGAGCAAGCTCCGTCTTACCGACACCTGTAGGTCCTAGGAAGATGAACGAGCCCATCGGTCTCTTCGGATCTTTCAGTCCCGCACGCGAACGTCGAATGGCACGGCTCACGGATTTGACAGCTTCATCTTGACCGATGACACGTTCGTGCAAGATGCTCTCCATCTTGAGCAACCGCTCGGTTTCTTCCTCTTTCAGCTTGAGCACTGGGATACCGGTCCAGCTGGCGACGACTTGTGCGATATCCTCGGGTGTCACTTCGGAGTCAGTACGGCCTTGCTTTTCCTTCCACTCGTTCTTCGTTGCTTCCAGCTCTTCTCGCATCTTCTGCTCACTATCGCGAAGCGATGCTGCTTTCTCGAATTCTTGACTCTGTACAGCGGCATCTTTCTCCTTACGCAGCTCTTCGAGCTTCTTCTCCATCTCCTTCAAGTTAGGTGGGATCGTATAGGAGCTCAGTCGAACCTTCGAGCTTGCTTCGTCGATCAGGTCGATCGCCTTATCCGGTAGGAAGCGATCCGTAATATATCGGTCAGAGAGCTTCACGGCTTGCTCGATCGCTTCATCCGTAATCTTCACGCGATGATGCGCCTCATAACGATCGCGTAGGCCGTGCAGGATCTGGACAGCTTCTTCTGCATTCGGTTGATCCACCATGATCGGCTGGAACCGTCGCTCGAGTGCGGCATCCTTCTCGATATACTTGCGATACTCATCTAGCGTCGTCGCTCCGATACATTGTAGCTCGCCACGTGCGAGTGACGGCTTCAGGATATTGGACGCATCGATCGCTCCTTCCGCTCCGCCTGCACCGATTAACGTGTGTAGCTCGTCGATGAATAATATGATGTTGCCCGCCTGCCGAATCTCATCCATAATCTTCTTCAGACGATCTTCGAATTCACCGCGATACTTCGTACCTGCGACGACTGATCCCATATCTAGCGTCATCACACGCTTGTCACGTAGTGTTTCTGGAATCTCGTTGTTTACGATCTTCTGAGCTAGACCCTCTGCGATCGCTGTCTTACCAACACCTGGCTCACCGATCAACACAGGATTGTTCTTCGTCCGACGGCTCAGGACCTGGATGACACGCTCGATCTCCTTCGCCCGGCCGATCACGGGATCTAAGCTATTCTCCTTCGCTGCAGCTGTTAGATCGCGAGCTAGCCCATCGAGAGTTGGTGTATTGACGTTCGTAGGTGTGTGATTGGACGATGGCATCGATTCACTGCTTCCGAGTAGCTGTAACACTTGTTGGCGAGCTTTATTCAAGCTGATGCCGAGGTTGTTCAGCACTCGTGCGGCGACGCCCTCGCCTTCACGGATTAAGCCGAGTAAGATATGTTCTGTTCCAACATAGGTATGGCCCAGCTTACGAGCTTCATCCATAGATAGCTCGATAACCTTTTTCGCGCGAGGTGTGTATGCGAAGTTCGTTTGCTGCTCTTGACCGCGGCCGATCAGTGACTCCACCTCATCCTGGATTTTCTCCAAGCCTAAGCCTAGGGAGATGAGGGCCTTCGCAGCGATCCCTTCCCCTTCACGGATAAGGCCGAGCAGGATATGTTCTGTTCCGATATTATTATGACCGAGTCTTACGGCTTCTTCCTGCGCTAATGCTAGCACTTTCTGTGCTCGTTCTGTGAATCTTCCGAACATCATCAATCTGCACCTCCACTTGTTTATCTGATTATTACCATACTATTCTATTGACCTAACGTGACACATCTTTCATGTTTATCCTATGTTGATTCCGTCGTTATCCTAATTCAATCTGGAACGAATGATCTCTGCCCGCCGCATATCGCGATCATCCACCGACAGCTTACCTCCAGACAGCTGCTGCAGGAATCCCGGCTGCGACATAACGATCAACTCATTCATAACGATCGGCGTTGCCGCAGTACGGATCAGGTCCAGATCCATCCCCAGACGAACATCTGACAGACGCTGCACAGCTTCCTTGGAATCCATGATATGCGCATTCGCCAGGATGCCATATGACCGATTCACCCGATCGATCAGACGATTCTTCGATTCTGCGAGTAGCTTCTGTCTAGCTGTTCGTTCGTGAGCGATGATCTGCTTGGCCACTCGATACAGGTTGTCGATGATCTCTTCCTCTGATTGGCCTAGCGTGATCTGGTTAGAGATCTGGAACAAGTTCCCCATCGCCTCACTGCCTTCGCCATATAGACCACGTACCGCTAATCCAACCTGTGTGATCGCCGACAACAGCCGATTGATCTGCTGTGTGATGACGAGTGCAGGCAAGTGCATCATAACCGATGCACGCAGTCCCGTGCCGACATTCGTCGGACAACTCGTCAGATAACCACGTTTCTCATCAAAAGCATACTCCAGTTCCGCCTCGAAGATGTCATCGATCTGATTGGCCAAGTCCCATGCCTCACGTATCTGAAAACCCGCACACAAACATTGAATCCTCAGATGATCTTCTTCATTCACCATGATGCTTACGGATTCCTGATCATTTAAGATGACTGCACCGTTTCTTGATTCATTCGCGAGGCTCGGACTAATCAGATGCTTCTCGACCAGAACCCTCTTCTGAAGTTCGTTAAGATCACGCAGATTAACAAGGTGGAAATCATCCATGAGCTGCATATCCTTCGTCTGCATTACTCTCCCGATCTCATCCAGAACTTCACCGGATTGCTGATTCGTAGCCAGCATCGGAAACGGATGTGTTCTCAGATTGCGGGCTAGCCTGATCCTACTGCTGAACACGATATCACGGTCAGGCCCATCAGCCTTCATCCACTCGCTAAGCGCCTGATTGAATAGTCCTTCTATCGCCATTGCCCTCAAACCTCCTTAATCGGCCAGCTTGATGTCCAGCAAATCGTTACCGTTCATAGTTATGTGTCATGTAATACCTGTACCTCTAGCTCTATCCGTCCTCTATCCGTTCGCGATCTTGCGCTCTAATTCACGGATACGATCACGGATGCCGGCAGCTGCTTCGAACTCCTCACGTTCAATCTTCAGTTGTAGCTCTCGCTTCAAGCTTTCGATCTCCCGCTGTTGTTGGATCCTTCCGCCCGTACGGATGGGAACTTTGCCGACATGCACCACATTACCATGAACACGCTTCAACAACGGGTCTAGGCGATCAGCGAAGTACGTATAACAAGAGCTACATCCGAAGCGACCTATCTTACTGAACTGCGTATACGTCAAGCCACATTTCTCACATCGCGCCGGCAAAGACTTCGTACCATTAAAGGAAGATTTACCATTCGGATCGAATTCCAGTAATCCAGACAAGAGATTGTGAATCGAGAACCCGTTCGGGACGCCAGGGATGATGTCCCCTTTTTCTCTAGCGCAGCTATCACAGAGGTGTAGCTCTGTCTTCTCACCGTTCACTTTCTTCTCAAAATAAAAAGTTGCAGGCTTCTTACCACACTCTTGGCACATCATGGGTCAATCGCCTCCTTTCGAATCAATTAACCACCCGACTACTACTTGCTCAGCAACGCCATCAGCATCGCTCGTAACAACTTTGCGCGGATCTCATCTCTTAGTGGTAGCCGAAGTGGAATTGTATTCCGATGAATGCCCGCGATCAGCATCTTCGCTTCGCGATCTGTGATCAGTTTGGATTCCGCAAGCTGCTCAATTAATCCTTCTGCTGTCTCTTGATCAACTTGATCAGAAAGAGATCTCATCAGATGATCGACAATCTTACCATGCGTAGGTAGCTGTATTCGTTGTATCCGAATAAACCCGCCACCGCCCCGTTTACTTTCAACGAGATAGCCCTTCTCCAACGTAAACCGAGTCGCTATGACATAATTGATCTGCGATGGCACACATTGAAACTTCTCCGCCAACTCATTGCGTCCAATCTCCACAACCTGATCAGGGCTGTTTAGCAATACGCTCTTCAAGTATTGTTCGATGATATCCGTCGTATTACGCAAACATGATCACCCACTTCGAGATATGCAGATTATTTGAATCAGGTCATTCTTCTACGACTGACTTTGACTATCTTTGACCTTTATACACTTATTATAATGAATATCGATACCTTTGCCAAGTACCTCATCATCATTTTTAACAAATTGTAATCAGCTTATACGAAGTGAGATTCGTAAGTAACAGTCCGTGGCAGATCGTTATTAGATGGGTTAACGGAGTACAGATCGTTATTCGATCGATGTGCTAACGGTCCCCAGCGACACTATTAGTCCTTTTTTGGGTCGTTTTATTTTCTAACGGTCCCCAGCGACACTATGGGCCGGTTTTTGGTCGTTTTCCGTTCTCAAAACCCAATATAGTGTCTCCCCGGACCGTTAGAATTTTTCGGAGGCTCTTTTTCACACATTAGTGTCACTGGGGACCGTTAGAGTCACACAGTATCCAATGGTCTCGTTAATCTTCATCCGACACGAGGATCCCTACTTGACGTCATATGACGGGGTAACGGCTTAACGGCTAACGGTCCGTACAGACACTATTAGTCCTTTTTTGGGTCGTTTTATTTTCTAACGGTCCCCAGCGACACTATTGGCCGGTTCTTGGTCGTTTTCCGTTCTCAAAACCCAATATAGTGTCTCCCCGGACCGTTAGAATTTTTCGGAGGCTCTTTTTCACACATTAGTGTCTCTGGGGACCGTTAGATCTCGATCCCAAGCAAATCCGTTCTACAGGATGTTCCTAAATCTACCTTTAGTGTCTCTGGCGACCGTTAGAGTCAGTCAGTAGTCGCTTCGATTATGAAGGGGAAAGGACTCACACAGAGCTAACGTCGCCCACGATACACAATCATAACAAAACAGCCCTGCTAAATAATCAGCAAGGCTGTTCTATGTTCGGCTTGGCGACGTCCTACTCTCCCAGGACCCTGCGGTCCAAGTACCATCGGCGCTGGAGGGCTTAACGGTCGTGTTCGGGATGGGTACGCGTGGTTCCCCTCCGCCATCATCACCAAACCTC
>Ga0180215_1000385_pt1 | contig 57612 bp, 45 predicted proteins | sample eDN3rd37CBELigBY_FD_128871 | JGI IMG/M metagenome (GOLD analysis project Ga0180215, IMG submission 128871) | Enriched backyard soil microbial communities from Emeryville, California, USA - eDNA 3rd pass 37_C BE-Lig BY (version 2) (version 2) | ecosystem: Environmental > Terrestrial > Soil >... | reverse complement strand
GAAAATCTGTGAAAAATGATGATAATAGTAAAGCTAATAATGAAACTGAAACTTCTGGAAACAATGGCGGCAGCACCGATAGCGGCAGCACCGATGGCGGTAGCACCGATGGCGGTAGCACCGATGGCGGTAGCACCGATGGCGGTAGCACCGATGGCGGTAGCACCGATGGCGGTAGCACCGATGGTAGCAACACTGATACAGGAGAAGGAAAACAATATAAATATGATAAAAATTATAAAATGCCCGATGTTAAAGAGTTAACAATACCGGGAGATGCATATTTCGAAAGAATTAATGGGGGAATTCAGGGCTTTACGTCGTTTCATATAAGTGGAAATGCAACTTTCAAAATTATTAAGGGGGCAATTCATAACTCTAATTTGTATATAGATGGAAATGCAACTTTCGGAACTATTGATGGAGAAATTAACAAGTCAAAGATTTGTGTAGGTGGCACTGTTACGGGAATTTCTGGAAAAAGCAATCAGGTATTTTCTCCGTCGATTGATAAAGAAAAGTATATAGCCAATTGCCCAGCATTTTAAAATAACCCACAAAATTAGTGTAGATTTCAGTCCTCGAGGTTTATTAGTTTTTTTGTAAAAACAATAGATATTCTTAACAAGGAAACAGGCTAATTCACATCAGCCTGTTTCCTTTCACCCTATTTTTTCTCATCTACAGCTTCTTCATTTACCTCAGGACTTTCCTCTTTCTCTTCGCTCTCTTTTACCTCTTCATCCTGATTCGTCTCTTCATCGGCACCCTTAGCTTGCTCCTCATTATCCACTACAGGTTCTTCCGTGACTACTTCCGGTACTTCTTCCGGCACTTCTTCTTCCTTCGTTTCCTTCACAACTACTTCATTAACTGGCAAGTAAAAGTCTTTTGCCATGAGCTTGTAGTCGATAATCTCTCCGGAACTATCATGGACATCTCGGTAAACGGAGACTGAGTAACCTTGTTTTCCTGGTGAGGCTGCTGGCTCGGATGGGTCCGATGTGTATCGAACAATTGTTTTAAATGGATATGTTTTCGGATTTTCTTGTCGAACTGTATATTTTTTTCCGTTCGGATAGCCTCTTATTTCAGCAACTAACACGCCTTGTTGTTTCAATTTAAACGTTACGGTTAATTCCGTATCATTTGGATTATTCACAATAAAATCTAAATCGCTTTCGTTAACTTTCGCTTCATATCCTGCTTCTACACCACTTGGAAGCTCTACACTCTTATGTCTTTCAATAATTTGCAGGTTAGTCGCTAAACTTGCTTTATAAAGAGCCGATGCCGCTTCCGTTAAAAAGGCTTCTGAAAATGTCTGATCGTTTACCATCACATCTTTCATAAAAGCTACGGTCTGAAAAGCCGGAATCGTGAACGTTGAATGATGCTCTACGAAAGAAGCTGCATCTTCTGCATCGGTTACATTCATTTCAGCACGAGATAACACTTTCGTTTCTAGATTATCACGCAGGAACTTTATCGCCACAATTTCATTTCCATCCTTGCCTAATAATCCTGCTTTTCGTTCTATTTCGGACTTAAGCTTTGTAACATCTAGGTTAGAAACAAACTCCTCGCCTGCCATTTCAACCAATACACTACGAACCGTTTTTTTTGAAATATCCGCATACAACGGATTCGTTACTCCATCTTCTGCCGACCGAATTGACTCCTGCAAAAGAAACTTCACATCCATCGCCGGAATCGTTCTTTTTTGATCTGAAAATGATACTGTGATCTCTTGTTTATTCTGCCAAATTCCCATAGCCTCCGATAGCTTAGACGCCGCTTCATCCTCGGAAAGATTCCCTACATCAATTGGTCCAATCACTGTCCCATTAGCGAAAATCCTGCTCGGCGGAAAGGCTTTTTCATAAGCAAATACCGCTAACTGAGAGAAACAGGTGATAAACAAAGTACTGCCTATTAAGAGAATTAAAGTTCGTACATACCCCTTCTTCACTTACACCGTCTCCCCGTCTTTCTTCTGTTTATGTTTTAAATACCGTTCTTCTAAATCCTCAAACGAATCAAGGCTTGTGCTCGGAAACGCATCTTCATCCTTCCCTGCAGAATCTTTAATCGTTTGTGTTTCTACTCTCTGAATCTCTTCATTTTTTCGAGCTTCATTTGACAACTCTTGTATCTCATCGAGTTCTTCAAACATTTTCATTCTTGTTTTCATGACATCATTCGATTCATCTTCTGTTTCAAATGACGTTTGTACCTTGTCTTCTTCCTGTTCTTCTATCATTCTTGCTTTCATATCGATAAAATCCAGCTCATCTTCTAACATAGATGCAGCCTCTTCTAATACAAACTGACTTTGGTCTTCTACTTTCTCCTCTGTCCCCCTTACTTCCCTATCCATGAACTCCATATCATCTTCCGCCATAAACGTAACCTCTTCTAGTGTAAGCTGACTTCGACTTTCTTCTTGTTCTTGAGCTATTTGAGCCTCCAAATCTATGAATTTCGTTTTCTCAAACGTTTCATGCTCTATATCAGAAAGGTTGCCAGCCTGCGGTTCTGCTTCAGAATGCTGAGCAGACAACGACTCTTTTTTGATAAAAGAGATAGGCTTTGAAGGAGCCCCATATTGATCCGCTGTATTTGACAGATTTGCTTTCTCCAAAAGCTCTTCATAACGAAACAATGGCTGTAGTTCTTTCTTCTGAAAAGCCGACTCATCTTCATCTTCTTGAAAAAGCGCAAGTCGTTTTGTCAGCAGATAAGCAAGAACAATGGCAAAACACAGTTGGACAGCAAGCGCTCCCCAAATCGAAACTTGATTCATAACGGCCAATCCAAGGAAACTTGTACAAACACTAGCTAAAAAGAAAATGGCCTTCCCTTTTAATGTTAAGTTCAAAGGAAGGAAAATGAATAGCAATGCTAAAAAAAGTATAGCAATGATTACGGAAAAAATGAGAATCAATCTGCTTCACCTCGCTTATGCAACTATATTCCTATCATACTTTATCCTTACGTTCTTTCATATACCCTCTCACTAAAGAAAGAAAATAAAGCGAACCTGTAATGACAACAATCTCATCTTCTTCTGCTGTTAGAGCATGCGTAAGACACGTTTGCCAGTTAAAATCGATATGTTTCTGTTTAGCGTTGCTCGTTTCATAAAGAATCGTCGCCTTCTCTGCCCGCTCATGTGTAAATTCCGTAAAGAAAATCTGTGAAGCAACATTATCCACTAATCGAATCATTTCTGAATAGTTTTTATCTCTTAAAGCCGAAAAAACAAAGCGATACTTTTGCTTTGGATATTGCTCTTTTAATGTTTGAATCAATACACCAATCCCCGCCGGATTATGAGCTCCATCTAAGATAACAGTCGGCTTGTCCTGAATTTTCTCAAACCGCCCATTCCATTTCGCCTCACGTAGTCCTTTCCGAATGCTTTCTTCAGAAACGGCAAAAGAGTCTTGTAACAGAACAACTGCAGCAACCGCTAACGCTGCGTTAGCGACTTGATGACGACCAAGCATTTGCAATTCAAGCTGTTCAAGCACTGTATCTCGGAAAGCAAAGGTAAAGCTTTGAGCGGCTTCTCTATGCTCTAGGTTTCGAATGACGATGTCCTTTGTTAATTGAAAATAAGGTGCATTGAGCGATTGTGCCTTTTGCTGAATAACTTGTGCTGGTTCCTCTTCCGTCACCCCACTAACAATAGGAGCACCCTTTTTAATAATCCCCGCTTTCTCAGAAGCGATTGCAGCAAGAGTGTTGCCTAAAATGTTCGTATGTTCAAGTGAAATAGATGTAATAATAGAAAGAAGCGGCTCGATGACATTCGTAGAGTCCAATCTCCCTCCAAGACCAGCTTCCAACAGAACAATATCTACTTTACAATTCTTAAAATAACAAAATGCCATCACCGTTAAAATTTCAAATTGCGTTGGACCGTTTTCCGCTTCATCCATTTCTTGAATAACGGGCCAAAGCAGCTGAAACACAGCAACAAAATCTTCATCCCGAATCATCTCATCATTAATCTTCAATTGTTCATTCATTTTCTCCAAATAAGGAGAAGTAAACGAAGCAATTGTATACCCTTCTGCAATCATCATTTCTTTTATATAATGTAAGGTGGAGCCTTTTCCATTTGAACCAGCAAGATGAATGTATTTCAGTTCTTTATGCGGGTTACCGAGTTTCGCTAATAGCTGTTCCATCCGCGAGAGCCCGAAGTTCATCCCTAATTGGACAGATCGATGTTCAAAAAATTGATTGATTTCGTTCATTGTTGTTAACATTTGGTTCATGCCTCCCAAGTTACGTTACATATATTTTATCAATATATCATTCATTTACCTATATGAAAGGAGTTATTTTAGATGAATTCATCGACTCTTTCCTGCTGGATTGTTGTCAATGGCTATTTACAGCACGAGAAATTTTCCGATTTGGCTCTATTCGTCAAGGAAGCTGCAGAGAGAAAAGGAATTGCCGCATCTATTGTGCGAAACAGCGAGCTAATTGTCAGCCTTGAAAACAGCACAGCTACACTCATACATAATAGGAATTCGCTGCCTGATTTTGTCCTGTTTCTCGATAAAGACATTCACTTAGCACGTCAGTTAGAGCTGCTCAGCCTTCCTGTATATAATAGAAGTGAGGCCATTGATATTTGCGATAGTAAAGCAAAAACCCATCAAGCACTAGCGAATCACGACATTCCGATGCCAAAAACATTTTTTCCACCCTTTACATATGAAGGAATTGAGCGCCAACACTTTGACGCCTTTATCAACATCGGCCAAGCACTCGGTTACCCGCTTGTCGTCAAAGAAGCCTATGGCTCTTTTGGACAGCAAGTATACTTAATCGAGACAGAGAGCGAATTAATAGAGCTTGTAAAAAAATTAAAACATAAACCTTTTATTTTACAAGAATTCATCGAAAACAGTCGAGGTCGCGATATTCGCATCAATGTTGTCGGAAACAAAGTCGTAGCCGCGATGAAACGAACATCGAAGCATGATTTCCGGGCCAATATGACAAATGGCGGTCAAAGTGCCCCTCATATACCAACCGAAGCGGAAGCGGAACTTGCCATTAGGGCTGCTCGCATTCTAGACGTTGATTTTGCCGGTGTTGATTTATTATACGGCGAAGATGGGCCTCTTCTTTGCGAAGTAAATTCCAATTCGCATTTGCTTAATATTTATGAATGCACCGGTATTAATATTGCCGATGCTATGTTTGATTATATGATACAAAGGACGTCTAACCAATGAAGAAAATCGGATGGCTAATTTATAATCGTGAGGATGCAAAGAAAAATAAAGCATATATAGAGTGGATGCTAGCGGAAGCAAAAGAACTAAACATGGAGCTACGGTTTCATTATCGTGAGGACTTACAAATTGGTCATCGTCAGCACAAACTATTTGTTGATTTTCGAAACGAACCTGTTGCACCGCCTGCCTATGCAATCATTAGAACTATTGATCCATTTTTCACTAAGCAATTAGAAATGCTTGGCACCGTTTGTTTTAATTCTTCTTTCGTGTCCGAAATAGCAAACAACAAAGCGAAGACTCATCAATTCCTTAGCACTCTTGGCATTCCGATGGCAGACACTGTTTACTGCCAAGATTCTGTTCAAGCACACTTTCCCTTCCCTTTTATCGCAAAGGAAGTGCACGGACGCGGCGGAAAGAGTGTCTATTTAATTGAAAATGCGGACCAATTAACATCATTGCCATCAGGAGGCGAATGGTTAATTCAAAAACCCGGCGTTTTTGGCAAAGATGTACGCGTCTTTGTTGTCGGAAAAAAAATCGTTGCTGCTGTGTTACGAGAATCCAACTCAAACTTCAAAGCCAATTATACCCTTGGAGGCACCGCTTCCCTGTACAAATTGTCAGATGAAGAAACTGCACTTATCCAAACAATCATCGATGCCTTTGATTTTGGTATGGTCGGCATTGATTTTATTTTTGATGAAAAATGTCGATTTTTGTTTAATGAAATTGAAGATGTCGTAGGGAGTCGAACGTTAAGTGCGTTAAGCGACATCAATATTGTCCGAGAATATTTACAATTTATTCAGTCTCATTTCGCTTAAACACTGGGGTGAGTGCCATTGTCGCACTCGCCTTTTTTATTTTTTTACGTAATACTACTGTTTTTAAACGCTTTTAAAAATTTGAACATTTCGTTACATAATATAACAAAATATTGCAAAACACCCTCTTTCAAATTATACTCCTTTTATAGATGTTACATTTCATAACATAAATTGATAGATAACATTTCTTTACATAAAAGGTTCATCTATCGTTACCCACCAAAATAATTGGTCACACTTTCGCACCTTTCTTTCCCCGCTTGACTCCCCGTACCCTTCCCCGCACAAAAAAGGAAGAACGAGCTTCACACATCCGCTCGTTCTTCCTTTTTTATAGTTGTTTCAATTCATTAATTCGGTGAATTACCGCATCACGTTTTTCAACGTAATCTTTTTCTTTTGCACGTTCTTCCTCAATTACTTTCTCTGGTGCTTTTTTCACAAAGCCTTCATTTCCTAGTTTCTTCTGAACGCGTTCTACTTCTTTGTTCAGCTTATCTAGTTCTTTTTCTAGACGTTTTACTTCTTCATCGATGTTGATTAAGCCTTGAAGCGGTAAAATAAGCTCAACTCCTGTTACAACAGCTGTCATTGCTTGAGCTGGCTCTTCTACTTCAACACCAATTGTCAATGCTTCTGGGTTACAGAAACGCTCAATGTAGCTCGCATTTTTCTCTAAGATTGCTGAAATGTTCGCATCTTTGGCTTTTAAAATTAAGTTTACTTTCTTGCTCATCGGTGTATTCACCTCAGCACGGATATTACGTACTGCGCGAATGATTTCAACAAGAAGCTTCATTTCTTCAGCTGCATCCGTATCTGTTAATGCAGGATTTACCGTTGGCCAAGCAGCTACTGTAATGGACTCTCCTTGGTGCGGTAGGTTTTGCCAAATTTCTTCTGTAATAAATGGCATGAATGGATGTAATAAGCGCATTGTGTTATCTAACACGTAAGCAAGAATAGAGCGTGTTGTTTTCTTCGCCGCTTCATCTTCACCGTACAATGGAAGCTTCGCCATTTCAATATACCAATCACAGAAATCATCCCAGATGAAGTTATATAGTGCACGCCCTACTTCACCAAACTCGTATTTATCTGCAAGTCGTGTAACCGTTTCAATCGTTTCATTTAAGCGTGTTAAAATCCATTTATCTGCTACGGATTTTTCGCCGCTTAAGTCAATTTCATCATACGTTAAACCGTTCATATTCATTAAGGCGAAACGAGATGCATTCCAAATTTTATTCGAGAAGTTCCATACAGACTCTACTTTTTCGTTACTGTAACGAAGATCTTGACCTGGAGAACTTCCTGTTGATAAGAAGTAGCGTAATGAGTCAGCCCCATATTTATCAATGACATCCATTGGATCGACACCGTTACCTAGAGATTTACTCATTTTGCGTCCTTGCTCATCACGAACAAGACCATGAATTAAGACATTTTCAAATGGACGTTCACCTGTAAATTCAATCGCTTGGAAAATCATTCGTGATACCCAGAAGAAGATGATGTCATAACCTGTTACAAGCGCATCTGTTGAGTAATAGCGTTTAAAGTCCGCTGCATCAACATCTGGCCAGCCCATTGTTGAGAACGGCCATAACGCTGAACTAAACCATGTATCTAATACATCTTTATCTTGTTGCCAGTTTTCGCTGTCAGCAGGTGCTTCTGTACCAACATACACTTCACCTGTTTCCTTATGATACCAAGCTGGAATACGATGTCCCCACCAAAGCTGACGAGAAATACACCAATCGTGGATATTTTCCATCCAGCGTAAGTATGTTTTTTCGAAACGATCTGGAGTGAAATGAACTTTTTTATCATCTTCTTGTTGTTGCAGTTCAATTGCTGCATCAGCAAGCGGCTGCATTTTAACAAACCATTGTGTAGATAAATACGGTTCAACTACAGCACCGCTGCGCTCAGAATGTCCAACTGAATGCATATGATCTTCAATTTTGAATAATACACCTGCATCTTGTAAATCCTTCACAATTTGCTTACGGCATTCGAAACGGTCCATTCCTTCATATTTACCTGCACGGCCGTTCATTGTTCCATCTTCGTTCATCACAAGAATGCGCTCTAAGTTATGGCGATTTCCAACCTCAAAATCGTTAGGGTCATGTGCTGGAGTCATTTTAACCGCACCTGAACCGAACTCCATATCTACATAATCATCACCAACAATCGGAATTTCACGACCGACAATTGGAAGAATAACCGTTTTGCCGATTAAGTGTTTATAGCGCTCATCTTCAGGATGAACAGCTACCCCTGAGTCACCTAGCATCGTTTCTGGACGAGTTGTAGCTACCTCAATATAACCAGAGCCATCTGCTAATGGGTACTTCATATGATAGAAAGCACCTTGCACATCTTTATGAATAACCTCAATGTCAGATAGCGCTGTTTTCGTCACTGGATCCCAGTTAATAATATATTCCCCGCGATAAATTAAACCTTTTTCATATAATTTTACGAATACTTCACGAACGGCTTTTGATAACCCTTCATCTAAAGTAAAACGTTCACGTGTATAATCAAGACCAAGACCTAGCTTCGCCCATTGCGCACGAATATGACCCGCATATTCTTCTTTCCATTTCCACGTTTCTTCAACGAATTTCTCGCGTCCTAAATCATAGCGACTAACGCCTTCTTCACGCAGTTTTTGCTCTACTTTTGCTTGAGTAGCAATCCCAGCATGGTCCATACCTGGCAGCCAAAGCACGTCATACCCTTGCATTCTTTTCATACGCGTTAAAATATCTTGCAGTGTCGTATCCCAAGCATGACCTAAGTGAAGCTTACCTGTTACGTTTGGCGGTGGAATAACGATTGTATACGGCTCCTTTTGTTCATCGCCTGTTGTTTCAAAAAACTTTCCTTCTAACCACCACTGATAACGACCTTTCTCAATCGACTGTGGATCGTATTTCGTCGGCATTGAAATTTGATTTTCTTCCATTATAAATTCCTCCTTTTAAGCGCATAAAAAAACTTCCTCTGTCATAAAAGGACGAAGGAAGTTGTTCGCGGTGCCACCTTTTTTCCGAAAAAGCAAATAAACCTTTTCCGGCTCTCAAATAAAATAACGGTTGTTTACCGATTTTCGCTACTGCAGTTGTTCACGAAAATTGCTCACGGACGACTTCTGATGCTGCTTACTTAGAAACCTCTCAGCTTATAGTTTCCTCTCTGAAAAGCGCCATTCATCATACTATTTCCGATCTTCGCTTTACGCAATATGTATTTTTCAAACACATAATCTATAGTACATAAAAACAAAGGATATCGTCAATCATTCTTTCCGTTTTTTTATTATTCTATACAAGAAGCATCTATTCGTGACAGCCTCTTCACGTTTCTCCGCACTTCCCCATATGATGAAGCAAGACGATATAAAGGATGACATACTGATGAAACGACAAAAGAAATTTAACCCAAACAATCTCCCTCCTTGGACCAAGAAAGCGAGTGTTGTCGTACAGCAATTTATTGTCCCATTTACAATCTTTCAAGCAGTTCGAACGCTTATTTTCCCGACATTCATTGATATTCTCTTGCTGGCCCTGTTTATTTTTCTCGCTGCATTCTTCTATGTAAATTGATGACAGCACAAAAAAACATGAATGGTTGACTCCAAACATGTTTTTTGAGCTAACTTTGAGGTGACTGCTCTTCTTTGGCAGCCGCCTTCTTTTGGTTCTCGATTTCTTCTATCTTCATAACAACATATTCAACATTCTTCAAAAACCAATATTGACGTTGAAGTTCCTTTACTGAATCTAATTCCGTTTTATTCCCTTTTCGTTCCACGTAATTTTTAACCGCATCAAGAGCTGACCCTGGATAAGCAAGATAGCTCTGCATCAATAACATTTCATCCTCTTTTAATGGAAAATAGCGAATATAATTATATAGCCAATCCACACAATCATTGCATTGAATTGGAAATGTCTTCATCGACCTTACAAGAAAAGGAAGTATATCGAAATGCGGCGGCGCTACCCGTGAATTTTCAAAATTGATAAAATAACCGTAACCCCGATTATCACTAACAAAATGCTTCAATGACACTTTTCCATGTGTTACAACCGTACGAACCTTCTCTTCTTCCTTCGTTTGTTCAAACCACTCCTTAAACTTCCTAATTGAATATTTCAACGCCTGCGAAATATCGTTGTAATAGACACAAAACATCATTTCCGTCGGTGACATATACCATTTCTTCTCACAGCTTACGATCCATTCATCTAGAAACTCTTGCTGCGCTTCCCATGCCTGAAGCGTACGTTCATAATGCGCCTCCCTATCCTCCTTATCTACTTCAATCTCTTTAATAGAAAGGCTGTGCATCCGTGCCAGTTCTCGAAACATTTGCTTATGTCGCACATCTCGTTCTCCGCTTTCTAAACTTTCCAACCACGGCATTAAATAATAAAGTTTATTATGATGAAGAACCGCATAACGCCCATCTTTTGACTGATAGATTGGCACAATCCTGTTATAACCACGCTGATACAACGTTTGAACATTACGGATAAAATCAATGCCAACATGAGGAGAAATCGATTTTAAAGCAAATACACCGCGGTCGCTATAAATTTTCTTTACACGTCCAAAGTCCTCAATATATTGAATATGAAGTGCATATTGTTGCAAAACCGCTATCGTTTCAGCATGTGAATTCTCCGGCATAACATCACTCACTTTCCTAACAAAAGCGTAAGGCACGTGAAGCTACTACTAAATATATTGACATTTTATTCCGCACTTAACAGACAGTAAGACCTCAAGCTTTTCAGAGACAAGGAAGATAGGCGGGGTACAATTGCCCTCGTCTAGCTACAGATTTTCCCCTCGATCGAGTTCATAAGCTGTCATACTCTATGGCAAACCGAGCCACGCCGCATTGCATCTTATGTGAACAGTCGCCTCACTTTTGTAGTAAAGATTCAATCGGTGAGATAAAGGGAAACGTACCTTTGCAAATTTCAACTAATTAGGTTCGTACAGGCACTTGAGTGAAGTTAAGCCAGGGACCTTAGTGACCGCAGAACGTGGCTAACCATCAGTAAGGGATGAAGCCCTAGCTGATGGAGGTTGGTTTCTTTCCTGTAGAAAAAACAGCAAGCAGCTTCACTGCTCACTGTTCTAGCGTAATAATTAGTTTTTATACGAGGCGGATCTCGGAATGTACAAGACTTGCCCTTCATAAATATCTTGATGCGGTTCTAACTCATTGCTTTGAAGCAATGTTTGCGGATTGACTGAATAACGCTCTGCCAGGTCATCAATCGTTTCTCCCTGTTGCACAATACAAACCTTTACTCTTACATGCTCTTCTTCTTGCTTTCTACTGAAAAAGTCCATAATCGAAACAGGTTGAGATTCATTGGTCCTCGCTTTTTGCTCAGACTTCTCCACTTTTTTCTCCTCTTCTTGCTGCGGCTCTCGCTTATCTTGTTGAACGATAACAGAAGGTACTTCTCTCTTGTTCACTAAATGCAGTAAGTTAACTTTTTCTAGCTCCCCTTTTATTTCTTGTTCAAGGACCGGCTCCACCTGTTGTTCTTCTTCCACTTTCCTTTCAAGCACCGGCTCTGCTTTTGGTTCCTCTACTTTTCTTTCAAGCACCGGCTCTGCTTTTGGTTCCTCTACTTTTCTTTCAAGCACCGGTTCTGCTTTTGGTTCCTCTACTTCTCTTTCAAGCACCGGTTCTGCTTTTGGTTCTTCTTCTTTTCTTTCAAGCACCGGTTCTGCTTTTGGTTCTTCTTCTTTTCTTTCAAGCACCGGTTCTGCTTTTGGTTCTTCCTCTTTTCTTTCAAGCACCGGCTCTGCTTTTGGTTCTTCTTTTCTTTCAAGCACCGGCTCTGCTTTTGGTTCTTCTTCTTTTCTTTCAAGCACCGGCTCTGCTTTTGGTTCTTCTTCTTTTCTTTCAAGCACCGGTTCTGCTTTTGGTTCTTCTTCTTTTCTTTCAAGCACTGGTTCTGCTTTTGGTTCTTCTACTTTTCTTTCAAGCACCGGCTCCTCTTTTGGTTCTTCCACTTTCCTTTCAAGCACCGGCTCTGCTTTCTGCTCTTTTTCCACTTTTCTTTCAAGCACTGGCTCAACCTCTTGTTCTTCCTCCCTTTCTTGAAACTTTGGTACGGAAAAGTCGAATACAGGGATATCCGGCTGTTTACTAATAAACAGAGGCGCTACCCGCTCTTCTTCTACATCTGGCGTTCGTTTCGCCTCCACAATAAAAGGTTCGTACAGCTCTCCCTCTTGTTGTTCTTCCTGACGAAATGTCGGTTGGAAATCTGGAAGCGGCGGTGGTGCTGTCGTATATGAAACAGGAGATTCTTCTTCTATTTGTAAAACTGGACTCTCCACAGAATCTTCTCTTTCATCAGCAAACTCTTCAGCCTCAACAGATTCTTCCACTTCGTCTACTTCTTCTTGCCTGATGTCGGCTAACTCCACTTCTACTACTTCATCTTCTATTTCTTCATCCAATTCTTGTCGCTCATCCGTCGCAACTGGACTTTCATCATCATCCCACACTTGATAGTCCTCGAGTTCCGGCTCGACATATGTTTCACGATAAATCCCACTAATGATTAGATCGGCTTGAAGTTTAAGACAATTCCGCTCAGGTAATGTATAATCAAACGTTTGAATCGTCACTTCAATATCATCTAATGAGGTAATACGTGTACTTGGAATTGTAATATCAACAGGAAAACGGTGGATAAACTCACTAATTCCATTTGGATGTCTCTCCACCGTTTGAACAGATCGCGGTAAAAACGTATGAACATCACCGTCTACTGGTTCTCCGCTGTCCTTATATTCACCGCTTAAATCAAGCGTTCCTCTCATATACACATAATGTTCATCTTCTTGAATCGTCACGTTGGGATCCAATGAAATAGAATACAATTCCGCTACTTCCTGTCCCTTCTGAAACCAAACCGATTCTTCTAATGAAAATCGTAAATACGATTGATTCTCTTCGGTCAAATCATTTCCTCCTTTCACTTCTCATACCATTATCAATCTATGAAAGCAGAAGGAAAGTTATGTCAAACGTTATGTAAATCAGTTGCATATGCCAAAAGTCGAGCACAAATCTCAGAAATCGAGCGTATCCGTTCATGACAGAAGAAGAGGCTATCCCAGAAATCATAAAAAATGACGTTTGGGATAGCCTCCTCATTCAGTTGAACAATGATTCTTCTCAGATAATTACTTTTTTGCCGTCCTCAAAATGTGTTAACGGACAACATCTAAAAATTCAGCAAAGAAAATGGCCTTCATCCGAATCATGAAGGACCACTTCCAAAAATTCAGTAAAGGAATAGGGTTGTTCATCGGAATCTCATTGATTCCTTTATTTTAGGAACCGTTTAGACAATCCCCTATACCCGATTATTTCACAATACTCTTATATCCCGTATATGTTGCAAAGAAATAACCACCATATACGATAACAATGATTAATGCTGTAATTAGAGACGGAACAAGTACACTTGTACTTCCTGCTACCATAATGGCTTTGTTCACTACTTGGATACCAAAGATTGAATGTACAATAGCTAAAGCTAATGGCATCATAAAGTAAATAAATACTTGCCCAAAAATTGCTTTATTAATTCCTTTCCTTGTGACACCAATCTTCTTCAAAACCGTATAACGAGCAATATTATCACTCGCCTCTGATAATTGCTGCAACGCAAGCACAGCTGCACTTGAAATCAAGAAGACAATTCCAAGATAAAGTCCGACAAATACAATCATCGTGGAAGAACCGACACTAGAATCAAGAATAATGGTTTTAGTAGTTCCCCATAAAACATCCGATTCATCTAACACTTTATATAAGGTTTCATCATGTTCTTTTTGGTTATCATCGTAATTGATATTAACGACGGAAAGAAATGGCTCCATCCCTTCCACCGCTTCATCAGGCAATACAGCTGTTAGTACCCCTTCTGAATTAAACTCTGTTTTATAAGCAAATGAATGAACCTTTTGATGAGCGATATCATATTCCTTTCCATTCACTTCTAATGTTTTATGATCTTCAGTGAAACGGTCAAAGGCATCCTGAAATACTTCAAAATTAGAGAGTAACACGACTTCTTCATCGTTAAAATCTATGGGTTCAATCCCTTGCATCGCTTCTATTCGTTCAAAATCCGACCTTTTAATAACTGGTAAATTACTATCAGCAAACTTCACGGCATCATCTTCATAAGGGGCTAATAAGTCTTTTACACTTTTATCCGCTTTATAAACCGTAAAGCTATGATGTTCCCCATACTCGTCTAAATCCACCTTTAAATGCTGCATGATATCATGAATATGTTGTACTTTCCCATCTTCATCGGCCTTCGTATATAAGCTAGCATCATACGGTGTCATTTTCTCAATATTCTTCTCCATCGAAGCTTTAAAGCTAAAGCCCGTCGAGAATACCCCGATTGTAAAAAAGAGCATTAAACAAATAATCGTCATTGAAATGAAGGTTGTATTCACTTTACTATTAATTTGACGCAGCACGAACATATTCACATCTTTATAGTACACATTTTTGTTTTTCTGAATCATATTCAGCGCAAATCCAGATAAAGACATAAAAAAGAGAAATGTCCCAAGGGCACCTAAACCAACACACGTCCACACAATATTGCTTTCAAATAGACCATACTTCATAATGACCGCATATGCTACAGCAAGAAGAATGATGGAGAAAACAAATAGGACAATGGAAGTTGATGTTTTCCGAATCTTTAAGCTTTGATTTTTCTTCGCCGCTGTTAATAAGTCAATAAGTTTGTACCTAGAAATAACGACACTATTGAAGATCATCACCATTAAAAAGATAATTCCGAAATACAATATCGTCTTTAACATCGCTTCACTTGAAAAGACAAATGTAAATTGTTCAATATTCGCTTTAAACATCGACACGGTTAAAGCTACTAATCCTTGAGAAACGAGAATACCGAGCAGTAAACCGACAGCAAGCGAGATGATTCCTACAAAAAAGGTTTCTACAACGATAATGCGCGAAATTTTATACTTGCTCATTCCGAGTGTCATATACAAACCAAGCTCTTTTTTTCGTCTCCTAATTAAAAAATTATTCGCATACATAATTAAAAAACCGAGCACAACCGATACGAATACGGAAACACCGGATAATAGCATCGTAAACGCCTTAATCATTTCCGCTTGACTAGCGTTTAATGTCGTCATCACTTCTGAAGCTGATAAAGAGTTAAAACTATAAAAAATACAAACTGCAAATGTTAGCGTTAAAAAGTAAGTAAAGTAATCTTTAAAGCTTCTTTTAACATTGCGAGCTGACAGCTTAAAGTACATTATTCGTATCACCTCCAAGAAGCGTTACAACTTCAATAATCCGATTAAAGAATTCTTTTCTTGTATCCTTTCCGCGAATTAATTCATTAAAAATCTGGCCATCTTTAATAAATAAAATTCGCTTTGCATAGCTTGCTGTAAAAGCATCGTGCGTGACCATCAAAATGGTTGCCTGTAATTCTTCATTCAGCTTCTCAAACGAATCAAGTAATAAGCGCGAAGACTTCGAATCGAGTGCTCCCGTTGGTTCATCAGCTAAAATCAATGTAGGGTCTGTCACAATCGCACGCGCCGCCGCTACCCGCTGCTTTTGTCCGCCCGACATTTGATAGGGAAATTTATTAAGAACTTGGGTAATTTCAAGCTTTTCTGCTACTTCTTTCACTAAAAATGTAATATCAGCTGGTTTTCGACCTTGAATCGTTAGTGCAATTGCAATATTTTCAAACGCTGTTAGCGTATCTAATAAGTTAAAATCCTGAAAAATAAAGCCGAGCTCATCCCGACGAAATTGATCCAGTTTGCCTGTTTTTAACTTCGTAATGTCTTGCTCATTAATTAAGATTTTTCCTGTTGTTACCGAATCTATCGTCGAAATACAGTTTAATAAGGTTGTCTTCCCGCTTCCGGATGGGCCCATAATGCCGACAAATTCCCCTCGCTCCACTTCAAAACTAATTTGATCAATGGCCTTTGTCGTATTTCCTTTATTTCCAAAATATTTTTCAATATGATCTACTTTTAATACCGTACTCACCTTTATCCGTCTCCTTTCATGGTTTTAGTGTATCTCACTATGAAGTCACTACATATCGAATTAACTTTCAACAATCTTACTATTTCGTAAGATTCATTTTTTACAGAAAAAAAGAGCCTTTTATCAAGACTCCAGTAAAACAACCTTGCTTTTTGGAAAAATAATTTGGACTTCTGTTCCTTCACCTTTCGTAGATTGAATCGTCAATCCTAAATGCAATTTATCCGCTAACAATTTACAAATATAAAGCCCCATCCCCGTTGAACGGCGATATTGTCGACCATTTTCACCCGTAAAGCCTTTGTCAAATACGCGGCCGATATCTTTCTCATCGATGCCGATTCCATCATCGACAATATGTAAGATCAGACTATGTTCATGTTTTCTTGTGTACAGACTAATTTTATTATCACAATAATTGATACTATTGACGATAATTTGATGAAGGATAAATTCAATCCACTTTTCATCGCTATACACAACATCGTCCATTTCAGTTAATTGCAGTTGAATTTTTTTATGAATAAATGCTTTGGCATTCTTTTTTAACACCTTCGAAATACAAGCTTGCAGCGAAAATTCTTTGACCATATAATCCTTACTTGCACTGCTGCTGCGAGCATAATACAGCGCTTGCTCGACATATCCTTCAATTTTCTCTAATTCTTCCATAATCCCTTTCGTCACTTCATTTTTATGATTCTCAAACATTAACTTACTTGAAGCAATCGGTGTCTTCACTTCATGTACCCACGCCTCGATATAGTCACGATACTCGGCCTGCATATCTTTATATTTCTTGACGTGCTCATGCATTTGTTTATCGGTTGTTTTTATAATGTCATATAAAATTTGCCCTTCAAGAAAGTTTGGTTCTTCAATGATCTCAGGCAGTAAATACTTTTGATCTAACGCTTCAAGGTTTTGAAGCAAGTCATCATAGAAATTTTTTCTTTTTAAAAATTCTAATCCATAAGATAAAAGCAATGGCCCAAACCAGCAAACAAAGACGATTATCATAACGACAGCCTGTACATTAATTAACCAAAGAAAGAACGCAACAAGAACAAATAAAAAGATATTCATCGATAAAAATATCGCTCTTTCCTTTATATATCGTTGTAGTTTCATGCTAGGATATACCCAAGACCGCGTCTCGTTTCAATCGGATTGATCATCCCAATTGATTCAATTTTTTTTCGAAGCCGTGTAACATTAACGGAAAGCGTATTATCATCAATAAATAAATCCGATGACCATAAATACTCCATCATCTCTTCGCGCGATACAATCCTCCCTTTATTCTTCATTAAACAATGCAGGATTTTGATTTCATTTTTCGTCAGCTCTTCTTGTTGATGTTGATATGAAATTGTACCATTCGATAAATCGAGCTTGAGGGATTTATATAGTAGAATAGATGATTGTTGATGTGCATACGTTCTTTTTAGCACATTTTCAATCCGAGCAAGTAAAATTTGCGTATTATACGGCTTTGCAATAAAGTCATCTGCTCCAAGATTTATGCTCATCAGCTCATCCATTTCATTATCTCGACTTGTTACAATAATAATTGGTACTTCTGAATTCTTGCGTATTTCCCGACAAATATAATAGCCATCATAAATTGGCAAATTAATATCTAACAAAATTAAATGTACATCATCCTGCATCGCATATTGCATAATATTTTGAAAGTCATCCGGTGCTTCGACTTCATATCCATAGTTAGAGAGGAACTCTTGTAATTCATTTCGAAGCGTCTCTGCATCTTCCACAATTAATATTTTCATCTTTTGCAAAACCGTCACCCCTAGATTACATAGTTACGGAAATTATAACCTTTTTTGCCGGTGTTAAGTAAAAAAACGCTTGGATGATGCATCCAAACGTTTTTCAAAATTATTTCGCTAATGTTGAAAAAGCATGCTCTGCCGCAGCAATCGTTTTTTCAAGATCTTCATCACTATGTGCTGTTGACAGGAACAATCCTTCAAATTGCGATGGCGGCAAATACACACCTTGATTCGCCATTTCACGGAAATAGCTTGCAAAGAATGTAAGATCTGATGTTTTCGCTGTTTCAAAATTGATGACATCTTCATTCGTAAAGAACACACCAATCATGGAACCTGCACGGTTAAATGTATGCGGAATACCGTATTTCTTCGCCGCTTCCCCAATGCCTTTTTCCAATATATCGCCTTTACGTTTAAATTCTTCATAAACCTCTGGCGTTAACTGGCTTAACGTTTCAAAACCAGCTGTCATGGCAAGCGGATTTCCTGATAATGTACCCGCTTGATAGATGCTGCCGCTCGGAGCGACCTTCTCCATAATTTCACGCTTTCCTCCGAAAGCACCGACAGGAAGACCGCCGCCGATTACTTTACCAAGACATGTTAAGTCTGGTGTAACACCAAAATATCCTTGTGCACAGTTATACCCGACACGGAAGCCTGTCATAACTTCATCAAAAATTAATAGGGCACCATATTGTTCCGTTACTTCACGTAAACCTTCTAGGAAACCAGGCTGTGGTGGAACAACCCCCATATTTCCTGCTACTGGTTCAGCAATAATACAAGCGATATCTTCACCAAATTGCTCAAACGCATATTTGACAGCGGCTAAATCATTGTATGGTACGGTAATCGTATTTTGAGCCGTTCCTACTGGTACACCTGGGCTATCTGGTAAACCAAGCGTCGCAACACCAGATCCTGCTTTGATTAATAGAGAATCACCATGTCCATGGTAACACCCTTCAAATTTTAAGATTTTATTACGCCCTGTATAACCCCGAGCGACACGAAGAGCACTCATCGTTGCTTCCGTACCCGATGACACCATACGAATCATCTCAATGGATGGAACACGTTCAATGACAAGCTTCGCTAATTCGTTTTCAATTAATGTAGCCGTTCCAAAGCTTGTTCCTGACTCCGCCACTTTTTTTAACGCTTCAACAACCCGCTCATTCGAATGGCCAAGAATTAAGGGCCCCCAAGATAGAACATAATCGATATATTCATTGCCATCAATGTCGTACATTTTTGAGCCTTTTCCGCGCTCCATAAAAATTGGATCCATATCAACGGATTTAAAGGCACGTACCGGGCTATTTACGCCCCCTGGCATTAAATGAATAGCTTCAGTAAATGCCTGTTTCGATTTTTCATATGAACGCATAATCAGACCTCTTTTCCTTCTTCATCTAACCAACGAGCCACGTCCTTAGATGCATATGTAATAATTAAATCTGCTCCAGCACGTTTCATGCTTAATAGCGTTTCCATAACAATCGCTTTTTCATCAATCCAGCCATTATTTGCAGCTGCTTTAATCATTGAATATTCTCCGCTTACATTGTACGCTACAACTGGAAGGTTGAAGTTATTCTTCACATCACGCATGATATCTAGATAAGAAAGAGCTGGTTTAACAATTAAAAAGTCAGCGCCTTCTTCGACGTCACTTTCAGCTTCACGGAACGCTTCTAAACGATTCGCTGGATCCATTTGATACGTTTTACGGTCACCAAATTGCGGCGCCCCATTTGCTGCATCACGGAATGGACCGTAAAAAGCAGAAGCATATTTTACCGCATATGACATAATCGGAATATCTTCATAGCCTGCTTCATCTAAACCAGCTCGAATCGCCGCTACAAATCCATCCATCATGTTCGAAGGAGCAATGATATCCGCACCTGCCTCCGCTTGACTAATCGCTGTTTTAGCAAGCAAGTCTAGTGAAGCATCATTTAAAATAGTTCCGCCTTCTACAACTCCACAGTGTCCATGGCTTGTATATTCACAAAGGCATGTATCAGCAATAACAAGGATTTCCGGGAAGTGTTTTTTAATAAGACGCGTTGCTTCTTGCACAAGTCCGTTATGGTGGAACGCTCCTGAGCCATGCTCGTCCTTATCATGCTCGAAAGGAACTCCGAATAGAATAACGGATTTAATACCCAGGCTTGCGACTTCTGTCATCTCTTCCATAAGATTATCGAGGGAAAGTTGATAAATTCCCGGCATAGAACCAATTTCACTTTTCACATTTTCCCCATCAATAATAAAAATCGGGTAAATTAAATCCTCTTTATGTAAATATGTTTCGCGTACTAACGCTCTCATATTAGCACTAGAACGTAATCGGCGATGGCGTCTGAAAAATAAATCTTTCATTTACTCTTTCCTCCTTTAGCTTTTGTATATATAACTAAGTCTTGTATCATTGCTTCTGTTGTATATACATTCGGACAAATATCTACCTCTAACCCATAGTGTAGAGCGGTTTTCTTGGCGATAGGTCCGATACATGCAATGATAAGACTTTCTAAGTATTGGTGCAACTCATATTGTGCCACAATTTGCATAAAATGATGAACGGTTGATGAGCTCGTAAACGTAATGACCTCCACTGCTTCTGTTGTAATCACTTCTACAAGCTTTTGCTTACTCTCTTCAGGCAACACCGTTTCATACACATCGAGTTCATCGCACGCAGCCCCAATCTCTTCAATTGCTCCACTAATAATAGTTCGCGCTAAGTTTCCTTTGGCCACTAAAACACGGGAACGAGGAGAAAGCTGCGGGATAAATTCAGCCACAAACCCTTCAGCCACAAACTCATTCGGGATAAAATCAGCATGATAACCGTAACGCTGCAAGGCTTCTGCTGTTTTTGTACCGATAACCGCAATTTTAGGCAGCGACTGAGACGCGGCATACTTCCCTGCTAATTCAAAAAAGAAACGAACCCCATTTTGACTTGTTAAGACGAGCCAATCATAGTCTGATAAATGGGAAAGAGTCGCTTTAATCGCCTCATGACTGTCAGGCAGACGAAAGTCAAGTAGCGGCACCGTAATCGGAGTGCCGCCATATTGCTCAATCATAGCCTTGAAATGAGCCACCTGTCCTTGTCCTCTAGTGATTAAAATCCGATAATCATGGAGAGGAAGCTTAGTCATTACTGATTAAGCTCCTTTTTGACAGAATCAATCAATTGTTTGCCGCCTTTTTCACTAATAAGCTTGGCTGCATCTTGACCAACTGCTAGCGGGTTCATTCCTGCTACAACTTCCTTATATATTGTTTTTCCATCTGGAGAAGCCACTAATGCGGTTAACTCCACTTCGCCATCCTCTTTTGCTACGGCAAGTCCAGCAATCGGCACTTGACAGCCGCCTTCCATTTCATCTAAAAAGGACCGCTCTGCTTCAACCGCTTTCTTTGTATTCTCACATGTGAATTTCGCTAACTCTGCAAGCAGATCTGTATCATCTGCACGACATTCAATCGATAAAGCACCTTGCCCTACAGCCGGTACACATAACGTATCATCTAAAAACTCTGTCACCACGTCTTGTTTCCAACCCATTCGAGCAAGACCTGCAGCAGCTAAAATAATAGCATCATAATCTTCTGTATTCAATTTCTCTAAGCGTGTATCAATATTGCCGCGAATCCATTTAATTTCAAGATCCGGTCTTTGGGCTAAAATTTGTGCACTTCGACGCAAGCTGCTTGTTCCAACGATAGCACCCGGCTTTAAGTCCGCTAATTTAATATGATTCTTCGAAATGAATGCATCACGATGATCTTCACGCGGAGGAATGCAACCAATTGTTAAGCCCTCTGGAAGAACAGCAGGCATATCCTTCATACTATGTACAGCCATATCAATTTCTTTATCGAGCATCGCTTGTTCAATTTCTTTCACAAACAAGCCTTTACCGCCGACTTTCGAAAGTGTAACATCTAAAATTTTGTCGCCCTTTGTTACAATTTCCTTTACTTCGAATTCATAAGGAACTCCAAGTGCTTTCAATTGATTAATGACCCAATTTGTTTGAGTTAAAGCTAATTTACTACGTCTTGAACCGACAATAATTTTTCTCATTGTTTCCTCCTAGGTATTCCAAAAATGGAATGTTGAAAGACTTCCAAACAGGAAAAAGTTAATTAAAACAATCATAAAAATACCAATATTTAAAAAAGCTAACATTCTTCCATACATCTGTTTTCTAATTTTTATATATAAATATACGCTATAACCAATTAACACAACGAATGAACCAATAATTTTGAAGTCCAACAAAGATAAGTTTGGAACTTTGATATACGCCCATTGAATGCCTAGAATAAGTGAAAACATTAAGAGCGGTACCCCAATAACAGCTAAAATATAGCTCATTTTTTCAAGGTGTGTTAAATCTCCTAGCCGAATTAAACGTTTTCCCCATTTTTTCCGCTTTAATAAATCATATTGAATGAGATAAAGAATCGAAAATACACAAGAAAGCGTAAATGCTCCATACGATAAGAAGGCTAATGTAATATGTATCATCAATAACTCGGATACAAGCTGTTGAGCTAGTACTTCAGACTCGATTTGAACAGGAGCAAATGTATGAATCGCCATGACCATAAACCCAAGTACATTCGTAAAAAACACGATAAAATCCACACGCAGCAATCGATTGATGATAAGCGATAACGTAATCAACACCCAGGCATAGAAATATAGCCCTTCAAAGATGGTCAAGACAGGAAACCTGCCTGTTTTGACTACATATAGACATAAAAAAATTGTTTGAAGTACCCAAACAATTGAAAGCAACCAGAAGGCAACTTTATTTGCCCTCCGGTTATTATGAAGAAAGTCAATAAAATATAAAAGCACGCTGAGCGCATACAATAATACGGTTGCTTCGTGCAATCTTGTCATTAACAATTCCATAGTGCCCTCAATTAACTCTAACAGGAATCGGATTCAAGACCGCTGCTTTTGTTGTTGCTTGTTCTTGCTCGTCAGCAGCCATCAATTGTTCTTCAATCAATTCCTCTAAGCGGAAGATTTTCACAAAATTATTCAATGCTTCTTTCGAATTTGGCTTATCAGCGAGTTCTTTTGCATACAAAATCGGGTCTTTCAACATTTGATTAATAATGCTCTTCGTATGCTTATTCAGCACTTTTCGATCACGTTCACTTAAATGCGGAAGCTTTCTTTCTAAGCTGATCATCGTTTCTGCTTGAATCCCTAATGCTTTTTCTCGTAAAGCAGACATAACTGGGACAACACCAAGCATATTTAACCATTGATTAAATTCAACAATTTCTGCTTCAATCATTAATTCAATTTTTTCAGCCGCTAATTTTCTCTCTGCTAAATTAGCTTGAACAATATCTTCTAAATCATCAATATCATATAAGAACACGTTCTCAAGCTCTGCCAATGCTGGATCTAAATCACGCGGAACCGCAATGTCAACCATGAAAATCGGACGACCTTTACGTACTTTGTTTACAGTTGACATCATTTCTTGTGTCACAACAAAATCCTTCGCTCCTGTTGATGTAATTAAAATGTCCGCTTCTACTAATGCACATTGTAATTCTTCTAGTTTCTTTGGTGTTCCATTAAAACGGTCCGCTAAATTAACGGCTTTTTCAAACGTACGATTAATAACGGTAACACTGTCAGCACCATTGCTGTGCAAGTTTTGAATCGCCAGCTCACCCATTTTTCCTGCACCAAGAATTAATACGTTTTTCCCTTTTAAACTGCCAAAGATTTTCTTAGCTAGTTCCACTGCTGCATAGCTAACAGATACAGCATTTGTATTAATCTCCGTTTCAGCATGTGCTTTTTTCGCTAATGTTAGCGCTTGCTTAAATAAATGGTTGGAAACCGTTCCAATTGTCTGTTGCTCTTGCGCCAGCATATAGCTTGAACGTACTTGTCCTAAAATTTGTGTTTCACCAAGAACCATAGAATTCAAGCCGCATGTTACTTGAAATAAATGTTCAACAGCCCCATCGCCTTCATAAAAAAACAGATATTTAGAGAACTCCTCCTTATCAATTCCGAACCACTCCGAAAGAAATTCCTTCACATAATATCTGCTTGTATGAAGCTGATCACCAATGACATAAATTTCTGTACGATTACAAGTAGAAATAATAACATTCTCTAATATACTTTTTTTATTTTTAAGAGCTTCCATTGCCTGAGCAAGTTCCGCTTCATTAAATGATAACTTTTCGCGAATTTCAACAGGGGCTGTTTTATAGTTAACACCAACCGCTATAATATGCATATGTCGTTTGCACCCCCAAAATTAAATGTATTATGACTTAATCTATTATAACATGTATAAAAAGTCCGAACCTAATGAAATATGAACAGTTCATGAAATAAATAATTATTATAATCTAGAATATCCTGTACAAATGTACCATAACAAAATTAAATCCTAACTTCAAGTAAACAAGTTTGGCAGAGCAACTTTATTATGTATAATGACCCACTTAACCTTATTTTATGACAAGATTGGGTGCCATATCAAATAAACCAAAACTCACCAAAACCTTATAACAAAGCCAAATAAAAAACTCGCCATATAGACGAGTTCCTTTTCTTACATATATTTCTTTAATAGACCCCAAATTTTTTCTTTGCCTTCACCTGTTTCACTGGAAAAGAGCATTAGCTCATCCTCTTTTGCAAGCCCAAGTGTTTCGCGCGTTACTTTCAGATGCTTTTGCCATTTTCCTTTTGGAATCTTATCCGCTTTTGTCGCAATAATGATACATGGTAGTTCATAGTGCTTTAAAAACTCGTACATCGAAACATCATCCTTCGTTGGTGGATGACGTAAATCAACAATCAAAATAGCAGCACGTAATTGTTCACGGGAAGTAAAATATGTTTCAATCATTTTCCCCCATGCTGCTCGCTCCGATTTGGACACTTTAGCATATCCATATCCCGGTACATCAACAAAATGCAGGGCATCGTTAATTAGGTAAAAGTTTAACGTTTGCGTTTTTCCAGGTTTAGAGGATGTACGCGCTAAATTTTTACGATTAATCATTTTATTAATAAAACTAGATTTCCCCACATTTGAACGACCTGCTAATGCAAATTCGGGAATCGGCTCACTTGGATATTGGTCAGGCTTAACCGCACTAATCACAATATCCGCACTTGTTACTTTCATTGAATGTCACCTGCCAACGCATGTTCTAATACCTGATCTACATGCGAAACAAGGACAAACTGCAAATCACTTCGAACACTTTCTGGAATATCATCAATATCTTTTTCATTATCTTGTGGAAGAATAATTTTCGTAATGCCTGCTCGGTGGGCCGCTAATGATTTTTCTTTTAAGCCGCCGATTGGAAGCACTCGTCCACGTAATGTAATTTCCCCTGTCATGCCTACCTCTTTTCTAATCGGGCGATTGGTCAACGCAGAAATAAGCGCTGTCGCCATCGTAATTCCTGCAGATGGTCCATCTTTTGGAACCGCTCCCTCAGGAACATGAATATGAATATCATATTTTTCATTGAAGTCCGGATCAATATGAAGCTCTTCTGATTTGGCACGGACAAAACTGAATGCAGCCTGCGCAGATTCTTTCATCACATCACCTAGTTTTCCAGTTAAGACAAGCTTGCCTTTACCTGGAGATAACGAGACTTCAATTTGCAGCGTATCGCCGCCGACTGCTGTATACGCCAGACCCGTCGCCACACCAATTTGATCTTCCTCTTCCGCTTGCCCATAATGGAAAATGGTTTTCCCTAAAAATTCTTCTACATTTTTCTCGGAAACAATGACCCGCTTCCTCTCACCCGAAACAATAATTTTTGCTGTTTTTCGACAAACGCTTGCCAGTTGACGTTCTAGACTACGCACACCAGCTTCTCTTGTATAATAACGAATAATTTTGATTAAAGCATCTTCTCGAACTTGAAGCTGACTTTTTTGCAAGCCATGGTTTTCTAACTGCCGAATTAACAAATGATCTCTCGCAATATGCAGCTTCTCAATTTCCGTATACCCGGCAATTGTAATAATCTCCATCCGGTCACGAAGCGGACCTGGAATCGTTGACAAATCATTGGCTGTTGCAATAAACATAACATTAGATAGATTATAGGGTTCTTCTATATAATGATCGCTAAAGTTATGATTTTGCTCTGGATCTAACACTTCGAGTAACGCAGCAGATGGATCACCGCGGAAATCATTAGACATCTTATCAATTTCATCTAATAAAAAGACTGGATTAATCGTACCTGCCTTTTTCATTCCTTGAATAATTCGACCCGGCATCGCACCTACATAGGTTCGGCGATGACCGCGAATCTCAGACTCATCGCGAACGCCCCCTAAAGAAATGCGCACAAAATTACGATTTAGCGAAGTCGCAATAGATCTAGCCAAGCTTGTTTTCCCAACCCCAGGAGGGCCTGCTAAACAGAGGATAGGACCTTTTAATGAATTAGTTAACTGTTGAACAGCTAAATATTCTAACACCCGTTCCTTTACTTTTTCCAATCCGTAATGGTCTTTGTTTAAAACCTTTTCGGCCTTCAAAATATTTAAATCGTCTTTTGTACTTTTAGACCAAGGAAGCGCAACTAACCAGTCAATGTAATTACGAATAACCGAGCTTTCCGCAGAACTAGCAGGAACTTTCTCATAACGATCGAGTTCTTTTAAAGCTGTTGTTTTCACCTGCTCAGGCATGCCAGCGGCTTCAATTTTCTCTGTGAGTTTAGCCACTTCACCGCCTTTACCTTCTTTGTCGCCCAGTTCTTTTTGAATAGCTTTCATTTGCTCACGAAGATAATATTCCTTTTGCGTACGTTCCATCGAACGCTTAACTCGTTGGCCGATTTTCTTCTCTAAATGAAGCACTTCTTTTTCGTTGTGAATCATTTCAATTACACGACTTAAACGTTGCTTCACATTGGTCGTTTCAAGAATTTCTTGTTTATCTTTTAATTTTAACGGAAGATGTGATGCAATAATATCAGCAAGCCTTCCTGGTTCTTCGATATCTGCAGTAGAAGAGAATGTTTCACTTGTAATCTTCTTTGACATTTTTATGTATTGTTCAAAGTAATCAAGCAACGTACGCATTAAAGCTTGATGTTCCGCATCCTTCTCTTCATCATCTTCATATATTTTAATCTTGGCACCATAGTGTGTCTCATAATCATAAAATACACTGACTTCTGCTCGATTTAATCCTTCTACCAATACACGGATCGTTCCATTTGGAAGCTTCAGCATTTGCTTTACCTTCGTCAATGTACCTATTGGGTATAAATCCTCTTCACCCGGTTCATCAAGTGTGACGTCTTGCTGCGTTGTTAAAAAAATGAGATGATCTTCCACCATTGCTTTTTCAAGAGCTTGTATTGATTTATCCCGACCGACGTCCAAATGTAGAACCATCGTAGGATAAACAAGCAAGCCTCTAAGCGGCAGGAGGGGGACGATGATTTCTTTATCAGCCATTGCCTGACACCTCCATCAAAATTTCGCATCATCGTTGTATGTTTCTAACCTTTTCACAATTCTATCCTATTTGTGTAAAAGTGTCTATTTCTTGTTTAGTTTACCACTAGATACGCTCTTTTTATTATCCCCAAAATAGGTGAAAAAAGCACGTTTAATTACAAAAATGAAAAACATTATTATACCTATAACAAACCCCGGTACTATAAAACCGGGGCATTCTCTTTATACACTTTCCTTTTTACTTAAGTTCAATGTGGAAAGTAATTGATCAGGTACCACGTCTTTTTTCAGAGATCGTTCGAACACTTCCTGGACTTTAGTAACAGGCACAATCTCAATATCTTTAATTTCTTTTAGAAGCGGCTGCATATTATCAGCTGGAATAATGACCGTTTTCGCTCCGGCTAATTGAGCCGCTTTAATTTTCGGAATCACACCACCAATTGGTCTTACACCACCATGAATGCCTATTTCGCCTGTCATGGCCACCGTATGATCGACAGGAATTTTATAAATGGCTGAATAAATCCCGGTCGCCATAGCAATACCTGCAGATGGTCCATCTACAGGAGTCCCGCCAGGAAAATTCACATGAATATCAAATTGATCAGCCGGAACACCCATTGAGCGTAATACTGTAATGACATTTTCAATCGACCCCTTGGCCATACTCTTACGTCGAATCGATTTTCCATTGCCCCCAATGCTTTCCTCTTCGACAATTCCCGTAATGGTAATGTTTCCTTTTTCACTCATCGCCGGCATTACCGTTACTTCAATTTCAAGCAACGCTCCGCTATTTGCTCCATATACAGCCAGCCCATTGACGAACCCAACTTGCGGCTTCGAATCAATTTTTCGATCCATCCGCTGTGTTAACTGACTGCTATGAGCCATCCAATCAATATCTTCCTCTTTAATATAAGACCGATTTTCATTAATGGAAATACTAGCAAGTGTTTGCACCATATTTACCGCTTCACGACCATTACGAGCATATTCCGCAATCATTTGTAAACCTTTCTCACTGATGGTCACGTTTACTCGGTCGGTTGCTTTTTTAACAACCTCTATAATTTCATCGCGATTGAGTTCGCGAAAAAACACTTCCATGCACCTAGAACGAATAGCGGGAGGAATCTCATTTGGCGTTCGAGTTGTTGCTCCAATCAACCGGAAATCAGCAGGTAAACCATTTTTAAAAATATCATGAATATGAGTAGGAATATTTGTATTATCTTCTTGATAATATGCGCTTTCTAAAAATACTTTCCGATCCTCTAATACTTTTAACAATTTGTTCATTTGAATCGAGTGAAGCTCCCCAATTTCATCAATAAATAACACTCCGCCATGTGCATTTGTCACTGCTCCCTGCTTCGGTTGTGGAATACCAGCCTGGCCCATCGCCCCTGCTCCTTGATAAATCGGGTCATGAACAGAACCAATCAGCGGATCAGCAATACCTCGTTCATCAAAACGAGCTGTTGTTGCATCTAATTCAACAAATACCGCTGACTTTCTAAACGGCGATTTCCCATTTTTTTTCGCTTCTTCTAGTACAAGCCGTGCAGCTGCGGTCTTCCCTACGCCAGGTGGTCCATAAATAATCACATGCTGTGGATTTGGTCCGCATAATGCCGCTCTTAACGATTTAATTCCATCTTCTTGTCCAACAATATCATCAAATGATTGCGGTCTCACCTTTTCTGCTAATGGCTCCGTTAATTGAATCGCTCTCATTGAACGCAATTGATCCATTTCTTTTTTAGAATCACGATCAATCGACACCTTTTGTGTACGCTGTCCTTTTAATAAATTCAAGAAATATAGCCCAATGATTACACCAAAAAACAGTTGAATAAACATTGCCAATCCTGTCCAGCTCATCATTTTCCCTCCTGCGCTCACCATGTTTGTCTTATATGGTAGTATCTCCTATCACAAGTTGAAATCATTCATAGTTTCCTTCATGAAAAATTTGGTTGTCTTACAGGAGGGGGCTATTTTATTAAAAACAAAAGAGACGAGCCTAGACCGAAACACCTGTCTAGCTCATCTCTTTTTAAAGAAACATATTAAGCAGATTGGCCTTGAATTGTTGTACCATCTTTCAGAACCAATTTCGGAGATTCATTTTCCGTAATCGCACCTGCTGTAATAATACATTTAGATACATCATCACGTGAAGGAAGATCGAACATCACATCAAGGATAATCCCTTCGATGATGGAACGTAATCCACGAGCACCTGTTTTACGTTCAATTGCTTTTTTAGCAATTTCATTTAGTGCTTCCGGTTCGAATTCTAATTCAATATCATCAAGTTCTAATAATTTTTGATATTGTTTCACTAATGCATTTTTCGGTTTTGTTAAAATTTCAATAAGTGCCGCCTCATCCAATTGCTCTAACGTCGCAATAACTGGAAGACGACCAATAAACTCTGGAATTAAACCGAAACGAAGTAAGTCTTCAGGAAGAACTTTTGAAAGCAGCTCTTTTTCTGCTACTTCATCTTTTTTCGTCTCTGCACCAAAACCAATTACTTTTTGACCTAGACGACGTTTGATAATCGGTTCGATTCCATCGAAAGCTCCACCACAAATAAACAAAATATTTGTAGTATCAATTTGAATAAATTCTTGATGAGGGTGCTTACGTCCACCTTGTGGAGGAACGCTTGCTACAGTTCCTTCAAGAATTTTTAATAGTGCTTGCTGAACCCCTTCACCTGAAACATCACGTGTAATCGATGGGTTTTCAGATTTACGAGCTACTTTATCGATTTCATCGATGTAGATAATTCCTTTTTCTGCTTTCTCAACATCATAATCTGCTGCTTGGATTAGTTTTAACAAAATATTTTCAACATCTTCCCCAACATAACCAGCCTCTGTTAGAGACGTCGCATCAGCAATAGCAAAAGGAACGTTTAGTAAACGCGCTAAAGTTTGGGCAAGTAATGTTTTCCCACTACCAGTTGGTCCAATAAGCGCGATATTACTTTTTGAAAGCTCTACATCGTCTACTTTACTATTAGAATTAATTCGTTTGTAGTGATTATATACTGCAACTGCTAAAGACTTCTTCGCTTGTTCTTGTCCGATTACATATTCATCAAGAATATTGCAAATCTCTTTTGGTTTTGGAATATCGCGGAATTCTACTTCTTCTTCAGTACCTAGCTCCTCTTCCACGATTTCTGTACAAAGTTCAATACATTCATCACAAATATATACACCTGGACCGGCTACCAGCTTACGAACTTGTTCTTGAGTTTTCCCACAAAAAGAACATTTTAATTGTCCCTTTTCATCATTAAATTTAAACATGAACGTTCACCCCTCTTGAATACTATTCCTACTCTATTCATCTTAAAGGCATGTTTCTTTCTTTATAAGAAACGCCTAAATAAGCACTTTCATTCATTGCAATTAAATAGTATGAATTGCATTGTAACACGTTCTTGAAAGTTTGGTAACAAAAATGCTTACACGATAGTAGGTTGTCCGATACACAAAGCACTGATCTTTTTACTATGTATGTTACTTTCTTTAGTATGCCCTAACTTACCAATTTTAAAAAAAAGGATTTACTGTATAAATATGTATATGTGTTATTAGAATTAATCTACACTGAATTCTAAAAAAAAGCAATCAAGAAGTGTTCTATAAATGATAAAAAAATCAAGATATGTATAAAACAAGGCACGAAATGCTCGCGCCTTGTTTCTTTAAGAAAACTATATTTTTTTAAAGCTGCTATTATTTAGCTTCAACTGTTTTGCTGTTTTCAACTAAGAAATCAATAGCTTTTTTAATTTGTAGATCGCCTTTAATTGCATCTAAGTTTCCAAGAGCTTTTTTGATTGCGTCTACTTCCATATTGTACATTGCAGCCATTTTAGCTAATTCAGCTTCTACGTCTTCTTCTGTAGCTTCAAGTTTCTCAGCTTCAGCAATTGCTTCAAGCACTAAGCTTGTGCGGACTTGACCTTCTGCTTCTTCTTTCATTTGGCCTTTTAACGCCTCTTCGTCTTGACCAGAGAATTGGAAGTACAATTCTAAGTTCAATCCTTGTTGTTGTAAGCGTCCAGCAAAATCTTGCATCATGCGATCTACTTCGTTAGAAACCATTACTTCAGGAAGATCGATTTGAGCACCTTCAACAGCTTGACCAATTACAGCATTTTGGATGAAGTGTTCTTCTTCATGCTTTTTGTCATGCTCTAATTTAGCTTTTGTTTTTTCTCTAAGTTCTGCAATAGTTTCTACTTCATCATCAACATCTTTCGCGAATTCATCGTCTAATTCAGGAAGTTGTTTCGCTTTGATTTCGTGAACTTTTACTTTGAATACAGCTGGTTTACCAGCAAGCTCTGCAGCGTGGTACTCTTCTGGGAACGTTACTTCAACGTCTTTCTCAGCACCTGCTTCAAGACCGATTAGTTGATCTTCGAATCCTGGGATGAAAGAGTTAGAACCAAGCTCTAAAGAATAGTTTTCACCTTTTCCACCTTCAAATGCTTCACCGTCAACGAATCCTTCGAAGTCAATTACAACTGTATCACCTGAAACTGCTGCGCCTTCTTCTTTCACAACTAGCTCAGCTTGACGCTCTTGTTGCTTTTTCAATTCAGCTTCTACATCTTCATCTGTAACTGTTGTATCAAACTTTTCTACTTCAAGTCCTTTATAGTTACCTAATTTTACTTCAGGTTTTACTGTTACAGTCGCTGTGAAAATAAGGTTTTCACCTTTTTCCATTTTTTCGATGTCGATTTCTGGACGATCTACAGGTGAAATTCCTGCTTCTTCGACAGCTTTTGCATAAGCTTCTGGAAGAATCTCGTCAAGAGCATCTTGGTATAAAGATTCTACACCGAATTTCTTTTCAAATAATGGACGAGGCATTTTCCCTTTACGGAAGCCAGGTACGTTTACTTGCTTTACTACTTTTTTGAACGCTTTGTCTAAACCAGCGTTTACTGTTGCTGCGTCTACTTCAACCGTTAAAACTCCAACGTTTCCTTCTTGCTTTTCCCATTTAACAGACATGTGTTTCCCTCCAAAAATCTATATACGTCAAGAATAAGCATGGATGAATCTGCTTTGCAATTCTTAACAAGTCATCCCTCAAATATACCCAAATTATTTGGATATTCTCGTTTTTTTGTACGAGCGTATAGTACAACCACTACATTATACCACAGCTTCCTCTTCTTTCAACAGCAATAGGTTAAATAATGGGATAAGAAATTGCTTCAATTTCTTTTAAGTAGTCTAAACACTCTTTTACAGCTTGTTCTTCTGTTTCATAAATAAGAGCAGATCGCTCACAAAAGTCTTCTCCTGTCATATACTGTTCTGCTAAAGCATGGTAGGCTGCTGCAATGGCCGCACCATCCCACTCAAGTTCAAATGGATATAACAAAAAGCTGTGCCTTTCTAGCAAACTATGTACCATTTCCAGCAAGCTCGGATTTCTTTGTGCCAATTTTTGTTCTGCTAAATCCCATACTTTTTTAAAAAAAGGATACTCTTTCAAATTCGGTAAATGAGCTGGAATCAAAGAAGAGACTTGTGAAAACTTCCTTACTTCCACGGCTTGTATATAGTCTTGCTCTTTTAATATATTCAACAGCATTGTTTTAAAAAAAGGATGATTCTCTTCCTCTTGCAGAAATTGTTGAATATCATCGATAAACGGACGCACATTCATCTGTGAAAGCATATTAATTGTATTAAGCAATTGTTGTTCATTTTTCCCATTAAACAAAGGCTCTTGTTGAAGCTTTTGCTTTAATTGACTTTCATGCTGCTCCGCTTCTATATCTCTTTCTTCTAATGCCCGTTTACTAAAGGAAAGCATCTGCTCAAACTGTTCCATTTTATCAAATGGGATTTGATGTTCTTGAAACAATAGCTCAATCATCTCCACGATTTCCTCATGCTCCCCTAATTGCACAAGCACCATCAAGTACATATTCGTAATTTGAAAATAGTCACCAATCCCTCGGTGCAATAATTCCTTACATAATTGTTTAGCTTCTTTATAATCTTGGAGCTCGATTAACGAAACGAGCAACCCTACATTTCCTTCAGCGTGTTCCTGATCTAATTCCCTCGCTTGACTAAATAATCCGGCTGCCTGCTTATACTGTTTATTTTCTAGCGCCTCCGTCCCCTTCGTAACTAAGCGATGATGTAAATTAGGAAACAGGACCACATTATTTCCATCTTTTCTCTCATTCATTAACCATTCCGCCTCACCGTTCATTTTTGAAAATCAGTGTAGCATGGAATGAAATGATTTTCAAAAAAAAATCCCGTATGGCTCAAAGAAACCGAGACCATACAGGATAAAATTTTCGCTCACTGTCTCTTCTAAATTAAATAGAAGAGATTGGCATTTTTTGTTGCTCATAGCTTTTAATTTGTTCTTCGTATTGCTCAGTAATGGAAATCTCATCCCACCCATTAACAAGCATTTCCTTCCAGTATGGATGGAATTCAAATTCAGCTTCAAATCCTGATTGATCATAAACCTTTTGATTTGGAAGATCGATAGTTAGCTCATAGCCAGATTCTACACCTTTTTTCATTAATTCAGCCACTTGCTCTTCTGTTAAAACAATCGGAACAATCCCATTCTTCATGCAATTGTTTCTAAAAATATCAGCAAAGGAAGGAGCAATTACAATATTAAAACCATAATCAAGTAAAGCCCATGGTGCATGCTCACGAGAAGAGCCGCAACCGAAGTTTTCACCTGCAATTAAAATAGACGCACCTTTATTTTGCTCTTGATTTAGTTCAAAATCTGGACGATCATTTCCTTCTTCATCAAAACGCCAGTTGAAAAATAAAAATTGACCAAATCCGCTACGCTCAATTCGTTTTAAAAATTGTTTTGGAATAATTTGATCCGTATCTACATTTTTACGGTCCATAACCGCTGTTTTTCCTGTAAAAACCTTAATCGGTTCCATCTTCGGCACCTCCATTTATATATTAATGTTTAATGAGCTCCTACAGTTGGAGCTTCCCATGTTCTAATATCAACAAACTTTCCAGTAATAGCCGCTGCTACAGCCATCGCAGGGCTAACTAAGTGCGTACGTGCGCCTGCTCCTTGACGACCTTCAAAATTTCGGTTAGAAGTAGAAGCACAATGCTCTCCAGCTGGTACTCCGTCTGGATTCATACCCAAACACATACTACAGCCAGAATCACGCCATTCAAAGCCAGCTGCTTTGAAAATCTGATCTAATCCTTCTTCCTCAGCCTGTTTTTTCACATTTTGTGAACCAGGTACAACCATAGCCCGAACACCTTGATGAACTTTTTGACCTTCAAGCATGGACGCCGCTTGGCGTAAATCCTCAATACGAGAGTTTGTGCATGAGCCGATAAACACATGCTGTACTTCGATATCTGTAATTGCTTGACCTTCTTTAAGTCCCATATATTGAAGTGCATTTTTCAACTCTACAGGATCAAACGTTCCATCTGATTCACGCGGAATCATTGCATCTACACCGCTTGCCATTCCAGGGTTTGTCCCCCAGCTAACCATCGGTGGAATAGCGCTGCCATCTAACACAATTTCGCGGTCATATACAGCATCTTCATCACTAGCTAATGACTTCCAATCTTCTACCGCACGTTCAAACTCTTCACCTTTTGGTGCGTATTTTCTTCCTTTAATATAAGAGAACGTCGTTTCATCAGGAGCTACTAGCCCAGCTCTTGCTCCACCTTCAATCGACATATTACATACCGTCATTCTTTCTTCCATCGACATATTCTCGAATACTTCGCCACAATACTCAATAATATAGCCTGTTCCAAAATCTACACCAAATTTAGAAATAATGTATAAAATAACATCCTTTGCATTAACACCTTTACCTAACTTACCATTGACTTCAAGCTTTAATGTCTTTGGCTTCGTTTGCCATAATGTTTGTGTCGCTAATACATGCTCCACTTCACTCGTTCCAATTCCAAATGCAATCGAACCGAACGCACCATGAGTAGACGTATGGCTATCACCACATACAATGGTCATACCAGGTTGTGTAAGACCTAATTCTGGTCCAATAACGTGAACAATCCCTTGTTCAGGGCTGTCCAAATCCGCTAGACGAATCCCAAACTCTTTACAATTTTGTTCAAGAGCAGACAATTGCTTTTGAGCAATTTCATCTTGAATGAAATAACGATTAATTGTTGGAACATTGTGATCCATCGTCGCAAATGTACGATCCGGTCTTCTTACTTTACGTCCCTTTAATCTAAGCCCTTCAAAAGCTTGCGGCGATGTTACTTCATGAATAAATTGTAGGTCGATATATAATAAATCTGGTTTATTCTCCTCAGCTGCTACAATGTGACGCTCCCATATTTTTTCAATAATGGACTTTCCCATCTTGTTCCACCTCAATCATTTTAGATTTTTTAAGAAAAGCGCAAGCGTTGGAGAGCTAGAAGATGAAGTCGATTTTTAACTTAATCGACTAAATAAACTGCCACTCGACAGACTATACGCTTACACTGAACATCGAAACATCTCGAAATCTTTATACTTATTAATCTTTTATAAAAAACACGACCTACTGAGAAGGCCGTGTCTAAAAACAGCTGTTATACACGTGCTCCTGTAACGTTAGAAGTCGCCTCTTGAGCTAACAAAACTGTTTTAATTTCAGCAACCATTTCACTCGTCGATAACTTCGTTGATTGCTCATCTGCAATATCACCTGTTCTAAAGCCTTTTTCAAGCACTGCTTCAACCGCTTGTTCTACCGCGTTTGCTTCAGCTTCTAGGCCAAATGATAAGCGTAACAGCGATGCGGCAGATAAGATTGTCGCAATCGGGTTCGCTAAATTCTGCCCTGCAATATCAGGAGCTGAACCGTGAATTGGTTCATATAGATTCGGTCCATTCGTTGAAATAGAAGCTGATGGAAGCATTCCTAGTGATCCAGTAAGAACAGATGCTTCATCACTTAAAATGTCGCCGAATAAGTTTTCTGTTACAACAACATCAAATTGTTTTGGGTTACGAATAAGTTGCATCGCTGCATTGTCCACAAGCATATGCTCTAACGTTACATCTGGATATTCTTTCGCAATCTCCTCAGCTGTTTCACGCCACATTCTGCTTGATTCTAATACATTTGCCTTATCAACCGATGTTACTTTCTTTGTTCTGTTGCTAGCCAATTCAAAAGCAAGTTTAATAATGCGGTGCATTTCTTCTTTTGTATAGAAAAGTGTATCGACTACAGCGTCTTTACCTTCTCTTGTCACTCGTTCACTTGGTTTCCCAAAGTATAGGCCGCCCGTTAATTCACGAACGATAACAAAATCAGCACCCTCAATTAATTCTTTTTTAAGAGGAGAAGCTTCCGATAAACTCGAATAGTAACTGATTGGTCGAAGATTCGCATATAGATTAAGCTCTTTACGAATTTTTAATAGACCGCGTTCTGGGCGGATATCGACAGGATGGTTATCCCATTTCGGTCCACCAACTGCTCCTAATAATACAGCGTCACTTTTTCGACAAATATCCACTGTTTCATCTGGCAGAGGTGATCCCGTATTATCTATCGCTCCGCCACCAATTTCACCGTATTGAAATTCGAATTCGTGTCCAAATTTTTGAGCAACAGCTTCGAGTATTTCTACAGCTCCTTTTGTTACTTCTTTTCCAATGCCATCGCCTGGCAGCACAGCTATATTCCCTTTCATCGAAAACTCCCCTTCCTAAAAACCCATTGAAATATTTCTTCCATTGAATAGGCAAGCACCCGTACATAATGAAGGGCGCTTGCGCTTTGCTCATCTATTAATTCGTTACTTTTTCTTCTAGTTCTTTCATTATAATTACACGATTTACAGCATTTAAATATGCTTTAGCAGACGCTTCTAATACGTCCTGATCTAAACCGCGTCCACTTGTTTCAACACCTTGGTAGTTCATCTTCACATATACTTGTGCTAACGCATCCATACCACCGCCGACGGATTGAATTCGATAATCTTCTAACTCAATTTCGCCGCCTAGGCATCTTTCAAGTGTATTATAAAGCGCTTCAACACTACCTGCTCCCGTTGCAGCTTCTTGGACTGTTTCTCCCTCACCTTTTTTCAAGGTAACTGTAGCTGTTGGAATTTGATTTGTGCCGTGTGAGATTTGCATAGATACTAAATCATAAGCAATACTATCTGTTGCCTTTTCCTCTAAAACAAGAGCAACTAAGTCTTCATCTGTCATCTGTTTCTTCTTATCCGCTAGCTCTTTGAATTGAACGAATAGACGATTCATTTCTTCTTCACTTACTTGGAAGTTCAACTCTTGTAATCGTTCTTTAAAAGCATGTCGACCAGAGTGTTTACCTAAAACAAGCGAGTTCGAGGACACACCAACAAGTTCTGGAGAAATGATTTCATACGTTGTTTTTTCCTTCAAGACGCCATCTTGGTGAATACCAGATTCATGTGCATAAGCGTTTGCACCGATGACTGCCTTATTAGGAGGAACCGTCATCGCTGTTAAACGGCTCACTAAATCACTCGTTCTTTTAATTTCATTAAGCGTTAAACGTGTTTGTGCTTGATAATAGTCTTGGCGAATACGAAGCGCGACAGCTACTTCTTCAAGAGCTGCGTTACCAGCACGTTCACCAATTCCATTAATCGTACCTTCAACTTGCGTTGCACCGCCTTCAATTGCTGCTAGAGAGTTGGCTGTTGCCATTCCTAAATCATCATGGCAGTGAGAAGATAGACTTACTTTATCAATAGAAGGAACGTTTTCACATAAATAACGGAAAATGTTACCATATTCAATTGGTGTTGCATATCCTACTGTATCCGGAATATTGATAACTTTTGCCCCCGCTTGGATTACCGCTTCAACGATTTCAGCTAAATAATCCAACTCTGTGCGGCTCGCATCTTCAGCTGACCATTGTACAATCGGGAAACGTTCTGAAGCGTATTTAACCATTGCTACAGCGCGCTCAACGACTTGTTCTTTTGTCATTTTCAACTTGTACTCACGATGGATTGGTGAAGTCGCGATGAATGTATGCAAACGAGGTTGTGCCCCATCCTTTAAAGCATCCCAAGCAGCATCAATATCACCTTTAACCGCACGCGCCAGCCCTGTAACAGAGCTGTTTTTAATGCGGCGCGCGATTTCTTGAACAGAGTTAAAGTCACCTTTGGAAGCGGCTGGAAAGCCCGCCTCCATAATGTCTACACCTAAACGTTCCAGTTGATAAGCGATCTCGATTTTTTCCGAAAAATTTAAATTGACACCCGCAGATTGTTCACCATCACGTAATGTTGTGTCAAAAATATTAATTTTTCGCAACAGCTACCACTTCTTTCTCCTGTTGTTGTGGTTTAACGAATGGCATCATTTTACGTAGTTCACGACCTACTACTTCGATTGGGTGTTCGTTCTCTTGACGGTTGATTGCATTGAACACTGGACGGTTAGCTTGGTTTTCTAAGATCCAACCTTTTGCAAATTCACCATCTTGGATATCTTTTAATACAGCTTTCATTGCTTGTTTAGAAGCTTCTGTTACAACGCGTGGTCCAGAAACGAAGTCTCCCCATTGTGCTGTATCAGAGATTGAGTAGCGCATGTTTTCCATTCCGCCTTCATACATAAGGTCGATGATTAATTTTAATTCATGTAAACATTCGAAGTAAGCAACTTCTGGTTGGTATCCAGCTTCTGTTAATGTTTCGAAACCAGCTTTTACAAGAGAAGTTAAGCCACCGCAAAGAACTGCTTGCTCTCCGAATAAATCTGTTTCTGTTTCTTCTTTAAATGTTGTTTCAAGACCACCTGCACGTAAAGAACCGATGCCGCGAGCATAAGCAAGTGCTAATTCTTTAGCTGTACCTGTTACGTCTTGGTAGATTGCGAATAGAGCTGGAACACCTGCGCCTTCAGTGTATGTACGGCGTACAAGATGTCCTGGACCTTTTGGTGCTACTAATAATACGTCTACGTCAGCTGGTGGAACGATTTGGCTGAAGTGAACATTGAATCCGTGTGCGAACATTAGAGCTTTACCAGCAGTTAGAGCAGGTTCAATTTCTTCTTTGTATACTTTTGGTTGAGTTTCATCTGGAAGTAAGTTCATGATTACGTCTGCTTGCTCAGCTGCTTCTTTAACTGAAAATACTTGGAAACCATCTTCTTTTGCTTTTTCAGCAGATTTTCCTGGACGGATTCCGATAATTACGTCTACACCGCTCTCGCGAAGGTTTTGTGCATGTGCGTGTCCTTGTGAACCGTAACCAACGATCGCTACTTTTTTACCATTGAAGAAATTTTCGTTTGCCTCTGCGTTATAATATACTTTTGCCATAATTAATACATCTCCCTTTTCTTTTCTAAAGTTAGTTTTTTAGTTTTTAGTTAATTCATTTATTAAATTAAACAATCGTTTGGGCCTTGCTGCTTTTACTATTGGCTAACTGCATTCCGCGTGGGAAAGCAGCCGTTCCTGTTCGAGCTAACTCTTTAATGCCATATGGTTTAATCAGTTCAATAAAAGCTTCAATCTTATCAGATTCACCTGTAATTTGAACTGTTAAGCTATCTTTACTGACATCAATAACAGAAGCACGGAAAGGTTCAATAACAGCATATATTTCAGCTCGCGTTTGACTTGTCACTTGAACTTTAATCAGTGCCAATTCGCGCGCAACGATTGCTTGATTACTAATATCATTTACTTTTAATACATCAATTTGTTTATGAAGCTGTTTAGTTATTTGTTCGATAACTGTTTCATCATCTACTTGAACAACGACGGTGATTCTTGAAATCCCTTCTTGCTCAGAAGAACCAACCGTAATGCTTTCAATGTTGTAATTTCTTTTTGTAAACAGGTTCGTAATCCGATTAAGAACTCCTGGCCTATTGTTTACAGTAAGAGTAAGAATTCCTTTCATGATTACACTCCTTCCATTTCATGGAGAGCTTTTCCTGCTGCTACCATCGGATACACATTTTCTTCTGGTTTGACACGGAAATCGATTAATACAGGACCATCGATTGCCAATGCTTCCTCAATGCGCGCGCTTGCTTCTTCTTCCGTGCTTACTGAAAAGCCAGGAATACCGTAAGCATCCGCTAATTTCACAAAATCAGGCTGTGATTTGAATACACTTTGTGAATAACGCTTCTCGTAGAAAAGTTCTTGCCATTGTCTAACCATTCCTAAAACTCCATTATTAAGAATGATGATTTTGACTGGTAAGTTTCTTTCTGCGATTACGCCTAGTTCTTGGCTGCACATTTGGAAACCACCATCACCTGAAATGGAAAGCACGGTAGCTTCAGGGTTCGCAAGCTGTGCACCAAGTGCTGAAGGTAAACCAAAGCCCATTGTGCCAAGTCCGCCGGAAGTAACCCATGAATTCGGTTTATTAAAGCGATAGTATTGCGCTGCCCACATTTGATGTTGACCGACATCCGTTGTAACGATGGCCTCTCCATTTGTTTTTTCATGAAGAAGTTCAATCACTCGTTGTGGCATTAAATATTCATCAGACGATGTATAGCGCAATGGAAATTCTTTATTCCACTTAGCAAGTTGATTCATCCACTCAGTAATTCCAGGTTTTTTACCATTCTGAGCAATTAACTCTGCCAATGCTTCTTTTGCATCACCAACAACCGGGATTTTCGTTGGAACGTTTTTCCCAATTTCAGCTGGGTCAATATCGATATGAGCAACGGTTGCATTAGGTGCAAAGTCTGAAAGTCTACCTGTTAAGCGGTCGTCAAATCGAGCGCCGATATTGACGAGTAAATCACATTCTGATAAAGCCATGTTGGCTGCATAACAACCATGCATGCCGGCAAGCCCAACGTATTGTGCATGATCCGCCGGGAATCCGCCAAGTCCAAGTAAAGTATGAACAACTGGAAGACCTTGTTGCTCTGCATATTCTAATAGTTGATCAGCTGCCTTCGAATGAAGAACACCCGCACCCGCAAGAATGACCGGCTTTTTAGCACCACTCACAGCCTCAACTAATTTGCGAATTTGCAAATAGTTCGGTTTCGTTGTTGGCTGATAACCTGGAAGATCCATCTCAGGTTCTAAGTGTGAAATCGCTTCTCCAATTGCCATATCTTTCGGAATATCAATTAATACAGGACCCGGACGGCCAGTTGATGCGATATAAAAAGCTTCTTTAATAATCCGTGGAAAATCTTTAGGATCTCTCACTTGATAATTATGTTTGGTAATCGGAGTCGTAATTCCAAGAATATCTGCCTCTTGGAACGCATCGGAACCAATCAATCCAGTAGCCACTTGCCCAGTAAAAACAACTAACGGTAAAGAATCAATCATAGCATCCGCTAAACCTGTTACAATATTCGTTGCACCAGGCCCTGATGTTACGATTACTACTCCCGGTTTGCCTGTAATTCTTGCATACCCTTCCGCTGCATGAATTGCGCCTTGCTCATGCCTTGTTAAAACATGGAACAAACCTGAATTATATAGTTTATCGTAAATTGGTAATGCAGCACCGCCAGGATAGCCGAAAATAACATCTACATTTTCCCTTTTCAATGCTTCTGTTAAAAATTCAGCACCAGTGTACTTTACTTGCTCACTCTTCCTGCCAGCTGCTACAGTCTTCTGCGTCATACGAATAGTCCCCTCCATTTTCCTTTTAAATATTTTAATATTTCAGCCATTTCTGAATATAAAAAAGCCTCTTCCATCCCAATTCGCTTGCATATAGCAAACCAAAGGGGTGAAAGAGGCTATTTGGCCTATCCACGGTACCACCCTTTTTCGTACAAAACTTTCTGTACGCACTTTCTTTTTTTGATAACGGGTGCTGGTTTTGCACCCGTTCAGTTCTACTAGTTGACCGTTCAAACTGAAACTCCAAGGTGAGTTCATCTCTCGGGACAATACCGGCTCTCAGCAAGTACCGGCTCTCTGTGACTGCCTAACGAAGGACTACTTATCCTCTTCAATGTTTTACACATAATTTATGTTTTCAAAGTTTTTTAAAATTTGTTGTGTTGTATTTGTCGTAATAATACGCTGAATTTAAGAAGGAGTCAACAGGTTTTTTAAGAATTGTTTGATAATTCTAATTCATCACTTTTTTGTATACGCTTACATCCGCGTTATTATCTTATTTTCCTACAAAAATTTTATTTTATAAAAAAAAATTAATAAAAAAATGCGATTCTTAGTACATAAACAATTTATTCCATATTATTTTCCAACTAGTTCCTAAATAACTAATTTATCATTTTAATGGAATAAAATTACCAAAACTTCAAAACAACATATGCCTTTGTTCAAAGAGCTCCTCAAAAAAACTGAGAGCGAAACAGATTGAACTGTTTCGCTCTCAGTTTTTTCATTACTTAGCAATTATATCTTGATATTCTTTATTTTTTTCAAACTCTCTTACAACAAAGGAACACTCTGGCACAATCTTAAGATTTTCCTGACGAGCAAATTCAACAACTTTTTCAACGAGTTGGTTACCAATTTTTTGTCCGCGCAGCTTCTCGGAAACGTATGTATGATCAACTGTAATTTGCTTATCTCCGGAATGCACATACGTAATTTCCGCTAATTTCTCACCATCTGTTTCAATAAAAAAGCGATTTTCCCCATGCTCAATATTTGCCATGTTCTTCCCTCCTATTTTTCTAAAACATGGAAATATCATACATTATTTAAACCAATAATTCAAATAACAGAATCCGTTTTCAACGTTCAGCTAGCAGAATTAAATTTTTTTTGCGATAAACACCTAAAATAATCCCCATCATAAACGAGTTGACAATCATATAAGCTGTTCCATAACTAACGAAAGGGTAATATCCTTCTGATAACGAATATTGTTCAGGATGAAGAAATCCTTTCAGCCTTGCTAACTGATACTCTTTCATCCAAAGTATCGACGTGACTATCACTCCTATGACTCCTGTCATATAAGCGGCACTAGCCAGAGCAACCTTTTTCGCTCTAAATGACTGTTCCAAACCATAACTGAATAAATCACACTAATCACAAAACTGGCTGTATTAAGAAACAAAACGGGAGAAACAACGTAAAGAATACTAACATGATAAATATTAACCTTCTTATTAGATAATAATCCCGCCCACCCTAGTAAAAACAAAGGCAATGTAATTATCATATCTGACATTGCAACCCCCGGTATATGTAAATATGTTCTTCCATTTACTACAATACCAAACCATTGTGTGTATAAAATGAATGCACAGCCTAATCCGAAAAATAGCCAGCCGTACTTTTTCCATTTTGTATAATCAAACACCAACGTACTGACAACGATACCTATCCCCGCCACCACGCTTGCTAACTTTTGAAAAAGCGATAAATGTGTTTCCTCCGTCATTAACACGAAAAAAGGGAATCTAAAAAATCATTTTATAAACGATTTTTTAGATTCCCCTTTTATTCAAAATAAAAAAGCTGATATACCGGAGCATATCAGCTTTTTTCATGACTAGCTAGCGTCCCAGGAGAGATTCGAACTCCCGACCGACGGCTTAGAAGGCCGTTGCTCTATCCTGCTGAGCTACTGGGACATAATAAATTTCCTTTAAGACATTTATTATTATATTTCCATCTCTATAAAAAGTCAACCGTTTTTTAAAAAATACTTTTAAGAAGTAATCTATAACTTTTAACTCAAAGTAATAAATGAATTTCAATGTTGGATTAGTGCAAAAATTACAGAGAATGAGTATGTATCAATCTTAGAAATATAAAAGGAGAGGCATTTTTTGTCCCTCCATATTTTACTCACTATTAATGATACTGAAACCAAGGAAACCATTTATTATTTATATCCTTAACTATATACAATTCCCCAAGTGATGCACTTTGAGCTGGGAGTAGCTTCGGAAACCTTAGCCTTACAAACCAAGACTGATCTGCTACTTCTTTTCCACAAAAGTTCATAGCCATTTTGTAATAATTCTTCTCAAATCCTGTAAGACTTGGCATAGGCTTAATAATCTCAATTCTCCACCCTTTATAATCAGGACTGAAGCCATAAACCTTCGGGATAATTTTATTTAAGGCATTTATAAGCTCATCTTTATCCTTTTCACTTGTAGAAATCAGGATTTTAGAATTAGGACATTCTGAACCATCTAGTTTTGCCCCTATGGAGACTGTAGGAAATATAAAAAAGAGTAACATTAAGGGCATTAAGATTTTTCTCATGTTCTCACCTCAAGTATATTCTTACCTAAGTCATACTTACATACGAGAAAACTTTTCTGCCTCTATATGGTCACTCATTCTCCTTCGTTAAAAATAACTTAGAGGTAATAGATAATTGCAGACATATTGTAGGGATAAAAAAGAGATGCTCCCACAGTATTCTAATCTGTGTTAGCATCCTTTGCCTATCAAAACCCCTGTCATACCAAGGTTTAAACTGTTATGTAATGGCGTCCCAGGAGAGATTCGAACTCCCGACCGACGGCTTAGAAGGCCGTTGCTCTATCCTGCTGAGCTACTGGGACATATAGGATAGACAGGAAGAAATAACCGCCTATTCATTATATCTAATTTTAGCTGATTTGATAAGTATTATTTAATTCTTCAACTACTTTTCCTGTAATATCATAAAAAGTCACGTTCACTTGCTGATTTATAATATCGAGGATCGCATACGTCTTCTCCTTGCGGCCGCGCGGTTGACGAATGCTTCCAGGATTAACATACAGCCTGCCATCAATTAATTCAGAGCCAGCTGCATGCGAATGACCAAAGCAAATAATCTTCGCATCAGTTTCCTCGCTTCTATAGGAAATACTAAGAAGCGTCATTTTCACATTATATAAATGTCCATGTGTAATCAAAAACTTTTGATCTGCTATTTCTTCGACAATATCATTGGGATACGTCATATCACGGTCACAATTACCACGCACCGCTGTCCATTCCATCATAAGCGGGTCTTCCTTCATAAGTTCAGAATCGCCACAGTGAATCATCGATACTACTTCATGTTTATGTCGTTCTGCGATTATACTGATTTCATCTGTTAAGCCATGACTGTCACTCATAACGAGCACTTTCATTTTTACTTCCCTTCTTCCTTTAAAAATGCATCTAACTTGTCTTCAAGTGCTTTTAAAGCATTAGCACGATGGCTAATTTTATTTTTTTCTTCTTTTGTCAGTTCAGCTGTTGTTTTTCCTAACTCCTCTACAAGAAAAATTGGATCATAACCAAAACCGTTGTCACCTACAGGTTGTTCTGTAATAATTCCTTCAATTGTTCCTGATACCGTAATCGTTTCTTGATTTGGGGAAGCAACCGCTAGAGCACAATAAAATCTCGCTGTTCTCTTTTCTTTTGGTACACCTGCCAATTCACGCAGCACTTTGTTGGTGTTCGCTTCATCATTTTTTTCTTCTCCTGCATAACGTGCAGAATAAACACCTGGGCGTCCATCTAATGCATCAACGATTAATCCAGAATCATCAGCGACAACGACTTGATTATATTCCTTAGCAATGGCCTCTGCTTTTAAAATAGCATTTTCCTCAAAGGTTGTCCCTGTTTCTTCTACATCAGGTGAATGAGGTACATCAAGAAGCGTTTTTACTTTATATCCTTTTGCTTGAAATAAACTTTCGAACTCTTTCGCTTTTCCTTCATTTTTCGTAGCAATAATAACAGTCTTCACAAGAGGCATCTCCTTTTATTTAAGCTCTCTGTTAAATAGCTTTCATTTTAGGCTCATTTCCCCCTTCAGCAAGGCTGAAAGGCGTGTAAACTCCATTTTCACACGAATAAGGTGAAAATCGTATGACAAAGCCTGATTTAACTATATACTATGTATACTCCTAGTCTAACATAAGTGGCTCGATTCGATAAAAAAATAAAGAGGCAGCGTATCGCTAACCTCCATTTTCAACATTAGAAGCTTCCTGTATTCACTTGATCCGGACGAACGACTGGCTCTGATAACTTTTTCCCTTCTTCATTGACTACATCCGCTTTTCCATTCACTTGTATTTCTACACTTTCGATGCCTTTTTGTTCAGTTAAAGATAAAACAAGTGCATTTAGCAACGATTGTGACACTTTCTTTTCCTTCTCTTTAAAGCTATTTAAAATAGACTCATTAAAATTCAACGTCACTTTGCCATCCTCAAGGACCGGCTTATCAACTAAAGCAATATCTGGAACAAATTCAGTCTGAAGCTTAGACGACATCCCAGGTCCCTTCGCTAATTCAGTAATAGCAGCCGTAATATTATCTTCCGTATTTTCACTTACTCGACGTGTAACCGGGACATAATAATAATTGCCTGGTTCTCCCCCTACATAATAAACGGTTAATGCTTTTGTATTCATAATATCAACAACATCACTTGTATCTAGATTAATCCCTGACGTACGTGATAATTCTTCATGAATCGGTGTGCCTCCTACGGGCATTTCCGTTAATTTCTCACCGTTTAAGCGCAACTGCACTTTCTCAATGGATTCGAATTGAGTCAGTGTCCAAGTAATAGCTTGTAAAATCTTTAATTCATCTTCTTTTTGGTAATTTTTAAACTCCTTTGAGAAATCGGCAATTGCGACACCATCTTTAATATCTACATCTACCTGTGTATCCGCAGGTAGAACGGCCCGGAAACCATTTGGCAACATATCTGTTACAGGGCCTTTCTCGACTAAATATTCCAAAGCTTGTTTTGCAGCTCCTTCAGACTTTGGAAGTTCAATCGTTTGCGGGACAACATAACCATCTTTATCAATTAAATAAAGCTCCCTCTTAATTGTATTCTCAACTGCTTGCTTTTCTCCTTCTACGTTCTGACCATCACCATTCGTTTCCTCAAGAGCCGGCTGCTCATCTACTAAGGAAACATCTGTAGGAGGATCAATTTGTTTTTTCTCTTCCCCACCAAATAAGCCGCAGCCAGCAAGCCAAACAGAAGAGGCTAAAAGCGTTGTCACTACTGTTATTTTTCTTATTTTGGACATAAAATCACTCCTAGGACAGTTTGTACTACTATTTATACGAGCCCTCTGAGATTTTAGACCTTTTATTAAAAGAAGCGGAGGTAAATTATATAGTCCATAATATAGGAATCTTATAGAAAAACTAAAAAAAAAGACCTCCGAATGGAAGTCTTATAATGAATCAATCTTAATGGTCTCAACCGTTTCAATATCGCGATTAAGCCATTTTGAAGCAATTTCACTAAAGATATCTTTAGATCCTGTCGTAAAAAAGCGATGGACAGGACGCTCTTTACTTCGATTCATTAATCGATAGTAATCCAAGATTACACTTGCTTCACGGGCCGTTTCATCTCCTGAGGAAATTACCTGCACACGACCTCCCATATAGCGGGAAATAACTGGACCAAGCAGTGGATAATGCGTACAACCAAGAATTAATGTATCAATTTTTGTTTTCTTCAAAGGCTTTAATGTTTCTGCGACAACCCTGCCGACAATCTCGCCCTCAAACTCACCGCTTTCAACGATTGGAACAAATTTCGGACAAGCTAAACTTGTCACTTTTACATGATCATTAATAGAAGCAAGCGCTTCATCATACGCATGACTTTTTACCGTTCCAATTGTACCGATTACACCAATATGTAACGTATCGGATACTTTGATTGCTGCTCTTGCTCCAGGATGAATAACCCCTAGCACAGGAATTGCCAGTTCCGCTCGAATATCCTCTAAAGCAGCAGCTGTCGCTGTATTACACGCAATAATTAGCATTTTAATATCATGTTTTAATAGAAAACGGGTCATTTGCCACGTGAATTTTTTTACATCTTCTTTTGATCTTGGTCCATAAGGGCATCTAGCCGTATCTCCTAAATAGATAACCTGTTCGTTGGGAAGCTGTCGCATAATTTCTTTTACAACCGTCAACCCACCGACTCCTGAATCTATAATTCCAATTGATTTCAAAAAACTCGCCTCATTCTTCCTTCATTTCATGGTGCAATTTTGTTAAAGCAGCTTTCAAAGAAGCGATGTCTATATCACTAAAGAAAGTAGCATGTCAGTCAAATAACAAATTACTTCATAACTCTAGCTTCTTATCCGCTCCCTGAATATCATACTCCCATTTTGGAGGAAAGTGAATGAGATTTCAACTGTTAGCTAGAAAAACACGACTTATCTCCCCTCTTTATAAAAATCAATATCTTTTTATACTCCAACTTTTTAACTCTTAAAATATAAGACGTGTGAAACCAAGGTTTCACACGTAACGATCCTAGAATCAGCAGCGTCCTAATATTATATAGTTACAGGACAAAAACAGAGCAGCAACATAGGTGTTGAACAATGAATTGTTAACATTTCCTTTGATGCTGCTCACCATGGGAGAGAGGTTTCTATATGAATATTTACATAGAATGCAGTCAAAACATTAAAGCTTAAGTTCTCCCATACGAAGGAGTTCTATAACCGCTTGTGAACGCCCCTTAACTCCAAGCTTTTGCATCGCATTAGAAATATGATTTCGAACTGTTTTCTCGCTTATAAACAATTCACCTGCGATTTCTTTTGTTGTTTTGTCCTGTACTAGTAACTCAAATACTTCTTTTTCTCTTTTGGTGAGTAGTGGCTTATGAGTGAATTCGTTCTCCTTCAATTAATGTAACCCTCCTTGCCTTCACCAGCATAAAACCCGGAGTGGGTGTCTATTTAGTCACGATATAGTATGTAGATAAAGGCGAGGGAGTGACTCTTTTGCTTATATAATTTAAATTTTCTTTTCTTACTCTACTTCTTGAAATTGTCCTAATACCGCTTTCACTTCTTCACTCCAGGGAAGGGATCTCCCAGTAGCTTTCGAAATTTGAACAAGTGCTCCCCTGCCCGTATAGCAAACTGAGCCGTCTTCCTTTGTAATCATATAATGAAGATCCACAGATGAAGTACCAATTTTTGCTACCTTAACATGCACATATAAGTGCTCATCAAAAAACACCTGTTGAAGATAATCACATTGCAAATCAGCTACAACAATGATAGCATCATTGTTTGCCTCTAGCCATCTTTGCATTAAGCCTAAATGCTTAAAGTATTCCATTCTTGCTTCCTCAAAATACGTGAATGTAACCGTATTATTTAAATGACCGAACATATCTGTTTCCGAAAAACGAACCTTCACCTCTTGCTTAAAGAAAAAACTAGCTTGCCACTGTTCAAAATTTTCAATATATGAAATTCTACTCAAAATGCTGCCTCCTCTTATTCAATGAATGGTTATTCATTCATTCTAAAGTAAAATGTATATGATTGAAAGAATTTTACATAATATACCTAGGTTTTATGAAGTAGTCTCACACACCTTTCCACTATAAAGCTAGAATAAAAATACGCAAAAAAAAGAACCTGCATCATAAGATACAGGTTCTTTTCATACAATTGATTAAACTTGATCGCTTCCGAAGAAGTTACGGAATGATTGGATTGCAGTATCACGGTTAAGAGCTGCAATTGAAGTTGTTAATGGAATACCTTTTGGACAAGACTGTACGCAGTTTTGTGAGTTACCGCAGTTAGCAAGTCCTCCATCTGTCATAATTGCATTCAAACGTTCTGCTCTGTTCATCGCACCAGTTGGATGAGCGTTGAATAAACGAACTTGTGATAATGGTTGTGGTCCAATAAAGTTTGAGCCGTCATTCACATTTGGACATGCTTCTAGACATACACCACAAGTCATACATTTAGCTAATTCGTAAGCCCATTGACGTTTACGCTCTGGCATACGAGGACCTGGTCCAAGATTGTACGTTCCATCGATTGGAATCCAAGCTTTTACCTTTTTCAAGTTATCGAACATACGGCTACGATCAACTTGAAGGTCACGAACAACTGGGAATGTACGCATTGGAGCAAGACGAACAGGTTGCTCTAATTGATCAACAAGTGCTGTACATGATTGTCTTGGTTTTCCATTGATAACCATTGAACATGCCCCACACACTTCTTCCAAACAGTTCATATCCCAAGCAATTGGAGTTGTTTTCTTACCACTTTTTGTTACAGGATTACGACGAATTTCCATTAATGCTGAAATTACGTTCATATTAGGACGATATGGTAATTCAAATTCCTCATCATAAGGAGCTGAATCTGGTGTATCTTGACGAGTAATGATAAAACGTACTGTTTTAGTTTCAGACATTTGGTGTTCTCTCCCTTCTTAATGTTTAGTTGTATAATCGCGTTTACGAGGTGGAACTAGCGACACATCGATATCTTCATAATGGAATGCTGGTGCTTGATCTAAGCCTTTAAACGTAGCCATTGTTGTTTTCATGAAGTTCTCATCATCACGATCTGGGAACTCTGGCTTGTAGTGCGCTCCACGGCTTTCGTTACGGTTTAAGGCACCGATTGTCATAACACGAGCTAGTTGCAGCATGTTTTGTAATTGTCTAGTAAATGCTGCACCTTGGTTGCTCCATTTAGCAGTATCGTTGATGTTAATCTTTTTATAACGTTCCATCAACTCAAGAATTTTGTTATCTGTTTCTTTCAATTTAGCATTGTAACGAACAACCGTCATATTATTAGTCATCCATTCTCCAAGCTCTTTATGAAGAATGTAAGAGTTTTCTGTACCATCTAATGACATAATGTTGTTCCATTTTTCTTGCTCTTGTTTTACATAACCGTCAAATAATGAAGAAGGAAGTGCATCCGTTGTTTTCTCTAATCCTTCAATATATTTAACTGCATTTGGTCCTGCTACAGATCCACCGTAGATAGCAGATAGAAGAGAGTTAGCTCCTAGACGGTTCGCACCATGTTGAGAGTAATCACACTCACCTGCAGCAAATAGACCTTTGATATTTGTCATTTGGTCATAATCTACCCATAGTCCACCCATTGAATAGTGAACCGCAGGGAAAATTTTCATTGGAAGTTTACGTGGATCTTCACCCATGAATTTCTCGTAAATTTCAATGATACCACCAAGTTTAATATCAAGTTCTTTTGGATCCTTATGTGAAAGATCAAGGTAAACCATGTTTTCCCCATTGATACCTAGCTTATCGTTTACACATACGTCGAAGATTTCACGAGTCGCGATATCACGAGGTACTAAGTTTCCGTATGCTGGGTATCTTTCTTCTAAGAAATACCAAGGTTTTCCGTCTTTATATGTCCATACTCGTCCACCTTCACCACGAGCAGACTCACTCATTAGGCGAAGTTTGTCATCACCAGGAATCGCTGTTGGGTGAATTTGAATGAACTCACCGTTCGCATAGTTAACACCTTGTTGGTATACGATAGATGCTGCTGAACCTGTGTTGATCATTGAGTTTGTAGATTTACCAAAGATAATTCCTGGTCCACCGCTCGCCATAATCACAGCGTCAGCAGGGAATGCTTTGATTTCCATAGAAGCTAAGTTTTGAGCAACAACTCCACGTGCTGTTTGTTGTTCATCAATTACAGCTCCAAGGAATTCCCAGCCTTCATACTTCGTTACAAGGCCTTCTACTTCATAACGACGTACTTGCTCGTCCATCGCATAAAGTAATTGTTGACCAGTTGTTGCACCAGCAAATGCTGTACGGCTATGTTGTGTTCCACCAAAACGACGGAAGTCAAGTAAACCTTCTGGTGTACGGTTAAACATAACGCCCATACGGTCAAACATATTGATAATTCCTGGTGCTGCTTCACACATCGCTTTTACTGGTGGTTGGTTCGCTAAGAAGTCCCCACCGTATACTGTATCATCAAAGTGGATCCATGGAGAATCCCCTTCACCTTTTGTATTAACTGCTCCATTAATACCGCCTTGGGCACATACAGAGTGAGAGCGTTTTACAGGAACTAGTGAGAATAACTCAACCTGTTTCCCCATCTCTGCCGCTTTAATCGTAGCCATTAAACCTGCTAGTCCGCCACCGACGATAGCTATTTTACCTTTACCCAAACTTGTCACTCCCTTATTTCCATTATCAAAAATCTTATAATGTTCTTTGCTTAATTCATTCGCTTATCATACAAAAGCGAAAATCGCGCTAACACCAATGTAAGAAAGCACAACGAATACTACTAATGTAACATAAGTCATGATTTTTTGTGATTTAGGTGTAATTGTTAATCCCCAGCTAACTGCAAATGACCATAATCCATTAGCAAAGTGGAAAATCGCTGAAATAATACCCACAATGTAAAATGCAATCATAATTGGATTTGAGAAGATTTCAGCCATCATGTCAAAGTTAACTTCTGACCCTAAAGCCTTTTGAACTCTAGTTTCCCAAATGTGCCAAACAAGGAAAATTAAAGTGATAATTCCAGTTAAACGTTGTAACATGAACATCCAGTTACGGAAGAATCCAAATCTTCCTAAATTGTTTTTAGCTGTAAACGCAATATAGATCCCATAAACAGCATGGAAAATCAATGGTAGATAAATAACAACCCACTCTACCGCTATCAAGATTGGAACGTATTCAATTGCATGAACTGCATTATTGAAAGTTTCCTCTCCTTTTGTTGCCATAAAGTTCACTGATAGATGGAAGATGAGGAATAACCCGATTGGAATTACCCCAAGAAGTGAATGAAGCCTACGATTTCCAAACTCACGATTTTTTGCCACTAAGTGCCCCCCCTTAATTTGTGAAAAATCATGCTCAGATAAATTGGTGGCTACCTTTTATCCTCGCACCAATGCAAGCATAGAATGATTTCTATACTTTTTTACAATTATGTGACACCACTATTTTACTCCTCACTTTTATAGGCGTCAAGAAAACGGATACAAGATTTCTTTTTTTCACGATAGAAATTCGTGATAATCCAGCAAGATGAATTCTAAATTATCTAAATTTTTACAAAAAATATTATTATAGGCATCTATATCACAGAATAATATGTTAATATTTTCCAATCGTTCCCGAAAATATTTTAAAAAATAGTACAGCATCAAAATGAAAATTGTTTATAATAGATTTACAGAAAGAGGCGATTCACAATGAAAAAAAATCTCGCAGAAACTTTAGAAGACTCTGCAATAAACGAACTTCAAATTCCTACTTTTGGCTATGAACTCATTCGAGAAATTGTCTTAGATAATATCCTCGGACAAGACTCCTACCAAATCCTTTATTGGACTGGAAAACAGTTAGCTAGAAAGTTCCCTTTGAGTAGTATGGGTGAAGTGGTTGCATTTTTTCAAAGTGCTGGCTGGGGTGATTTAATCATCGAAAAAGAAACAAAAAATGAAATGGAACTCACCTTAACCGGAGAAATTATCAATCGCCGCCTAGAGCTCTATTCGAACTGCCATTTCCAACTAGAAACTGGATTCCTCGCTGAGCAGAGCGCCCTTCAAAAAAAATGCAGCAGTGAAGCAGTTGCTGAAATTAAAAAACGCGCAAAAAGAGTGATTTTCACGGTTCAATGGGATCCAAAAGACCCACTTTAATCGTACTGTAAAACAGACTTACAATAAAGTAAGTCTGTTTTACACCTCTTAATTAAGCTAACGCTTTGGAATGAGCACCTAGGTTGAAGGCAACATGCAGAGCTTCTACCGCTTTAACCATTTCCTGTTCATTAATAACAGTCGACACTTTAATTTCTGATGTGCTAACCATTTTCACCTGGATTCCCGTGTTCGCCATCACTTCAAACATTTCAGCTGCAACTCCCGGGTTTGAGACCATACCTGAACCAACGATTGATACTTTCGCTAAGCCATCTTCTGTTTCGATTCTTTCAAACTCAAGGTTCGGCTTATTACTTTCCAATACTTGAAGAGCTTCTTGAAGAACTTCACTTTTAATTGAAAACGAAAGATTTGTTGTTTCTTCAGATGTCATTGTTTGAATAATGATATCTACGTTAATATGATGCTTTGCGAGCGTTGTAAAAATGGTTGATAAAGTGCTAAGTGTACGCGGTAAACCGAATACCGTCACACGTGTAATTTTATCTTCAAAGGCAATACCTCTTACAATTAAATTTTCTTCCATTGTTGCGTCCTCCTCAATAATCGTCCCTGATTCTTTCTCCATACTAGAACGTACTTCTAGTGGAATGTGATAATTTTTAGCAAACTCAACTGCACGTGGGTGAAGTACGCCAGCTCCTAAATTTGCAAGCTCTAACATTTCATCATATGAAATCGATAAGAGCTTTCTTGCCTCTTTAATATAGCGTGGGTCCGTCGTAAATACGCCCGTTACGTCTGTATAAATGTCACAGCGTTGCGCTTTCAGTGCTGCAGCTAATGCAACAGCTGTTGTATCTGAACCTCCGCGCCCTAGTGTCGTAATGTTCCCTTCCTCATCTATCCCTTGGAATCCAGCAACGACAACCACTTTCCCTGCTTGTAATTCCGCTTCCATACGCTTCGTATCAATTTGTAAAATGCGTGCATTGCCATGGACTGCTTCCGTTTGGATTCCTGCTTGCCATCCTGTAAATGAAATCGTTTGCTGACCTTGCTCAAGTAAGGCCATTGTTAATAAAGAAATCGTAACCTGCTCACCTGTTGACAGCAGCATATCCATTTCACGCTTACTTGGATTATCTGTAATTTCCTTTGCCATTGTTACCAATTCATCCGTTGTTTTGCCCATCGCTGACACAACGACAACAACATCGTTCCCTCGCTCTACTTCTTCCATGACCCGTCTTGCCACATTTTTAATTTTCGTGACACTTCCAACGGATGTACCACCAAACTTCTGTACAATAATTGGCATATTCATTCATCCCTCTCTGCTGTTTATACTAAACTAAACTGAATTTGATATGTACAAGCACAAAAAAAGCAACGAGATATATCTCATTGCTTTGTCCGCGAAAAACACTATAAATACGGCAAATACAGTGAGATAGCTCTCCAGGAAATTCTTCCTGACAGTCTGCCATTTATTCAATGTCAAACCAGAAAAACAAAGTATGAGTTTTGTTTTCCTTCGGCGATTTCCCCTTTCAAAACCTTTCATAGAAGCTCATACTTCTCCAGGTTTCTACTCTTGAATCTCGCACCTCTATCAGCACTTTTTAATTGTCATGTTCAAAATCCTTCTTGAGTATAGCATAGAGGAGAAAGTGAATCAAGTTCATTTCTGAAATTTTTGGAAGATGGCCTCTGCTACTTTTTCGGGCATACCTGCTTGAACGAGCTCTTCAATAGAGGCTTCTTTTATTTTTTTTAGCGAACCGAATAATTTAAGCAATTGCTTACGCCTCTTCTCACCAACTCCTGGGATATCGTCAAGCTGTGAATGAATCGCATTTTTCCCGCGAAGTTGCCGATGGAAGGTGATCGCAAATCGATGCACTTCATCTTGAATTCGTTGTAATAAATAAAACTCCTGACTCTGTCGATCAAGTGGAATAATTTCAAGCGGATTCCCTATCATCAATTCAGATGTACGATGCTTCTCATCCTTTACTAGACCAGCTAACGGTATATCTAGGCCTAATTCATTCTCCAAAATATCCCTAACCGCTTCAACATGCCCTTTTCCTCCGTCAATAATGATTAAATCCGGTAATGGCAAGCCTTCTTTTAACACACGTGAATATCTTCTGCGTACAACTTCCCGCATCGATTCATAATCATCCGGCCCTTGCACCGTTTTAATTTTATATTTGCGGTATTCTTTTTTTACTGGTTTCCCATCTATAAATACAACTAGTGCGGATACAGGATTTGTTCCTTGAATATTGGAGTTATCAAACGCTTCAATACGATGAGGTGTATAAATTCCTAACTGCTTCCCTAAATTCTCGACAGCCTTTATAGATCGTTCCTCATCTCGTTCAAGAAGAGAGAATTTTTCATGTAGTGCTAATTTAGCATTTTTATTCGCTAAATCAAGCATGTCCTTTTTCTGACCACGTTTTGGTTGAATAATTTTCACATCGAGAAGACGTTCGGCTAGATCTGCCTCAACCGTCTCTGGAATCAAAATTTCCTTCGGCTTTAAGTGATGATCCATTTCATAAAAACGGCCTAAAAAGGTAAGCAGTTCTTCCTCTGGTTCATTATAGGCTGGAAAAAGCGAAACATCGCGTTCAATTAATTTCCCCTGACGTACGAAAAACACCTGCACACACATCCAACCCTTATCATAGGCAAATCCAAAAATATCGCGATCTGTAAAATCATTCGTCATCATCTTTTGCTTTTCCATCGTAACATCAATATGAGCAATTTGGTCACGTAACTCCTTTGCTCGCTCAAAATCTAATTCTTCAGCAGCGGCATGCATGCTCTCTGTTAACGCCTTCTTTATTTCAACATGTCCGCCATTTAAGAAACGATTGATTTCATCTACAATTTCCGTATATTGCGCTTGCTCTACCTCCTTCACACAAGGAGCAAGACACTGACCTAAATGATAATAAAGACACACTCGATTCGGCAACGTATCACATTTACGAAGCGGATAGATTCGATCAAGCAGCTTCTTTGTTTCAGTAGCAGCAGTCACATTGGGATACGGACCAAAGTATTTCCCTTTGTCTTTTTTCACTTTCCTTGTAATAAGAAGGCGAGGATGCTTTTCTGCTGTAAGCTTAATAAATGGATACGTTTTATCATCCTTCAACATAATATTATATTTTGGATCGTATTGTTTGATTAAGTTCAACTCTAAAATAAGAGCTTCAATGTTAGAGGATGTGACAATGTACTCAAAGTCTTCAATCTCATTTACAAGTCGTAACGTTTTCCCATCATGTGAGCCTGTAAAATAAGAACGCACACGATTTTTAAGCACTTTTGCTTTCCCGACATAAATAACTGTCCCTTGACGGTCCTTCATTAAATAACAGCCAGGTTGATCTGGAAGAAGGGCTAATTTATTCTTGATTTGCTGATTCATGAACTCCCCCGCCTTATCATTTCTTCTTATTATTACTATACAGGAAATACTCCTATCT